>Ga0182030_10001866_pt1 | contig 44165 bp, 43 predicted proteins | sample 812S3MmetaG_FD_121299 | JGI IMG/M metagenome (GOLD analysis project Ga0182030, IMG submission 121299) | Permafrost microbial communities from Stordalen Mire, Sweden - 812S3M metaG (Illumina Assembly) | ecosystem: Environmental > Terrestrial > Soil > Wetlands > Permafrost | place: Sweden... | reverse complement strand
CGGATGCGCGAACAACCGTCGACACCGCAAGGCTCAAGGGCGCAAACCCCTTCCAGACAATTCTCGAAATCCTGGTCTGATCCGCTCAAAATTTGCGCCATAAAAATGGGGGTGGGTAATTACTCGGGAGGGGTCGAGAAATTCCGTGGAGGCAGTCGTGAACACGGCTCATGAAGACCCTCCGTGAGTAGTTTCCGAAGCTACTCCGCCGGGTCTTTCCCAGCTACGTTGAAATGGTCAAAACGGACAGCTGGACAGGAGAGTCAAATGATAAAGTTGACCATTTCGGCTCTTATTCTTGGATATGCGGCATTTGCCTCAGCCCCGGGGCAAGCGCAACCGGCGCGAGACGGCGGGAGCGAGGCTGCGGCCAAACTCGAACGAATTTGCGCTCCCGACCCCGACAAGTCCGAGCGTGAAGGCAAATTCGCGGAACATTTAGCCAAAAACTTGCTTTTGAGCGACGCGCAGCAAGCGGCCTTCAAGGAATTCCAACTCGCGCGGGAAAAAGCGGTCGAGAGCGCCAAGACCCACCTCTGCGCGAACAAGCCCGACCTGTCCTCCTTTGAGGGGCACCTCGCTTTACACCAGACGTTTCTTGAGGACCGGCTGGAGGCGTTGAAAGCGGAAAATCCGAAGCTGATCGCTTTTTACAACAGCCTGAACGCTGAACAGAAGTCGAGATTCGAGAAAATCCGCGAACAAATGGCCAGGATGCGAGGCCAATGAGGCCAAGGCTTATTGTCTGCGCCATTTGCGCGTTTCCATCAGGCATAAGGAGGGTCAGATGAGTCTCATTCGCATCACTGCAATCGCTGTCGCCGCAACAGTCCTTGCTGTCGCGCCCGGCTCAGCCGGCCCGGTTGGCTTGTCCAATCCACAATTGTCGAGCCCGGACCTGCAAATCGTCCAAATTCGGGGAGGAGACGCAATTCCGGCCGCTATCATTGGCGGAGTCCTTGGGGGCGCGTTGAATAACGGCTGCTATTTAAACGATTGCGGCTACGGTTACGGCTATGGTGGCGGCTATGGCGGTGGCGGCTATGGCGGTGGCGGCTTTGGCGGGCGCGGCTTTGGCGGGCGCGGCGGCGGTCGCGGCGGTCGCGGCGGTCACGGCGGTCACGGCGGCGGCGGTCGCGGCGGTCACGGCCATCGTTGACGGCAAAAGTCGGAATCCCAGTCGGCGCCCGGCAAGTGTCCCGGCAAGTGTCTTGTGAGGGTCGTCTGTCTTGTGAGGTTAGTCGCCGGAGTTTTGTTCTCCCTCGCGGAAACCAGTAACGACATCCCTTATCGAGCTTGCCTTATCGAGCTTGGCATTGGAAATACCCTTTCCGCTGGCGCGACACAGGACGCGCCAGCGCCTTCGAGGCCATCGCAAGATATTGCCGCCACCCGCCCGGCTAAATCTCGAATCCAGACCGCGCCAGTGTCGCGGCGTCGAAAAATTCTTCCTCGTTCATAATTTCCCGCATTAGCCTCTCGTAAGTTCGAGAATGCATTCCCTTCGGCCGGCGCAAATCCTTCGGGCTATCGGCGTTCGGCTTCGCGAGCGCCGGCTGTTCATGAGCCATCGCCTCATCGAAGGGTTAGGCCAGGTCATTTGCGCCCCATTTTCGTGTATCGAAATCCCTTGGCGAATGGGTTAGCGTCTCGGAGCGCATCGCACGGGTCCTAAAGGGAAGAAGCAAATGAGACAAAAATCGAGAGACCTGTTCGGGCTAGAATTGGAAGTCGTCGTTGGGATCGCGTTCGTCGTCGCCCTCCTCTCTGCCGGCGTTGTTTGTTATTTTTATTTTTGGCGGTAGCGAAAGCAAACCAATCGGAACATTGTCGCGACGCTCGACGCTTTCGCGAACTTGCCGCGAAAGCGTCCCGCGCCGTTACGATTCCGCCTCGCCCATCTGCTTTTGCGAATAGAGCTCGACGCCGAGTTGCTTGATCAGCTCGTTCTGGGTCTCCAGAAAGTCGATGTGGCGCTCTTCGCTGGCGACGATCTCTTCGAACAAGTGCATGGAGACGCGGTCGTTGATCGACAGGCAATAGGCCGCCGCCTCTAAATAAAGCGCGCGCGCTTCTATCTCGGTCACCAGGTCGGCGTCGATGATTTCCTTGACGCTCTCGCCGATGCGCAGCGGATTGAGCGTCTGCATGTTGGGAAAGCCTTCGAGAAACAAGATGCGCTTGGTGAACTTATCCGCGTGCTGCATCTCCTCGATGGATTCCTCGCGCCATTTCTTGGCCAGGTGCGAAAAGCCCCAATTGTCGAAAATCCGGTAATGCAGCCAGTATTGATTCACGGCGGTCAGTTCGCTGCGCAAACCCCGATTAAGATAGTCGATGACTTTCGCGTCGCCGCGCATGGCAAAATCCCTTCAAATTCCACTGGAGCGGCTTCACGCCGCCATTTCCTCGGCTCGGCAGTCCTCGCAGGCGCCGCCGCCCGCGCATTCGTTCACCGCTGCGTGATGCTGATCGACGACCGCAAGAATGTTGCGCGTGCAGCGCCCGCATTTGGCCTCGCAGCCCAATTGGCGAAACAGCGCGCCGACGCTCGGACGACCGCCGCGCCCAAGATGTTCGCGAATGTCGCGATCGGACACCACGTTGCATGAGCATAATATCATGGCTGTTCCTACTTTGGAAAGATTACAAACTGCCTTCTGTTACAGCACGTTACATCATCTCTCCGCGTCTGGCCAGCGCTCTTCCGCTGTCGGTTTCCCAACAAGCCTGTTTCACATATAGTGACACGCAAGACCCGCGCCATGCGTGGCGCCGGCAATAATGGAGCAGCGCGATGAAAAAGGCGATGTTTGACGCGGCCGGCCCGGAGCGCCGCGTGTCTTTTGCGCTGCGCGACAGTTCGCTCGGCCTCGCGCTGATCGGCGCCTCGGGGCAGGGGCTTTGCGCGCTGATGCTGGGCGATTCGCGCGAGACGCTGCTGCAAGCGGCGCGGGCGCGTTTTCCCAATGCCGAAGCCGGCGCCGGCGGCGAGGATTTCGACAGTCTGGCGAGCCTTGCGCTCGGACTGGTCGAGCAACCGCGGCGGGGCTGGGCCTTGCCGCTCGACATCGAAGGCACGCCGTTCCAGCGGCGCGTCTGGCAGGCGCTGCGCGAGATTCCGGCGGGCGCGACCGCGAGTTATGCGCAAATCGCCGAACGGATCGGCCAACCCAGCGCCGCGCGCGCGGTCGCCGGGGCCTGCGCCGCCAACAGAATCGCGGTGGCGATCCCCTGTCATCGCGTGCTGCGCGGCGACGGCGACATTTCGGGCTACCGCTGGGGCGTCGCGCGCAAGCGCGAATTGCTGGCGCGCGAAGCGGCGGCGTGAGCGCTCGCACGTCAGCCCGGCTTCTTCTCCGACAAAACCCGCTCGCCGAGCGAGATCAGCGCCGCCCGCAGCGCGTCGTTCTCGACGCCTTGCGTCGTCTGCTCGGCGCGCGCCCGCGCGGCGGGGTCGCTCGGCGGCGCCAGTTGGCGCTTGAGCGCGGCGCGGTGCAGCGGCTCCTGGCGAATCGCCAGCTTCGCCACGCAGCGCCAACCCAAATGCGTATTGACGCGCTCGATGATGGAGTCGCTCATATGCTGAATGTCGAGACCAAATCCCGGCTCGACGCGCAGCGCCAGCGTCGCCGGCTGCTGCCTTGAGTCCGGCGCGCCGTTTTTGGGTCGCGGCGGCCAGTTGAGGCGCATAGGCTGGCACAGCGCGCCGATGCGCGCGCCGACGATGGCGTCCCATTGGGTGAGCAACGTGGCCTCGCCAAACCCCTGCCGCGCGATCAGCGGATCGAGCGCGCGGTTGACCAGTTCCGCCAGCGGCTTGGACACGACCCGCCGGGGACGCGCCGCGCTCTGTTGTGACATCGACGCTTTGTCCAAGACGCTTTGTCCAAATTTCTTTCGCCGCGCTGATCGCCGCGCTGACCGACGCGCGCGTTCCATGCTATCACGAACTCAAGTTTCTCCAACCATCGAGTCCTATGGCAGCCGCTTTCGCCAAGCCCCGAAAGCCCGTCGCCGCCGACGATCTCGGCGACGCGCTGCTGCGTTGGTGGGATCGACATCGCCGGGCGTTGCCCTGGCGCGCGCCGCCGGGGCGGGCGGCCGACCCTTACGCGGTCTGGCTGTCGGAAATCATGCTGCAACAGACGACGGTGGCCAGCGTCGCCGGATATTTCGAAAAATTCATTGCGCGCTGGCCGACTGTCGCGGCATTGGCCGAGGCGCCGCTCGAACAGGTTCTGGTCGCCTGGGCCGGGCTTGGCTATTACGCGCGCGCCCGCAATCTACACGCCTGCGCCAAGATCGTCGCCGAGCAATATGGCGGCCGCTTTCCGCCCGACGAGGCGGAATTGCTGCGGCTTCCGGGCGTTGGGCCTTACACCGCGGCGGCTGTCGCCGCCATCGCCTTCAATCGCCCTTGCGTCGCGCAAGACGGCAATGTCGAGCGCGTCGTCGCGCGGCTGTTCGCCGTCGCCGAGCCGCTGCCGCGCGCGAAAGCGACCATCAAGACGCATGCGCAAAGTTTTTTGTCGCGCGCGCGCCCCGGCGATTTCGCCCAGGCGCTGATGGACCTCGGCGCGACCGTCTGCGCGCCGCGCGCGCCCAATTGCCGGCGCTGTCCGCTTGAACAAAGCTGCGCTTCGCGGCGGGCCGGGACACAACTCGCCTTTCCGGTCAAACCGGCAAAAACGGCGCGCCCGCATCGGCGCGGCGCGGTTTTCGTGCTACGTTGCGGCGAACAGCTGTTGCTGCGCAGGCGTCTCGCCAACGGGCTGCTCGGCGGCATGAGCGAATTTCCGTCGACGCCGTTGACGCTGGATGTCGAGCCCGGCGCGGCGCGCGCCTATGCGCCGATCAACGCCCGATGGCGCGAGATCGAGGGCGGCGTGCGTCACGTCTTCACGCATTTTTCGCTGGAGCTGACGGTTTTCGTCGCCGAGGCGGCCGCGGCCGACCCCGCGCTGGAGGGCCGCTGGACAAAGGTGGGGCGGCTAGGCGATGAAGCGCTGCCGACGCTGATGCGCAAGGTCGCAGTTCACGCCGGGCTGATCCTTGCGTAAGATCGGCGCGCAATCGGGAGACAGGTCATGGCGCGGCGCGGCTCTAAAATCGACGTCGAGATTACCGAGGGCGCCATTCGCGTGCGCAGCTTGGAGCGCGTGCTGACCATCGTCCCGACGCCGCCGCCCGCCGACCTCGATGAAGACGTCGATTTCTACATAGAATTGGACGAGATCGAATGTTGGGACCCGCCGCACGACGAAGCGGCGATCGAGATCGACGAATTGCAGAAGATTCTGGAAGCCATCGAGGAGCAGGTGGAAAAACACGGGTTGAGCGTGGTGTTCGAGTAGGCGGGCGGCTGTTTTTTAACGTCCGCGCTGTTCCTTACCGCCGCCGCCCAACTCCCGCAAGGCCCCTCCATGACCACATCCGCCGAGCCGCTCACCGTGGTGATCTGCGCCGATCACGCCTCCATCACCGGCGGGCAGGCCAAAGTCGCCATAGACAGCGCGCTGGGGCTTCATCGAAGCGGCGTCAAGACGATCTTCTTCGCCGCCGCCGAGCCGGTCGATCAACGCCTTTACGACGCCGGCGTCGAGGTGGTTTGTCTGGGCCAGACCGATCTGCTGGGCGCCGCCTCGCGTGCAAAAGCCATGCTGCAAGGCACCTGGAACGGGCTCGCGAGCAAGGCGCTTGGCGCGTTGCTGGCGCGCTTGCCGAAGCAAAACACCATCGTGCATGTGCATGGCTGGGCGCGCGCGCTGTCGCCCTCCATCGCGCGGCCGATCGGGGCCAGCGGCCTGCCGGCGGTCTATACGGTGCATGAATATTTCCTGTTTTGCCCCACCGGCGGCTTCTACAATTACCGCAAGAGTGAAATCTGCACGCTGAAGCCGCTCTCGCCCGCCTGCTTCGCGACCAATTGCGATCAGCGCAATTATGCGCGCAAGGTCTGGCGCGGCGCGCGGCTGCTGCTCGCAAAGAATTTCGCGCGACTGCCGCAGGTGTTTTCCGATTACATCTGCATTTCGGATTTTCAGCGCGAAATCGTCGCGCCCTATCTGCCGGGCGCCGCGCGGATGACGCAAATCTCCAATCCCATCGACGCGCCGGATCTTGGACCCAAGGAAAATCCCGCCGCCGGCGATTTCGTCTTTGTCGGGCGTCTCTCGCCGGAAAAGGGCGCGTTTTTATTCGCCGAGGCGGCGGAGCGGCTGGGCGTGACGGCGGTGTTCGTCGGCGACGGCCCGTTGGCCGAGGAGTTGCGCCAGCGCTTTCCACGCGCGCGCCTGCTCGGCTGGCGCGACGGCGCGGCGGTGCGGGAGGCGATGCGAGCGGCCAAGGCGCTGGTGTTTCCTTCGCTGTGGTACGAGGGCCAGCCGCTCACCGTGCTGGAGGCCAAGGCCCTGGGCACGCCGGTCATCGTCGCCGACCGCTGCGCCGGGCGCGACGAAATCGAGCATGAGGCCAGCGGCTTGTGGTTTACGGCCGGCGACGCCGGCGCGCTCCAGGCCGCGATGGCGCGGCTGGACGATCCCGCCCTGGTCGCGCGGCTGTCGCAGGGAGCCTATGAGAGCTATTGGCGCGATCCGCCGACGCTGGCGCGCCACGTCGAGCGCCTGACCGCGCTTTATCGCGACATGCTGGCGCGAGCCGGGCAGGGGGCCTGAGACGAGCGGCGCCAGGCGGGGGGCTTTTTGCCGCTGCGAAAGCAGTGGACGCGGCGCGGGCTAAAGACTAAGCAGCGACACAGCGGCGCCTCCCCTCTCCCGCCTGCGGGAGAGGGTGGCCCGGCGGAGCCGGGTCGGGTGAGGGTTCTCTCAACTTTAGCGACTCTGGAGAGAGAGAGGGCACGCGAGTGATTTCCGAGGCGATTGAGGCGGCGCCAGCCCTCATCCGACCTCGCTTCGCGAGGCCACCTTCTCCCGCGAGCGGGAGAAGGGAGGCGCCCAGCGATGCAATAGTTCGGGCGCCGTGTGAAACGGATTTCGAGGCGTGAAGTGGCTAAGGATTTGATCGAGCGAACACTTGCGGAAGTTACGTCGCGGCCCTCACCAACGCTTGCCGATCGTCAATATCGATCTCGGGGATGGCTCCGATTCCGACAAGAGGCCGCCGTGGGAATACATGAACAAGGACAAGAGCGATTCAACCGATGAGTAACGCCACCCGCATCGACGCCCGTTTCACCGCTCTTCGCGCGCAAAATCGCGCCGCGCTGATAACCTTCGTCATGGCCGGCGATCCCGATCTTGCGACCTCGCTGGAGATTCTCAAGGGTCTGCCGGCGGCGGGGGCCGACGTCATCGAGGTCGGCATGCCCTTCACCGACCCAATGGCCGACGGCCCGGCGATCCAGGCCGCCGGACTGCGCGCGCTAAAAGCTGGGACGACGCTGAAGAAGACGCTAAAACTGGTCGCGGATTTTCGCGCCAGCGATCGAACGACGCCGATCGTGCTGATGGGCTATTACAATCCGATCTACGTGTTTGGCGTCGACGCCTTCCTCGCGGCGGCGACTGCGGCCGGCGTCGACGGGCTGATCGTCGTCGATCTGCCGCCCGAGGAGGACGCCGAGCTCTGCGTGCCGGCGCGGGCGGCGGGGTTGAACTTCATTCGCCTGGCGACCCCGACCACCGACGACAAGCGTCTGCCCAAGGTGCTCGAAAACACCAGCGGCTTCGTCTATTATGTGTCGCTGACGGGGATCACCGGCGCGGCGCTGGCGGATTATTCCGGCGTCGCCGAGGCGGTGGCGCGGATCAAGCGGCATACCGATCTGCCCATAGCCGTGGGTTTTGGCGTCAAAAACGCCGACAACGCCGAGGTCATCGCCAAAACCGCCGACGGCGTCGTCGTCGGCACGGCTCTGGTCGGCGCCATAAAGAATTCGCTGGGCGCCAACGACCGCGCCGGGCCGGAGACGGTCGCAGCCGTGACCAAGCTCGTCGCCGACATCGCCGGGGGCGTCGCCCGCGCCCGCCCGCCGGTTGCGGTCGCCGCCAGGTCGCCGCTGTGCAGGTTATTTGGGGCGCTCGCGAAGGTGTGGTCATGAACTGGTATTCCAACGTCGTCCCGCCGAAAATGAAAGCCATCCTCAAGCGCGGGGCGCCCGAGAATCTTTGGGTCAAGTGCCCGGAGAGCGGCCGGTTGGTGTTCCACAAGGACATCGAGGCCAATCTCTTTGTCGTGCCGGGGTCCGGCTATCACATGCGCTGCCCGGTCGAGGCGCGGCTGGAGAGTATGTTCGACGACGGCCAGTATGAATTGATGACGACGCCCGAGGCGCCGACCGACCCGCTCAAATTTCGCGACATCAAGCGCTATGTCGACAAGCTGAAGGAATATCGCGCCAAGACCGGCCGCCCCGACGCGGTGACGGTCGCCGTCGGCAATCTGAAGGATTTGCCCGTCACCGTCGCGGTGCAGGACTTCGAATTCATGGGAGGATCGCTCGGCATGGCGGCCGGCGAGGCGATCGTCGCCGGCGCCACCCATGCTTTGGAGAAGCGCACGCCCTTCATCATCTTCACGGCCTCGGGCGGCGCCCGCATGCAGGAGGGGATGTTCTCGCTGATGCAGATGCCGCGCACGACAATCGCCGTGCAGCGGCTGCGCAAAGCGCGGCTTCCCTATATCGTCGTATTGACCAATCCGACCACCGGCGGCGTGACCGCGTCTTACGCGATGCTGGGCGACATTCAGATCGCCGAGCCGGGCGCGATCATCGGCTTCGCCGGCGCCCGGGTGATCGAACAGACAATCCGCGAAAAACTTCCCGAGGCGTTCCAGCGCGCCGAATATCTCAGGGACCACGGCATGATCGACATGGTGGTCCCGCGCGGGGACATGCGCGATATTCTGGCGCGTCTGTGCGGCTTGCTGACCAAGGCGCCGGCGCCCCGTCAGCCCGCCGTCGCAGCCTGACCGGAGCGCAGCGCGGCATGGATCAGCACGACGCGGTTCTGTCGCGATTGCTCGATCTTCACCCCAAGAAGATCGACCTTTCGCTCGGGCGCATCGAGCGGCTGCTGGAGGCGATCGGCCGGCCCCAGTTGGCGCTGCCGCCGGTCATTCACGTCGCCGGCACCAATGGCAAGGGCTCGACGCTGGCTTTTCTGCGCGCGATGCTGGAGGCCGGCGGCGCAGGCGCGCATGTCTACACGTCGCCGCATCTGCTGCGTTTTAACGAGCGCATCCGTCTCGCGGCGCCCGGCGGCGGCAGGCTCGTCGAGGACGAGGCGCTGAAGGAAGCCTTGGAATTGTGCGAGCGCGCAAACGGCGCGCTGCCGATCACTTTCTTCGAGATCACCACGGCGGCGGCGTTTCATCTCTTCGCCAACACGCCCGCCGACTGGCTGTTGCTGGAGACCGGCCTTGGCGGACGCTTCGACGCGACCAATGTGATCGCAGCGCCCAAGGCGACGATCGTCACCTCGGTTTCACTCGACCACCAGGAGTTTCTCGGCGAGACGGTCGAAAAAATCGCGTTTGAAAAGGCCGGTATTTTCAAGCGCGATGTTCCGGCGATCATCGGGTTCCAGTCGGACGCCGCGCGCGACGTTCTGAAGCGGGAGGCGCGCCGCGTCGGCGCTCCGGCGATTGTCGCGGACGAGGATTTTCATATTTACGAAGAAAATGGCCGGCTGGTGTTCGAGGATGCGCGCGGGCTGCTCGATCTGCCGACGCCGCGCCTGCCGGGCCGTCATCAGCATCAGAACGCCGCCGCCGCCGTCGCCGCCTTGCGCGCCGTGGCGCCGGAGGTTCCGACCAGCGCTATCGACGCGGGCTTGCTTCACGCCGATTGGCCGGCGCGGCTGCAACGGATTTCCCGCGGCGCCGTGCTGGACCTTGCGCCTTCGGGCGCCGAAATTTGGGTCGACGGCGGTCATAATGAAGACGGCGGGCGCGTGCTCGCCGAGACCATGGCCGAGTTCGAGGAAAAAGCCCCGCGTCCGCTGGTGCTGATCTGCGGCGCGCAGACCACGAAGGACGTGAACGCGTTGTTGCGGCATTTCGTCGGCCTCGCGCGCGAAGTGATCGCCGTGCCGGTCGAGGGCGAGCATAAGAGCTGGCCGCCGGAGGAAGTCGCCGCCGCCTCGCGCGCGCAGGGCATGGCGGCGCAGGCGGCGGCCAGCGTCGAAGAGGCGCTGGCGCTGATCCGCGCCGCGAAATTTCCGCAACCCCCGCGCATTCTGATCGCCGGCTCGCTCTATCTCGCGGCGAGCGTGCTGGCGTTGAACGGTTCGCGGATAGAGTAGGCGGGGCGGATGACAAAAAATTCGATCCCGTCGCGCAGCTTAGGAGCGCATGCCATGACCTCGATGTTGACCAGCGTCCTCTCGCGGGCCGAGGCGGAAATCGCCGTCGAGCGGGGCGCCGACATCGTCGACTGCAAGGATTCGACGCGCGGCGCGCTGGGCGCCCTGCCGCTCGGCGATGTCGCGGGAATCGTCGCCGCTGTCGATGGTCGGCGTCCCGTCAGCACAGTGGTCGAACTGCCGCACGACGTCTCCCAGGCGCGCGCGGCGATCGAGGCCGCCGCCGCGACCGGGGTCGCATTCGTCAAATTCGCGCTGCCCTTAACTCCCGACGCGCAGGAAATCATCGCCGAACTGGCGCCGCTGGCGGCGCGCATTCGCCTCGTCGCCGTGCTGTTCGCCGATCTTGGCCCGGACTTCGGCGTTTTGCCCAGCCTCGCCCGCGCGGGCTTTCATGGCGCGATGCTGGACACCGCGCATAAGGGCAGGCGGCGCCTGCTCGATTGCATGAGCGTCGGCGTTCTCGCCGATTTTGTCGGCCAATGTCGCGCGCTTGGCCTCAAGGCGGGCCTCGCCGGTTCGCTGGAGGCGCCGGACGCGCCGCGCCTGCTGGTGCTGAGGCCCGACGTGCTGGGTTTTCGTGGCGCATTATGCCAGGCCGGCGATCGCCGCAACACGCTGGCGCCAAGCGCCGTGACGCTGATCCGCGATTTGATTCCACGCGAACCGACGCCAATGAACGCGCCAATGGGCGCGCCAAGCGTTGCCCCAAGCGTTGCGCCCGCCTCCCGAGGGCGCGAGGTCGATCACGTCTTCGTGCGCGATCTCGTCATGCCGGTGGAGATCGGCGCCTATGGCTTCGAGCGCGGCCACGCACAGCGCGTGCGCTTCAACGTCGATGTCGAGGTTTATCGGATCGCCGGGCCGGACGACATGCGCGTCGCCTTCTCCTATGACGTGATCATGGACGCGATAAAAATCATTCTGGCGGCGGGGCATATCGAGCTTGTCGAGACCATCGCCGAACGTCTCGCCGACAGCGTGCTGTCGCACGAGCGCGTGCATGCCGTAGGAGTCGAGGTCGAAAAGCTCGATGTCGTCGCGCCGGGCTCGGTCGGCGTGCGCATTCGGCGCGAGCACGCGGCGCCATCGAGCGCGCCCGCATGAGTGCGCTCGTCGTCAAGATCGGCGGCAGCCTGTGGCGTTCGCCGTTGCTTCCGCGATGGATCGCCGCGCTGCGCGACTTTCCGGGGCCTCTCACCATCGTTCCGGGCGGCGGCCCTTTCGCCGACGCGGTGCGCGCCGCGCAGCCGCCGATGGGTTTCTCGGATCGCGCCGCGCATGGGATGGCCATGCTGGCGATGGAGCAATATGGCCTGGCGCTGGTCGATATATTCGCCGGGCTCGAATGCGCGGCGACGCCGGAACAGGCGAGCGCCGTTCACGCCAGCGGAAAACTCGCCGTCTGGCGCCCGAGCATGATGGCGCTCGAATTGAAACTCGCCGCGAGTTGGGACGTGACTTCCGACAGTCTCTCCGCTTCTTACGCGCGCGCGAGCGGCGCGGTGCGGCTTTTGCTCGTCAAGAGCGTCGATGTCGATGCGGCGCCCGACTGGCGCGGCCTCGTCGATCCCGGCTTCGCCTCCCACGCCGCCGGGCTCGATGTCTTCATAGCCGGCCCGCGCGCGCTTGGCGACGCGGCGCAAATCCTCGCGCGGGGCGGCGTCGCCGGTTCTCGCATCTCCTTCGCCAATTCGTCACGAAAGATCGCTTCATGAAAAAAGTTCCAACGCCGCGCTGGGGCTGGGCGCTGACCGGCTCCGGCCATTTCTTCACCGAGTCGCTCGACATGATCCGCACGCTCGATCATGTCGATCTGTTCGTTTCCAAGGCCGCCGCCGAGGTCGTGCGCATGTACAAACACGACCTCGCTCTGCCGAGCAATGTGCGCGTGTTCAAGGACACGACGGCGAGCGCGGCGCCGGTCGGCAATTTTTATTACGGCGTCTATCACACGCTGATCATCGCGCCGGCGACGTCCAACACTGTCGCGAAATGCGTGTTCGGCATCTCCGACAATCTCGCGACCAATGTGTTCGCGCAGGCCGGCAAATGCCGCGTGCCGACCATCGTCTTCGCTTGCGACACGGCGCCGGAACTCGAAACGCGCGCGCCAAAGGGCATGGTCAAGGTCTATCCGCGCCGCATCGATCTCGAAAACACCGATCGCCTGAAGGAGTTCGAGGCGACGCAGGTGGTCGAGAGTCTCGCCGCGCTCGGCGAGGCGGTCGAGCGGCGGCGGCGGGAACTCGCCGGCAAAGAGTGAAGACCAAAGAGTAAAGAGCATGTCTTCGCGCCTGCTGTTCCTCACCGGCCATCTCGCTTATCCGCGCCTCGCGCGGATGATCGCCGGCTTTGGCGAGACGGCGCGGGACTGGCGGATTTGCGATATTGGCGTCAAAGTCGCGGCGCTGATGACGCAGGAAATCATTGCGCGCCGGCTGCCGCGTCCGGTCGAGGCGGATCGCGTCATTCTGCCGGGCCGCTGCCGCGCCGATCTCGCCATGCTCGCCCGCGAGTTCGGCGTTCCCTTCGAGCGCGGGCCGGAGGAGATCGCCGATCTGCCCGTGTATCTCGGACGCGGCGGCGCGGCGCCCGATCTCTCCCGCTTCGACATGCGCATCTTCGCGGAGATCGTCGACGCCTCGACGATGAGCGTCAGTGATGTTGTCGCGCGCGCGAAAAAATTGGCGAAGGCCGGCGCCGATGTGATCGACCTCGGCTGTCTGCCCGACACGCCCTTCGCGCATATGGAGGAGACCATCGCCGCGCTGCATGGCGCCGGGCTGAAGGTCAGCGTCGATTCCGCCGATGTCGCGGAGCTTACGCGCGCCGTCCGCGCTGGCGCCGATCATCTGCTCAGTCTCGACGAGCACAGCCTCGATATTCTGCCCGAGGGCTCCGCGCTCGTTCCCATTCTCGTCGCCGCGCCGCACGGCGATCTCGCCTCGTTGCAACGCGCCGCCGCCAAGGCGCGCGCGCGAAAAATCGACTTTATTCTCGATCCTATTCTCGATCCGATTCACTTTGGCTTCGCCGACTCGCTCGCGCGCTATGTCGAGCTTCGCCGGCTTGAGCCGGGCGCCGAAATCATGATGGGCACGGGCAATCTCACCGAACTCACCGACGCGGATTCCTCCGGCGTCACCGCCATGCTGCTGGGTCTGTGCTCGGAGCTGAACATTCGCCATGTCCTGACCGTGCAGGTCAGTCCGCACACGCGCCGCACGATCGAGGAACACGACGCCGCGCGGCGCATGATGTTCGCTGCAAGAGCCGATCACGCGCTGCCCAAGGGCTATTCCGACGCGCTGCTGCAAATCCACGACAAGCGCCCCTATGCCGCGACGCCCGATGAAATCAGCGAGCTTGCGCGCGAACTGCGCGACGGCAATTTCCGCATCGAGGTCGCGCAGGACGGCGTGCATATTTTCGCGCGCGATTTTCATCGCGTGGCGAGCGACGCGATGTCGTTGTTTTCAAAGCTCGGCGTCGAGAAGGACGGCGCGCACGCCTTTTATCTCGGGACCGAATTGATGAAGGCGGAGACGGCCTTTCGTTTGGGCAAGCGCTATCGCCAGGACGAGCCGCTGGACTTTGGCGCCGCTTGCGACGCAATCGTCGAGGACGATGCGCGCTTCAAGGAAATCGGCCACACGTTGCGCAAGAAGGATTCCAATGCCGCTGATCCGTGAATGCGTCGTCACGACGCTGAACGCTTCCCAACAGCCGCATCTCGCGCCGCTCGGGCTGATCGAGGACGGCGATCATTGGATCGTCGCGCCGTTTCGCCCGTCGACGACGCTGAGCAATTTGGAAGCGCGCGGACAGGCGACCGCGAGCTTTATCGACGACGCCGAGGTTTTCGCCGGCTTTGTCACGGGCCAGCGCGACTGGCCGCTGGCGACAATCGACGGCTGGCCGGCGCCGCGCCTCGCCTGCGCGCTCGCGCACGCGGAGTTGCAAGTCGCGCGCGTCGACGACAATGAACAGCGCCCGCGGTTTTTTTGCGCGGTGCGACGCATTGAATCGCATCGCCCTTTTTTGGGGATGAACCGCGCCAAGGCGGCGGTGCTGGAGGCGGCGATCCTGGCGACGCGGCTGGCCATGCTGCCTCGTGCGAAAATCGACAGCGAGATCGCTTATCTTACAATCGCGATAGACAAGACGGCGGGCGCGGGAGAGCGCGCGGCGTGGGAGCGGGTGATGGCGAAGATTTCGGCGCATTTCGCGGGGGGTGGTTGAGAGGGCGAGCGCCCTCATCCGACCTCGCTCCGCGAGGCCACCTTCTCCCGCGGGCGGGAGAAGGGAGTCGCGCCCTTCCTTCTCCCACTTGTGGGAGAAGGTGGCCCTTGCGTTAGCAAGGGTCGGATGAGGGCTTACGCCACGCCGCCGTCTCCCGCGACTTTGCCAAAATCCGCGACGCCGAGCATCACCACGCGCAATTCGTTGAGCAGGCGCAGGCGGTTGAGGCGCAGATCCTTGTTGTCGGCGTTGACGGTGACATGCTCGAAGAAGGCGTCGACCGGCTCGCGCAGTTTCGCCAAACTGTGCATGGCGCCGGCGAAGTCTTCCCTTTGCAGCTTTTCCGCCGTCTCCTCGCGCGCCCGCGCGATGGCGGCGGCGAGTCTGTGCTCTTGCGGTTCGATCCGCAAGTTTGGCGCGTGACGTGTATCGTAGGCGCCGGCGCCGTCCTTCTTCTCCTCGATCTTCAAAATATTGGCGGCGCGGCGATAGCCGGCGAGCAGATTCTTTCCGTCGTCGGCATCGAGGAATTTGGAGAGGGCGTCGACCTTGGTGGTGATCATGACGAGATCGTCCTGGTGCTGCGCCTGTTCCCCTCCCCCTTGCGGGGAGGGGCTAGGGGTGGGGGCCGCCCCCAAAGCCGCGTCAATAAGATCGTACCGCGCCCCCCGGTCGCGCAAGTAGACTTTTAGGCGGTCGATGAAAAAAGAAAGGAGGTCGGACATGTGTTCCGTCGAAGCGCTACCTATATGAAGCGCTTGCTCTTTAGCCTCGGACACGACGAATCCCTGTTCGCCGACATAGAAGAACTCGGCGAGCCGGCCACGCTGTTCGGCGCTTGCTGTGATCGCAAGAAGATCCAAGAATTTGGGAAGATAGCGTTCAACAGATTCACGTGATTTTTGAGCGACCATTGTCAGCGTCGCAGGAAAAATCAGGCGAAGGAGTTGCACCCGCAGCCCATTCTCCAACACAAGCCTAATCACCCCCAACGCCGCGCGCCGTAGCGCATAAGGGTCCTTGCTCCCGGTCGGCTTCTCGTCGATCGCCCAAAAGCCCACCAGCGTATCGATCTTATCGGCCAGCGCCACGGCGATCGACACCGGGTCCGACGGCACGCGGTCGCTCGGTCCCTGCGGCTTGTAATGCTCCTCGCAGGCCGCCGCGACGGAAAGATATTCGCCCTGGGCGGTCGCGTAATAGCGGCCCATCAACCCCTGCAATTCCGGGAACTCGCCGACCATCTCGGTGACGAGATCGGCCTTGGCTAAATTCGCTGCGCGTTCGGCCATGCCGGCGTCGGCGCCGACCAGCGGCGCAAGCTCCTTCGCCAGCGCGGCGATGCGCTTCACGCGCTCGCCCTGCGTGCCGAGCTTTTCGTGAAACACGATTTTGTCGAGCTTCGGCAGCCGGTCCTCGAGCTTGGTCTTCAGATCGGTCTCGTAGAAAAACTTGGCGTCCGACAGCCGCGCGGCGATGACGCGCTCGTTGCCGCCGATGATGGTCTTGCCGTGGTCGCTGGCCTCGATATTGGCGACGAGGATAAAGCGATTCGACAGCGCGCCGTCGTGACGCTTCAACACAAAACATTTTTGATTGACGCGGATCGTCGCGCGGATCACCTCCGGCGGGATCGACAAGAACGCTTCGTTAAACGAGCCCATCAGCGCCACGGGCCATTCGACGAGGCCGCCGACTTCCTCCAAAAGTCCCGCGTCCTCGACCAGCTCCAACCCCTGCGCCATCGCCAGAGTGCGCGCGTCGTGCAAAATAATGTCGCGCCGCCGCGCGGCGTCGAGCACAACGTAAGCGCGCTCCAGCGCCGGGACGTAATCGTCGAAACGCCGCACCTCGATTTTTGCCGGCGCCATGAAGCGGTGGCCAAAGGTGGTCGAGCCCGACTCAATGCCGTCGACGTTAAAGCGCACCACTTCCGTCGCCTCGGTCTCCGGACCGAAGGTTGCGAGAATGGAGTGCAGCGGGCGCACCCAGCGCAGCGCGTCGGAACGGATGGAGGCCTCGCCCCAGCGCATGGATTTGGGCCAGGGAAAGCTCCTGACGACAGCGGGGATGATCTCGGCGAGAAGATCAATCGTCGCGGCGCCGGGCCGCTCGACTGCCGCGAGATAGAACTCGCCTTTTTTGGCGTCCTTCTGGATCGTCGCCTGATCCAGCGAGGCGAGGCCGGCGCTTTTGAGAAAGCCCTGGATCGCCGCGTCCGGCGCGCCGACGCGCGGGCCTTTTTTCTCCTCGCGCGCATCTGGCTGGCGGGCGGGCAGGCCGGCGATGTGCAGCGCAAGCCGGCGCGGCGTGGCGAAACTCGCCGCGCCCTCGTAGACCAGCCCGCGCGCGACCAGAGCATCGGTGACGAGACGACGCAAATCGGCGGCCGCCTGCGTCTGCATGCGGGCGGGGATTTCCTCGGAGAAAAGTTCAAGCAGAAGATCGGGCATGGGCTCGCAACGTGATCCTATGAAGGCCGCATAAGACCCTCCCCTCAAGGGGAGGGTGGGGGCGCGCCCTTACAAAGTCTTATGCGAACCGTCGCAGAGCGGCGCGGTTTTTGTGGCCTTGCAGCCGCAGAAAAACGCCTTGCCGGTCGCCTCGGCGGTGTAGGCCACCGGCGCGATGCCGGTTTCCCCGTGCGAGCCGTCGCAGAATGGCTGCGTGGCGCTGCGGCCGCAGGCGCACCAATAGTAGGTCTTGCCGGCCTCGACTTCGACCGGCATGGATTTCTTCTGGAACACGACGCGTTCGGTCATTTTTGTTCTTTCCTATACTTACGCGCCAGCCTTTATTTAAGCGCCAACCGGTGCGTCCATCAGATATTTTTCGACGTCCAGCGCCGCCATGCAGCCGAGGCCCGCCGCGGTGACCGCCTGGCGATAGACCTCATCCGCGACGTCGCCCGCCGCGAACACGCCGGGGATGTTGGTGCGGGTCGTGCCGGGCTCGACGGCGATATAGCCGGAGGGCTTTAGCGTGAGCTGGTCCTTGAAAAGTTCGCTCGCCGGGCTGTGGCCTATGGCGACGAAAACGCCATCCGCCGGAATGCGCGTCAATGCGCCCGTGCGCGTGTTTCTTGCGCACACATGCGTAACGGTGCGCGGATTTGCGTCGCCTAAAATCTCGTCGATGGCGTGGTCGAACAATATTTCGACATTGGGCCGCTGGCGCAGCCGCTCCTGCAACACCCGCTCGGAACGGAGTTTATCACGCCGGTGCATCAGTGTCACGTGGGCGGCGATATTGGCGAGATAGAGCGCCTCCTCGACCGCCGTATTGCCGCCGCCGACGACGATAACCCTCTTGTTACGAAAGAAGAATCCGTCGCAGGTGGCGCAGGCGGAGACGCCAAAACCCTTATAATCCTCCTCGCTCGGCAGGCCGAGCCATCGCGCCTTGGCGCCCGTCGCGATAATGAGCGCGTCGCTGGTGTATGCTTGTCCGGAGTCGCCCAGAAGCTCGAACGGGCGCCGGCCAAGGCGGGCCTCAACAATATGATCGGGAACGAGTTTCGCGCCGACATGCTCGGCCTGGGCGCGCATCTGCTCCATCAGCCAGGGGCCCTGGATCGGCTCGGCGAAGCCGGGGTAGTTCTCGACATCGGTGGTGATCATCAGCTGCCCGCCCTGCTCGAAGCCGGCGATCAGCACCGGCTCCAGCATCGCGCGGGCGGCATAGATCGCCGCCGTATAGCCGGCGGGACCGGAGCCCAAAACGATGACGCGGGAATGGCGCGGGGCGGCGGCTGGCGGCATGGGGTCTCGTTTTCCGATGAGGGTTTCGGGCGCAATCTAGTCATTATTGGCCGGGCCGCAATCCTATTGTCGCCAATCCTATTGTCGCCAAGAGCGGCCTCGATCAAATCGTCACCCGCGCCCCAAGCTCCACCACGCGATCCGAGGGGATCGAGAAGAAGTCCGTCGCATTGGCCGATTGCTTGGTTAGCGCGACGTAGAGCTTATCCTGCCAGGCCGGCATTTCCGAGGTCGCGCTTTCCTTGATCGAGCGCCGGCCTAAAAAGAACGACGTGGTCATGATGTCGTATTTCAGGCCGACCTTGCGCATCGCCGCGAGCGCCGCCGGCACGCGCGGGCTTTCCATGAAGCCGTAATGCAGCGTGACGCGGGTGAAATCGTCGGACAGTTTTTCGATCTCGAAGCGCTTTTCCGGCGCGATGCGCGGCAAATCCTCGCTGTTGACGCAAATCACCAGCACGCGTTCGTGCAGCACCTTGTTGTGCTTGAGATTATGCATCAAGGCGGTGGGCGCGACATTGGGGTCGCTGGTCAGGAAGATCGCCGTGCCGGGAACGCGCGTCGGCTTCGATTTAGCGAGCATGGCGATCAACTCGCGGAGCGGAATGGAGTCGCGATGGGTTTTTTCGGCCAAAAGATTCGTGCCGCGCACCCAGGTCCACATCACGATCATCGAACATCCGGCGAGCAGCAGCGGCACCCAGCCGCCATCCACCACCTTCATCAGATTGGCCGCGAGGAAGGCGAGGTCGATGGCGAGGAAGCCGGAGATCATCAGCACCGCGGCCCACAGCGGCCAGCGCCATCGCTTCCACACGACGACGAAAGCCAGCGCCGTCGTCGTCACCATCGTGCCGGTCACCGCGATGCCATAGGCCGAGGCCAGCGCCGAGGAGTTTTTGAACACGATGACGAGGATCAGCACGCCGATCAGCAGCAACCGGTTGACGCGGCCGATGTAGATCTGGCCCTCCTGCATCTCCGATGTGTGGGTGACCTCCAGGCGCGGCAGCAGGCCAAGCTGGATCGCCGAGCGCGCCAGCGAGAAGGCTCCGGTGACGACCGCCTGGCTGGCGATCACCGTCGCCACCGTCGACAGAATGACCAGCGGCAGCAGCAGCCAATCGGGCGCCAGCAAGAAAAACGGGTTTTCGATGGCCTCGGGCTTCGACAAAATCAGCGCGCCCTGGCCGAGGTAGTTCAGCAGCAAGGCCGGCAATACGAAGAAGGTCCAGGCGACCTGGATCGGGAAACGCCCGAAATGCCCCATATCGGCGTATAGCGCCTCGGCGCCGGTGACGCCCAGAAACACCGAGCCGAGCACGGCGAAGCCGATCCAGCCGTGATCGATCAGAAAGTGCAGACCCATGCGCAGATCGAAAGCGCGCAGCACCTGCGGCGCGTCGGGAATGTGCATCGCGCCGAGAACGCCGATCGCCAAAAAAAACACGATCATGATCGGGCCGAAAAAGGCCGCGACCCGCGCCGTGCCCTGGCTTTGCACCCAAAACAGCGTGACGAGAATCACGATGGTGATGGGAATCACATATTCGTTGAGGCTATGGGTGACGAGATCGAGGCCCTCGACGGCCGAAAGCACGGAAATCGCCGGCGTGATGATGGCGTCGCCCGAAAACAGCGCCGCGCCGGCGACGCCGAGCAAAAACACCAGATTCGCGCGGCGTCCCACGCGGCGTCCCATCGCCGTCTGCGCCAGCGCCATCAGCGAAAGAATGCCGCCCTCGCCGCGATTGTCGGCGCGCATCAGGAACAGCACATATTTGGCCGTCACCGTGAAAATAAGCGCGTAAAGCAGCAGCGAAGTCGCGCCGATCACCGCTTCCTGCGTCAGCATGTCGGCCTTGGCGACGTGCTTGAGCGACTCGCGCAGCGCATAAAGCGGGCTGGTGCCGATATCGCCATAGACCACGCCGATCGAGCCGACGATCATCGCCGGAAGAGCGCCGCCGTGCGAAGCCGCCGGCGCATCGGGCGCAACGCCTTGGGCGGCGACGCCCACGCCTTTGTCGGCGACCGCCTTGTCGGGACGCGCGTTGTCGGCAACCGCCTTGTTGGGACGCGCGTTGGTCGCGCGAAGCGGTTCGATCATTCGGCGATTCCGCGCCGAACTCGCGGCGGGCGACGAGCCGCAACCGCTATTTTGCGCTCGGCGAATATTTCTCGGACGGTCATCGAAGCTCCGCTCTACAGTTTCTTATTATTTTGCACGACTTGATTTGGACTTTGGATCACCCACTTCCGTGAGTTCGCATGGCTTTATCCATCAAGTCGAGCGGCGTCCGCTTCATTAAATCGCCAAAACGCTGACGCGCTGCACACGATCTTCGCCGAGCCCTCGTGTTCAGGCGGACGCATATACGCCTCTTTTGCCGGCTTGAGAAGCGCCCGACGCCGACCGTGTTCGCAAGCGGTCGCGGTCTGTGGCGAAAGCGCGAGGCGCGTCCTGTCGGTTTAATATCGCCGAGCACACAGTCGAGGATTTACAGGACGTGGCCCGCTCATGTAAAAGGGCCGGCGCGCCAAAGCGACGCGCACCCGTAGCTCAGCTGGATAGAGCGCTGCCCTCCGAAGGCAGAGGCCAGGGGTTCGAATCCCTTCGGGTGCGCCAAAGCGTGCAATGCCGCGAACGCGTCGGAGGCGACAGTTCGACCGGCGACCAGTTGTTCTAACGCGCTTTTCTTGCCGATAATAACGCCGATCGCCGCCTTAAAAATCGCTTTCCGGCCGGCCATATTCGCGCAAGCGTCGGCGGTGAGCGTCGCACACGCGCTCCGCCCAAAATTGTGCGGAGCCATCAGAGTCAATGCGCACGTCCCAACATTCGGGCTTCGAGAACAGCCGATTGGTGTCCGCGAAGCGTCCCGCCTCGATGCGGTCGACAAAAACGACAAAGGCTTCGCCGAAGGCGCGTCTGGTTTCAGGCGTTGGACAGACGAAATCGGCGAGCGCGACGCCGCCGGCTTCGACAACCCGATCGCACAGCCACCCCATGCGGCGCGCGTGCTCAATCCGGTCGGCGAGCGAAAAGCCCAAATCCTTGCTGACGTTGGCGCGGACCTCGTCGGCGTTGAACGTCACGGCGCCAAGCATAGGCGCGATCGCCCGCGCCAGCGTCGTTTTGCCGGCGCCCGGCAGGCCCATGACAAGTATTTTGCGGTGTTTCAATTTCGCGCCAATTTTAAGCGGCGAAGCGCCCACAACGGCGCACGCAGGACCACATAGAGCCACGTCAGGCGGGGCGGCAAGGGGAACGTCGCGACATCCTGCGCCGAGACGGAATACCTGGTTATTTCGCGCCAAAGATAGCTTCCCCCTTCGCCGATCAGCAAAGACGACAGCACAACCCGCAAATGTCCGAAGGCGCGATCCGTCAGTTCGACGTCCGCTTCGCCTTCGCCAAGCATTGCGTCCAGCGCCAAGGCTTCGAGCAGCGGCGCCGTCGCGGTGCGCCGAAGCTCCGCGGACAGCGTCGGGGGAAGTTCGACGGCGAGCAGACGCTCGCACAGCAATAGGACTTGCGCGGCGCATCTGCCGCTCCCTCGGCGTTGCGCCGCGCGATAAAGGCGTTCGACATCCGCGCTGGGGACGGTTGCAAGCAAGGCGGCGAGGTCGGCGAGCCATTTTATTCGGAACCAAGCGTGCTGGGCGCCGTGCGCGCATAAATATACGAACAATTCCTCGACGCGAAAGGTTGGGATTTCGACGTCGCCGACTCGAACGGCGGCGAGCGGACAGGACAAATCCACGTCTCTCATCAACAAGCCGTTGTAGGTTAGAGTCCAGTGCAATTCTGTGGTTACGGCGCCGGCCGCGCGCAAAAATTCCCACTCCTTTCCATGCTTCAGCAGCATCTCCAACTGCGTTTCGGTCACGGCGGGCAACGGATGTTTGAGAGCATATCCCGCCTGCTCCAGAACCGCTCTCGCCTTCCTCACGTCTGTCGAAGAAACCAGCACGTCGATGTCGAGACTGTGCTTTAGGGAAATGTCTGTGTAGGCCAATTTCGCGAGCGTGACGCCCTTGACGAAAACGGCGGCGACCGCGGCCTCTCGAAACAGCCGGCAGAGTCGCGCGGTCTCCGCGGCGAGGACCAGATTGCGGCGCGACAGCGCCGAGGCTTTCGCGTCGAGCGCGCGTTGAATATCCGGGGGTAGCGCGACGCCGGCTTGCTCCAGCCCCTGGCGCGCCAGGCCCCAGATGCGATGCCGGGCGACGATTCGAAGAAACCGAGCCCAATCGACCGACCCGCCCGCCGCCGAGCGGATGGCGTCGGACCGGCTTTCGCTTGGAGGCCAGCGGCAGCAAGCGACGGCGATGAAAAATTCTGGCGGCGCCTTGGCCAGCGTGTTGGCTGTCAGCGTTTTGGCCGCCCGTCCAACAATCGACTTGCACGTTCGCGACATTACGCCCCTCTCAACCGCCCATCGAAGATTCGAGCCGGTCGTCGATGAAGCTCGGCATCCGGCTGCATGGTTTCAGGCTTTCGCGCCGGTATGTCCATGGCGCCGGCGTGCTCGTCAAGCACGAACAAACGCCGTTCCTGTTCGTCGAGTCGCAAGCCCATCGCCGCGAAACGGGGTCGAATCGCCGTCTCGTTAATCATTTGCACGGCGCGTAAAGCCGTAAAAGACAAGCCTATCCAAGATCGTCGCGACACCTTAGAACGACGCGGGCTCCTCAGCCGCGCCGAGCCTTGGACCCGATTTTAGACAAGGATCACCCGTGACGCAAAGGCCAGCCTGATGAATCTGCTTATCAAGACGCTGTTCTCGGTGACGATGGTGCTTGCGGGCTTCCTCCTGTTTCAAGTGCAGCCCTTGATGGCGAAATTCCTTCTACCCTGGTTCGGCGGCAGCGCGACGACCTGGACCGTCTGCATGCTGTTTTTTCAGCTCGCGCTGCTCATCGGCTATGCGTACGCCTATGCGGTGACTGTGCCCCTCACGATCCGCCACCAGGCGATATTGCAAATCGCCATCGTCGCGGCGGCCTTGCTGTTCTTGCCGATCACGCCCTCCGACGCGATGAAGCCGCCGGACTCCGACAATCCGGTCGGACGCATCCTCCTGCTGTTGATTATATCGGTGGGCGTACCCTATGCGGTTCTCTCGACGACATCGCCACTGTTGCAGCGATGGCTGGCCCATGGCGACAAGACCATGCTGACATCTCGTTTTTTCGCGCTTTCGAATTTTGGCTCCTTCGTGGGACTGTTGAGCTACCCGTTCTTCTTCGAGCGGATCTGGTCGAGCCCGCAACAGACGCGCTGGTGGTCTTACGCCTTCGCTTTATACGGATTGCTGGCCGCCGCCGCCGCAGGGGCGATCCTCTTGTCGCCCTCCACGGGGAAAGCGGACGAACCGCCGCCGGCCGACACGGCGACGCAAAGCGAAAGCGCGTGGGCGATCGCCGGTTGGGTGTTCTGTTCCGCGCTCGGCTCGATTCTGCTCCTCGCGACGACCAACCAGATCAGCCAATGGACGGCGGTGGTTCCCTTCCTGTGGATTTTGCCGCTGTCGCTTTATCTGCTCACCTTCATCGTCGCGTTCGGACATCAGGAATTATACGTTCGCCTGTGGTTTCTCGCCGCCTTCGGCGTCCTCTCGCTGGTCAGCTTCAAGCTGACCACGCCCGATTCCTCGGCGGCGCTGTTGATCCAGATCGGCCTGTTGTCGCTGACAATGTTCGTCGGCTGCATGATCTGTCACGGCGAGATGGTTCGATTGCAGCCGCCCTCGCATCGCCTGTCGCGATTCTACATGATGACGGCGCTGGGCGGCGCGCTCGGCGGAGTGATCGTGACGCTGCTCGCGCCGCTCGTTCTGAAGGATTATTTCGAGTATCAGATCGCCATTGCGCTGACCGGCTCGATGGCGATCGTGCTCTGCCTGCGCGGCGAGAAGGGAATCCGTCGCGGCCTCGCCTTCGCGTTTTCCTGCGTCTTCGTGGCGGGCTTTGGCTATGCGCTGGTCCCGCTGGTCTCTGGCGAGCGCGACGTCGTCGATCGCATCCGCAATTTCTACGGCGTCGTGAAGGTCGTGAAGGAGGGAGACGAGACTCCCGGGCAAGAGATGCTCACGATGATGCAGGCCGGGGTCGCGCAGGGCTCGCAATATTTGGCGCCGGAGCGCCGGCAGACGCCTTACTGCGCCTTTCGCCCGGCGTCCGGCATTGGCCGGACTCTCGCCAATGTGCGCAAACGCCGCGAGGGTGCGCCCGATACGCCCTTGCGCATCGGATCGGTCGGGCTCGGCGTCGGCGTCCTCGCGGCGCTGGGGAAGCCCGGCGACGTGATCCGCGTCTATGAGCTTAATCCCGCGGTGACGGAACTCGCCAACAAGCACTTCACCTTCGTGCGCGACAGCAAGGCCAAGGTCGACATCCTGCATGGGGACGGGCGCATCCTGCTGGAGCGGGAGCTACAGGCCGGCGACCCGCAACAGTTCGATGTTCTCGTCGTCGACGCCTTCCGCGGCGCGGCGCCGCCGCTTCATTTGATGACGGCCGAGGCTTTCGATATTTATCTGAAACATCTCGCGCCCGATGGCGTCCTCGCCATCAATTTCGAGCTCGATACTTTCGAACTCGCGCCGCTCCATCGGGGGCTCGCCGCCAAATTCGGTCTCGGCGTAAAATGGTTCGAGACGCCCAACGACGGCGACGACTGCGACGAAACGGTCAGCTGGGCGATTTATACGCGAGATCCCGGGTTTTTCGATGCGCCCGGCGTGTCGCCCGGCATTTCCCCCTGGCGGGACGGGCGCGAGACGCGGCTGTTGTGGACCGACGCCAACTCCAATTTGATGAGCATCATCAATTGGGGAAAGCTGTGGAGTCGCGCGGGTGAGTGAGGTCGAATCGGCGAACTCATACGACGTCATCGTCATCGGACAGGGCGGCATGGGCAGCGCCGCCGCCTATCATCTGGCGCGGCGCGGGCGACGCGTGCTCGGGATCGAACGCTACTCCGTCGGGCACGATCTCGGCTCTTCGCACGGCGTCAATCGCATCATCCGCAGGCCCTATTATGAGCATGAGCGCTATGTGCCGCTCGTGTCGCGCGCCTACGAGCTGTGGCGGGATCTCGAAGCCGCCTGCGGCGAGACGCTGCTGCATATCACCGGCGGCGTCGATATTGGGCGACCGGAGTCGCAAACAATCGCCGGCGTGCTCGCCGCCTGCCGGCGCTACGATCTGCCGCACGAGCTTCTGGGCGCGGCGTCGCTCGCCGAGCGCTTTCCCGCCTTTCGCCTGCCGCCGGATTTTTGCGCCGTCTATCAGCGCGACAGCGGCTTTGTGTTGAGCGAGGCCTCGATCCTGGCCCATGTCCGCCTCGCCAGAGCCCATGGCGCGGACATCCACGAACACGAAACAGTGTTGGAGTGGAGCGTCGACGCGGGTCGCGCGCGCGTTGCGACCGATCGGGGCGTCTACGAGGCGGAACAACTCGTCATCGCCGCGGGGGCGTGGATCGCCGATCTGGTTCCCGCGCTCAAGGGCCTTGCGGTCCCGGAGCGCCAAGTGCTCGGCTGGTTTGCGCCGTCGGCGCCCGAGTTGTTTCGGATCGGACGGTTTCCGGTCTTCACGATGACGGTCGACGAAGGCGATTTCTTTGGATTTCCCGAATTCGGGCGGCCCGGGTTCAAATTCGCCAAACATCACCATTTGGGCGAGACCACGACCCCCTCGACCATGCGCCGCAGCGTCGACGCAGCCGACGAAGCCGCGCTGCGCAGCGCGCTGGAGCGCTATTTTCCCGACGGCGCCGGTCCAGCGCTACAGCTTTCAACCTGCCTCTATACGAACACGCAGGACGAGCATTTCATCGTCGACCGCCATCCCGACCACCGGGAGGCGCTGCTGCTGTCGCCCTGTTCGGGCCACGGCTACAAATTCTGCTCCGTGATCGGCGAGATCGTCGCCGATCTGATCATCGAGGGCGAGACTCGCCATGACATCGGGCTGTTCCGGTTCGACCGCCCGGGGAATCGCCGGGCAACGGCCGAAGCGGATTTTCCCAGAGAGCGTATATAGCGGCGTCGTGGGTGATCGGGCGCGGGGCCGGGTGGCGCAGCAGCTCACATAACCCTATGATTTCCGCCGATTCGAGAGGGCTGAGGAGCGGTGGGAGCGGTGGGAATGAAGAATCGAGCGGGCGCGGGGACTGTCGGACGTTTTCCGATGCGGCTCGCCGCGAGCGCGTCGTTTCTTCTCATCGTCGGGGCGCCGGTTTGGCCCGCAGAGCGCGTGGACCCCCATCTATTGCCGGCGAGCGCCCACTACACGCGAAACAGCGGATGCGCAGCCGTGAACATTCCGATGCCGCCAAGCACGCATTCGGCGGTCGACGAAAATTCGATTTCGCCGCGACCGGTGGATATGCCGCTGAGCCAGGGCGAGATACTGATCTGCTTCGCCTATGCGACCGCCGACATGATTTCACAACGCGTCGGAACAGAGATTTCCGCCCTCGATGTCGCCACCAAATATTATTTCGCCGATCCGTCGCGCCTCGCAAAATCGACTAACCCGGATCTGCGCCGTCATCTGCGGAGAATGGGGGACTATCGGGCGGTGATCGCCGAAACGCGATCCGAAACGAGTATTTCGAAGGAGGAAAATCCGAACGAATACCCCTATATAGACAAGCTCGAAGGTGGAGAGGAAGATATTTCGTCTCTGCTGTATAATATCGACGGGCTTTGTCGGGACCGGGATCTTCCCTCTTTCGACGGCTACACCCACTTCTCGAAGTTTTTGACCCGTCTGCGTATTAAAACGCAACTTTTTTCTTCGCCATCGATTTCTTTCAAGAGTCTGGCGGGCGCCGCGCCTGCCTTGCGCACCCACAGGACCGATGCGTTCAACGCCGCCTGGCTCGATTATGTCGAGAGCGCGTGCCGTCGTCGCCCCTTGCCCGTGCCGCTGCTGCCCATCAACTACCAGATCGCCGAGAGCGAAGCGGACTTCATGCGCCAACTCAAAGAAGGGCGCCCGCCGAGCGCGGCCCAAAACGACCGCATGTTTTCGATGATCGACTACGCGCTCGACCATGGACGCGCGCCGGCCGTCGGCTATAGCTGGTGGGTTTTCGAAGAGCCGGAGCCCGGCGAACCGGATGTGGAGGCCGACCATTCGAGCGTCATTATCGCCCGGCGCAAGGTCGGCCGGACGTGCCAGTACAAAGTCCAGGACAACACCGGCGAAAATTGTCACCGCATGCGCGAAGGCGTCCGCGAGAGGTGCGCGTTCGGCCGCATCTGGCTCACCGAGGACGAGATGAAACGCACGCTCTACAGCGTGACTTATCTGCGCTGACGCGCGCAGTTCTTGGCGCCGCTTGGCTAAGACGATCTCGCATCTTGCCGACGCCAGACGCTCGCGAGCCAGGGCTGCTGTTCGCGCGGGCGTCCGGCCGGGCGATAATAATGCTCGATCTCGACAAAGCCGGCTGCGCAGCCATGGCGTCGCCAGCTCTCCGGATCGTGAAATACGCCGTAACGCCCGTCGTTCCAGCCTTCTTCATTATGTCCGCGCGGGATCGAACTGAAAAGGACGCCGCCCGGCTTGAGAGACGCGCGCAGTTCTCGCAACACGCGCGGCAACTCGCGGGTGGGGACGTGAAAAAGCGTCGCATTGGCGAAAATGCCGTCGAAGCGGTCTTCCGGCAAATCGAGTTTGAGAAAATCCTGTAGCCACACGTCGCAGCCGCTGTGCTCGCGCGCCATTTCGGCGAAGCGCGGCGCTCCCTCGAGGCCGATCGCCATGTGACCGGCTTCGGCGAATGCTTTCAGATCGCGTCCCGGACCGCAGCCGAAATCGAGCAATGCGAACGGAGGGTCGCCGCTCATGTGCCGGAGTATCGCCGCGATGTTTTGGCTGACGTCGTGATCGCGCGTGCCTTCCCAGAACGCTTCGGCGCGCTGGTTGTAATGTTGCAGGGTGAGATCGGCGATTGCGTCCAGATTATGCGGCTTTGGGTCCATTGTGGCGGGCCTTGTCATTTGCCCGGGCGCGAATGGCGCGCTTCGGCGGGTCTTGGATTATGGGCGCAAACACTAGCGGCGCAAACTCGCGCCGAGAAAACCTATCCAGCATGCCTTTGGCTTATGGTAGAAAGCGCGAACGCTCGCGCCTCCCATAATTCCGGTCGCCATAATTCCGGTCGCCAAAATCCTGGTCGAAATGTCCGTCGCCCGCTTCACCGCTCGTATCGCCCCGTCTCTCGCGCTTGTCGACGCGAAGGCGTGGGACGCATGCGCCAATCCGGCCGGGCTCGCCCTGCCGGAAGCCGCCGGCGAGCGATACAACCCTTTCGTTTCTAGCGCATTTCTGCTCGCGCTGGAACGATCGAAATCGGTCGGCGCCGGCACGGGCTGGGCGCCCACTTATGTTCTCGTCGAGGACGCGAACGGATGTTTGGTCGCCGCCGCGCCCGCCTATCTCAAGACGCACAGCCTGGGCGAATATGTGTTCGACCAAAATTGGGCGCAGGCCTACGAGCGGATGGGCGGCCGCTATTACCCCAAAGTTCAGGTCGCCGCGCCCTTCACGCCGGTGACGGGCCGACGCCTGCTGGTGGCGAAGGACGCCCCTTCGGGCGCGCGCGACGCGCTCATCGCGGGTTTGCGCGCGCTGCGCCAGGCGAGCGGCGCGTCTTCCCTGCATGTCACCTTCGCCACGCAACCGGAGGCTCAGGCGCTGGGCGACGCCGGCTTCGCGCAGCGCCTCGGCGAGCAATTTCATTTCCTCAACGAAGATTATCGCGATTTCGACGACTTTCTCGCCTCGCTCGCCTCGCGCAAGCGAAAGGCGATCAAGCGCGAGCGGCGAGCGGCGCTCGGCGAGGATCTGACGATAGATTTGTTGACGGGCGCGGACCTAAAGCCGTCGCATTGGGATTCGTTCTTCGCCTTTTACATGGACACCGGATCGCGCAAATGGGGCCGCCCCTATCTGACGCGAGAATTTTTCGACCATATCGGCGCGACGATGGCCGACCGCATCCTGCTGGTCATGGCGCGACGCGGCGAACGGCATATCGCCGGCGCGATCAACTTTCTCGGCGACGACGCGATATATGGCCGCAACTGGGGCGCGATCGAAGACCGACCGTTCCTGCATTTTGAGGTTTGCTACTATCAGGCGATCGAATTCGCCATCCGGCGCGGCTACAAGCGCGTCGAAGCCGGCGCGCAAGGCGAGCACAAGCTCGCGCGCGGCTACCGGCCCGTCGCCACTCATTCGGCGCATGAATTCGCCGATCCGCGTTTTGGCGCCGCAATCGCCGAGTTCGTGAGCCGCGAGCGCGCGGCGGTCGACGAATTGCTCGCCGATTACCAAGCCGGCCTTCCGTTCCGACACGACGAGCAGGGATCGGGGAAGTAGGGTGAATGTCGGCCGCGCGCCGCAGCCTCCGCGTCATCGCGCGACCGGATTTAGTCGAGGCGTCTCGTCTTTCAAGTCGACCCCGGTCAGCTTCTTGCGCCGCGCCGCGCTGCATAGATGGAATAGACTTTGCGCGCCTTGCGAATAAGACATTCCTTGCAAGCGGATGTTGGACAGGCAATTGCGCTCGGCGTCGGTGCGGCCGACGCGGGGCGCGAATGTGAGATAGACGCCGAGACTATCCGGAGACGAGAGACCGGGGCGTTCGCCGATCAGCAGGGCGACCAGCTTGGCGCCGAGAATTTCGCCGATTTCGTCGCCGATCGCCACGCGGCCTTGCTCGACCGCGACGATCGGCGCGATCTTCCACGAAGCGCGTCGAAACGCCGGCAGCGCTTCGTCCAGCAGGACGATCGCGTGGGAGGAGACGGCGCGCGCCGAAAGACCGTCGGCGATGACGAAGACGATGTCGTAATCGCCCGCCGAACGCGCCAATCGCAGGCGCGACGCCTCGTCGAGCGCTCGGCCAAGATCGGGGCGGAGCAGATAAGTGCGGCGATCCTCGGCGGCGCTGTGGACGCGAAGGGTCTCGACGCCGCGTGCTCGCAGAGCCTCGATAAGCGTCTCGACATCGAGGCGCTCAAGCACGGCGTCGCGGGCTTCGGCATGATCGAGCTGGAATTGCAGATTTGTTTGCGTCGTCAACGCCACGCCGGTTCGCGGCAGGAAAATCCGCGCCGGCGTCGCGGCGCGCAAGGCCGCCAGTTTGTCCGCGGTTTCCGGCAGGTTCTCGGTCATTGTTCACGCCTTTGCGAGCAGCGGCAGCACCGCGGCGGGCAGCGCTTGGGATTGAAGCGAACCGCGCTCGTCCATCGCGCCCATCTTCGTTAGCCAGCGCTCGAATTCCGGCGCGGGCGCCAGATTGAGCATTCGCCGTACCGCGAGCACGTCATGATAGGACGTGCTCTGGTAGTTGAGCATGATGTCGTCCGCGCCCGGAACGCCCATGACATAGTTGACGCCGGCGACGGCGAGCAGCGTCAGCAGATCGTCGATGTCGTTCTGATCGGCCTCGGCGTGATTGGTGTAGCAGGCGTCGCATCCCATGGGCAGGCCCAGGAGCTTGCCGCAAAAATGATCCTCAAGGCCGGCTCTGATGATCTGCTTGCCGTCGAAAAGATATTCCGGGCCGATGAATCCGACCACCGTATTGACCAGCAACGGCTTGAACAGTCGCGCGACGCCATAGGCGCGAGCTTCCAGCGTCTGTTGATCGCAGCCGTGATGCGCGCCCGCCGACAGCGCGCTGCCCTGGCCGGTTTCGAAATACATCACATTGTCGCCGATAGTTCCGCGGTGCAACGCCAGCGCCGCTTCATTGGCTTCGTGGAGCAGCGCGAGGTCGACGCCAAAGCTTCGATTGGCGCTTTGCGTTCCCGCGATCGACTGAAACACGAGGTCGACCGGCGCGCCGCGCTCGATGAGTTGCAGCGTCGTCGTCACATGAGCAAGCACGCAGGATTGCGTCGGTATGTCCAGCGTCTCGCGCAATTCGTCGATAAGCCGCAAAAGCTCGTAACATCGCTCCGGACTGTCCGAGACGGGATTGATCCCGATCACCGCGTCGCCGCTGCCCAGCAACAGGCCGTCAATCGCGCTCGCGAGAATTCCTTTGGGATCGTCGGTCGGATGGTTCGGCTGAAGGCGCGAGGAGAGGCGTCCGGGCAGCCCCAATGTGCCGCGAAACCGCGTCACGACACGGCGCTTCGCGGCGATGGCGATGAGATCCTGATTGCGCGAAATTTTTGCGACCGCGGCGACCATTTCGGGAGTTAATCCCGGAGCCAATGCGGCCAGCGTTTCGTCCGTCGCCGCGTCGCATAGGAGCCAGTCCCGAAATGCGCCGACCGTGAGGCCGGCGACGGGCGCGAAGGCTTTTGCGTCGTGAGTGTCGAGAATCGCCCGCGTCACCTCGTCGTCCTCATAGGGCACGAGCGCCTCGCGCAAAAAGGTCGACAGCGGCAAATCAGCGAGCGTCATTTGTGCGGCGACGCGCTCGGCGGCGCAGGACGCCGCGACGCCCGCGAGGCAATCGCCGGAGCGCAAGGGCGTGGCTTTCGCCATCAAGGATTTCAGCTCGGGGAATATGTAGCGGGTTCCGCGAACGGTTGACGCAAACATGGGACGCCTCGGGCCTGGAAGGGTGCGGCGAGATAAAGCTATGGCGCCGCGCGCTTCCGGCCAACCAAAGAATTTTTGCGCGGCGCGCGCGGGGGCGTGATCGGCGAGGATCGGGCAAGGGCATTTTCAATGGACTTTCTTGCTACTAAGTAGCAAAAATAGGTCCGATAGATGATTGGAGATGCGCCATGGCCGACATCCAGAAAGTCAGCATCGCCCTGACGGGAGGGCAGTTGGGCGCCCTCAAGGCCGCGGTCGAGGCCGGCGAATATGCGACCACAAGCGAAATCGTGCGCGAGGCCGTCCGCGACTGGCAGTTCAAGCGCGAACTTCGCCAGGAAGAATTAAAGCGGTTACGCAAACTTTGGGACGAGGGCAAGGCCAGCGGCCCGCCGGAGCCTTTCGACGTCGAGCGCACTCTCGCCGCCGCGAAGGCGCGGCTTAAAGAAGTGACCGCCGAGTGACGCGGGTCTTGCGATCATCCGCGGCGGAGCGGGATCTGGAAGAAATCTGGTTGACGATAGCCGCGGACAATCCGCCCGCAGCGACTCGTGTCGTGCGCGCCATCGGCGCGCGGATAGACCAATTGGCCCGTCATCCCCGGCTTGGGCCGCGTCGCCCCGATATTCAGCCGTGTGCGCGCGTCTTGGTGGAGGGCTCGTACCTCATTCTCTTTGAAACGCATCCCGACACGGATGACGGCCCGGTCGATTGGGTCGAGGTGGTGCGCGTGGTCGATGGAAGGCGCGATTTGGCGAACGTGGTTTAGGCGATTGAAATCTGATACTTAGAACTGCGGTTTAGACTTTCAGAAGGGAGGATGCCGCAGCAATGCCGCCGGGAGCGGCCGTTGGCGCAGATGCGTTGACACACAGTCGGGAGATTATAAAAGGCTGACAAGCGACCTCGCATCCGTAAATCGCCTGGGGGGTCATTCTCGGCAGCGTGAATGCGATTGACAGGAGAGGATGCGAAAATGTCCGAAGTGAGACTCGCAGAATGCGTCGCAAACGCCGCGCGAACCAAACTCCCCCTGCAGGACGCAACACCGGGCGACGAGCACGATTACGCAAGCTTGCCTCTCTGCGTGATCGACGCGGTTTTCTCGATCGGCGCCAAATACGCCAGTACCAAGCTTGTTCCGCGGCGATGGGCTGAGGCGCAAACGCCGCAATGGCCTAAGTATCGCCGTGAGGCGACCGTCGAACATTCCATATCCGATTTCCTTGAGGCTGCAGCCCAGTTCACGCACGAAGAACTCGCGATCAACATTTTCGAGAACCGCCAGCGGACTTCCTCAACTAATGGCATTTTGAAGGCACAAGCCGCGACTCAATTCGCGGCCGCTCTGCAAAAAGCAGGGATCGAACGGTTTGCGGACATGGAGGATGGAACGAAGCTCGAACTGGCCGAGGCATTGGTCAGGCAGGTCAAGGGTCAAAGCTCCGGCATCTCTTTTGATTATTTTCGGATACTGGTCGGGGCTGAGACCGTTAAGGCAGACCGGATGGTATGCCGCTTTGTGGCGCGCGCGGCTGGCTTGGAGCATGTCGTGCCGACAGCGGCAAAGCGGGCCGTCATCAAGGCCGCTGCCATACTCAAACCCGCATTTACAAACCTTACTGTGCGGTTACTCGATTACGTGATTTGGGATTATGAGTCGCGGAACGCCGCGTCAAACCGCAAACATGGCCCGACACTAGCCGACGGAGCGGCGTGAGATCACGTCGTATCCTAAGCCTCTGGCGAATCTCCCCGCCCCGCTATAGTCTGACCCGTCCCTCCGAGGAGGCGGAACCCTTATGGCGTCGCGCGAATCCGATCCCGAGACGGTCATTCGGGCTCTTCCGATCTGGAATGGCCGGATCGACATCCAGCCCTTGCTTGGCGGCATCACCAATAAAAATTATCTCGTGACCGACGCGGAGCGCCGCGCCGTCGTGCGGTTTGGCGGCGATATTTTCGTGCATGGCGTCATGCGCTTCAATGAACTCGCGGCGACGCGGGCGGCGGGCGCGGCGGGCATTTCGCCAAAAGTTGTTTACGTCGGCCCGTCCGTTTTGGTTCTCGATTTCATCGCTGGCCACAGCTATGGCCCGGAGGACGCGCGCGCCGACCGCGACCGCTGCGTCGCCCTGGTCAAGCGCGTCCACCGAGAGATCGCCGTGCATTTGCGCGGGCCGACCCTCGCCTTCAACGTCTTCCATATCGTCCGCGATTACGCGCATAGGCTGATCGAGGATCGCAGCCGCATGACGGCGCAACTGCCGCGTTTTCTCGCCGCCGCGGACGCGCTGGAGCGCATCGTGGGGCCGATCGATCTGGTTTTCGCGCATAACGACCTGCTCGCCGCCAATTTCATCGACGACGGCAAGCGTCTTTGGCTGGTCGATTGGGATTACGCCGGCTGGAATACGCCCTTGTTCGATCTTGGCGGCCTGTCTTCCAACAATGGCTTTGACGAGGGCGACGACGAGTCGATGCTGAGCGCCTATTTCGAGGCGCCGGTCGCCGGCGAATTGCGCCGAAAATTTCGCGCCATGCTCTGCGCCTCGCTGCTGCGCGAGGCGATGTGGAGCATGGTGTCGGAACATCACTCGACGATCGATTTCGATTATGTCGCCTATACGGATGAAAATCTGCGGCGCTTCGACGCCGCCTGGACCGCGTTTCAAGAGATGGAGCGGAAATGACCGATTTGCCGAACAGCGCCCAAATCATTGTCGTCGGCGGCGGCATCATCGGCTGTTCCGTCGCCTATCACCTCGCCAAGCGCGGCGTCGAGGTTTTGCTGCTGGAGCGGCATCAATTGACCTCCGGCTCGACCTGGCACGCCGCCGGACTCGTCGGCCAGTTGCGCACCAGCGCCAACATCACCCGGCTGCTCGGCTATTCGGTCGAACTCTATGAGAAGCTCGAAGCGGAGACTGGTTACGCTACCGGCTGGAAGCGCAACGGCGGGCTGCGCCTCGCCTGCAACGCCGATCGCTGGATCGAGGTCAAGCGACAGGCGACCGCGGCGCGCAGTTTCGGGCTCGATATGCAGCTGCTGAGTCCAAGGGAAGCGCAAGCGCTGTGGCCGCCGATGAATGTGGACGATGTTTTTGGCGCGGCGTTCCTGCCCACGGATGGGCAGGCCAATCCGTCCGACATTACGCAAGCGCTCGCCAAGGGAGCCCGCCTCGCCGGCGCGCGTTTCGCCGAAAATGTCGCGGTGTCCGAGATCGTCGTCGAGGACGAGCGCGTCAAGGGCGTCGTCACGGACAAGGGGACCATCGCCTGCGAGAAGGTTGTCCTGTGCTGCGGGCTGTGGACCCAACGTCTCGCCGCGCGCGCCGGCGTCACGGTTCCTCTCGCGGCGGTGCATCATCAATATATCGTGACCGAGCGCATCGACGGCGTGACCGCCGATCTGCCGACGCTGCGCGATCCGGATCGGCTGACCTATTACAAGGAGGAAGTCGGCGGCCTCGTCATGGGCGGCTATGAGCCGAACCCCATTCCCTGGAGCGCCGCCGCCGTCCCCGAGGATTTCGCCTTTCGCCTCCTCTCCGACGATTGGGATCATTTCGAGCCGATCATGAATCTGGCGCTGGGACGCGTGCCGGCCTTGGGTTCGGCTGGCGTCAAGCAGATGATCAACGGGTTGGAGAGTTTCACGCCCGACGGCAATTGGATGATCGGCGAGGCGCCGGAAGTGCGCAATTTCTTCGTCGGCGCCGGCTTCAACGCCTTTGGCATCGCCTCGGCGGGCGGCGCCGGCATGGCGCTCGCCGAATGGGTCGCCGACGGTGAGCCGCCCTACGATCTGTGGCCGGTGGATATTCGCCGTTTCGGCGCGGGCCACAAAGACCCGAATTGGGTCCGCACGCGCACGCTGGAGGCCTATTCGCGACACTACAGCATCGCCTGGCCGGCGGAGGAATATCAATCCGGCCGGCCGCTGCGCCGCTCGCCGCTGTATGAGCGGTTGAAGGCCAAGGGTGCCTGCTTTGGCGAGAAAATGGGGTTCGAGCGGCCCAATTGGTTCGCGGACGCCGCCGCGGGAGAAACGCCGGAAGATCGCTATTCCTTCACAAAACCCGGGTGGTTCGAGGCGGTGGGGCGCGAGCATCGCGCCTGCCGGACCGCCGCCGCGCTATTCGATCAAACCAGTTTCGCCAAGGCTATGCTGGTTGGGCGCGACGCGGAAAGCGCGCTGTCCTGGATCGCCGCCAACAATGTCGCCAAACCTCCAGGCAGCGTGATCTACACGCAGATGCTAAACCGCAAGGGCGGGATCGAATGCGATCTGACCGTCACGCGGATCGACCGCGATCGTTATTACATCGTCACCGGCACGGGCTTCGCGACCCATGATTTCGACTGGATCGGACGATCCATCCCGGACAAGATGGCCGCGACGCTGGTGGACGTGACCTCCGCCAATTGCGTGCTGGCGCTGATGGGGCCGCGCGCGCGCGACATTCTGCAATCTTGCTGCGACGACGATCTCGCCAATGCGGCTTTCCCCTTCATGACGGCGCGCGAGATCCGGCTGGCCGGCGCTCCGGTGCTGGCGATCCGCGTCACCTATGTCGGCGAACTCGGCTGGGAGCTGCATATTCCCGTCGAATTCGCGCTTGCGGTCTATGACCGGCTGACCGAGGCGGGGACGCCGTTCGGCCTCGCCAACGCCGGCTACCGCGCGATTGAATCGCTGCGTCTGGAGAAGGGCTACCGCGCCTGGGGCGCCGACATCGGACCGGATCACACACCGCCGATGGCCGGGCTCGGCTGGGCGGTCAAGCTGAAATCCGGCCTGCCGTTTCAAGGGCGGGAAGCGCTCGAAAAAGCCGCCGCGACGCCATTGCCGCGTCTGCTGGTCGGTTTTGCGGTCGAAGACCCCGCGATCACGCTGCTCGGCCGCGAGACGATCTACCGCGACGGCGAGCGCGTCGGTTGGCTCACGAGCGGCGGTTTTGGCTACTCCGTTGGCAAGCCGATCGGCTACGGTTATGTGCGTAATCCGGCAGGCGTCGACCGCGCTTTCGCGCTCGGCGGAAGTTACGAACTCGACGTGGCGGGAGAGCGCGTGCGCGCGAGCGCGTCTGCGGCGCCCTTTTACGATCCGTCGAGCGCTCGCATCCGCGCCTGACGCAAGAAGCAAACGTCAATGACTGGCAAGCGCCTGCTCATCGTCGCACGGGCGCTCCGTTCTCGTCGAACACAACCTCGGTTGGCTCGTCGTCGCCCATGCCGATCCGCGCGCGGGCGAGAACGCCGTCGGCGCGATATTCATAGAGATGCGACAACTCGACTTCGCCGTAGACGATCTTCTCGCAAGAGATGAGCCTGTCGGCGTCATCGAACTTGGCGCGAAAGAAGGTGTTGCGATTTTCGAGTTCGGTCGCCGCGAGCGGAGAGACCAGCCTGAGCGGCAATTTCACCCCGCTGTAAGACAGGAAATAGCGGTAGTCATTGGGATTGGCGCTCATGTTGCTTCTCTCTTCCAAAGGCTCCGATGGCGCCGGGACGACAGCCGTTCGACCGTCATGAACCCTGCCTCGCGCAGCCCCTCTTCGAGAATGGCGGCGCGAATCGGGCTCTCGTCGACAATGACAATTTTCAACGGGTCGCCGACGCCCCACGCGAGGCTCCAGCGTCTTGCCATGAAAACAAAAGTGGTGCAGCTTAATATTTGATACAGTGTCCGTTTAAGATTTATGGAATTGATCGCGCCGCGCCGGGGAGCTTTGATGTTCGAGGATCTGACGCATGTCCGCTATATCGCTGAAGTCCTTTCGTGGTTCGGCGGAGAGCCGGCGTCGGCCTATTCCTCTCTCGCCATGCAGGTCTTCAAATGGGCCGAGGTGCTAATGTCGATCGGCGCGGCCTACGCCACGCGCATGATTCCACTCAGGTTTATGGCGATGTTCGGCAATGTGTTCGGGCTGGCCCAAGGTCTTGGGAGCGGCAGCATCTCCACGATCGTCGAGCACGCCGTCAATTTGCCGTTGAACGCCGCGCGCGTGCGCGAGATGCGCAAGCTCATCGCCACTGTGCGGGAAGCGAGCAAAACCGATCTTAATGTCGAATGGTTGAAGCCTTTCGCGCATCCGCGCGCGTTGAAGGCGGGCGCCAGCGTATTCCTGAAAGGGGAGGAGGCGAGCGCCGCCTTCATTCTGGTCGAGGGCCGGGTCGATCTTCCCGAAATCGGCGTGACGCTGCTTCCCGGCGATTTATTCGGCGAAATGGCGTTGTTCACGGCCGATGGGCGGCGCACGGCCTCCGCCGTTTGCGCGACCGACGTCCGGCTGCTTTTTATTACTTACGAGGAGTTCGAACAGCATTACTTTCAAAACCCCGAGTTTGGTCTCTATCTCGTTCGCTTGATCGTGCGGCGTTTCGATATGAATTATCGGGAGGCGCTCGCCGTCGCCGCGGCGCAAAAAGGGGCTCTTTGCGAACGCGCGCCGAGCCTGGAATTTGTCCATCGCCCCGACGGCGAAACTGTGAGCTGAACCGCGTGTGGCCGCTTGCGCGTCGATCAGCCCTTTCCCGCATGCGCCAGCGCTATGTTGCGCTGCATGCGCTGCACCATCAGACGCATGAGGTAGAACCCGAACTGCGGATTTTGCGCCGCGAGTTGCAGCACATCCGAGTAGCGAATGCACAGCAGCTCCGTCTCGCCCACGGCCACCGCGCTCGCCGTGCGCCTGTTCTCGTCGGTGAACAAGCCGATTTCTCCAAACAGGGCGCCGACGTCGAGCGTGACGCCCGCTTCCGGCACTTCGATCGCTCCGCGCACGATCACGAAGGCTTCTTCGGCTAAATCTCCCTTGTGGTACAAGGCGACATCCGCCGGAACATGCGCCGGTCGCATAAAGGGCCGCAGCCAGTCGAAGTTAAATTCGCCTTGCGTCGCCGCGCGGATGGCTTCGATCAAGTGTTGCAACTGGCGCAGCCGCCAGACGTTGACGAGCATCAAGACGACGTTGAGAAGAAGTAAAGGATAGACGCCCCTGAGGTAAAAATATGCAGAGAAAAAACCATTTGCAAATATGGCGGCGATCCGCAACGGGATCATACTGTTCGATACATAGACGAAGACGTTGATCGCTGCCGCGATATAGCCAAGCGCCTCGACAATCCACGGGTTCATCTTAACATTCCTCTGGTCGGACGCGCCGTCCGTGAACACCGCGTAAGCTCCGTGAACACCGCATAAGCCTTGTCGGCCTTTGCGATCCTCTCCGCTAAAGTTCGGTCGGTCACATGCAACCTGTTGCGGTCTAGACATTATGGCTCATCTCACGTTTCAGGGCGATGGGGCGGCGATGAGTTCGACGAGCGCGGTCGGCGGCGCCCAAAAAATGGGCTGAACGTCGCGCCGTCACGGGTGGGGATTTCGCGCCGAGCGCGGCGAATATTTTCTCGAACGAGGACGCGCGGTTCAGGACGCTCAGCCCTCCTCCCGCATGTTAGGCAAGTTTGCTCATGCAAATCGCTTCCCGCCAAAAATCGCTTCCCACACAGGCCGTAGAGGCTCTATTGTCCCTCCGCCAAATTGCGGGTGCGCGACGAAATGTGGGCGAGGGTGCTGTAATGGAATTCAATTCTCGGTCGCATGGAGCTTGGTTTTGCTTGCTGCTCGCGGCGGCGGCGGCGGGCGGAGCGCGCGCGGACGAAGCCATCGGCGTGGCTTCCGTCGTCCGTAACAATGTGAGCGGCGTTTTGCCGTCGGGCGCTGTTCGGATCGACAGCGGCGCGAGCGTCGTCCGCAACGAGATCGTGAAGACCGCCGAAGACAGTTCCACGAAGCTCGTCTTCACCGACAGCACGAATTTGGCGATCGGGCCGAGTTCGATAGTAAAGCTGAACAATTTCGTCTCGGCGGGCCCTTCAACTTACGGCAAGGCGACCATCGACGTGGCGAAAGGCGTGTTTCGATTCACCACGGGGCATTCCGACAAGCGCGCATACGAAATCAACACGGGGGTCGCCACCATCGGCGTTCGCGGAACGATTTTGGAGGGCGAGAGGAAGCCGCATAGAGTGAGGATTCATGTGGTCGACGGCATCGTGAATGTTCGCACCAAAAACGGCCGGTTTTGCGAACTCCGTGCGGGCCAGTCGGCGATCGTGACCGATTTGGCCTGTGCGCGAATTGTTGGTTTCAACCCGGGCTTCTCCTCCGAGTTCACGGACGTGCAGGAGTTCTCGGCATTGCAGCCGGGCGCACAGGAGTTCTCGGCATTGCCTCCGAGCGAGCAGGGCTTCATTGGCCCGGAGAATCCGGCAATGTACGCCCTGCCGGCCGTGGCGGGCGCCGGGGCGGTGGCGGGAGGCGTCGTCGCGGGGGTCTCGAATAGCTCCTCCAATGGCGGTGGGAGTTCCCCCCAGCAGACTGTGTTGAATTACCTGCTCCTGCTCAACAACAGCAGCCACCCCGCCAGCCCGTGATTGTGATCGCGGCCGCCTTAGGGAGACCGTTTCAATCGGCGTCGCCCAAACGCCCGCTGCGCGCCGCCACCGTCGAGTCATGCAGCAAAGCGCGCGCGACAGTTCCAAAGACCGGCCGATTCCGTCATATTGCGCAATGATTGTGGTCCGCCCCCGCTTTCCCAACTAGCGAAGACGACCGCCCCGGTCGCTGTGGAAGCGCGGGTGATTGCGGCGCCTCGTCTCCGCGGATCGAAACAGCGCGTCTTCGACGAGAATGGAGGACGGGATGGGGAGGCGAAAAATTGTCTATTGGCTTTCCGCGATTTTCTCCGCGCTTCTAATTTTTCCTTGGGGGCTGACGCAGCCGCCCCTTCTTGACGATCTGCGCAATTACGTGTTCGATTCCTTTCAGCGGGCGACGCCCCGACAATACGATCGGGATGCGCCGGTTCGGGTCGTCGGCGTCGACGATGAAAGCCTGGCTGTTTTCGGCCAGTGGCCCTGGCCGCGAACGCGTCTCGCCGAATTGACGGACAAACTGGCCCAGCTCGGGGCCGCCGCGATCGCCTTCGACTTCATTTTCGCCGAAGCCGACCGACTGAGCTTCGAGAACATAGTGGGATTGCTCCCGAGCGCATCGGCGCGCAAGGAGCTCGCGCGGCTTTTGGCGAACACCTCAACCGACGATCAAATCTTTGCAAAGTCCATCGCCGCCGCGCCGGTCGTTCTCGGCATGACGCTCGTCGCCTCTGGCGGATCGGCGACTGTCCCGCAAAAGGCCGGATTGGCTCTGGCCGGCGACGACCCCGCGCCATTTCTGCCGACCTTCCCGGCGATCGTCGCGCCCATAAGACTGCTGGCCGACGCCGCGCGAGGACTGGGAGCCACGAACTGGCTGCCCGATCACGATCAAGTCGTCCGTCGCGTGCCGCTTTTCGCCGGCGGCCCCTCTGGGCTTACGCCGTCGCTGGCGCTCGAAGCTCTGCGGATCGCGCAGGGCGAGACGACCTATGTCATTCGTTCCTCCAATGCGAGCGGCCAATCGGCGCTCGGCCGGCAGACTGGCGTGAACGCGATCGCCGTCGGCTCTGTGGAAATCCCGACCGGCGCTCATGGCGACGTTCGACCGCGCTACGCCCATTCCGCCGCTGCGCGGATCATTCCGGCCGCCGCGGTGTTGCAGGGCAGGGTCGAGCGAAGCGAGATCGAAGGGAGGATCGTTTTCGTGGGCGCATTGGCGGCCGGACTGGGCGACGTGCGCGCGACGCCGCTGGAGCCTGCGACGCCGGGCGTGGAAATCCATGCGCAAATCATCGAGTCGCTAGTGTCCGGCCATCTTTTGGCGAGACCGGACTGGGCCGCGGGATCGGAATTCGTCGTCGCCTTTCTGTTGTTCGCCCTCGTCATGATCCTCGGAATTGGCGTCCCGCCACTGGCGACGGCGTTGGTCTGCATGGTGACGATCGCGGCGCTTTTTATTGGATCGTTCGTCCTGTTCGATCGATATGGACTTTTGCTCGACCCTCTCTATCCAAGTGCGACGATCGTCTGCGGCTATGCTGTCGGAGGGATTACGCTTTGGCAGTTCGAACGGGCCGCGAAGCGCCATGTCCATCGGGCGTTCGGGAAATTTTTATCGCCCCTGGTCGTCGAGCGTCTCGCGGAAAACCCGGAGCGTCTCGTGCTGGGCGGCGAGACCCGGGAATTGACGGTGCTGTTTTCCGATCTGCGTAATTTCTCGGCGCTCTCCGAAGGCATGAGCGCGCACGAACTCACGCAATTCATGAACGACTATCTGACCCCGATGACCGATGCGATCCTCGATCGCGAAGGAACCGTCGACAAATATATCGGCGACGCCATTATGGCGTTCTGGAATGCGCCGCTCGACATTGCGGCGCATCCCTATAAGGCCGTTTCCGCGGCCCTGGCGATGCGGTCGGCGCTCGCAAACTTCAACGAAGCGCGGGCCGCCAAAGCGCGCGACGTCGGCGCCCTGCACCGGCCGGCGGTCATGGGCATTGGCGTCAACGTCGGCCTTTGCAGCGTCGGGAACATGGGATCGACGCGGCGTTTCGACTATTCGATTCTGGGCGACGCGGTGAACCTCGCCTCGCGGCTTGAAGGCGCGAGCAAGATGTTCGACGTCGACATTATTGCGTCGGCCTCCGTGCGCGAGGCGGCGCGCGACTGCGCATGGCTTAATCTCGGCGAAGTCGTCGTCGTCGGGAGAAGCTCGCCGACGTCCGTTTTCACAATCGCCGGCGACGGCGTGTTTGCGGGAACAGCCGAGTTTTGCGAATGGCGAGCGTTGCACGACGAAATGCGCGAAAATTACGAGGGCCGGCAATTCGCGCAGGCCGCAGCCATCGCAGCCAAGCTTTCGGCGCATGTTGCCTCGCGCTGGCGCGGCCTCTATATGCGGTTGGAAAATCGATATGTCGCGCTGGCTCGGGCGCCGGCGCCAGAGGATTGGTCGCCGGCGTGGATTCTGGACAACAAGTGAGGTCCGCGAGCTAAATGGTCAAAGAGGTCATCGAAAAACACTGGCGGCGGCTCGAAGGAAGCCACAAGCCGTCGACGTGGGACGTGCTTAACACCGGATACAGCGAGGCTCACCGAGCCTATCACACCTGGGATCATATCGCCGAACTGCTGGAAGGGCTGGACGAATTTCACGTTCTCGCCGCCAAGCCGGAATTGATCGCGACGGCCGTGTTCTGGCATGACGTCGTTTATACGACGCGCGCGCCGGACGGCGATCGGCGTTCGGACTTCGAGAATGTCCGCGACAGCGCGGAACTGTTTCGCGCGCACACGCTCTTGCGCACGGCCGACGCCGACGCCGTTGACGAATTGATCATGGCGACGGCGGATCACATTCACGCCGAGGCGAAGCGCCATCTTTACGACGGGTTCGCCGGCGATCTCGACTTGTTTTTGGATTTGGATTTAAGTCCGCTCGCCGTGTCCGAGGAGATTTTTGCGGCCAACCTCAAAAATATTCGCTTCGAATTTGCATCGGCTTCCGACACCGAGTTCTATTCGGGCCAAGTTGGAATGCTCGAAGGCTTCTTCAACGCCGACGCGCGGCTGTTTCGGCGCGCCGAGACAAGAAAAAAATGGCTCGCCGCGGCGCAAGCCAATTTAGCGCTGTGCATTAGCGAACTGCGAGCGAAAATGGGCGCGGGACCGGTAGAGTGAGACACGTCCCGAACGAGGGAAAACCCGATTGCAATTCTGCGCATTTTGCGGCGTTTCGTCCCGGCCTGGCGCCCGAAGCTGGACACGATTGGGCGGCGACGGACGCGACAGGCGTCGAACAAAGGCGAGGAGACAACCGCGCGAGCCGCTGGTTCATTGAACGGCGTCGAGAGCGACATTGGCGAGGCCCGCATTGAATGGAAACACGGCGGCGACCGCGGAGCCTTCGGCGGCGAGAACGCCAATCAACGCAAGGGCGACGAGGGCGAGCAACAGGCGGCGCAGCATGGCGGACGTAAGCATGGGAACGGCTCCTCTTTCGACGCCCTGCGAGGGCATGGAGGGCATAAGACCGGAGACCGCGCTGCAAGACTGTGCGATGGCGCACGAGACGAGCGGCAGGGCAGGGGGCCGGGCTTTTCCGGCGAGAACAGCGCCCCAGCGAAAGCGCCGGCCTTTGGCGGCGGAAAAAGCCTAGAGCGCTTTCCGTTCGAACGGAATCGTTCGAACGATAAGAAATCGCTCAAAATAAAAGGCTCTTATAGCGTTGCTTGTTGATATGGTCCCATTCCGATTGCCCCGAGGATCATGGCGGTAGACGTGACGTTCT
>Ga0182030_10001864_pt1 | contig 44189 bp, 39 predicted proteins | sample 812S3MmetaG_FD_121299 | JGI IMG/M metagenome (GOLD analysis project Ga0182030, IMG submission 121299) | Permafrost microbial communities from Stordalen Mire, Sweden - 812S3M metaG (Illumina Assembly) | ecosystem: Environmental > Terrestrial > Soil > Wetlands > Permafrost | place: Sweden... | reverse complement strand
TCGTGGTCGCCCACGACACCCTTGCTCTTGGCTAAGGCTCCCTACTGTAAAGCGCCTTCGGGACTCGCACCCTAGAGCTGATACACATGCATGGCGCACCACAAAAAGCCCCGGTAAACAGGGGCTTTTAAAGTTGATCAGTCAATTCAGACAAGGTAAGACGACCAGCCTGGCAAGGGAATCAGAACGGCGTTTCATCGTCGTCCATCGGCAGGTCCTTCATCCGGCTGCCGGCCTGGATATACAACCGGCCGCCGCCCCCACCGCCACCGTCATTATCCTGCACAGGCTTCCAGCTGCCGCCGGTCGGCATACCGATACCGCCGAAGTCGTCATCGCCGTATTCGGTGAATTTCTGGATATGGAGGAGGGCCCTGAGCTTGATCGTTTCCAGGGATCCATTACGGTGCTTGGCGATCTTGACGTGCGTTTCACCCTTGTTGCTTTCACCCATTTCATTGGCGGTGATGCCATAGTATTCGGGGCGGTACAGGAACATGACCATATCGGCATCCTGCTCGATAGCGCCCGATTCACGCAGGTCACTCAGCTGGGGGATCTTCTCCCCTTCCTTCCGGGACTCCACGGCACGGGACAACTGGGAAAGGGCGAGGATAGGCACCTGCAGTTCCTTGGCCAGACCTTTGAGGTCACGCGAGATACGGCTGATCTCCTGCTCGCGGTTCCCGTTTTTGTTATCGCCGGCGCCGCTCATCAGCTGCAGATAGTCAATGATGATAAAACCGACGTTGTGTTTGTTCTTCAGCCGGCGGCATTTGGCGCGCAGCTCGAAGATATTGAGCGCCGGGGTATCATCGATGAAGATCGGGGCTTTGGCCAGTCTGTCGATCCCCTTCTTGTACAATTGTTTCATTTCATGTTCTTCCAGCCGGCCCCGGGCGATCTTCTCCATAAAGATCTCGCTTTCGGCGCTAAGGATACGCTGGACGAGCTGCGCAGAGCTCATTTCAAGGCTGAAGAAGGCGACGGGAACGGGTTTGGTCGGATGAAGGGCTGCATTCCGGGCGAGGTTGAGGGCAAATGCCGTTTTACCGACAGCAGGCCGGGCCGCAAGGATAACCAGATCGGTAGGTTGCCAGCCGTAGGTGATCCTGTCCAGGCTGGGAAAACCGCTGGGTACGCCGGTGATCTCCTCTTGCTTATGCCGGAGATCTTCGATCCGGGCAATGGTCTTGACCAGGACGGTGTCGATACTGTCAAAGTTCTTGCGAAGGTGATTATTGGTAATCGCGAAAAGTTTGCTTTCCGCGTCATCCAGCAGGTCGAACACGTCAGTGCTGTCTTCATAGGCGTCGCTGATGATCTCGCCGCTGATGCGGATCAGTTCGCGCTGGATGAATTTCTGCAGGATAATCCGGGCATGTGTCTCGATATTGGCGGAAGAGACGACGGCATTCGTGAGTTTGGTCACGTAATAGGGACCTCCGATGATCTCGAGCTCCTGTCTGAATTTCAATTCTTCCACGACGGTGAGAATGTCGATCGGCTGGCTTTTCTGGGCCAGGCCCTGCATGGCTCGATAGATGCGCTGGTGCCCCTCCACGTAGAAACACTCGGGCTTGAGGATTTCCACAACCGTGTCGAAAGCACTCTTTTCCAACATTATAGCTCCTAATACGGCTTCTTCCAGTTCCTTTGCCTGGGGGGGGACTTTGCCGTATACCATGGTGCTAAGGTCCACGGAAGGCTTGCGCCTTACCTTATTGCGGTCCTTATTCAAATTCAGGTTAGTAAGATCCATATGAGTAAACCGTCCAGAAAAACAATTAAAAAATAGGTTATCGAGTATCCAAAGTGTCCCGTTGCGGGGACCGGGCTCATCGGGTTAGTTTTCGGCTATGCTGGCTATGCTTTTATTAAGATATTGTTACCTCAACATGAACAGAATGTTACCTCTTTGAGTCAGGAGGGCGAATATAGAACTACTGAACTTCATCAAAGAAATTTTTCTTTTTCTATATTTTTCCTATAGAAATCCACGAGGTTATTCACAGGTTTTGCCGGTTTTAGCACACTATCCGCCGAGCTATCCACAATTTAAAAAAGTTTTCAGCTATTTCCCGGTTTAAATTCACACCATCTGTGCACAAAGATTTAGCGATAAATATTTTGCCAGGATAGTGAAACTACAGAATGCCATTTCGACCCGTTTGGTGGGAATTTTGATGCAAAAAAGCAGGCCGGCGCTGCCTTTTAGCATATTGCCGGCCTGTTTCGATGTCCATCAGGTGTAATGATGACGATGGAAGCGTCCCTGCTCTACTGCTGCTGCGGGTTATCATTTTTCGGAATAGGCTTTTTCTTTTTGGCAGGTGGCGGCGGAACCTTTTTGGGTGCGGGTTTCGACGGGGGGAGACCGTTCGAGGAAGAGGCCGTGGAAGAGGCCGTGGAAACGGCCGAACTTAGAAGCGGATGCTCTGTGGGTGGGATGGAAGGAGTACCGGCCGGGCTTAGAAGCGGATGCGTTGTACCAGGGTTGGACGGGGTACCGGTCGATACTAGAAGCGGGAGCGTTGTGCGAGGGTTGACCGGCTGGCCCGGATGTGCCGCGCTGGTGGTGGCGGTGGTAGTCGCGGCAGCAGGATGGTGGTTGAAACCCTGGCCCTGCGGCGCATTGGCGGGGGGGGTGGCCGCAGTCGGCTGAACCGGTGTCGTGCCGCTATTGCCTTGAGCAGGGATATTCAGCCTGTTGTTGATGGTGGCATTATCCGTGATTGTGTTATTATTCGTGGTCCTGTTGTTGGTGTTATTGTAGATCGTCGTATTCACGGGGCGTACGCTGGTGAGGGCCCGGACATGAGGAGGTATGGGTCCGGCGGCAGATGCGCCGCTGCCCTGGGGAGCCGCGTTGACCCGGGGACGGTAAATCGCCAGTCCGCCGCCGGCCATGCTTTCACCGGGCGTATTGCTTTCTCTTAGCGCGACCGGCCTCAGCGGAGTGCCGGTAACCCTGGATACTTCAGCGGGATCTGGGCCGCCCGCATAATTATTGACGGTGACGCGGTTGTTGGTCACATTGTTATTCACGACGGTCGTGTTGTTGACCGTATTGTTCACGATGGTCGTGTTATGGATAACGGTGGTGGTGTTGATAATGGTCACGTTCTGTTGTTCGCTCACATAGTAGTTGTTGACATGCGGGCTGGTCACATATTGCTGAGGAACGAAGCACCAGTAGTGAGCCGGGGGATTATAGCCGCCACCGTTGGACACATTGATGCCGACACTTGGACCGAGCGGCGCCCAGCCATAATAGCCGGGGCTCTGTCGCCAGCTGACCCAAGCCGGCGCCCATTCGTTGCCAGGAATCCACATCCAGCCATAACCTTCTTCAAAAAACCACCGGCCGTAGTGGAAGGTAGCCCATCCCCATGGGTAATTCGAAGCCCAGGTCCAGCCGCCGTCGGTATACACCCAGTTGCCGTTGGTGGCATAGGGTTTGAAATCCGGTCCGACATCGGGCATCCATACGTAGCCGTATTGCTGGTAATCGATCCACTGGCCATAGGGGCTTAAGGCATCGTAAAAAGATTGATAGGATACTTCGGGAGCAGGCGGCGGAGGAGGCGGAGCCTGGGGGGGAGTTTCCACCACGACATGGGTGGGACCACAGGAATGGAGGCAAAGGGAGGCAAAGGCAATCCCTGCATAAAGAAGTTTACGCATACAACAATTTTTAGGAGGTTTTTATATAGTAGTGGGTTCTTAAGTCTTGCTTACTCTAGCATTATCCGTGCAAATTATTACTCTTTATAACGTATTAACTATTGATTATTATAACAAGAGGAGCAAAAGTGGATAAATAACCTGCCAGAGGTGCCGAGGGGCTCCCCGGGTAATGATTGTTGGCGGGAACAGTTATCTTTGCGCTCTATGTCCCAGCGGGACATGCAAAAAAAATTTAAAACAGAGGAATTCTTGTCATGACCATTAGTTATCGTTGGCTGAGTGATTATTTGCCGGTAAAGATCGAGCCGGAGCGGCTTTCCAAAATCCTGACGTCTGTCGGGCTGGAGGTGGAAGGCATGGAAAAATACGAATCTGTAAAAGGTGGATTGAAGGGACTGGTGATCGGGGAAGTGCTGGAATGCGGCCAGCATCCCAATGCGGACAAGCTTAAGGTGACGCGGGTGGCCGTGGGTGATAAGGAACCTTTATCCATCGTCTGCGGCGCGGCGAATGTGGCGGTGGGTCAGAAGGTCGTCGTAGCGCTTCCGGGCACGACGATCTATCCGGTAAAGGGTGATCCGATTACCCTGAAGGTGGCGAAGATCAGGGGAATGGAGAGCCATGGGATGATCTGTGCCGAGGACGAGATTGGTCTGGGGGAGAGTCATGCCGGTATCCTGGTGCTGCCCGACAAGGCAAAAGTGGGAACGCCGGCGGCGACCTGGTTTCAGTCGGACCTGTATGAAGACTACCAGATAGAGATCGGTTTGACGCCGAACCATATGGACGCTATGAGTCATTGGGGTGTCGCGCGGGATGTCTGTGCATGGTTGTCGCATCATGAAAACAAAGAATACCGGCCGAAGCAGCCTTCATTGAACGCCTTCCGGGTGGACAATAACAGTCTGCCGGTAGCGGTCAGCATTCAGAATATAAAGTCATGCGAGCGTTATTCCGGCATTACCATCAAAGGTATTACCATCCGGGAGTCTCCGCGGTGGGTGCAGGAGAAGTTAAAGGCGATCGGCGTCCGGTCGATCAATAATATAGTCGACATCACCAATTTCGTTCTCCATGAAATGGGGCAGCCGTTGCATGCTTTTGACCTCGAGGCTATCAAGGGACAGCGGGTCATAGTGAAAAATCTGCCGGAGGGGACTCCCTTCATAACGTTGGATGGAAAGGAAAGACGGCTATCGGCGGAAGACCTGATGATTTGCAATGCGGATGATGAAGGCATGTCGCTGGCGGGCATATTCGGGGGGCTCCACAGCGGGATCGGTGATGCCACCAAAGATATTTTCCTGGAAAGCGCATGGTTCAACCCTATCGATATCCGCAAGACTTCGTTTCGTCATGGACTGCGCACGGATGCCGCTACGCATTTCGAGAAGGGGATGGATATCTCGGGGACGGTCAACGCCCTGAAGAGGGCTGCTCTGCTGATCAAAGAACTGGCGGGAGGTGAGATCGCCTCCCAGATCGTGGATGTATACCCCGATCCGAAAAATAAGGTCCAGGTCGTATTAAAGCATCATTACCTGAAGAAGCTAAGCGGGAAGAATTATCACCAGGATTCGGTAAAAAATATCCTGCTGAGCCTGGGTTTCGAGATCGTCAAGGAAGGGATCGATGCCATTCATGTAGCGGTACCCTGGCATAAGCCCGACATCACCCTGCCGGCGGATATCGTGGAAGAGATCATGCGGATAGACGGGTTGGACAATATCCAGATCCCGGCCGCCATTATGATCTCTCCTTCTGTCGAGAACGATCCTTCGCAGGCATCGTGGAAATCCGCCGTAGCCGGATGGCTGGTGGGACAGGGATTCAATGAGATCCTGACCAATTCCATTACGAACAGCGCCTATTTCAATGACAAGGAACTGGAGACGGCTGTCAAAATGATTAATAACCTCAGTGCGGAGCTGAATATCCTGCGGCCTTCCCTGCTGGAGACGGGGCTTGAGCCGATCGCTTACAATCTCAATCGCAAGAGCAGCCAGCTGCGCTTCTTCGAATTCGGCAAAAGCTATCGTACCCGTGGCGTGGGCCAATATGCGGAAACCAATCACCTTTGTCTCTATCTCACGGGGCGGCTGCGGGAAGATTCCTGGAAGGGTGAAGGGGCGCCGGTGGATCTCTATTACCTGAAAGGGCTGTGTGAAAGACTGCTGCCGATCGTAGGACTGACGGCGCCGGGCTGGAGCATACTGCAGCATTCCAAGTTATCATCGGGACTTGCCATGGAGGTGGAGGGCCGGACCGTGCTGGAAGCCGGAGCAGTAAGTCCTGCCCTGCTGAAGCAATTCGATTGCCGGCAGGATCTGTTCTTTGCCGACGTTCAATGGGACTACCTGATGGAGCTGGCGGCAGGCCACCAGATCGAATTCAGGGAAGTGCCCCGCCAATTGCCGGTCAACAGGGACCTGGCGGTAATCGTGGGGCAATCGCTGCCCTACTATGAAGTGGAAAAAGCCGTGCGTGGCGCCAGGCTCGATAAGTTGCGTGAAGTAAAGCTTTTCGATATATTTGAAAGTGAGAAGCTGGGGCCGGGCAAGAAATCACTGGCCCTGAGCCTGACGTTCCTGGATGAGGAAAAGACGCTGACGGATAAGGAGATTGACGGAATGATGAGCCGGATCATGGGAGCCCTGGAAAAAGAAGTGCAGGCGGAGATCAGGAAGTAGGCTGTTCAATTTGCATTAAAGGGTATGGTATGAGTGAAGATATGCATGAGGCAGGTCGCCCGCCTGTCGCCCCGGATGGCGAGGGGATGGCGGCGGAAGGGCAGATCAGGAGAATACTGGATAAGCTGCAGCTATTGCTGAAACAGCGTGACCTCCTGTTGAAGGAAAATGGGAAATTGAAAGAAGAGCTGCGCAAGTCGCAGGAAGAGCATTCCGACAAGGCCAGACGATTAGAGCAATTACAGCGGCAGGTAGAGATATTAGGAGTAACGAAGGCGGCTATGAGTGAAGGGGAAAAAAAGGAGTTGGAAAAAAGGCTTGGCCAGTACATCCGGGAAATTGACCGGTGCATTGCGTTGTTGGGGGAATGAAACCGATCAGACTCTCTTGACTAACCGCATGGTCATTTCGTCCTGCCCACGGGATATTTCCAGTGTATATACACCATAAGGCAGATCGTTGAGGCCATTCCAGTCCAGCTCTTGCTGGTCTTTTTCAACTTCGGTTTCGAGAGCGCTGCAAACGATTCCACAATCATCCCTGAGGACGGCGCGCAGCATAGCTTTTTGTGGTTCGCCAACCTGAAATGTCAGGTGGTCGATAAAAACAGGGGATTTGACTTTTAAGAACATGGCTAGTGTAGTTTTTAGATAGGGTATTGGTGTGCAAAAGTTAGATTTATATTAGGTACCGGATTAGCATGAAACGAGCAAAAGAGTCTTAATCTTGTCCTGACCTTGTCCTGACCTCGTCCTCGTCAACATCTCCTGTGTATAAGGTGTGGATAAATTTAAAACAACTATTTGAGTTATGCAAGAATTAATGACAATTAATGTTGTGATAGGTGATCGCACTTACCGAATCAAGATAGAACAGCGGGATGAGGAGACAGTCCGGCGCACTTTACGGACCATCAATGATAAATTTATTGAATATAAGACCCAGTTTGCGGGCCGGGACATACAGGACTACCTTGCCATGGTGCTTTTGTGGTATGCGACGCAGGCTTCATCGGGGGGAGACCGGACGGGAATGCTTAGTGCTACCGCGAAGGACGCCCTGACCCGGATGGAGCAACAATTGGATAAGGCGATATAAAGCTTTATTAAGCTACAGGAGCCGCCTCCAGCGGCTCGACCGAAGGTCAGACATTAAATGTTGTCATGAAAAGGGCTAAATTTTCAAATAGCCCTTTTCATGCACATTTCCTATCTTCGCCAACTAACACAAAAACGAACTTACCCGAGCGCAAGCGAAGGGTATGAACGTAAGCGAAGTGGAGTGAAGCTTACGAACGAGCTGGGGCGAGGGATGTACCCGAGCCTCGAAGAGTACGAGCAAGCAGGGCGAGGGACGAAGCCCTGCGATGTTCTCCAGCGAAGTTCTGAGCGAGGGACGACGCTCCGACGAAGTTCATTCGTTGATCGGAGGTCCATTTTTGCACAATGGCGCCCAGGGCAACTTTTAGCTGAAAGCCCGGAGGCACCGTTTACGGATGCGAACGTGAACCTGAATTATAGTTACATGATTGTGAACGCTTTAAACTCAAAATTCAATGGAGGCTATTATAGCAGGAGCTATTGCTCTGGTGGTAGGAATTATCGCCGGCAAGTTCCTATTTGCAAAAAACGAGACAAAAAAGATTGAGGAAGCCGAGCGGCAGGCAAAAAAATTGATCAGCGATGCCCAGATCACTGCAGAAAACCTGAAAAGGGAAAAATTGCTGGAAGCCAAGGAAAAATTTGTCCAACTGAAGTCTGAACATGACAAGGAGGTACTGGAAAAGAACAGGAGGGTGAATGATGGGGAGTCCCGGATCAAGCAGAAAGAGCAGGGTATCAACCAGAAGCTGGAGAACCTGGACAAGCAGGCCAAGGACAATGATACCATCAAGGAAAACCTGACCCGGCAGATAGAGGTAGTCAACCTGAAACGGACGGAGCTGGAAAAGCACCAGGAAGAGCATATCCGCCGCCTGGAAAAGATTGCCGCCCTGACAGCCGAAGAGGCCAGGAGCCAATTGATAGAAAGCCTCCGGCAGGAAACGCAGACGAGGGCCCTGGCCATGCAGCAGGAGATCATCGACGACGCCAAGCAGAAGGCCAATAAAGAGGCCCGGAAGATCATCATACAAAGCATCCAACGGACCGCCGCGGAGCAGGCCATCGAGAATTCCATCACCGTATTCAACCTGGAAAGTGACGAGATCAAGGGACAGATCATCGGCCGGGAGGGGCGTAATATCCGGGCCATCGAAGCCGCCACGGGTGTAGACCTGATCGTCGATGACACCCCGGAAGCCATCGTCCTGTCTTCATTTGACCCCCTCCGGCGGGAGATCGCCCGGTTGTCCCTGCAGCGGCTGGTGACCGATGGCCGTATCCATCCTGCCCGTATCGAGGAGATCGTGGAGAAAACGCGCAAGCAGATCGAAGAGCAGATCATGGAGATTGGCGAGCGTACCGTGATCGAGCTGGGTATTCATGGGTTGCACAAGGAGCTGGTGCGGATCGTGGGCAAGATGCGGTTTCGTTCCTCCTACGGGCAGAACCTCCTGATGCACAGCCGGGAAGTAGCCAATCTTTGCGGAATCATGGCTGCTGAATTAGGGATGAACCCCAAGCTGGCCAAAAGGGCCGGCTTATTGCACGATATCGGCAAGGTACCGGATGAGGAAACCGAGTTGAGCCATGCCCTGCTGGGTATGAAACTGGCCGAAAAATACGGTGAGAACCCCGCAGTGGTGAATGCCATCGGCGCCCACCATGACGAGGTGGAAATGCAATACGTAATTGCCCCCATCATCCAGGCCTGTGACGCCATCAGCGGCGCCCGGCCCGGCGCCCGGCGGGAGATCATGCAGCAATACCTGCAGCGGATCAAAGACCTCGAAAACCTGGCCCTGGCGTATCCAGGCGTGGAGAAGGCCTATGCTATCCAGGCGGGCCGCGAACTGCGGGTGATCGTGGAGGCCGATAAGGTGACCGATATGGACAGCGACAAGCTGAGCTTTGAGATTGCCCAGAAGATCCAGACGGAAATGACCTATCCGGGCCAGATCAAGGTGACGGTCATCCGGGAAAAGCGGGCTGTGAACATGGCGAGATAGGGTTTGGGGGGATCGCGGGACATCCGGTGGACTATCCCGGAAAATAGGTCCCGGCCTGGAAAAAAGTTTGGATTTAACCGGGGATGTTGCTACCTTTGCCATCCTTAAAAATTTGAAGTTATGAACGCTGCTGTAGCTTTTGTACACGAGCAACTGACGGGAAAAAAAGAGTTTCCGAAGTTCAAAGCCGGTGATAATGTCACCGTCAACTATAAGATCATTGAAGGCAACAAGGAGCGTATCCAGAGCTTCAAAGGCGACGTCCTCAAGCGCCAGGGCGAAGGGCATACCGCCACCTTTACCGTTCGGAAGATTTCCGATGGCGTAGGCGTAGAAAGGACTTTTCCCCTTTTCTCTCCGAATATCGAGTCTATCGAGCTGAACAAGGTAGGCAGGGTGCGGCGCGCCAAACTGTATTTCCAACGTGAGCGGAGCGGTAAGAGTGCCCGTATCAAGGAAAAGAGACAGGCGACGGAGTAAAATGATTGGGGATGTTAAATTAAATCCTTGTTATCGATTTTCTCGTATCTTTAGGTCATAAAATTTAGTGTTATGGGAGACTTATTCAGTGGGCCGCATATTATCCTCATCGCATTGGTTGTTCTTCTTTTATTCGGTGGCAAGAAGATTCCTGAACTGATGCGTGGTCTTGGCAGAGGCATCCGCGAATTCAAAGATGCAAAGGATAACGTAACAAGGGAATTGGAAGACGGCATGAAGGATGACCACAAAGTCAACACCACTTCATCGACTCCGACAACACCTAACAAGCCAGTATCGTCCGGTTCTTCTGTCAATAATTAAGATATTACTCCATACAGAGTAGAGATCCCCGCAACTTGTTTTTGCGGGGTTTTTCTTTTATTTGCAATACTTTTATACCCCGATGAATTTTTTATCATTCATGAAATTTTTCAGGAGACGTCAGAAGGATGGAACCGGCGAAGAGATGTCGTTCGTCGAGCATCTGGATGTATTAAGGTCGCATCTGTTCAGGTCAGCCCTTGCTGTTGCCGTCGGGGCCATCGTCATGGCGATATACAATAAGTTTATTGTACAGCGGGTATTGATGGGTCCAACGAATGGCGATTTTGCTACTTATGTTTATCTATGCAAGATCAGCCAGCGACTGGGTCTCGGCGGCGCGCTTTGCATGACCGAGATCCATGTGCAAATGCAGAACACCCAAGTGGCTGGCCAGTTCAACATCTATTTCAATGTGATCCTGATCGGTGGTTTTATTCTGGCCTTCCCTTATGTGTTCTGGCAATTCTGGAAATTTACGAAACCTGCACTGACAGCGAAGGAACTGAGGAATACGCGGGGAGTGATCTTTTGGGTTTCCCTGTTGTTCTTTTTGGGGATTCTTTTTGGCTATTTTATCATTGCACCGTACACCATCAACTTTTTCTCCAACTTTAAGCTCGATCCCAAGATCTCAAATGATTGGATGATCAGCGACTATTTCAGTACAATCGTTCCTCTCATATTGGGTTCGGGCCTCGCCTTTCAGCTGCCCCTGGTGATGTATTTCCTGGCGAAAATAGGGGTGGTCAGCGCAAGCTATCTTCGGAGGGTGCGTAAGTACGCTATCCTGGTCATGGTGGTCGTAGCGAGCATCATCACTCCGCCGGATATGCTGAGCACGATCGTTTGCACCATTCCTTTGATGGCGTTGTACGAGATCAGCATCCTGCTGTGCGTAAAGGAAGAGAAGCGACAGAAGCTGGAAGAAAAGCGTGAATGGCAATAAGGCCGATACCGAAAAATGGAAAAGTTTATTTCGATAGAGGATTATCACCGTTTTTTGGCTTCGCATGCCGATGGATGCCACATGGCCGTCCAATATTATCTATCCCGGATCGAAGAAAATGCGAATCTCAATGCCTTCCTGGAGGTATTTGCGGCGGAAGCCCTACAGCGGGCCCAATTGCTGGATGAGGAGAGGAGATCGGGTGTTCCCATGGGAAAGCTGCATGGGGTTGTCGTTGCGCTGAAAGACGTTATCTCTTATAAGGATCATACATTGACTGCCGGTTCACGGATCTTGTCGGGTTTCAAGGCTATCTATCATGCCACCGTCGTCGAAAAGTTAGTGGCGGAAGGGGCAATCATCATCGGCAGGAACAATTGCGACGAATTCGCGATGGGGTCCACCAATGAGAACTCGGCTTATGGGAAGGTGCTGAACGCCCGGGACCTGACGCGGGTGCCCGGAGGGTCTTCCGGCGGGTCGGCAGTGGCTGTACAGGCCGATCTTTGCATGGTCAGCCTGGGCAGCGATACAGGCGGGTCTGTCCGTCAGCCGGCTGACTTCTGTGGCATTATAGGTCTGAAGCCCGGTTATGGGCGGATATCGCGCTATGGATTAATCGCCTATGCCAGTTCGTTCGACCAGATAGGGATTTTCGGGCGGACCGTATCGGATGTAGCCCGGGTGCTCGAGGCGATCTCAGGACCCGATGAATTCGACAGTACCGTGGCAAGATCTGCCGCCGGCACGGGTTGCGGGGATGCGGTCGGAGGTGAGCCGGGGGAAGATGGCCACAATCGAAAATACCGGATCGCCTATTTTAAGGAAGGCCTGGCGCACCCGGGCCTGGACCCGGAGATGCGAGACGCCATCCTGGAGCGACTCGGGCAGTGGGAATCGGCTGGCCATACCGTGCAATCTATTGATTTTAAACTATTCGATTATATCGTTCCCACCTATTACGTATTGACGACGGCAGAAGCCTCTTCCAATCTGGCAAGGTTCGACGGCGTCCGCTATGGCTATCGGACAGGCAGTAAAGACCTTGATTTAACAGAGTTTTACAAACGAACCCGTTCGGAGGGTTTCGGGCGAGAGGTTAAACGACGTATCTTATTGGGTACCTTTGTGTTAAGCGCGGGTTATTATGATGCCTACTTTACCAAGGCCCAGCAGGTGAGGAGATTGCTGGTCGAGCATACCAGCTTAATATTCAAGGACTTCGATATCCTCATCCTTCCGACCTCACCCACCACTGCCTTTCCCCTCGGAGAAAAGATGAGTGATCCTATTGCTATGTATCTCGCTGATATTTATACTGTTTACGCAAATCTGACCGGTATTCCCGGTATTTCTCTCCCACTTTTTACCCACACAAATGGCATGCCTTTTGGTGTTCAGGCTATGGCAAGTCGATTTAATGAGTTATCTTTGCTTCAGTTCTCGCATCAGATGATGCAACAATAAAGTCCTGCGAAAATCCTACTCTATGCGACTGAGAGATGTGAAGTGATGTAATTAATCCGTTTTTTTCATTGGCTTGATTTTTTAGCTAACCGTCTATCTCCCGTATTTCCGTACCTATGAAAGATTGTAAACGCCAATATGGGTTGTTTACCATCTTTAAAGCGTTGGACAACATGTACAACAGAAGGCTTTTATTGTTGAGCGTCACCATTATGGGTTCAGGTTGGATGCCCCCTACTATGGCAGGCATTCCCACAGGGGAAATGGCCTCTATTTCCCGCCCAGTGGCCGATACCGGCAGGATCATTGGGGCGAATTCCCTCTCAACGGGTGACGGGCACGACAATGCTCAGCATTATCTTTTTTCCGAGCTCTTTCTCGCCACCTCGATCGGCGGAACCAATGGCGCAAGGTTGAATCCCAAGGCTTTGAATTTCGTCGAAGATTATATCAAGGAGAATTGGGAGGAACTGCAGCTGGTGCGCGGCACCGGGGGTCCCTATTTCAACCTGATCGAAAACATCCTGGTGCAGTATGATCTTCCCAAGGAGTTGAAATACCTCGCGGTCATAGAATCCGACTTAAAATCATCGGCCCGGTCGCGGGTGGGTGCGGAAGGTCCCTGGCAGCTGATGCCTCAGACGGCCCGGGATCTGGGACTGAAGGTCAACCGGACAGTGGACGAACGTCGGAATTACTATAAGAGTACCCGCGCGGCAGCCCTCTATCTCCGAGACCTTTATAATCAATTGGGAGACTGGCTGTTGGTCATTGCGGCCTATAATTCCGGAACGGCTAACGTCTATCATGCCATCCATCGGAGCGGCAGTCACAATTTCTGGGATCTCCAATATTACCTCCCTATGGAATCGCGGAACCATGTCAAGAAATTTATCGGTACACAATATGTCTTTGAGGGTCAGGGCAGTGTCACCACACTGACCCGCGACGAAGCCACCGAGCAATTGTCCGGCTCGGCCATGTATGTCTTTCATCGCCAATTGAATGAGGTTGAGCTGAGCAACGCTAAAACCACCGCCATTTCCGGAAAATTCCTTGCTGCGGTCATTGCCAGGTATACCCTGATGGACGAGGCCACTTTTTCCCGGTACAATCCGGACTTTGACAAGATCATGGCCAGCAACAACAACAGCTATGACCTGAAGCTGCCTTCGGACAAAATGGGGTTGTTCGAAGCCAACAAATACGAGATCCTTAAGGAATCCGTACAGCAGCTGGCCGACCAGGCCAATACCCGCGCCGAAAGCCAGGGGCTGGCCGTAAAATGATCAGAACATTCGAAGCGCCCGTCTGATGCCTTCCGCCTTGATGAGGCATTCTTCGTATTCTGCCTGGGGGTCGCTGTAAAAGGTGATGCCGGATCCCACCAGGTAAGAGAGATATTGATGGTCACGGTTAAGCAACAGGCTTCTGATCACTACATTAAAATCGAAGTCGCCATTAGGGGCGACGTAGCCCACGGCACCGGAAAAAATACCTCGCCGCGATCGTTCATATTGCCCGATCAACCCCACCACTTTATGTTTGGGAGCGCCGGTCATGGACCCCATGGGAAAAGTCGCCCTGATCATATCTGTCCAATGCTCGTCCGGCGCCGGCTGGCCTGTGATGGTCGAGATCATCTGGAATACCTGGGGAAAGGGATAAATGCCATACAGTTCGTTGACGCTGACGGAACCGGGCAGGCAAATCTTCGACAGGTCATTGCGGACCAGGTCGACGACCATGACATTCTCCGACCGGTCCTTGCGGCTGTGGAATAGTTGATGGCCGCTGGCCTCGTCAGAGGGCGTGTCACCCGGGTAACGGGGAGAAGTCCCCTTAATAGGCTGAGAGATCAGCGTATTCCCCGTCTTTTTCAAATAACGTTCCGGGCTGGCGCAAAGGAGATACCGTTCGCCGAGCCGGTAAAAGGCTGCAAAAGGATTAGGGGACGCCTGGCTAAGGGACCACCAGGTGGCGAGCGGATCAGGGCAAGCCGGATAAGAAAAGAATTCCTGGCAGAAATTGATCTCATAGCAGTCACCGCGGAGAATATGCCGTTGCAGGCGGCTGACGGTGTCCAGGTATTCTTCCCGGGTAAAGCGGGGGGTGAAAGGAGGGATGGGGGTTGGCGGGCGCTCGGAGACTGTTGTGTCGCGGATCTGGCGCCAGATGGCCTCCTGGTCGTTGTGGAAGCTGCCGATCCGGATGCTATCGGGATGCAGCTCGATGAGGATTTCAGGAATAAAGAAGAACAGGTCGGGAAAACCGATGGGGTCGGCAGGCAGGTCTGTCGCGGGGCCGGGTTCGGTCTCCCGGGCCAGATCGTAGCTGAAATGGCCGAACAGCCATTGCTGCCGGCCCACGGTCCATGCTTTTAAAGCTGCAAAGGCATCCCCTGCGGAGCACTCCAGAGTATCGACAGCTCCTACGGCCAGCAGGCATTCGAAAGTGGCAGGAATGCCCCCCTCTGCCCTATAGCCATGGTTGTCCAAAAAGCAGCAAATGCCGACGCGGGAAGCCCATGTCAGCATCTGTCGTTTAGTCCATTCAAAATTCGGGATGGGTAACGAAACGAAGCTCCTTTCCCCTGGCGGGAATGGATCAGAAATCATCTTCTTCCTCGTCGAACCCGCTCTCATTAAAAAGGTCGAGATCTTTAAAATCTTCGTCTAAGCCGAGGTCATCCTCATCGGCGCCTTTGGCTGTCTTTTTGGAAGTATTGCCGCCCGTACTCTTTTTGGTCTTTGACTTGGGAACATCGAATTCGTCGAAATCAGGGTCCCATTCTTCTTCCTCTTCGACTTTTTCCCATTCGTCCACTTCTTCGATATCTTCGTCATCGTCTTCTTCCTCGTCGTCAGCTTTTTTGCCCTTAGACGTTGATGACGGCGAGGCCTTGGAAGAAGATTTACCGGCGGAGGCCTTTGGGGCATCATCATCCGCATCCAGATCGGCGTCATCATCGTCATCCAATGGTTTCTTGGATTTAGAAGACGGTTTCTCCGGGGTATCCTTTGGTGTCTGAGGCGCGGATTTCTTTGAACCCTTTCCCTCCTTATCAGATTTTGGTGCCATGTCCAATAAGATTGTTATGTAAATTTTCAGCGAAGTTTTTAATCCGCCAAATTTTTTTTAGATAAAATTTTTTATTCTTTGGCGGCTCCGCCGCGTGGCCAATTTACTCATTTTCTATTAACTGGTCCCTGCCGGGCCCATTGGAAATATACGTTATTTTAATGCCCAGATATTTATTAACAAACTGAATATATTCCTTCATTTTTTCCGGCAGATCTCCGAACTTTTTGGCCGCCGTAATATCTGTATTCCAGCCCTTGAAAGTTTGCAACACCGGCTCAATTTGCATCCTGTCCATCTGGAAGGGGATCTCATTGGTGGTTTGTCCATTGATGGAATAGGCGGTGCAGACCTTCAATTCTTCAAAGGTATCCAATACATCTGCCTTTGTCATGACGATTTTAGTGACCCCGTTGATCATGCAGGCAAATTTCAGCGCGACACCGTCGATCCAGCCGCAACGACGTGGGCGTCCTGTCGTGGACCCAAATTCATTGCCTTTCTTGCGTAAATCTTCCCCGATAGCATCGTCCAGCTCGGTGGGAAACGGCCCTCTGCCTACCCTGGTGCAATAGGCTTTGCTGACCCCGATGACGTCCCGGATCTGCTGGGGGGCGACGCCCAGGCCCGTACAGACCCCGGCAGAAATAGTGTTGGACGAGGTGACATAGGGGAAGGTGCCGAAGTCTACATCCAGCATGCTGCCCTGGGCTCCCTCTGCCAGCACCGTCTTTCCCTGCGAGAGCTTGTCATTGATGAAATATTCACCATTGATAATCTTGAACTGCCGCATGAAATCCAGCGCCTCGAAGAACTCCTCTTCCCATTCGGACAAGTCTTCCTGAAAGTTAATACTATCCAGCAATTTCTGGTGCTTGAGCCGCAATTTAATATATTGGGTGGTAAAGGTCTTGTCCAGCAGGTCCCCGACCCTAAGGCCATTTCTGCCCGTTTTATCCATGTAGGCCGGAGCTATGCCTTTGAGTGTGCTGCCGATCTTTCCCTCCCCTTTCGACATCTCCGATGCCTTGTCGAGCGCCCGGTGAGTCGGCAGGATGAGATGGGTGCGTTGCGCGATATAAAGATTTTTACGGAAATCCACTCCGAAAGCCGCTACGGATTCACATTCTTTTTTCAAGGTGATGGGATCGAGCACGACGCCGTTGCCGATCAGGTTGATTGTCCCTTCGTGGAAGATACCGGAAGGGATCTGGTGGAGCACGATCTTTTTATCTTTAACATATAAGGTATGACCTGCATTGGGACCGCCCTGGAACCTGGCGATCAGATCATAGCGAGGAGCAAAAAAATCCACTATCTTTCCTTTTCCTTCATCCCCCCACTGGAGGCCTAAAATTACATCAACCATTCAATAGACATTTTGAGGCGGCAAAAATAGGTGAACTACTCGTCTTAAAAAAAAGACTTCGTGACCGGCCGGCCACGGGACCGGCGAAAGACCCCGGAACGGGCCCCGGGGGGTCTTTATGCGTTCTCGGTGTCATACCGGATGACGGAATGAATGCCATTGAGCTGCAGCAGCCTCGATACCAGTTCTTCCAATTCTTCCTTGTCATGCACATAAATCCGGATATTACCCTCGAAAAGGCCGTCTTTCGCTTCGATGGTCAGTGCATTGATATTGAGCTTCAGCTCCCCGGAAATAAGATTGGTGATCTTGTTGATGACCCCGACATCATCCATTCCCACGATCCGGATCCCGGTGAGGAAGGATATCTCCTTATTCTTCGCCCATTTGGTCTTGACGACCCGGTGGCCATAACTAGCCATCAGCCTGGCTGCATTCGGACAGTTTGTCCGATGGATGGTCAGGCCCTTGCCGACGGAAACAAAGCCGAAGACGTCATCTCCCGGGATAGGTTTGCAGCAATTGGCGAGGGTATAGACGATGCGGTCGCTGCTCTCGCCAAAGATGATGAGCTCAGCGTCCTTCCGGGGGGCAGCAGGCGGTGTAACGGTATCGCCCAGCCGCATATCGACGGCTGGCTTTGGTGGCCTGGGCGGTTCGAGCCTGTCGCCAAGCAGGTGAAATTCCTTCAATTCCTTCAAGTCGAGATTACGCACGGAGACCTGGTAAAAAAAATCCAGGGAGGAGCTTAATTTATAGAAGGTGGTCAGTACGTCTATATTGTGCTGATTGTAGGCAGCACCGAAGTTTTCCAGTTTGCGCTGGACGATGTATTTTCCCTCGTCTGCGATCTTTCTTTTTTCTTCCTTGAGGGCATCCTTGATCTTGGTCTTCGCCTTGGCTGTCACCACGATACCCAGCCAGTCTTCGTTGGGTTTCTGTTTGGAAGAGGTGATGATCTCCACCTGGTCGCCGCTGCGCAGTTTATGACTGAGGGGCACCAGCTTGTGATTGACTTTGGCGCCGATAGTTTGCACGCCGATGGCGCTATGGATGGAAAAGGCGAAGTCGAGGGCTGTGGACCCCACCGGCAGCATTTTCACATCCCCCTTGGGGGTATAGACGTAGATCTCTTCGGCCAGGAAGCTGGTCTTGAAATCCTGCAGGAAATCGATGGAGTCGTTGTCCTCGGTGTTGAGCACTTCCCGGATCTGCTGGAACCATTTGTCAAAGCGGCTCTCATCGGAGGCGCCTTCCTTGTATTTCCAGTGGGCGGCAAGGCCTTTTTCCGCTATTTCATTCATTCGTTTCGACCTGATCTGCACCTCCACCCATTTGCCCTGGGGGCCCATGACGGTGGTATGCAGGGCTTCGTAACCGTTGGATTTGGGATTGCTCAACCAGTCCCGGAGCCTTTCAGGAGAAGGGTTGTACTCATCGGTGATCATGGAATATACTTTCCAGCATTCCTCCTTTTCTTTTTCAAGGGGGGAGTCGAGGATCACCCGGATCGCGAAGAGATCATAGACCTCTTCGAAAGCCACGCCTTTTTTGCGCATTTTATTCCAGATGGAGTGGATGCTTTTGGGCCGGCCATAGATATCGAAGTTGAAGCCGCCTCTTTCCAATTTGTCTTTCAGGGGCTTGACGAATTCATTGATATAACGGGACCGCTCCCGCTTGGTTTCGGACAGCTTGCGGGCTATTTCGCGATATTCCTCCGGCTCGAGGTATTTCATCGCCAGGTCTTCCAGTTCGGTCTTAATAGTATACAGCCCCATGCGATGGGCCAGCGGAGCGTAGACATAGACGGTCTCGGATGAGATCTTGAGCTGTTTTTCCCTTTTCATGCTGTCGAGGGTACGCATATTATGCAGACGATCGGCCAGCTTGATCAGGATGACACGCGGATCGTCGGTCAGGGTCAGAAGTATCTTCTTGAAATTTTCAGCCTGACGGGAGGCGTTGACATCCACTACATTGGAGATCTTTGTCAGACCATCGACGATACGGGCGATCTCGCTGCTGAATTCTCTTTCGATATCTTCGAGGGTGATGTCGGTATCTTCTACGGTATCGTGGAGGAGGGCGCAGATGGTGGACCTCACGCCCAGCCCTATCTCTTCCGAACAGATCCGGGCCACGGCCAGGGGGTGCAGGATATAGGGTTCCCCGCTCTTGCGTCGCATCGTCTTGTGGGCTTCTGCGGCCATTTCAAAGGCGGAGCGGATGAGTTCTTTATCCCCGAGCTTGAGTTTGGGCTTCAGTGAACGGAGCAGAGCACGGTATTCCCTTAGAATAAGTCTCTTTTCCTGGTCTTCCGTAAGATTGTATTTCGGTATTGCAGCTACTGTTTCCATGTCCATACTATACGAATTTACAAAAAAAAGCCTAGTTTTGCACGCTTTACCTTCTTCGGCGGGTGAGGGTGTTTCAGAGTCGATATTCCTGGGAATCACGGAGATATATTTGGCTGATTTCCTGGTTGCCTGATCATGATCCTTGCGGGCATGGCGAAATTGGCAGACGCACCAGACTTAGGATCTGGAGCCGCAAGGCGTGTAGGTTCGAGTCCTATTGCCCGCACAGGCCTCCCGGATGGGGGGCTTTTTTTATCTACTGCCTCGCAAGCCTATTTTCAACTCATAAAAAAACTTGCTCAAACGATTGCACTCGATCTTCGGACAATTGTTTGCCCGAAAGACTTATTTTCATTGAATATTTAATTTTATGAGGAAGGCTCTTTTTACTGTCTTATCGCTGATGTTATACAATGCCCTTTTTGCGCAAAAGGTATCTTTGGAACAGGGTTGGAAATTCAGAACGGGTGATTCTGTTGGCTGGTCTGTGCCGATCCTGGATGAAAAAGACTGGAAGGAAATAAGTATCGATCGGCCCTGGGAAGGCCAGGGTTATGCCAATTATGACGGATTTGGCTGGTATCGCCTGCATGTAACGGTCCCTGCATCGCTGCGGCGGAGCTCATTCTTCAAGGATTCGATACGGATCAGCCTGGGGACGATCGATGATGGCGGCGAAGTCTATCTCAACGGCAAGCTCGTCTATAAAAATTATACTTCGGGTGATATCCGGAATGGCCTCTATGGGAAATGTGTGATCAAACTAGCCGCGGACGATCCGATCTTTTACTGGGACCGTACCAATGTCCTGGCAGTCCGGGTCTTCGACGCTGGCGGCGATGGCGGTATTTATGACGGTAATTTTTCCGTGAGCATGGATAATCCTATCGACGAATCGGTGATCAATACCGATGAGGGCTTCTTGCTCGGGACTGATAATACGGCGTCAAAATCGATCCGGTTGGAAACCAGCGATGGCCGGTACAAATTTGCCGGCCAACTGCAGGTTAAGGTGGTCGATCCCGAGACGGGGGCCGTGGTCTTTACAAAAACGGCGGATGCAACTTTTTCATATAACCATCCTTTCCCTATGCTGCTGGCCTTCAAATTGCCGAAACACAGGTCTTATAGTTTCCAGTATACCTTCATTGATAATCTGTCCGGGTCCAGGATGACGGCAAAGAATGGCACCCCCTATCTCCTGACGCCTCCTTCATCGCCGAAGCCGCACATCAACGGGCCGGTGGTTTATGGCGCACGGCCCGGGAATCCTTTCCTTTATCGCATTCCCGCAACAGGTACGCTGCCATTGAGCTACCGGGTAACCGGCCTGCCGGAGGGCCTGCACCTCGATCGGTCCACGGGGATCATTACCGGTGTGGTCAACCAAAGTGGCGACTACCCGGTGACGATATTGGTATCGAATAATATCGGAACGGCAAAAAGACGGTTCACGATCAGGATCGGTGACAATATTGGATTGACGCCGGTGCTGGGTTGGAACAGCTGGAATGCCTGGGGCCTTAGTGTCAACGATCAAAAGGTCCGGACGTCGGCGAAGGCCTTTGCTGATCAGTTGGGCGCGCATGGCTGGAATTATATCAACATAGATGATGGCTGGGAAGCCCCGCAGCGTGCTGCTGATGGTACGATAGTGACCAATACCAAGTTCCCGGACATGAAGGCGCTGGCGGAATATGTTCATGGGCTTGGCCTGAAGATCGGTATCTATTCTTCGCCCGGGCCGACGACATGTGGTGGTTACCTGGGGAGCTGGCAGCATGAAATTCAGGATGCCGTCTCGTATAATAACTGGGGTATCGACTATTTGAAATATGACTGGTGTTCCTATAGCTCCATTGCCGGGGCGGCGCCAACCCTTGAAACCTATCAAAAGCCTTATGCCGTGATGAGGGATGCCTTGCACAGTGTTCGCAGGGATATCATCTTTAGCTTTTGCCAGTACGGTATGGGCAATGTCTGGAGATGGGGCGCCAACTTCGGCGGCAATAGCTGGCGGACCACCGGCGATATCAACGATACCTGGCAAAGTATGGCCGATATCGGCTTTAACCAGGACTCTGTGGCACCCTACGCCCGTCCTGGTCACTTTAACGATCCCGACATGCTCGTCGTAGGGAATGTAGGCTGGGGAGATAATCAGCACTATACGCAACTGACTCCCGATGAACAGTACACGCATATCAGCTTATGGTCCCTGCTGGCCGCGCCACTGCTGATTGGTTGCGATTTGGGGCATGCCGACCCATTTACCCTGAATTTACTCACCAATGATGAGGTCTTAGCCGTCGACCAGGATTCCCTGGGCCTGGAGGCGCGCCGGGTCATCGACAAGGATAGTTTCCAGGTCTGGAAAAAGCCGTTGGCTGACGGCGGCTTCGCCGTTGGGGTATTCAATTTGTCCGAGGCCTATAAGGCCATCTCCCTGGACCCGGCAACAGTCGGATTGTCCGGGTACAACAGGATCAGGGATTTGTGGCGTCAGCAGGAATTGGAATCCGCGGGAGGGCTCATAACCGGAAAAATACCTCCGCACGGCGTTCTCTTGCTGAAGTTTTCGAAGTGATGACCTCCTGACCCGTGTTGGGGCATCATCGCGGGCTTTGCCTTGCGGCAGTGTTACTATTGGTCCGGAACCCAAAAAATACCTACCTTTGCCCCCCGATTTAAACTATTATATCAATATGGCAACAGTAACGAGGGAGAATATTGGGCTTTTGACGGACAAGATCGTCGTCAATGTTTCAAAGGGCGATTATCTGCCGTCTTTTGAAAAATCCTTAAAACAATACGGGAAGCAGGCGAATATCCCTGGTTTTCGGAAAGGCATGGTACCTGCCGGTCTCATCAAAAAAATGTATGGCAACTCGGTGTTCACCGACGAGGTCCTGAGGACGGTGGAAAAAGAGTTGACCACCTACATGTCCAACGAGAAACTCGAAATTTTTGCCCAACCGCTGCCCTTACCGGAGAACGATGCCCGGCAAATCGATGTGAGCAACCCTACCGATTATACCTTTTCCTTTGAGGTCGGTTTGAAGCCAGCCTTTAGCTTGGCGGATCTCGGAACAGCCCCGCTGACCTTTCATAAGGTAGAAGTCACCCCGGAAATGATCGACGAAGAGATCGAGCGCCACCAGACCCGCAATGGCAAAATGACGGAACCGGAGACGGTAGCCGGCGACGAAAACGTCCTCAACCTGCATTTTACGGAAACCGATGCAGCCGGTACTCCCGTGGAAGGCGGCATCGAAAAAGATAATTCCCTGCTGGTTAAATATTTTAATGAAGCTAACCGGCCAAAATGGATCGGCCTGAAAAAGGATGACTCCATCGTAGTACAGCCTTCTACTACGTTTGAAGCGAAGGAAAGAGAATGGGTGTTGAACGATTTAGGTTTGGCCAAAGACGATGCTGCCGGCGCCGACAAATATTTCAGGGCAACTATCACCAAGGTAGGCTTGATCGAAAAGTCCGAATTGGATGAGGCTTTCTTCAAAACCGTCTATCCGGCCAAGGAAATCACGACCGTAGAAGGGTTCAGGGATGCCGTGAAGGAAGAGATCCAGGCCTACTGGGATGGTCAGAGCCGCAACCAGATGCAGCATTCGCTGTACCATGTGTTGCTGGATCACACGAAGATTGAATTCCCGGAAGACTTCCTGAAGCGCTGGATGCAGACCGGCGGGGAACAGCCCAAGAGCCAGGCCGAAGTAGAGCAGGAGTTCCCTACTTTCGTCAACCAGCTGAAATGGACACTGATCGTGGACAAGGTAGTCAGCGATAATGCGATCGAGGTAAGCCAGGACGATATCAAGGCATTTGCCCGGCAACAGTTGTTCGGGTATATGGGTATGCAGGCAGGGGCCGAGGAACAACCCTGGGTCGGTGATTACGTTCAGCGCATGATGCAGGACCGGAAGTTTGTGGAAGATACCATGCACCGCATCCAGACAGAGAAAGTATTCGCCTGGGTGGAGACGCAGATCCGTCCCACGGAGAAGCCCATCAGCCGGGACGAATTCCGGCACCTGGTGGAGGAACATGATCATCATCATCATCACTAGAAATAACGGGATCCCGGTCTTCGACCGGGATTTTTTTTAAGGAGAAGACGCGCGAGGGCGCGGCTGATTCTAGAAGCGGGAGCTCTGTGGGAAGGTTGGCCTGAGTGACCCGGACCGTTGGCCCTCTTTATCAGCCCGGAAGAGGGGTTGGGCCCGCCGGAATCAGCCGACCGAACTGCAACTCTGTCAGTTTTTTGGCAATTTGAAAGTTTGGACGGAGATTTGGAAGGAAGATACCTGTCCGTAGAATAGAATCGGCATTAACACATTGAAAAATATGATTATGAATCCTGCAAACGAATTCGAGAAATATGCTGTGAAACACCGTGGTATTTCCAGTAATACGTTGAATGATTACAACAGATACACCGTCACCAACCTGACGCCGAACATTATTGAAGAACGCCCGATGAATGTAGCCGTCATGGACGTATACAGCCGGCTGATGATGGACCGGATCATTTTCCTGGGCTATCCGATCAACGAAGAAGTAGCCAACATCGTAACGGCCCAGTTGCTGTTCCTGGACAGCACCGACCGTCACCGTGATATACAGATGTACATCAATTGCCCCGGCGGAAGCGTTTATTCCGGGCTGGGCGTCTATGACACCATGCAGTATGTGACCCCCGATGTCTCTACCATATGTATCGGGATGGCGGCCAGTATGGGACAGGTGCTGATGTGCGCGGGCACCAAGGGCAAGAGGACGGCGCTCAAACACAGCCGGATCATGATGCACCAGCCCAGCGGCTCCATCGGCGGCCAGGCTTCGGATATCGAGATCACGGTCAACGAGATCAAAAAACTGCGGAAGGAATTGTACGAGGTCACTGCGTTCCATACCGGGAAAACGGCCAAGCAGGTAGAAAAGGACAGCGACCGCGACTATTGGCTGACTGCCCAGGAAGCCAAGGAATATGGCCTGGTCGATGAAGTTTTGCTGCAGAATCCGCGGAAAGAAAAAGATTCGAATTGATATCCAATTGATCTGGGCCGTCGCCCCGGAATGACACTACATTTCTGATTTTCACCTGTAAAATTTAAAGTAATGAATTATTCGAAATACCTGTTGAAACCTTTTCACATGGACGACGAAGAGCCCGATGAAAAAGAGCCGAAGGACGACAAGGGCCCGGATATGGGAATGCTGGCCAAGAAACTGGAAAAGTATTTTTTCGATAGCCGCAGCGTCGAACTGTGGGGACCAGTAGACGACAAATCGGCCAAAGAGGTGGTCACCAAGCTGCGACTGCTGGATGCGGATAAGCCCGGGGAAGAGATCAAATTCTTTATCAACAGTCCGGGAGGGGTGGTCACTTCCGGTATGGTCATTTATGACACGATGAAAATGTTGAAGAGCCCGGTCAGCACCATCTGTATGGGCCTGGCGGCTTCGATGGGATCTATCCTGCTGAGCGGCGGGGTAAAAGGACGGAGGTTCGTCTATCCCCACTCCGAGATCATGATCCACCAGCCCAGCATTGGCGGCTATATGCAGGGGGTCAGCGTCGACCTGGAAATTACAGCCAAGCAGACCCGTCGGGTCAAAGAGGTCAGTGCCAAGATACTGGCCGATAACTGCGGCAAGAAATTCGAGCAGGTCATGAAAGATTTCGACCGGGACTACTGGATGGACGCCAAAGAGGCCATCGAGTATGGCATTGTAGACCAAGTGTTCGAGAAGATTTAGTCTAAATAATTGACTATCAATATTTAAGGAAATCGCTTTTCATGCAGTCCCGAAATAATATCAGGACTGTTTTTTCCACACATTGTGAGAATCCAATAAGTTGGGTAACTTTGTAGTCCAACACTCAGATAATTAGCTAATATATAATGGCAAAAAATACCTTGCATTGTTCTTTTTGCGGACGTAACCGGGATGAGGTAAAGATCCTCATAGCCGGGCAGGAAGGGCATATATGCGAAAACTGCGTGGAGCACGCCCAGGAGATCATCCAGCAGGAATTGATGATACGTGAAGATACGGCAGGCAGCAGTTCGTTCAAACTAACTGTAAAGAAGCCCATTGAGATCAAACGGATCCTGGACGAGTACGTAATCGGGCAGGATGATGCGAAGAAGGTGCTGTCGGTAGCCGTCTATAACCATTACAAGCGGTTGCAGCAGAAAGTGGTCGAGAACGAGGTAGAAATCGAGAAGAGCAATATTATCATGGTAGGCGAGACGGGCACGGGCAAGACGCTGCTGGCAAAGACGATTGCCCGGCTGCTGAATGTCCCTTTCGCCATTGTCGACGCCACCGTATTTACCGAAGCCGGTTATGTAGGCGAGGATGTGGAAAGCATCCTGACGCGTCTGCTTCAGGTCTGCAATTATGACGTACCTGCTGCTGAGAGAGGAATAGTGTATATCGATGAGATCGATAAAATCGCCCGCAAGGGAGACAATCCTTCCATTACCCGGGATGTCAGCGGAGAAGGCGTTCAGCAGGGCCTGTTGAAATTGCTGGAAGGGACCGATGTGCTGGTGCCTCCTCAGGGCGGACGGAAACATCCGGAGCAGAAGCTGATCAAAGTCAACACGCAAAATATTCTCTTTATTTGCGGCGGGGCCTTCGACGGCGTGGACAAGATCATTGCCCGGAGGATCAATACGAACGCTATCGGTTTCAATGTCAATAAAGAACAGCAGGAAGCGGCGAAAAAGAACCTTTTGCAGTATGTCAATGCGCCGGATCTGAAGTCTTTTGGCCTGATACCCGAACTGTTGGGCCGCTTGCCGGTGGTGACGCACCTGGACCCGCTCGACAAGCCAACATTGCGTTCCATCCTGACCGAGCCCAAGAACTCCCTGATCCGCCAATACAAAAAATTGTTCGAGCTGGAAGGCATTCAACTGAGCTTCGATCTGGACGTGCTGGATTTCATGGTGGATAAGGCGGTAGAATTCAAGTTGGGCGCCCGGGGATTGCGGAGCATCTGTGAAAGTATCCTGACCGACGCCATGTTCGAGCTGCCTTCCGCCAAGGAAGAAAAATTCCATCTTGACCTGGAATATGCGCAAAAGAAATTCGACAAGAGTAAAATTAATTTACTGAAAGTAGCGTAACGCCCATGAAGGAACTCATCGATAAATTAAAGGCGGAAGGATTGACGGAGGAGCAGGCTCTCAAGGTCATTGAGATCATCAAAAACTTCACCAAGGATAAGTTCCCCTTTTTTGCAGGGGCTGTCGACAAATTATTCGACAAATACGGGACGAAGGCAGAAGAGGATTTCATGCCTTAACCTTTCAACACTTCCCGGGCGATAACGATCTTTTGAATTTCAGAGGTGCCTTCCCCGATAGTACATAGCTTGCTGTCGCGATAGAATTTTTCCACAGGGAAATCCTTCGTATACCCATAGCCGCCGAAGATCTGCACCGCTTCGGTGGCCGCCCTCACCGCTACTTCACTGGCGTAATATTTTGCCATGGCCGCCTGCAGGGTCACGGGCAGGTGTCGATTTTTAAGGTCGGCAGCCTGAAAGGTCAGCAGTTCAGCAGCGGCGATCTCTGTCGCCATGTCGGCCAGCTTGAATGAGATCCCCTGGAAATTAGCGATGGGCTGATCGAACTGATGCCGCTCTTTTGCATATTGTGTCGCAGCCTCCAGAGCGCCTTTGGCGATGCCCAGGGAAAGCGCGGCAATGGAGATGCGGCCGCCGTCCAGGACCGTCAGGGCCTGGTGAAAGCCATTCCCTGCTTCACCTAACCTATTGGCATCTGGAATGCGGCATTGATCGAAGATCATTTCCGCCGTTTCACTGGCACGCATGCCCAGCTTATTCTCCTTTTTCCCGCCACTGAACCCGGCGGTACCTCTTTCGACGATGAAAGCCGTGGCGTTATTGCGGGTCCTGGGCTCGCCGGTCCTGGCCACCACGACCACCGTATTGGCGCTGATGCCGTGGGTGATCCAGTTCTTTGTCCCGTTGAGCACCCATTCATCTCCCTCTTTAACGGCCGTACAACTCATATTGCCGGCATCGCTGCCGGTGCCCGCTTCTGTGAGTCCCCATGCGCCGAGCGCCTCGCCGGAGGCGAGGGCCGGAAGATACTTCTCCTTCTGCTGCTGGTTTCCAAAAGCAAGGATATGGCCGGTGCAAAGAGAGTTATGAGCAGCAAGGCTTAGTCCGATGCCCCCGCATACCTTGGAGATCTCAACGATGATGGTTACATATTCTGTGTAAGAAAGACCTGATCCGCCATAAGCCTCCGGCACCACGATGCCCATCATTCCCAATTTTCCCAGTTCTTTGAACAGCCGGTGCGGGAATTCCTGGTGTTCGTCCCATTGCGAAACATTAGGCTTGATAAACTGACTGGCGAAATCACGGGCTGTACGGCCCACTTGTTGAGTTAATTCTTCCGTTGAAAAGTCCATTTCTTCTTCTTTAATAATAGGTTAATCATAGGCCTTTAAAAAAACCAGGCAACAACCGAGGGGCTATTGCCTGGACACTGGCAAACAAACATTATCAAAGTAAGCATCTCTCTCGTGACGCTACAATACGAAGTTAATTAATATTTGACATAGATACTAACGTTTGTTAGTTTTTTTTACGGATCAAAATCAATAATATCGGTAATACATGGGGCGCGGACGGCGGCGGGCAGGACGATAATGTTCTGCGGGCAGGACCCGGCCGAGGCCGATGATCAGACCACCGCCAAGGGTGAACTGGTAAGTGGATTGATTAGGGTTGATCCCGCCGTTATAGTAGTTGTTGTAGTAGTAGGCGCCCCCTGCTGAGCCGACGGGTGAAAGTAACTGGGCTTTGAGCTGGATACCCACCCGAGGGGAAATGTAGATATTTGTCCCCACCTGGAATCCTGCCGCAAAATTGGTGTTGGAGGAGTACCCCGTGCCCGCACCCGGCGTCATGATATCTGCGCCCAGCAGGATGCCCAGGAAGGGCCGCACTGTTGAATTGGGAATGGTACCGGAGAATACGGGTCCCGCCATGATGAAATCCTGTTTGAGATTGCCACCGGCAATCTGGCCGCCTCCGTCAAAGCCGTAGCTGTAGACACCTGAGGACGAACTGACGTGATTATACAACACTTCTATGCCAACGCTGCGGGTAAAGTTAAAATTCACGGCGCCGCCCAGGTTGAGTCCCCCGGCGATACGACCATAGTCATTGTAGAAGTCATTTCGCGCAGGAAAGGAATAGCCGACCTGTGGAACAAGCTCAACAGAGGTCTGCGCGAAGGAACTGGCCGCAGAGAGGAGGACAACGGATAGGATCAATGCTATTTTTCTCATACATGCTATTTTAAGTATGATAATAGACGGAAAATCCTGCCAAAAGTTTAACGCTGTTTTGGACTTACATTCAATTAACGAATGTTAATCAAATGCAAAAAATCATCAGGCATGCAATATGAGCCCGTCATAGGCCAGGTGCATCCCTGGTGGAAGATCGGGTTCTACATCGGCATGTTTGCCCAATTGATGGCTGAGATGGGTAAACCAGGCCTCGGGGACGCCGAGCTGTTGTATTTCCGCTATCGCTTCGGGCAGCGAATAATGAGACAAGTGTTTTTCATGGCGTAAGGCATTGAGCACGATTTGCGTGCTGCCCAGGATCTTTTCTTTTTCACTGTCATCGATACGGTTGGCGTCGGTGATATAGGTAAAATCACCGAAGCGAAAACCCAGAACGGGCATTTTCATATGCCATACCTGGATGGGAATGATGGTGATATCGCCGATGGTGAAGGGGTCTTTATCGATCCGGTTGAGCCGGAGGTCCGGAATACCGGGATATTTCATGTCCGCGAAGGCATAGGGGAATTCCCGGACAATCACTTCCTGGGTCATTTCATTGGCATAGAGGTCCATTGCCCTTCGTTGGAAGAAATTATAGGCCCTTACGTCGTCCAGCCCGGCCAAATGATCCTTATGAGGATGTGTAAAGATGACTGCATCCAGCCGGCGGACACCGGCTCTCAGCATCTGATAGCGGAAGTCAGGGGTGGTGTCGACGACCAGTGTAGTAGAAGGCGATTGTACCAGGATACTGCTGCGAAGCCGTTTGTCTTTGGGATCTGTAGAAGCGCATACTTCACAGGGGCAGGCGACCATGGGAATACCAGTGCTGGTGCCGGTCCCCAGGAATGTGATGGTAATTGGCGGATGACTCACCAGATAAAGTTAAGGAATAAGGCCGATTCTTCGGCCGGAAGAGAAGGAATGCCTCCGCTCAGTAGCCTCCGCTCAGTTTTCGCTGAGATGAGCGGCTGAAAGTATGTCATCGTATATCCGGCGGACATCGGAGCTCAGGGTGTCCGGGGGGATCTTCAGCTGAGGGATGATGTCTATAAGGGCGCTGATACGGCCTTCTAAAGGGAGGAATTTATTCAGGACCACCACTTTTCTTTGTTCCAGAATGCAGTAGCCGCTTTGAAAATTCCCTCTTTCATAGCGGACGATGTATCCCACTTCGTCCAGGACGCGTTCGATCTTATCGAGTGTGGCTTGTGTAAACTTCATCCTCCCAAAGTTACTACATAACAATGCGTTAGCGAAGTGCCGCCTGCCCATTTTATCCACAGGAACGTGGCAAATGTGGAAAGAAACGGGACGATCAGAGGACAATCAGAGAACAATCAGGTGTTCTTACTGGTCATGCGGATGACGGGAATGATCATTTCTTCCATGCTGATCCCGCCGTGCTGAAAGGTATTGCGGTAATAGTTGACATAATAGTTGTAATTATTCGGATAGCAGAGGAAACCGTCCCCGCGGGCGAAAATAAAGGAAGAGTTGACGGTCGGTACAGGCAGGCCCGCCTCTTTCGGATCACGAAAGGCCAGCACCTCCTTCGGCTCGTAATTGAGATTGCGGCCATGTTTGTAGCGAAGGTTGGTCGTAGTCTGTTTGTCGCCGATGACCTTATAGGGCGTCTTTACCCGAACGCTGCCGTGGTCCGTGGCCAGAATGAGATTGATCTTTTTATCGGCGATCTTTTTGAGGGCCTGGTGGAGGGGGGAATGTTCGAACCAACTGGCGGTGATGCTGCGATAACTGATCTCATCGCCGGCCAGCTCCTTCAGTACTTCCATTTCGGTGCGGGCGTGGCTCATCATGTCGACAAAATTGTAAACGATGATGTTCAGGTCATTGTTCAGGAGGTTGTGGATATTGTTGACGAGGTCCTGCCCTGCCTGGTAGTTGACCACCTTGGTATAGGAGAATTTCAAGTGATCTTTTTTCAGGCGTTTGAGCTGAGCGCGGAAGAATTCTTCCTCGAAGAGGTTCTTGCCGCCTTCTTCGTCGTCATTCTTCCACTGGGAAGGAAACTGTTTTTCGATATCGATGGGCATCAGCCCTGAAAAGATCGCATTGCGGCTGTATTGGGTGGCGGTCGGCAGGATGCTGTAAAAGCTGTCTTCTTCCAGGATACGGAAGCTCTCTGCGAAGATGGGCTGGATGGCCTTCCACTGGTCGATGCGCAGGTTGTCCAGCAGAATGAAGAAGGTGGGCGTCCCTTTTTCCACATGCGGTAGCACCTTGAACTGGAAAAGGTTATGGGACATAATGGGGCTTTCCTGTGCGCGCGGGTTGACCCAGCTGGCGTAGTTCTTCGATACGAATTTGAAGAATTCCGTATTGGCTTCGTGTTTCTGGGACTGCAGCACTTCGCGCATTTCCGGGCTATCCGATTTCTCCATTTCCAGTTCCCAGTAAACCAGCTTCTTATAAATCTCCATCCATTCGTTGTAGTCCGGATTGCTGTTGAGGGCCATGAAGAGGTTGCGGAACTGCTGCTGGTAGGCCGTGGTGGTCCTTTCCGAGACCAGCCTTTTATTGTCGATGATCTTTTTGAGGCTCAGGAGGACCTGGTTGGGATTGACCGGCTTGATCAGGTAATCCGTGATCTGGCTGCCGATGGCGTCGTCCATCAGGTTTTCCGTTTCATTCTTGGTGATGAGCACGACGGGGGTCTGCTGATTGTTCTCCTTAATCTTGGCCAGGGTTTCCAAACCGGTGATCCCGGGCATCGTCTCGTCCATCAAGACCACGTCTATAGGGTTTTCCTTTAGAAAATCGATGGCATCGAAACCATTGGTCAGCGCCTTTACTTCATAACCTTTATTTTCGAGGAACAGGATCTGCGAATGGAGGCTTTCTATTTCGTCGTCGACCCAGAGTATTTTTCCTAATGACATAACCACAAACTACAAACTCCTGGCCAATTTTGCCTAGTTTTGGAGCTTGTTTAAACCCGATTTAACAAATCACCGCCCGAATGGCCCAATTATCGCGTAAGATCATCAATGACCCGGTATATGGCTTTATTACGCTGGACCAGGATCTCCTGCTGAATATCGTTGCGCATCCCTATTATCAGCGATTACGCCGGATCCATCAGATGGCTTTTGCGCACCTGGTCTATCCGGGCGCGGTGCATACCCGGCTACATCATTCCCTTGGCGCTTACCACCTCATGGGAAATGCGGTGGCGGAATTACGCCGGAAGGGCGTGGAGATCAGCGAGGAGGAAGAGCTGGGCGTCAAAACGGCTATCCTGTTGCACGACATCGGGCACGGCCCATTTTCGCATGCTTTGGAAAATGTATTGATCCGGGGGGTACATCATGAGCGATTGTCGCTGATGATCATGCAGCGATTGAATGAGGAGTTCGACGGGCAGCTGGAAACGGGCATTCGTATTTTTACGAACGATCATCCCAAGCGCTTTTTACATCAACTGGTATCAGGCCAGCTGGACATGGACAGGATGGACTATCTCACGCGGGACAGTTTCTTCACCGGGGTTTCAGAAGGCGTGATCGGCTATGACCGGATCCTGAAGATGCTGACGGTACATCGGGGCGAACTGATGGTGGAGGAAAAGGCCATCTATTCCATCGAAAAATTCCTTGTCTCCCGCCGCCTGATGTACTGGCAGGTCTACTTGCATAAAACGGTGCTAAGCGCCGAAAAGATGCTGGTGAAGATATTGGAAAGGGCGAGAGAGCTGGTCCTTTCAGGGCAAAGTGTCCCTTCTTCCTCCCCGGTGCTGGATTTTTTCCTGCAGCAGGCCAGCGTGAATGAGTCGCTGGTGGCGACGCACCTGGACCGGTTCTGCCTGCTCGATGATTTCGATGTAATGGGCGCCCTCAAGCATTGGATGTTCCATCCTGACAAGGTGCTGTCGTTGCTTTCCCGGAACCTGATCGACCGGCGGCTGTTAAAAGTCAGGTTGCAGGCAACTCCGTTCGATAAAGGTGTCGTAGAAGAGTTGAAGAAGTCGGTGGCGGAGGAATTATCGATCCCGGTGGAAGAAGCGGGTTATTTTGTCTTTACGGGACAAGCGGTGAATACCACGTATAACGCTGTCGATGAGAAGATCAATATCCTGTTCAAGGACGGATCGGTGAAAGATATTTCCCAGGTGGACAATGCGCTGATCCATGAAACCCTGGCAAGCGCCGTAAAAAAATTTTATCTTTGTTATTATAACTGGACGGAGTCCAGTTCATATTTTGAGGCCTTAGGCCGAAAAATATAGACATTAATGGTATGGCGGCTAAAAATTAAATTTGTCAAAATTTTTTGCCGCTATTCAAACGAATCATCAACCACTCAATATGCAATTCTCAGCCGCTCAAATAGCCCTACTGATCAACGGTAAGATAGAAGGAGATCCGAATGCCTCTGTGGCATCCTTCGGAAAGATCGAAGAAGCCGCCCAGGGGCAGCTGGCTTTTCTGGCCAATCCCAAATATGAAGAACATCTTTATACCACCGGCGCATCCGTTGTGATCATTAACGATTCCCAGGAGCTTAAGCAGGCGGTAGGCGCGACATTGATCCGGGTACCTGATGCGTATACTGCATTTGCGAGCCTGCTGGCAAAGTACCAGGAGATAGAAGCGCAGCAGTTGACGGGGGTCCAGGAGCCGTCCTATATTTCCAAGACGGCGAAATTGGGCGAGAAAGTCTTTATAGGGGCATTTGCCTATCTGGGTGAGGGGGTAGTCGTCGGCAACCAGGCAAAGATCCACCCGCAGGTGTATCTCGGCAATAATGTGCGGATAGGAGATAATACGGTGCTGCATCCGGGCGTCAAAGTCTACCACAACTGTGTGATCGGGGCTAACGTCACCATCCATGCGGGGTCGGTGATCGGCGGGGATGGGTTCGGCTTCGCTCCGCAGGCTGACGGGACGTTCAAGAAAGTACCTCAGATCGGAAATGTCGTGGTGGAAGATTATGTGGAGATTGGCGTCAATTGCGCCATCGACCGGGCTACGATAGGGTCGACCATTATTCGCACGGGCGTCAAGCTCGATAATCTGATACAGATCGCGCACAATGTAGATATCGGGCATCATACGGTGATCGCCGCGCAGGCGGGTGTCAGCGGCAGCACGAAGATCGGCAGCGGGGTAATGATCGGCGGTCAGGCAGGCATTGTGGGTCATCTGCAGATTGCAGATGGGGCCAGGATCAATGCGCAAAGCGGGGTTTCCAAATCCATCAAGATAAAGGGGGGCTCCGTTACGGGCAGCCCTGCCTACGATTATACCAGCGCCCTGCGCAGCCAGGTCGTCAGCCGGAATCTGCCGGAAATGGAGAAGAGGCTGAAAGAGCTGGAAGAGCAGATCAGGCAACTCCTGGCGGAGAAGGTGTAGGCGCCCTTCGGCGCGAAGGATGAAAGCAGACTACTGACGCCGGACCGCACGCAGGCAGTTATCACAAACCCCGCAGTCTTCTGCATCCCTGTCCCCGAAGTAATTGGCCAGGTAACGACTGCGGCACTCGACGGAGAGGCCGAGATAGCGGACGATGGCGCGGATGCGGGTCGCATATTGTTCCTTCCTTTCCCGGTACTTTATCGGATCGATGTAGAGATCTTCTGCCGCCACCCGGTCGCGGAAAAAATAAAGTTGCGGAGATTCCTTCAGCGGCACATACCCAATAATGTGATAAGCCTGTAATTGCGCCAGATCCACTGCGACCTGCCCCGGCGCCGACCGCGTGCTGTAGGTCAGCTGTCGTTCACGGACTGGCACCGGCTGATCGAAGATACCTTCATAACTACGCAGGAGAGTGTGGATCAACGGCTGCAGGGCAGGATGATCTTTTTCAAAGTCATATAGCGCCTCCCTGCCGATGGTGAACTGCACCCGCGCAGGCATAAATACCTGCTGCTGGAAGATCAGTACCCCTTCCTGCTCGAGTGCTTTGAGGATATCCAGTATAGCGGAAGTCTCCAACTGGAAACGCCGCCCGAATTCAGCCAGGTTAAAATCATAATACTGCCCCTCCCCCGTGCCTGCCGGAAGCTGTAGATAATTCATCAGGTGCTGATATACCAGCCGGATGGTCGCGGGAGGCGGAAACCGGATATCGGGCAGGTTTTCGAGACGGGTAGCGTCGGCGCCTGCCGCCAGCAGGACTGCATAGGCCTTCCGGCCGTCCCGGCCGGCACGGCCGGCTTCCTGGTAATAGTTCTCTACCGATTCAGGAATATCGGCATGAATGACGGTGCGCACGCCGGATTTATCAATGCCCAAACCGAAAGCATTGGTGCAAACCATCACCCTTATGCGATCTTTTAGCCAGTCGTCCTGCCGCTGGTGTCTTTCGTCCTGCGACAGCCCGGCATGATAGGCTGCCGACGGAATCCCCTGACGCGTCAGCCATTCACTGATCTCTCCGGTCGCGCGGCGCGTCTTGCAATAGACAATGCCGCTGCCGGGGACCTTCTGCAGGATCTCCGTGATCTTGCGGACCTTGTTTTCTTCGGTAAAGACGCTATAAGAAAGATTGGACCGGGTGAAAGGCTGACGGAAGATGGCCGGCTCTTTCAACTCCAGTTTGTCGACGATGTCTTTCAAGACCGTCGGAGTGGCAGAGGCGGTGAGCGCCAGCAGCGGCACGCCGGGCAATAACGCCCGCAGGGCTGAAATGCGCAGATAGGACGGCCGAAAATCGTATCCCCACTGGGATACACAATGGGCTTCGTCTACGGCAATGAGCCGGACATCCAGCGAAGGAAGATAGCTGATCAGCAAATCGGTCTCCAGCCGTTCGGGAGACACATACAGAAATTTGCAATTACTTTCGCCGGCCGTTTGCAGGATATTGATGATCTCCTTACGGCTCATACCCGTGTGAAGGAAGAAGGCGGTGATATTCTTTTTACGCAGACTATCCGTCTGCTCCTTCATCAGGGCGATCAGCGGACTGACAACCAGGCATAGTCCCGGCCGTGCGAGAGCAGGCACCTGAAAGCAGAGGGATTTACCACCCCCGGTGGGCAAAAGGGCCAGGGTATCTTTTCCTTCCAGTACCGAGCGCATGATTTCTTCCTGCTGAGGCCGGAAGCTTTGGTAATGCCAGTGCTGCTGTAGCAGGGATTGCAGATCGTCGTTCATCCTGCTACTTTTTTTACATACAACCGAAGAGAATTAGCCACCAGGACCACATCGCTGAATCCCATGGCCAGGGCAGCCACGGCAGGCGTCAACCATCCGAAGGCAGCCACGGGAATAGCAATAACATTATAGAAAAAGGCCCAGAACAAATTGCTGCGGATCGTAGCAAAGGTTTGCCGTCCCAGATCCAGCGCAGCGGGCAGATGACGTAAACCCTGGTTCATCAGCACGACATCGGCGGTCTGCACAGCCAGCTGTGAGGCATCGCTCATCGACAGGCCGATCGTCGCCCGGGCAAGAGCGGGAGCATCATTGATCCCATCGCCGACCATCGCCGCCGGCATTTCGCTGTTGAGCCTGGAAACCTGCTGCAACTTCTGTTCGGGTGTCTGTTCCGCCAGCACTTCGGCTATCCCCAGTTGAGCAGCCAGCTGCAGACAGGGCTGCTGACGGTCGCCGCTCAGCAGGACAGTACGGATACCTCTGCCATGCAACCATTGTATGACGGATGCGGCCTCCGGCCGGAGGGTGTCTTGTACGTCGATCCAGCCCAGCAGGCGATCATTGCAGACGATGTAGACATTATGCGTATCGTCGGTCGTCAGTGCGGCGGCCACCTTATAAGAACCTGCCCAATAGATATCTCCCGCTTTTGTCTGCGCCTTCATGCCCAGCCCTTTTACCTCTTCTATTTTCTGCCATGAGAGGGATCCTTTTTGTTTCCACTCCCGGGCAATGCCTTTGGCGATAGGATGATTGGAGTATTTTTCGAGCGAGAAGGTTATTTCGCGGAATTGGTCGGTGGTGAGGGCTCCTTCCTGCACCTGCCAGCGGCTGATGGAAAAGTCACCGGTGGTCAGCGTTCCGGTCTTGTCGAAGATGACCTGCCGGATATTTCTGAAAGCTTCGAGGTGGCGGGCATTGCGGAAGAGGATACCGTTGCGGGCGGCGCGACCCAGCCCTACGGCAATTGCGGCAGGGGTAGCCAGTCCCATAGCACATGGGCAGGCTATCACAAGTACGGCGATGCTGCGCATCAGTGCCGGGGCCGCCTGGTGGAGATAGAAATAATTGCCCAGAAAAGTGATTACGGCGAGTCCGACCACCACGGGCACGAAGACGGCGCTGATCCTGTCGGCCAGCTGCTGCATGGGCGGTTTTTCACCCTGAGCCTCCCGCACGAGCCGGACAATGCCTGCCATCACGGAATCCCCGATGGCGGCCGTTACCTGGGCCTTCACCGAGCCGGACACCAGCAAGCTGCCACCGATAAGGGTGTCTTTTGCCACTTTATCGACAGGGAGGCTTTCGCCGGTAAGGATCGACTCATCCGCCCCGCCCTCGCCCCAGAGGATCTTACAGTCAGCAGGCACCTGTTCACCGGAGCGGATAAGGATAAGATCGCCGCTCCTCAGTTGGGAATTTTCGACAGGAAAAAGCACCTCCTGGTGCTGGTCATCAAAGGCGATCATAGTGGCCATGACCTTTTGTGAGGTAGCCAGGCTGTTCAGAGACCGCTGCGTAGCCTGGATGGAAGCGTCCTCTATATAATACCCCAGGAAGACGATGGTGATGATCGCCGCAGTCGTCTCATAAAAAAGATAATCGGATCCTAACCCTCCTATCGATCCAACAAGACTGTATACAAAAGCCGCAGTAGCGCCGACAGCAATGAGCACGTTCATGTTGGGCAAACCGTTGAGCAGGCTTTTGACGGCGCTTCGCCCGAAAAACAGCATCCCTATGGTGAATACTGGCAGGCAAAGAACGAGCTGAACCCATGAAGACATCAGCCAGTGAAGGCCGGCCATGCCCGGCGCCATCGGCAGCATGAGCAGGACTGTAAAGGGAAGGCAGAAAAGAAAATACCGGAGATGCCGGTTGAGAGGGCGGCGAACAGCTTTCGTACCGGGCGCCTCCTCCTTGACGACAGAATAGCCCAGGTCGTGGATCCCTTTCTGTAATAGCTGCCGGTCCAGCTCCCCGGGTGAATCAAAACTGACATCTCCACTGGCCAGGCTGACTTTTATATTTTGACCTCCTTTCTTTTCCAGGTATTTTCCGATCGTGAGCGCACAGGTCGAACAGCTCATCCCTTCTATTTTCAGGTTAATGGTTTCCATATAATGAGTATGGTAGCCGGCGGCCACCATCTGCAAAGGTACAGATTGCAAAGGGAAACCGATACCTTTGCGCCATGTTGCTGCGCTACCGTCTGTCCGACATCGATGCTGCCGCCAGGCAATTCTGGCAGGATTTCCCTTCGCAAACAGTTTTTGGCTTTCATGGCGGGTTAGGAGCCGGCAAGACCACCTTTATTCATGCGCTATGCAAGGCAAAAGGAGTGACCGGCAGCATGGGAAGCCCGACCTTTTCCATTATCAATGAATATCTTTGCCCGGCAGGAAAAATCTTTCATATCGACCTTTACCGGCTGAAGGATGAAGAGGAGGCGTTAAGGGCCGGGGTGGAAGATGTGCTGTATAGCGGAGCCCTCTGCCTGGTGGAATGGCCGGACCGGGCGCCGGGTATTTTTCCTCCGGACACGCTGTTCCTCCGGATAGGCACGACCGACGTCGATACGCGTGAAATTACCAGTCCGGGACATGAAATCTAAAGCTTTAAAATCAATTTTAAATTGTAATTTGACAGGCATATATGTCGCAGCAAAAACCTCTCATCAGTACTTCCTTCAGCTACGAAACACTAGAAGAAACCCTGGACGTCAAGCCCAAAGGAGTTCCTTTGCATATCGGCATTCCCAAGGAAATAGCTTTCCAGGAGAATCGTATCGCCCTGACGCCGGATGCGGTGGGCGTCCTGGTGAGCAACGGGCACCAGGTCATCATCGAACATAATGCCGGCGAAGCGGCTCATTACCGGGATAAGGATTACAGTGAAGCCGGGGCGCGCATCGTTTATGATAAGTCGGAAGTATTGAAGGCGCCGATACTGGTGAAGAGCGCGCCGGTCATCGAGGAGGATTTGCCGATGCTGCACCTGAACCAGATCGTCATATCCCCTATTCATCTTTCTGCCATGAAGGCTGAACTGTTGCAGAAGATGATGGACAAGAAGATCACCGGCATCTCCTTTGAAAACCTGAAAGACGACAGTGGCACCTATCCGATCGTGCGCAGTATGAGCGAGATCGCCGGCAGCGCCGTCATGCTGATTGCCGGGCAATACCTGAGTTCGTCCAATCACGGCAAAGGAGTCCTGCTGGGCGGCATTTCCGGCATTCCGCCGACAAAAGTCATCATCCTGGGGGCGGGCATCGTGGGCGAATTTGCGGCACGGGCAGCACTGGCGCTGGGCGCCTCGGTCAAAGTGTTCGACAACAGCGTCTACCGCCTGAAGCGGTTGCAGAACAATATCGGGCAGCGGATGTGGACGTCCGTCATGGAGCCGCGCATTCTGGCCAAGCAGATCAAGACCTGTGAGATTGCCGTAGGTGCGTTGTCCTCGCAAAGCGGCCGTACACCGGTAGTGGTTACCGAAGAAATGGTGAGCAATATGCGGCCCGGCAGCGTGATCATCGACGTCAGCATCGACCGGGGCGGCTGTTTCGAAACGTCCGAGATCACCACCCATGAGCAGCCTGTCTTTCAGAAATATGGCGTCATTCATTATTGCGTACCGAATATTCCTTCCGGTTTCGCCCGGACGGCTTCGCATGCCATCAGCAATGTGCTGATGCCGCTGTTACTGGAGGCCGGAGAAGAAGGCGGGTTCGAGAACCTGGTCTGGCACAAGATCCACCTGCGGAGCGGGATTTACCTCTTCAAGGGGGCGCTGACGAATTTCCATCTCAGCCAGCGGTTCGACCTGAAATATACGGATCTGAATTTGCTGATCGCGAGTCAGCGGTAGGGGGCTGGGGCTATTTATATTCCCTTATATCAATCACTTTTTCACAGAAATCATATTCCTGGCGATCGTTGGAACTAACGATAATGAGCCGGCCGGCGCCGTATTCGCGGATGAGTCGCTGATAGAGGGCGATGCCTTCGGCGTCGAGGTTGGTGCAGGGCTCGTCGAGGAGGATGACGGGCGTATCGGAGAAGAGGGCCTGCGCGAGTTTCATGCGCTGTTTCATGCCGGAGGAAAAAAATCGGATCTGTTTATTTGCGGCGGTTTCGAGGCCGACCTTGGCGAGTGCTTTGGCGATGGGGCAGGCGGAAATAAAAGGCTTGAAGGAGTGGTGGAATTGGAGGAATTCGGTGGCGGTCATTTCTTCAATAAGCTCCAGGTAAGGGGCAGAAAGGGACAGGTAGTGATAGGCCTTTTCGGGTGGGATTACAGCAGCAGAAGAAACAGTACTGGGGGAAGTGTGGGACGGGGTCTGCTCATAACTTAAGTGCCCTTCGCTGATGCCGATGGCGCCAGCTATGACCTGCAGCAGTGTGGATTTTCCGGAACCGTTGGGACCGGTGATCGCATAGTGATGTTGGGATGAAAACTCATAACTGAGATGGCGGAAAATCCAGTCGCGGTTGAAACGCTTGCCTGCATCAGTCAGCGTAATCTTCATCAAAGCTGCTTTTGCTGAAGCGTTTAATAATGCCGCGGCCGCTCTCCCGGATGAAGGCGACGATCTCGTCACGTTCATCGCTGGCCGGGAATTCTTCTTCCAGGAATTCGAGAGCCTGGCTGGTGTTCATGCCTTTATTGTAGATGACCCGGTAGATATCGAGGATATGATTGATCTTGTCGATGGTAAAGCCGCGGCGTTTCAGGCCAACGGAGTTGACGCCGGAGTAGCTCAATGGCATGCGGGCAGCCTTGATATATGGGGGGATATCCTTTCCTACGAGAGAGCCGCCGCCCAAAAATACGTGCGAACCGACCTTTACAAACTGGTGAATGGCGCACATGCCGCCGAGAATGACCCAATCTCCCAGAACGACATGGCCTGCTACCTGGGAATTATTGCTAAGGATACAATTGTCGCCGATGATGCAATCATGGGCAATATGGCTATAGGCCAGGATCATGCAGTTACTGCCAACCTTGGTCTTCCAGCGGTCCCGGGTGCCGCGGTGGATGGTGACAAATTCACGGATGGTCGTATTGTCGCCAATCTCCACGGTCGTATCTTCCCCATCAAACTTAAGATCCTGAGGATCAGCAGAAATAACGGCTCCAGGGAAGATCCTGCAATTTTTTCCAATTCTCGCACCTTCCATAATCGTCACATTGCTTCCGATCCAGGTCCCTGCACCAATATGCACATTTTTATGAATCATCGTGAATGGATCCACCTGTACATCAGAAGCCAGCCGGGCGTCCGGATGGATGGAAGTGAAGGAGTGGATCATTCGATGGTCAATTGATTGATTTTCAGTGTCTTGGATCATTATTATCTCTTCCTTATGGATTGCTGTTTTCTTCATAAAAAATGCTGAGAAATACGAGGCCCCTTTCACAAAAATAAACTTATTTGCCCCAAATATCCCAAATTAACTTGTCTTAACTTCTCTTTACCAGTTGGGCCATAAGGTCTGCCTCGGTAGCAATTTTATTTCCGACATATACCGTTCCCCTCATTTCGCATATCCCCCGACGGATAGGATTCAGCAACTCCATTTTCAGGATCATAGTATCCCCGGGGACCACCTTAGATTTGAATTTGCAGTTATCGATCTTGAGGAAGTAGGTGTCATATTGCCCTGCGGGCATGGCATTGATGCAGAGAATACCTCCTGTCTGGGCCAGGGCTTCGATCTGCAGGACGCCCGGCATCACCGGATTACCGGGAAAATGGCCGACGAAAAAAGGTTCATTGAACGTGACATTCTTGATACCGACGATATGCCGGTCCGTGAGTTCGATGATCTTATCGACGAGCAGGAAAGGATAACGGTGAGGCAGCGTCCGTTCAATTTGCTGGGCAGTGTAGACCGGCGGTTGATTGGCATCATAGACCGGCGTATTCTTTAAATGCTTGTTTCTTTTTATATACTGCTTGATCCTTTTGGCAAATTCCACGTTGGTGGAGTGTCCGGGCCGGTTGGCAATGATATGTCCTTTGATAGGATAGCCGATCAGGGCCAGGTCGCCGATCACATCCAGCAGTTTATGACGGGCCGGTTCATTGGGGAACCGCAGCTCCAGGTTATTCAGGTACCCTTCGCTCTTGATCTCGATCTTCTCCCGCTTGAAGGCTTTGGCCAGCCGTTCCATTTCTTCCGGGGTGACGGGCTTGTCCACCACGACAATGGCGTTATTGATATCTCCGCCTTTGACCAGGTTGTGATCCAACAGCATTTCCAGTTCATGCAGAAAGCAGAAGGTGCGGCAGGGAGAGATCTCCGTCTTGAAATCGCGCATCGTTTTCAGCCCGGCATGCTGTGTGCCCAGTACAGGGCTGTTGAAGTCGATCAGGGTCGTGACCTTGTATTCCATGGATGGCATGACCACCATTTCCACCCGTTTCTTTTCATCGTAATAGGAGATATTCGTGTCGATGCTATACCAGGACTTGGTGGCCTCCTGTTCAAGTATGCCGGCCTCTTCAATGATCTCGACAAAAGGCTGTGAGCTACCGTCGATGATCGGTATTTCGGGGCCGTTGATCTCCAGCAGACAATTGTCGACACCCATGCCTACCAGGGCAGCCAATATATGTTCTACGGTGCTGACCTTGGCGCCATTGTCTTCGAGGGTTGTACCCCGGGATGTGTCTGTCACCAGGTCACAGTCGGCTTTGATGATGGGCTGGCCCGGCAGGTCGACGCGTTGGAACTGAAAGCCGAACCCCGGGTTAGCGGGCTTCAGCGTCATGTCCACCTTGATGCCGGTGTGCAAGCCTGTACCGGAAATATTGGTTGCCGAAGCTAAGGTGTGCTGCTTGTCAGGATTGAAATTTGCGTCCATGCGATATACTTGTTCTAAAGCCGACAAAGATAGGGGAATCGGCGCTCAAATCTCTTCTTCCCGTTCCAGCATCAGGATGGCGCTTTGAGGGACGATAAAGTACTTTTCGCTTTCATACAGCATTTCTGTCGCCCCGCTCAGCAGGAAAATGGCAATATCTCCTTCCCGGGCCTGCAGGGGGACATATTTGACCTGTTCGTCCTGGTGCTTCCAGGGTTCGTCATCTACCGGCATGGGAATTGCATAACCAGGTCCGGTCTTGATGACATAGCCTTGCTGTACTTTTTCTTTCTCCTGCACGCCCGGAGGAGGTACAGACCGGAGTCAGTACGTTCATGAGGCCGGGAGGGGCGGATCAGCACCCGATCGCCAATTACCACCAGTTTCTTAAATTTAATGTCTGAAGTCAGGTGCATAAAGGCAAATTTACGGTGGTTTAACAAAATATTACGCGATTTTGCAGTGTCTACCGCAATGATTTAATTTTATTTGTACTAAAATAAGTAAACATGGAAGGCAAGAAACCCAAAATATTATTGTGCGAAGACGACCCCAACCTCGGGATGGTGTTGAAAAATTACCTTGAGTTGAGCGATTTCGATGTGACCTTGGAACGGGATGGGCGGCTCGGGCTGGCGGCATTTCAGCGGGAACGGTTCGATCTCTGCCTGCTGGACATCATGATGCCGCATATGGATGGCTTTACACTGGCGGAAGAGATCCGGGATGTAGATCCGGATATTCCCCTGTTCTTTCTCAGCGCCAAGACGATGAAGGAAGATATCATCCAGGGTTACAAACTGGGAGCGGACGATTATATTACCAAACCCTTCGACAGTGAGGTACTGTTGCTGAAGATCAAGGCGATCCTGAAGCGCAATGACGATCTGAACAAGGAATCGGACAACAAGGAGTTCGAAATGAATTCTTACCATTTCAATCCGAAGCTGAGGGAGCTCAGTCATAAGGGCCAGACGCAGACCTTATCACCCAAGGAGAATGAGTTGCTGAAAATGCTGGCCGAGCATATGAACGATCTGTTGCCGCGGGAGCAGGCGCTGAAAAAGATCTGGGGCAGCGATACCTATTTCAATGGCCGCAGTATGGATGTGTATATTGCGAAGCTGCGTAAATACCTGAAAGATGACGATCATATCGAGATCGTAAATATACACGGTAACGGGTTCCGGCTGGTCGTACCGGTGAGCGCATAGGCTTATGATGGGCCTTCGGCCAAAACGCCTGTGGCGTTTTTTGCACGGTAACGGGTTCCGGCTGGTCGTACCGGTGAGCGC
>Ga0182030_10001863_pt1 | contig 44194 bp, 35 predicted proteins | sample 812S3MmetaG_FD_121299 | JGI IMG/M metagenome (GOLD analysis project Ga0182030, IMG submission 121299) | Permafrost microbial communities from Stordalen Mire, Sweden - 812S3M metaG (Illumina Assembly) | ecosystem: Environmental > Terrestrial > Soil > Wetlands > Permafrost | place: Sweden... | reverse complement strand
TTCATTGGCTGGCCCCCGGCAGTTGGAACAGCGTCTCGCGTCCCGGATCGATGCGGAGCGCGTAATTCACGCCCTGCGCGCGAACTTCGAGGTAACTCGCCGACATCCATGAAAATGCGGTGACGCCTTCGAGGGGGATTTCCAGGTCGTGAATGGCGATTCCCTGGCGCGTGGCATACACGGCGCCACCGGGGATCAGCATCAATGCTCCGGCGGCGCGCGGGAGCGCTCCGGCCACGCTGCCGTCCTGGTTGACGATCCAGATTCCGGTCGGGCGTCGCACGGCGAATTGAACGGACCCGGACTTGACGCCGATCGACAATACTTCATCCCCTCCATGACTGTCGGGGTTCCATTGGAACGCGGGCTGCAGCGTCCCATTGCTCCAGTGCGCCAACTGACGATACTCCGTAAACCACACATACGCCGTCGATCCGTCGAAGGCGAATATCGCCGGTCCGGGGGGCGCTGGTGCCGTTCCCGATGCCGACACGATGCCTGCATCGGTCTTGGCCAGACAGAGCGTATTCGAACAGGCCGACGACAGCACTCCGGCGATCTCCGCATCGCCCAGTGTGACGCTCGCAGCGATCCCGTAAACGGTGCGCACCGCTCCGTTTGCATCGAGCATTTTTCCAAGCTGCGGACGTTGCACTTGTCCCCAGGCGCACGCACAAAGCATTAACGTAAGAATTCTCATCGTGGTGGTCCAATCACAATCGTCGGCGTGCCGATGGTGGTCGGCGTCGAGGCTGGGCCGGCCGGCGTCGAGGATTTTCCGGCTACCGCGCCGGCTGCGACCGCGAGGGCGGCGCCTCCGGCGACGGCAAGCGTGATCCACATCCATTTGCGACTTTTGGCCAGTTTCACAGGAGCGGCGGTTTCCGCCGTCGATTTCGACAGATAGACCGCGCAAACGGTTCCGGCGCGGGCCTGTCCTTTCACCGCCGTGATGCCAATTTCAAACGAACCCTCCGTCCGGTTCCATTGCATTCCCCAGGCGGCGGCCCTTCCGTCGGCCTTGGTGGTGACGATTTCCAGACGCGAGCTGTTCGAAAACGTGCCGCTGGGGCCCTCCTCCGGAAGGCGGAAACTGACCGAGGCGTTCTCAATGGGCCTGCCGGTTTCGTCGGTCACCTGGACGGTGACTCCGCGGGTGGCGCGGCCTCCAAGGGGATAGGCGACCCCTTCCCCCTCGATGACGCGGATTTGCAGGATGGCCGGGTCGTCCTGGACCAGGCCTTGCGATAACAGCCCTTGCGCTAAGATAACGGCAAGTAATACTATTCCATTGGTAACCACGAGAAATAAGTGCGTGGTTAGGGGAAATACTCTCATGGGGATACGCGGAGACTACCAAGGCTGTGTTTTAATGAGAGAAACAGGGAATGCCAGACACGTCTTTTAGACTACGCCGCAGCGCGAAGGCTTTGACCCGGCGGCTGCGCGAACTGAGGACCATTGTAAAGGGAGGGTTGGGAAAGGACCATCCCATCATGGCCCACATTATCCCGATACGCAGATGTAACCTATCTTGCACATATTGCAACGAATACGACGATTTTTCGCCGCCGGTGCCGACCGCCGTCATGATCCAGCGGATCAATCGCCTGGCGGATCTGGGCACCAGCATCCTGACGCTTTCGGGCGGCGAGCCGATGCTGCACCCGGACCTGGACGAGATTATCGCCGCCATGCGCGCCCGGGGCGTGATCGCCGGCATGATCACCAATGGCTATCTGCTGATGCCGGACCGGATCAAGCGCTTGAACCAGGCTGGCCTCGACCACATGCAGATCTCCATCGACAACGTCAAACCGGACGACGTGTCGAAAAAGAGCCTCAAGGTCCTCGATAAGAAGCTCAAAATGCTGTCCGAGCACGCCGAGTTTCACGTGAACATCAACTCCGTGGTGGGCGGGGGGATTCACGATCCTCACGACGCGCTGGTGGTGGGGAAACGCGCCATCGAGCTGGGATTTTCGGCGACGGTCGGCATCATTCACGATGGCGACGGGCAGCTTCGTCCCCTGGGCGAGCAGGAGCGGGCCGTTTATCACGAAATGAAGGCGATGGAGAATCGGCACTTCGCGCGGCTCAATTTTTTCCAGGACGCCATCGCGCAGGGCAAGCCCAACAACTGGCGATGCAGGGCCGGGGCGCGCTACATGTATATCTGCGAGGACGGGCTGGTGCATTACTGCTCGCAGCAACGCGGGTATCCGGGCGTGCCGCTGGAAAAATACACGGTGGAGGACATCCGCCGCGAATATCTCACCGAAAAATCCTGCGCGCCGTACTGCACCGTCAGTTGCGTGCACTATGTTTCGTACTTCGATTTCTGGCGCGGGAAGCAGACCATCCGGCAGGAAGTGCCGGAACAGCATCACGAGAAGCTGGTAAAAATTCAATCCGCGAAGTAGGCTGGCAGGCGAACCGCCTGCCCCACCTATTATTTGGAGGGCACAAATGAGGCATTTCGCCGGCCGTTTACGCAGCGTTATCAGAGGTATCTCGTGAAATTCATCTGGCTGTTCCTGGGCGCAGTCGCGTGGGCGCAGCCGGTTTACACTATCCAGACGGTTGCCGGCAACGATCCTCTGGGCGACGGCGGACCGGCCTCTAACGCCGTCATCCAGAATGTGAACGTGGTGATAACCGATTCAAGCGGCAACGTTTACATCGCGGAAAATCAGGGCCGCATTCGACGGGTCGGGACGAACGGGATTATTACGACGGTGGCGGGGATGGTCGGCGTAGGCTCCGGCGGTGACGGAGGTCCGGCCGTGCAAGCGGGCCTAAATGTACCTTTAGGTATGGCCATCGACAGCACGGGAAATTTTCTCTACATCTCCGATTATCAGAATTGCCGCATCCGCCGCGTCAATCTGCAAACCGCCATCATTTCCACGTTCGCGGGAACAGGGGTTTGCGCCATGGGCCCCGACGGAAGCACGTCCACCAGCACCATTGACTATCCCACCTCGCTGTTGATTGACTCCCAGGGACGGCTGGTGTTTACCGAGCCGTTCACCAATCGCATTCGCCGCATCGATACCTTCGGCAATATCACCACCATCGCGGGGAACGGCACAGCAGGCCTTTCCGGCAACGGCGGACCGGCCACGCAGGCGCTGATTACCAGCCCCGGCGGCCTGACGCAAGACTCGAAAGGCAACCTCTTTTTCGTCGATTCCACGAACTGCCTGGTACGGGAGATCTTTGCCAGCAGCGGAATTCTGCAGACGATTGCCGGCGCCGGATGCGGGTTTTCAGGCGACGGAGGCTCGCCGATGGCGGCCACGATGACGCCCGGAGCGCTGCTGATCGATTCGGCCGGCGACACCATCTATCTGTCCGACGCCGGAACCAGGGTGCGGCAGATCAATCTGGGCACCAATGTGATCACCACGTATGCGGGCACGGGGACCAGTGGAATAGCCCCCGATGGAGGTCCGGCGAATAAGACGGCGCTGGAAAACGTGGGCAGCCTGGCTTTCGCCCCCGACGGCAGCCTGTTGATCGCGGGCGCCTTTGGAGTGCGGAAGGTCAGCACCAGCGGCATTGTCGGCACCTTTGCCGGCATCATTCCGGAAGCCGGTGACGGAGGGAGCGCGCCCAATGCGATCCTCTCCTATCCGGAGTATGTGGCGCCCGACGGAAAAGGCGGATTCGTGTTCTTCGACGAACAGAATGCCCGGGTTCGCTTCGTCACTTCGGCGGGCGTCATTACGACGGTGGGAGGGACCAACGAATTCAGCGGAGTGAGTGGAGACGGAGGGCCCGCCATTAACGCCGGCTTTGCCTTTGTGCGAGGTATTACGATGGATGCGGCGGGGAATATTTATATCGCGCAAGGCGCGTTCGCCACTCCGTCGACGTTCGAAGTGCGCCGCATCACGCCAGGCGGCGTCATCAATAGTTTTGGAGGCACATTCGCTCTGCCGACCGGCCTCGCGATTGACCCGACGCAGCAGTTTCTCTATGTATCGGAAAACAACGGCAACCGGATCGTCAAAGTGAACCTCGCCACAGGGGCCACCACCACGTTCGCCGGTAAAGGCCAGCCGGGAACGACTGGTACCGCCGGATTCGCGGGCGATGGAGGCCCGGCGAGCGGCGCGCAATTTTCCGGTCCGGGACAAGTTGCGGTCGATGGCCAAGGCAATGTTTACGTGGTCGACGGTTCCACGCGCATCCGGAAAATCACCGCTTCCGGGAGTTTGATTCAGACCATCGCGGGGAACGGAAGTTATACGTCGTCGGGCGACGGAGGGCTCGCCACGCAGGCATCAATCGCGGTGTTTAACGGACTGGCTGTGGATTCTGCCGGGAATGCTTTCCTATCGGAGGGCGGCAGAATCCGCAGGGTGGACGCGGTCACGGGCATCATCAACACCGTCGCCGGCGGAAGCATCGGAGGCTTCGCAGGAGACGGGGGCCCGGCGCTTTCCGCCCGCTTTGCCAGCGTCACCGGGATAAATGCCGATTCGCGCGGCAACATTTATCTCGCCGATCTTTTGAACCATCGCATCCGGGTGATGTCGCCACCGGGAACTACGCCTTTTATCACGTCCATCGACACGGCTGGAGGGTTTCCGGATATCGCGCAAAATGCCTGGACCGAAATTAAGGGAGCAAATCTGGGACCGTCGGCGGGCCTGACGTGGGCCAGCGCGCCGGAGTTCGCCGCGGGGAAAATGCCCACGCAACTCGGCAATGTCAGCGTGACGGTCAACGGGAACCCGGCGTTTATTTATTACATCAGCGGGACGCAGATCAACGTGCTGACGCCTCTGGATAATACGCTGGGGCCGGTGCAGATCGTGGTCACCACGGCAACCGGCGTCAGCCAGTCGTTCACGGCGACGCTGCGCGCGGCGGCTCCGTCGTTCCTGTTGCTGGGGTCGACCAAGTACGACGCGGCGACGCATACCAGCGGCGCGCTGCTGGGGCCGGCGTCTTTATCGGCTCCCGGGTATTCGTTCGCGCCCGCGCAGAAGGGCGAAACGGTGGTCCTGTACTCGACCGGATTCGGCTTGCCGACGACGGCGTTGGTGAATGGCTCTTCTTCGCAATCAGGAGTACTGCCAACGCTGCCCACCGTGCAGATCGGCGGGGCGGCGGCCACGGTGTCGTTTGCGGGGGTGATCAGTCCGGGGCTGTATCAAATGAACGTGGTGGTCCCAACGTCGGCGGCGAGCGGAGACAACCAGTTGTCGGTTTCCTATGTGGGGTTGACGAGTCCGCTGGGAGTGCTGTTGTCGGTGCAGTAAGAATCCCCTCCATTACTGTCGGGGTTCCATAAATACGTGGCCATCGGTTGGCCCTGTTTCTCCAGCACGTAGCGAACGGCGTTGGTGATTGATTCCGGCGTGTACAGATACCGAGTACTTCCGTGGCGTGCCCAGTTCTGGCGGTCGCGATTGAGAGCCCGGCTGCTATAACTCTTCAGGTCGTGCATGATTCGCTCGGGTGGAACATCGACATCGACGACGACGTGGACGTGCGCTGTCCGCACATGAGCGGCGAGGAGTGCCCAATTACGATATCGGCACGTATCTAAAATTGCGTTCAGCACTAACTGGCGTTGTGCCGCTTCAAGTTCAAACGGCTCGTCCTTCATGACGGCGCGAGATGCGCGAGCGAAGGAAGCATTTGCCGCAGCGACCCTCGCGCCAAATTGATTGTTGTGTTTGGAGACGATCCCCTCCTCGCCGGGTAGATGCGATCCGTAGCAGCACCAGGTGATCAGATAAGTCGCGTACAAGAAGTGCGGCGGGTGCCGGAAGTTCTCATCCCCTCCATTACTGTCGGGGTTGCGGCGGCGTGCGAGAGCACCGGGCCAGAGGGGGCAACGTGCGATCGCGCCAAGGACCACAAGTGCAATGGAACCCCGACAGTCATGGAGGGGATGGTTGACGCACACTGCGATATTTCCTACAATGTTTATCAAATGGCGATCGGACAATTTGAACAGCTCGTTCTCACCGCGATTTTGTCGCTGCGGGACGATGCTTATGGCGTGTCAATTCACTCGAAGGTCGCCGATTTAGCGAAACCGAAGAGCGTTTCGTTGGGCGCGGTTTATGTCACGCTCGACCGGTTGGAAGACAAGGGCTATCTGGCTTCCTGGCTGGCCGATCCGACGCCCGAACGCGGAGGGCGCTCGAAGCGCTTTTACCGGCTGGAGGCGCTCGGGGAACGGGCGTTGCGCGAATCGGTCGAGACGGCGAGACGCGTGTGGCGGGAAGTCGGACGCGTGCGCGGCTGGCTGAAGTCGTGCTGGTTTAAATTGTGATTGAAAGGATCGTGGGGATTTTCATCCCGCCCGCCTGCCGCGAGGAAGTGCTCGGCGATATGCGGGAACGGAATGAAGGTATCCAGCTTTTCATTTACGATGCGCTGCGCACGGTTCCCTTCGTGATCGTCAGCCGCATCCGGCGGACGACGGATTCGGTTGTTTTGTTGATGGAGGCGTTCTGCTGCTACGTTTCGTTTCTCGCGGTGGCGTTTGTCACGGATCGGGCGATGACCTCGACGCAAGAAGGGCTGCTGCGGCTGGCGATTCCCGGCGCGATCGCGCTGGCGGTGCTGGTGGTGGCCGATGCCTATGCGAATCCACGAAAGAAGTCGGTGCTGCGGCCGGTGCTGGCGGTCGCGCTGTCGTTTGCTTGCGTGTTTCTGGTGCAGGTGATTCATCCATTGCTGCCGGGAATGATGCTGGCGGTGGGGTCGGGCATGAGCATCATGCTTCTTCTGGCTCTGCGGATGCTGTTTCCGCCGCTGGCCGACCGGCCGCGACAGGCGCAGGGGCCGGCGTTCTGGGAGAAGCAGGAGATCGTCGCGGCGGGAGTGTTGAAAGCGACCGCGGTGGCGGCTGGAGTGTTGCTGGTGGGGTCGGCGATGCCGGAGCATTTGAAAGGCCCGGTGCTGGGGATCGTGGTGGGCGGCGTGGTGATTTGGGTGATCGCCAGGCGGGTCTGAATCCCCTCCATGACTGTCGGGGTTCCATAGCCAGTAAACTATTGGCATGACGAAGATCATGGTGAGTCTGGCTATGGGCGCCGCGTTGGTTTCGGCGCAGGATTGGGCGCGGGCAAAGGTGGATAAATCGCCGCGGCATCGCGAGTGGGTCACGATCACGCACGACGGGCGCAAGGTGGAGACGTTCGTCGCCTATCCGGAAGCGTCGAAGAATACGCCGGTGATTATCGTCATTCACGAGATTTTCGGCCACAGCGATTGGGTGGAACTGGTGACCGACGAGTTCGCGGCGGCGGGCTATATCGCGATTTCGCCGGATCTGCTGTCGGGCGCCGGCCCGAAGGGCGGAGGGACGCACGAATTTCCGGCGGGAGAAGCTGGTCGCGCGATCGGGAAACTGCCTCCGGATCAGATCACGGCGGATTTAAATGCGGCGGCCGATTACGGGTTGAAACTGCCGGCGGCGGCGAAGAAATTGTTCGTCGCAGGGTTCTGCTACGGAGGCGGGCAGACGTTCCGGTTTGCGACCAACCGGCCGGATCTGGCGGCGGCGATGGTGTTCTACGGGACGCCTCCGGAAAAAGACGCGCTGGCGCGCATCAAGGCCCCGGTGTTTGGATTTTATGCTGGCAATGACCAGCGCGTGGACGCGACGATTCCCGATACGGTCGCGAACATGAAAGAAGCCGGGAAGATGTATGAGGCGGTGACATATGAGGGCGCGGGACACGGGTTTATGCGTGCGGGCGAGCAGCCGGATCCGACGCCGGCCAATGCCAAGGCTCGGGAAGAGGCGTGGGCGCGGATGAAGAAGATCATGAGCAGTCACTAGAGTTTCGCGTCTGTCCGCATGCTTACGCATGGCGGTTCCGAGGCGTTGGTGAGATGATGCGCGGATGGCGAGTCGCGGCGGGATTGGTTGTCTGCGGGGCGCTGAATGAAAAAACCAAGTTTGTGTTCACCCAGAAACCAGGAGCCAGGAGAAAAACACTACGGGTGTCGCGAGCGGCCCGGGGTTGCACCGGGCCGCTGTATGGATCGAGTTGTCTCTGGGATGGGGTCCCGGCCGTCTATTGTCCTTAATTAAGAACTCACGGTTATCCGATATTTCCACCAGTCATTGGATGCACAACTCTCTGAAGCTACTCAGGGTGCGGCGATCAGAGCTATCCACTCTCCCTTGGCTTTATAGGATCGATCCCAAATTGCTTCCGTCGGAACCATACGTATAGTTGACGCCGCAAGCCTTCTAACGGGCTCCAGAAGCTCAGTTCCACCGTAATGCGACATTTCCCTGGCCAGGAAAAAAAACGGTTCCTTCTGAGTTGAGGGTACGCGGGGGAAACACGAAGACCTTCCCGCAAAGACGCTAAGGCGCAAAGAAAAAAAGACTTAAAGTTTTTGCTTTTTGGGGGATTCGAGATTTGGCAGGAACGCGGTCAGCAGGCCGATGGCCGGCAGATAGGCGCAAATCTGGTAAACGAAGGTGATGCTGGTGGCGTCGGCGATGCGGCCGAGCATCGCTGCTCCGATGCCGGCTACACCGAAGGCTAATCCGAAAAAAACGCCGGAGATGGCGCCGACGCGGCCGGGAACCAGTTCCTGGGCGTAAACAAGAATCGCCGAGAATGCCGAGGCGATGACCAGGCCGATCACGATGGTGAGAATCGAGGTCCAGAAGAGGTTCGCGTGGGGCAGCAGGAGCGTGAAGGGCAGCACGCCGAGGATGGAACACCAGATGACGTACTTGCGGCCGATGCGGTCGCCAATGGGGCCTCCGGCGAAGGTGCCGACGGCGGCCGCGCCCAGGAACAGGAAGAGATGAATCTGCGCGTTCTGAACGGAGACGTGGAATTTGTCGATCAGATAGAAAATGTAATAGGCACTGAAGCTGGCGAGGTAAATATATTTCGAAAAAATGAGGGCGATGAGGATGCTCATGGAAATGGCCACTTTTCGGGGAGAGAGGGTCGAGTGGCGCTGGGGCGCGGTTCGTTTGGCGGTCGGCGGGTGATGGGTTTTGTACCAGCTGCCGACTCGCGTCAGGATCAGGATGGCGAGGAGGGCGGCGATGGAGAACCAGGCGATGCTGTGCTGTCCTTTCGGGAGGACGATGAAGGCGGCGAGAAGGGGTCCAGTGGCGGAACCGGCGTTGCCACCGACCTGAAACAGGGATTGCGCCAGGCCGTGCTGTCCTCCGGAAGCGAGTCGGGCGATGCGCGAGGATTCGGGGTGAAAAACGGCCGATCCGACACCGACCAGGGCGACGGCTATGAGAATCGCGAGATAGGTGGGGGCGGAGGAGAGAAGAATGAGGCCGGTTAGGGTGAATCCCATGCCGATGGCGAGCGAATAAGGTTTCGGATGAGCGTCGGTATAAAGGCCGACCAGGGGCTGGAGGAGGCTGGCGGTGATTTGCAGGGAAGCGGTAATGAGACCGATCTGACTGAAGTCGAGATGGTAGGAAGTTTTGAGGATCGGATAGACGGCGGGGACGACGGACTGCATCATGTCGTTGAGGAGATGGCAGAAGGAGATGGCGGCGAGGATCCGGAAGGCGGTCGCGCCGGTGTCGTGAGTGGGGCGAGGGAGGGTTGTGGTGGACACCTTGTTTTATTGTAATGCGACGCCTGGGGCGAAACGGTGAGGCAGTTTCGATACATAAGGGTATATTGGGATATCCAGAATTACATAAAGGGGGCTTGCTCTAGGCTTGGAAGTGCTGTAATATCAATCACAAGCTTCGTTAAAAGGGTGGTCATTCACGTGCTCCGGGAGCTATCGGGTTCGTGTCTGCGGATGCGGTATGAGGGAATTCAGGCAACAGCTCGTTAGTGCGTTGCTGGTGATTTTGACAGTGGCGGCCGTGGTGGCCGCGGCGATCAATTTCCAGCAGCAGAGCCGTTTTGCGCTTCCCGACGACGGAGTGGCCTGGGTTGATCAGGTGCATGGCGATGCCGAGCAGGTTGTGGCGGCTTATGTCACGCCTGGGAGTCCCGCGCTGAAGGCGGGGCTGCGGACGGGCGATGTGCTGCTCTCAATCGAGAGCGTGCGGATGGACAGCGCGCTGAAGGCGACCGAGGTGCTGGCGCGGCTTGGTCCCTGGCGGACGGCCGATTACGAGATTCGGCGCGGGGCCTGGGAGCCGTTCACCGTCAAGGTGAGAATCGGGCAGGCAGAGCGCGACTCCACGGTTTTCTATCAATACGCGGTGGCGGTGGTTTATCTTGCCATCGGGCTGTTTGTTTATTTTCGCCGCGGGAACGCGCCAAGGGCGCTGCATTTTTTCCTGCTGTGCCTGGCGTCGTTTATTATGTCGGCGTTCCATTATTCGGGAAAGCTGAATAATTTCGACAAGGTGATTTATTTGGGCAACGTGATCGCGGGGTATGTGGCTCCGACGTTGTTTCTGCATTTCTGCTTTGTATTTCCGGAGCCGCAGGCGTGGATCAAGAAGCGGGGCGCGGCGGTGCTGCTGTATCTGCCCGGGATGGCATTGCTGGCGTTCCATCTGGGCGTGATGTTCGAGTACGTGCGGACGCCGCAGTTGCTCGAAATGCGGTGGATGCTGGACCGGACCTGGCTGACGTTCCTGTGCTCGATGTACCTGGCGGGAGGCGCGGTACTGGCGTTCCAGTTGCGAAAGGCGGAGGATCCGATCGTGCGCCGTCAGTTGACGTGGCTGCGCAACGGCGCGGTGATCGGGATGCTGCCGTTCTCGTTGATTTACGCCGTGCCGTATCTGATGGGCGTGCCGCCGAATCATGCCATGAACCTGGCGGTGCTCTCACTGCCGTTGATTCCTCTGACGTGGGCCTATGCGATCCTGCGCTACCGTTTGATGGACGTCGACGTGATTTTCCAGGAAGGGTATGTCTACACGCTGGCGACGCTGGCGGTGCTGTCGGTTTTCTACGGCCTGATTTTCACGGTGAGCAAGGCGGGCGAGCTGAGCGGGACAGCGATGGTGGCTCTCATTCTGATCGCTGCGTTTGTGTTTCAGCCGATCCGGAACTGGATACAAGAACAGTTGGACCGGTATTACTTCTATAAAGACCGGTACGATTACCGCCGCACGTTGATCGAGTTCGCGCGCGAACTGGGGTCGCCGACGAATCTGGGCGAGATGCTGGAGAGCGTGGCCGACCGGCTGATCCGGACGCTGGGAATCCGGCACGTGGCGTTTTTCGTTTGGGACGAAGGCGAGTCGCGGTTCCGCCTGGAACTGGCGAGCAACCGCAAAGGGAAGCAGACGGAGAACGTGCCGTACGGGCTGGACATGAGTTTTCTAAGCGCGAATCCGGCCAAGCCTTACCTGTTTTTCGAACGGACGAGGAATCTTCTCGATGTGGTTTCGCACGAGATGCCGGTTTCGGCCCGCCGGTCGATTGCGGAGTTGGAACTGACGTATTATTTGCCCTGTTCGGCGCGCGGCCGGACGATTGCGTACCTGGGAGTGAGCCGGACGGAGACGGGCGATTTCCTGTCCAGCGAAGATGTGGAGCTGCTGGTCACTCTGTCCGGATATGTCGGCATCGCGGTGGACAATTCGATGCTGTACCAATCGCTGGCGCGCAAGGTGGAAGAGTACGAGAAGTTGAAGGAGTTCAGCGAGAACATCGTCGAATCGATCAATGTCGGCATTTTGGCGGCGGATCTGGACGATAGGGTGGAGAGCTGGAATTCGCAAATAGAAAAGTTGACCGGGATTTCGCGTGAGAGAGCGGTCGGCCGGAGGCTGAGCGAACTGCTACCGATGGAGCTGTGCGACAAGCTGGCGGATGGAGTGGAGAACGTCTATAAATTCGTTCTGAAACCCAAGGACGTGACGTTGAACATCGCCATCGCGCCGCTGATTTCGCGCGACGGGGCGCAGATCGGGCGGCTGATTATTTTCGACGATGTAACGGACCGCGCGGAGTTGGAGCGGAGGCTGGTGCAGGCCGACAAATTGAGCTCGATCGGGCTTTTGGCGGCAGGCGTGGCGCATGAAGTCAACACGCCGCTGGCGGTGATTTCGACCTACGCGCAGATGCTGGCAAAGCAGATTTCGGGCGACGAGCAGAAGGCGCCGCTGCTGGAAAAAATCGCCAAGCAGACGTTCCGCGCGAGCGAGATCGTCAACTCGCTGCTGAATTTTTCGCGCACGTCGCCGACGGAGTTTGTCAGCGTGGATTTAAACAAGATCGTCCGCGAGACGCTGGCGCTGATGGAGCACCAGATGATCAAATCCGGCGTGACGGCGACGCTCGCGCTGGACGAGGATCTGCCGCGGATCAAGGGGAATCCGGGCAAGCTGCAACAAGTGTTCCTGAATCTGTTTTTGAACGCAAGGGACGCCATGGAGCGCGGCGGCGCGCTGGCGCTGAAGACGTCCGCCCATGACGGACGCGTGCTGGTGACCGTGGCCGATTCGGGAGCGGGGATTGCGCGCGAGAACCTCGAAAAAATCTTCGATCCGTTTTTCACCACCAAGGGCGCGAAAAAAGGGACGGGCCTCGGCTTGTCGGTGAGCTATGGCATTGTGCGCGAGCACGGAGGGAACATCGAGGTGGCGAGCGAGATCGGCGCGGGGACCCGCTTCGAGCTATCATTTCCGGAGGCGGTGGTCATGAAGAGAATCGAACCTGCGGCGATCGAGCAAGCTCCGGCGGCACTGCAAATTGCGGCCCACGCCGTTTCGACGCAGGTTGTTTCCACGCAAAGCATCCCTCAGCAGGCCGTCGCGCAGACTGACAGGTTGATTCGTTAATGATTCCCGAGGGTCCTCTCCCCCCCGACATTCTCGCCCCCGAGCCTTCCTACCGCGGTCGCATTCTGGTGATCGACGATGAGCCCGATATTCGCGAGAGTTTAGAAGCGCTGCTGTCGAGCGAAAACTATCGAGTCGAGCTGGCGGTGAACGCGACCGAGGGACTGAAAAAGCTCGAAACATCTACTTACGATCTCGTCTTAGTCGACCTGATGATGCCGGATAAAAGCGGCATGGAGGTGCTGGAAGAAATCCGCCTGCGGGATCGCGAGACGCCTCTGTTCATGATCACGGCGTACGGGTCCATTGAGGTCGCGGTGGAAGCGCTGAAGCGCGGGGCGAACGACTATTTCGCCAAACCGTGGGACAACGAAAAACTGCTGATCGAGATCGAGCGGATGATCTCGAAGCACCGGCTGGAGCGCGAAAATACCGAGCTCAAGAGGGCTCTCAAACAGCGCTACAGTTTCCCGAATATCGTCGGCAAGAGCGAGAGGATGATGAAGATCCTCGATCTGGTGGCGCAGGTCGCGGCGAGCCGGGCGACGATCTTAATCACGGGCGAAACGGGGACGGGCAAGGAACTGATCGCCAACGCGATTCACGCGCATTCGGCTCGGCACCTGCATCCGTTCGTGCCGGTGCATTCGGGGTCGGTACCGCCGGATCTTCTGGAATCCGCTCTATTCGGGCATGTTAAAGGCGCGTTCACCGGAGCGGTGGCGTCGCGCAAGGGATATTTTGAAATCGCCAATCACGGGACGATTTTCTTCGACGAGATCGGCACGATTTCGCTGGAAACGCAGACCAAGCTGCTGCGCGTGATTCAGGAGCGCGAGTTCATGCCGCTGGGGTCGACTGAGACGATCCGTGTGGATGTGCGAATCGTGGCGGCGACCAACGCGGAGCTGAAAAAAGCCGTCGAGGACGGAAAATTTCGCGAGGATCTTTATTACCGGTTGAACGTGATCAACCTGGCGCTGCCTCCTTTGCGCGACCGGAAAGAAGATATTCCGGCGCTGGTGGATCACTTTTTCGCGAAGTATTGCAAGGAGAACGAAAAGTATCTGGACCCGAACGGCAAATCCGTGCTGAGCTTCGAGCCGGAGGCGATGCAGATTCTTATGGATCACCTGTGGCCGGGGAACGTGCGCGAACTGGAGAACGTGGTGGAGCGCGCGGTGGTGCTGGCGTCGCAGACGTCGGTACCCGTTGACGTGCTGCCAGAGCATCTGCTCGAAGCGAAGGGTTTAAGAATCCGTCGCGACGAGAGCGGCCATCTGGCGGCCGATGCGAGCCTGTTCGAGATTGTCGCGGATTACGAGCGGCGGAAGATCATCGAGCAACTGGAGGCGTCGGACTGGAGCCAGACGGCGGCGGCGGAGGCGCTGCGGGTGCCTTTGTCGACGTTGAATCAGAAGATCAAGCGGTTGAATATTGAAATTCGGAAGCGCGGGGCTTAGACGGCATCCCCTCCATCACTGTCGGGGTTCCACAGCGCGGTAGTAGTCCTAAATGTGTGTTGATGTGGTACTGGACCGGTCCACTTTCCTGAGAGACAGCGAGCGATAGATCCAGAAGAACACGCTCACGACTAAGCACCCAGCGCCGCCGATTCCCAAAATCAGCATTGGTATCCCTAAGAGCATTCCAAGTGCAGCAACCCCGAGGTCCTTCTCTCCCGGTGAACCCGCCTGTTCCCACGATGCCGCCCATTCAAGGCAAAGGTATAGGACACCAGCTACAGCGAGTAACAAAGCACCAGTTCGAAAGGATCGGCTTCGCAACAGGAGACGCACGCGCATGGTTCGATTATCGCCTCCATTTGGCCCGTATAAAACCCCGCCAGTAATGGACGGGAGCCAGCTCCATCTAGGCGATGGTATTCTATATAAATCTCTCGCCACACCAAGCGTACGTTAGCGGTCATCTTCGCGGGGTTCTGCGCGTTTTTGACTGTTTACGCGACTCAACCTATTCTGCCCGTGCTGAGCAAGACGCTGGGGATCACTGCGTTTCTGGCCAGCTTGACGGTGACGGCGAGCACTCTGGGCATGGCGCTCACAGCGCCTATGGCGGGGAGAATTTCCGACCGCATCGGGCGTAAGAAGACCATCGTCATCGCCGGATTTGGGCTGGCGATTTCCACGCTCGCCGCGGCGTCCGCCTGGGACTTGCCTTCGCTGCTGTTCTGGCGATTCTTACAGGGCATGTTTACGCCGGGGATTTTCGCCGTCACCATCGCCTACGTGAATGACGAATGGGGCGCGGCGGAGGCGGGGCGAGGGATGGCGCGCTACGTGGGGGGCACCGTCGTCGGCGGGTTTTTGGGTCGCTTCCTGGCCGGGCTCATCGCCTCGAAATACGACTGGCACATTGTGTTCCTGGTGCTGGGCGGATTGAACTTATTGAGCGCACTGATCATCTGGCAGTTCATGCCGGTGGAGAGCAAGAAGGCTGCTCCTCCCACTTCGGGGTTCTGGTCCGCGGCGGCGGAGCATTTTCGCAATCCCCTGCTGCTGGCAACATACGCCGTTGGATTCTGCGTGTTCTTTTCACTGATCTCCATGTTCACGTATATCAACTTCTATTTATCGAAGCCGCCGTTTTCGCTGCCGACATCGGTGCTCGGATCGCTGTTCTTCGTCTACTTGACCAGCGCAGTGGTGACGCCGATCGCGGGACGGTACATCGACAAATACGGGCACCGCTTCGTGCTGATCTGCGGCATTGCGGGGGGAGCGGTGGGCACGCTGTTGACCATGGTTCCAAGCGTCCCGGTGATTATTATCGGCCTGGCGCTGGTTTGCGACGCCGTGTTCGTGGCCCAGACCTGTTCGAGCGGATTTATCGGCGTGGCGACGAAGACGAATCGCGCGCTGGCCGTCGGCCTGTACGTGATGGTCTACAATATCGGCGGAAGCGTGGGATCGGCGGCGCCTGGTCCGGTATGGAAGTCGTACGGATGGCCGGGGGTGGTTGCTCTCATCGTGACGGTGCAACTGCTGACGATGCTTCTTGCATGGCGGTTGTGGCCGGGAAAACGCGCCGCTGGTGCTTCGCGATAAACAGAACTAAACTTTATTAGAGGTGATGACCATGATGACATCGAGAAGAGGTTTCAGCCGCGTGCTGGCTGCCACCAGCCTGGCATCGGCGGTGGAGGTGTTCGGCGAGACTCCCGAAGGCACGATTGGCGATTCGGGCGACTTTAAACTTGGGGTCGCGAGCTATTCGTTCCGCGAATTCGGGCGCAAGATCACGATTCAGGGAACGCAGAAGCTGGCGAAGTTCATCAACTATAAAGATGTGCACCTGCCGTTGACGTCGACTCCGGCGGAGATCAAGAAGGCGGTTGCCGAGACGGAGAAGGCCGGCCTGAAGATCGTGGGCGGCGGGACGATTTATTTCCGCACTCCGGATGAAGCGGACATTCGGGCGAAGTTCGAATACGCCAAGGCGTGCGGCATGCCAACCATAGTCTGCATGCCGGACAAAGCGGTTCTGCCGAAGCTGGAAAAATTTGTCAAGGAATACGACATCAAGATCGCGGTGCATGCGCATGGTCCGGAAGATCCGAATTTCCAGAGGCCGCAGGATGTGCTGGTGATCGTGAAGAACATGGACCCGCGCTGCGGATTATGCGTCGATATCGGGCACACGGTGCGCACGGGCGTGGATCTGATTCCGACGATCGCGGAGGTTGGCCCGCGGCTGCTGGATCTGCATGTGAAGGATCTGGCGGATTTCAAGGATAAGGCGAGCCAGAGGCCGTGCGGCGACGGAATCATGCCGTTCCCGGCACTGTTCAGGCAGTTGAAAAAGATGAATTATCAGGGGTACATCAATCTGGAATATGAGATTGACGACACCGATCCGCTGCCGAACATGATCAAGAGCTTTGCGTATATGCGCGGGGTGATCGCTGGCATAAAGGGCTGAAGCCATAGTAGCCAGAAGCCAGGAGCCAGTAGCCAGAATTCAGCGCTTGTAACCGATCGTCCTTAGGAGATCGTGGCGACATTTTTTGTCGGCGTCGGTTTCCACGCCCTTCGGGCTGTGGCCGTCGATTACGCCTAATATGCCGCGGCCTTGTTCGGTTTCGGCGATCACGACCTCGACCGGATTGGCGGTGGCGCAGAAGATCGCGCAGATTTCCGGGAGCTCGCGGATGCGGCTTAGCACGTTGATCGGGTAGCCGTCGCGCATCGAGATGACGAACGTGTGGCCGGCGGCGATGGACTGCGCGTTGGCGGTGGCGTTCGCTTGGAGGTCGGCGTCGTTGCCGTCGACTCTGGTCAGGCAGGCGCCGGAGGCTTCGTTGAAGGCGACGCCGAATTTCATTTGCGGGACTGTGTTCACGATGGCTTCGTAGATGTCCTCGACGGTTTTTATAAAGTGGCTTTGACCGACGATGATGTTGCCGTTCTCGGGGATTTCCAAGCGCACTGACTTGAGTTCCATTTCATCCATCATAATGAAACGTGGCACAACACAAGGCGCGCGGACACAGGGCCAGCAAGCTGATTGAAGGGCGGCTGAACGTCCATCGCGACGGTTACGCGTTTCTGATTCCCGACAAGCCGTTGCCTGGGGTCGAGGGCGACGTCTACATCGCGAAGGAAGAAGCCCATAAGGCCATGCACGGCGACCGCGTGGCCATCCGGCTGAAGCGCGGCGACCGCGGACGCATCAGCGGCGAGATCATGCAGGTGGTGAAGCGCGCGCATCCGTCCGTGGTGGGCGAATTCAAGGTGCGCAGCCGCGGGAATTTCGTGGTCCCGCATGAAGACCGCATCCGGCAATGGATTGAGATTCCGAAGGGGATGGAATTTCCGAAAAAGAAGACTTCGGCCGACCGGGTGGGCGCGCGACCGGTTGATGTAACGACGGTTGAGGATCTGGACGGGATGATCGTCAACGTCGAGATTGTCGATTTCGGCGACGGCGACCGGCCGATGGGCCGCGTGACGGAGATTCTGGGGAAGCCGGACGATTTTGGGATTGACGTCGAGATCCTGATCCGTTCGCATCATATCCCGCACGAATTCCCCGATGACGTACTGGAGCAGGCGCGGTCGATTCCGGGGACGATTCCAGAGGCGGAGATCGCCAAGAGGCGCGATTTTCGGGCGCTGGACATCGTGACCATCGACGGCGAGACGGCGCGCGATTTTGACGATGCGGTGTGGGTGGAAAAACTTCCCAACGGAAATTTTGCGTTGCAGGTGCACATCGCCGACGTGAGTTATTACGTAACGCCGGGGTCGGCGATCGATCGTGAGGCGGCGCTGCGGGGGACCAGCGTTTATTTTCCGGATCGGGCAGTGCCGATGCTGCCGCTTGAATTGTCAACCGACCAGTGCTCGCTACGGCCGCATGAAGATCGGCTGGTGTTGTCGGCTTTGTTGGAAATCGACAAGCGCGGCGATGTGGTCGCGCAGGATTTTACGCGCGGCGTCATTCGGAGCGCGGAGCGGATGACGTACACGGCTGTTCACGGCGTTCTGGAGGGTAACGCGGAATTACGGACCCGCTACGCGCCCCTCGTTTCGCGATTCGAATTGATGCAGGAACTGGCTCTCATCTTGAATAAGAAGAGAGTGCGCAGAGGGTCGATTGATTTCGATTTGCCGGAGCCTCTCCTGGAGTTCGATGAGTTCGGCGAGATGACCGGGATCACGCGCGCGGCGCGAAATGACGCGCACCGGCTGATTGAAGAGTTCATGCTGGCGGCAAATGAGGCCGTTGCCTCCCATATAGAGGAGGCTGGGCTGGGGATGATTTACCGCATTCACGAGCGGCCGGATCCGAAGCGGGTATTGGAGTTTGAAGAAGTCGCGACGCAGTTCGGATATTCGCTGGTGGGCGGAGGGGCTCCGGTGAAGAAATTTCGCGGCGAGGTGGTCGCGCTGGATAACACGAACCTGACGTCGCGGAATTATCAGAAGCTGGTGGCGAAGATCGAAGGCAAGCCGGAGGAGCGCATCCTCAGTTATCTGATGCTGCGTAGTTTGAAACAGGCCCGGTATAGCGACCAGAACGTCGGCCACTTTGCTTTAGCCGCAAAAAGCTACACGCATTTTACGTCGCCGATACGGCGCTATCCGGATTTGATTGTGCATCGGATTCTGAAGGCTCATCTGGATGGGAAGGAGTACACGGACGATCTGCATGAGATCGCGGATTCGTCGTCCGCCACGGAGAGGCGCGCGGCGGAGGCGGAGCGCGAACTGGTCGAGTGGAAAAAAGTGAAATTCATGATCGCGCATGTCGGCGAGGAGTTCGACGCGTTGATCATTTCCACGCAGCGGTTCGGTTTTTTTGTGGAACTGGCGGAGATGTTCATTGAAGGGCTGGTACCGATGGACACGCTGCCGGGGGATCAGTTCACGTATCACGAGAATACGCGGAAGATTGTCGGACGTCGGACGCATCGGCAATTTTCGATTGGCGACAAGGTGCGGGTGAGGCTAGACGGGGTGGACGGGGTGGAGAAGCGGCTGCAATTTTCGCTGGTGGAGAAGCCGAAGCGTCAGAATCCCCGCCCTTACGGAACGGGGTTATAACCGCTCCTGCTGGTCGTGGCTCCGTTTATCTTGATGAATCCCCAAAACTCGAAACAGAGCCGCGACTTGCAGGAGCGGTTTCTTCCTGGTTTGTGGCCCGCAACCGCCCACCAGGGGACACTTGCTGGCTGACGGGCGAGCCTGCTGGTAGCAGGCTGCGGGCCGATGCCCCGCCCCACACAAGCCAGGGGATTCGTTCGCGTAAAATACTTAGATGGTCACCACGACTGAAGCCCTCTCCCGCGCGCGCTTCCGCAGCGACCGCACGGAACGCGTGAACGAAAGCGTCATCCGCGAGATGACGCGGCTGGCGCTGGACCACAAAGCGGTCAACCTGGCGCAGGGATTTCCCGATTTTCCCGCTCCTGAGATTATCAAGAACGCCGCGCGCGAAGCCATTACCGCCGACATCAACCAATACGCGATCACCTGGGGGTCGAAGCCGTTTCGCGACGCGATCGCCGCGAAATACCGGCGCACGTACGGGCTCGACATCGATCCGGAGCGGGAGATCACGGTATGCTGCGGCTCGACCGAGGGCATGATGGCGTCGCTTCTGGCGGTGACCAATCCGGGCGACGAACTGGTCATCTTCGAGCCGTACTACGAGAATTACGGGCCGGATACGCTTCTTTGCGGCGCGACTCGGAAATTCGTGCAGCTTTACGGGCCCGAATGGAAGTTCGATCCGGATGAATTGCGGAAGGCGTTTTCGCCGCGAACGAAGGCGATTATCATTAATACGCCGAACAATCCGACCGGGTGCGTGTTCGACCGCAAGAGCCTGGAACTGATTGCGGAATTATGCCAGGAATTCGACGCACTGGCGATTACCGACGAAATTTACGAGCACATTCTCTACGACGGCACGGAGCACGTGCCGATCATGCAGATCCCGGGCATGCGCGACCGCACCATCCTGATCAACAGCATGAGCAAGACCTACGCGGTGACGGGATGGCGCGTGGGCTGGGTGCTGGCGAGCCCGGATCTATCGCATTCGATCCGCAAGGTGCACGATTTTCTGACCGTGGGCGCGGCGGCTCCTCTGCAGCAGGCGGGCGCGATCGCGCTGGGGCTGCCGGACGAGTACTATACGTCCATGGCGTCCGATTACGCGGCGCGGCGCGATACCATGTTGGAAGTACTGGAAGGGGCCGGGTTCCGCTGCTCCCGTCCGCGTGGGGCGTATTACATCATGACCGACATCGGAGAATTCGGGTACCCCGACGACACGCAATTCGTTCATCATTTAATTAAGAATGTCGGCGTAGCGGCGGTACCCGGTTCGAGCTTTTTCGAAGACCCTAGAAATGGCCACAAAATGGTGCGCTTCTGTTTCTGCAAGAAATATGAGACGCTCAAAGAGGCGCAGGAAAGATTGCGCCGGATCTAGGCGACCTCGTAAAGCCGCCGGGTTAAATCTGGAGGTAGTCATGCCAGAGTTGTTTGTCCCGGAAATTGTTGCTCGCGAAGACGGAGCGAGCGATGACATCGCCTTGGGAAACACGAGCGGAAAGCCTCTTCTGCTCACCCTGGGTATTACTCGAATCCTGGAACAGGAAAGCCTCGATGTCTCCGTGTGGGGATCGGCGGACAAAGAGCAGTGGCGGCGGATCGCGGCGTATCCCCAGAAATTTTATTGCGGAACGTACTTGTTACTAGTAGATCTATCGCGCGAACCGCATATCCGCTACCTGCGGGTGGAATGGCGGATGGGCCGTTGGGGCGAGACGGAACCCAAACCCGTGGCCGGATTCTACGTCGCGGCCGAGGAGTTGAAGTATCAGACCGCCGGCGCGGTATAAAGTTCGGCCTCCGCTCCCTGCGGTCGCGGCTCGGTTAGCATGACCTCGATCGCCCATTCTGAGCCGCGACCGCAGGAAGCGGAGTTTAAGGCGCTACGCTGACCGTCGCCGAATTACTGACCTGGCCGCCGATGGTAACAATCATCGGATAACTACCGGCGGCGAGGCCTGATGGGACGGTGATATTGATCTGCAACAGCGCGATGAAACCCGGTGTGTACGCCGCGCCCAGCACTGTCGCCGGTTGACCACCGATGGCGACGCTGATAGGAGACGTCGGTTGCACCAGTCCGGTGGCAGGTGTGGCCGCCCCGTCCGCAACCGCGGGACTCACCGGACCGGACCCGGTTAAATAAGCAATGATGAAGCTGCCGGCGTGCTCAGGATTGCTGGACGAATTCAACGAATAATCGTGATTCTCGGCCCTCGCCGCGCCCGAGGGGTAATAGAAAATTCCCGGCGCGGCGGCCGTCACCGGCACTGTGATCGTGTTGCTGGTAACGCCGTCCACGCTGACGGTCACGGTGGCATTGCCTGTCGCCGTTTCCCAAGGCACCTGAAAATTGATCTGCGCCGGCGATGCGTACAGGATCGGCGCGGCCCTTCCGTTCACGCTGACCGACGCTCCGGCTAGAATCGTGGGCAGAGGAGTGGCGGCCGTGGGCGGAGTCGAAGTCGCAAGGTTGGTTCCAGCGATAGTCGCCAGCGATCCCGGAGAGATTGGCGGCAGGAATGTGGCCGAACTGCCGACGCCGTTCGGCAAGATCGCGGGCGCGGCGATGCTGAGCATCCGGACGACGTTGTTTTCCGTGTCGGCAATATAAATATTGCCGGATCCGTCCAGGCAGACTCCGGTCGGAAAATTCAAATAAGCGGCCAGCGCCGATCCGCCGTCGCCCACATAACCCACGTGACCGGAACCGGCGACGGTCGAAATGATCCCTGTGGGCGAGACGACGCGAATACGGAACTCATTAGCGTCGGCGATATAGATGTTCCCCGCCGCGTCGATCGCCAGGCCCACCGGATTATTCAACACGGCTTTGTTGGCCGGGCCGTTGTCGCCCGCGAAGCCGACGTCGCCCGTTCCGGCGAACGTGGTCAGCGCGCTATTGGCGTATTTCAGAACGCGGTGACTGGTATCGGAAACGTAAACGGCGCCCTTGGAATCCACGACCAGGCCGTTGGGGTGATTCAGGGACTGGCCCGTGGAGCCGATGCCGATGATGGTGGAGAAATTTCCGCCTGACACTTTTCGCACCAGGTTGTTAATCGAATCCGTCATGTAGACGTTGTTGGCGGAATCGACGGCGACGCCGGTGGGTGCGTCGAGCATGCCGTTGGTGGCCGCGCCGCCGTCGCCCGAGTATCCGCCGCCCATGGAGTTATTGCCGGCGAACGTGTTGATGATCCCGCTGGTGTTCACCTGGCGGATGACGTTGTTGCCGGTGTCGGCGATATACACGTTCCCGGAGGAATCGACGGCCACGCCACTGGGACTGGCCAGGGTCGCCGAGGTGGCCGCCTTGCCGTCGCCGGAGAACCCGAAACTGCCGGCCGTGCCGGAGAACGTCGAGATCACTCCGTTCGTGACGACCCGGACAACGCTATTGGCGGAATCGACGATATAGAGATTGCCTTTCGAGTAGGCGATGCCGGTGGGGGAACTCAGTTGCGCCGAGGTGGCCGTGCCCCCATCTCCGGAGTATCCTGCCGTGTTATTCCCCGCGACGGTGGAGATGACGTACTGTCCCCACCCGTTAACCGACAAACAGACCAGTCCAAGCACAATTCCGCTGAAGCGAGAACGCATATTCTTCTAGTTTAGACGTGTGGCGAGGCAATTGTGGTTCCGCCAATCGGCGGCGCATCCGCATCGTGGCTTTCAAGGCGCAACCCATTGATTTCACGCTCGCAACATCGATGTCACGTACGTTACCCACGTGCGTTGCCCACCTGATGTAGCTTCTTTCCGGGGTCCATCTCTTGTATTCATGACCCAGGAGGATTTGGCATTGAAACCAATCTACAAACCGACACCGGCGTTTTTTCTTGCGGTTGCAGCATTCGCGAGCATGGCGGTGCCGAGCCAGGGTTCGCCGGTGCTGTCAGCCGCCAGTATCACGATAGGCATGGATCAATGCGAATCGCAGTCATGCGGCACCTTCCCGGGAGCGCCCAGCTATAGCGGGCTTTTGTCCGGCTTCCCGGGCACGCTCACGGCGGGGCTGGGAACCTCGGTCACGGCGTCGGGATTTCCGTTCCCCACCCTATCGGACCAAGCGCCCGCCAGCGGCGCCAATGTACAGAACGCGGCCGAGATCACCTATCTCCTGGAGGTTGTGCCGATCGGGGGAGGCACCACCCAATCCCCCGTTCAGATTGGAGTAAACGCGGTCGGAACCACCAGCGCCACCACGGTTAGCAATGTGTACCAACCGACCGGCTTTCCGGAGGAGAATTCCGCCAGCAACACGGTGCAATTGGAACTCCTTGCTCCGGGAGGCGACGCGGTGTTCCTCGATTCCGCAGTGCTCGCCTACACCGCTGGCAATTCAGGCACCAGCACATGCACCATTTCGAATACTTCCAGCGCACAAGGCTTAGGCGTTGTTTCAACGCCTGGTGTGGGCGGTGCGTCGGTAGGCTGCGCTTCGTCTTACATGTTCGGTGGATTCACTGAAAACGGGTCGTATTCAATCCTCACGAATGTCGTTTATGAGGTTGCAATGCTCGCAAATATCACTGTCGGCTGTTCCAATGACGGCCTGGCTCACGGGGCAGGCAGTTGTGCGGCGAGCGCGTCCGTCGATCCCATATTCACCGTACCCTCTGGTTTCCAGCTCGTGCTAAGCCCTGGTGTCGGCAACGGCGCGACGGCCCCCGAACCCGGAACCTGGGTCATGCTGGCGGCTGGCATTGGCCTCATGATTGCCGCCAGGCTGCGGCATTTTACTCGATCAAACGGAGGCGGCGCTCCAGCGCGATAATCCGCGCATCCTGGCGGACAGAATCGAACGCCCGATCGTATTTGAGCATCAGCAGCCTCGGCTCGCGAAGCTCGGCGGACTTTTCCAGGTAAGGCATAACAGTGTCGGCATTGCCGCCGAGCAAGATCGTTCCACCAGCGATAGAGTACGGCGACATTTGACCGGGCGAATGCTGGAACATCTCAAGCGCGGCGGCACGGGCCTCTTGGGGATGGCCGCATATATAATCCGCAGCGAATCCGCTGAACCGGGCAGCGGGCGCTTTGGGATAGAGCTCCAAGAGCTTGAGGCTGGCCTCCTTCGCTGCGGGACAGTCCTTTTGCCAGAAACCGACCGACGTCGCCAGGGCAAGCGCCACTCCATTCGTAGGCGCCGTATGCAGGATCTGACTCATCTTTCGCCTCGCTTCCGGATAATTCTGCTCCCCCATCAGTTCCTCCACCTGATTCAGTTGGGGGCCGAGGGACAAGGGATCGAATTCGGCGGCGACCTGCAAACGCCGTCGCGCCTACTCAAATCGCCCTCGCGTAATCAGGCACCAGCCATAGAGGTTTTCCGCCGAGCCGTGGGAACCCGCCGCAAGAGCCAGCTTGAACTCCTTTTCCGCCTGCGGCCAATCCCAATGGTCGGTATAAGCCAGCAGGGCTTTCTGCGCATGCGCGCCGCTGTTTGCCGGATCGAGCGCAAGCGCCTTGGCAACATACTGCCAGGCGCGTTCCGCGCCCGCGCGCGAAGACTCCACTTGAAGCTGGGTCAACTGGGATTCGCCAGCCGCCATGACGACAAATGGCTGCGCGAAAGACGGATCTTTCTCCGTAGCCTGCCGTGCCAGATCCATCGCCTCCCTGGTGGACTCCGGGGTGCGTTGGTTGAATTCGTACACGGCACGCATGTAGAGATCGTGCGCTTCCGGGTTGCGTACCGCGGCGGCTTCGGAGGACGCTGGCCGCGAGGACGAAGGTGCCAGTTTTTCCCGCGCCGACTGGGCGATGGCCGCTTCCACTGGTGGAAGTTCCGCGAGACTGACCTCGTAGGAATGCGACCACAGATGATAACCGTCGCTGGTGCGAACAAGCTGAGCGATAACTCGCAGTTGCCCTCCGCGCCGCGCCACGCTTCCCTCCAGCACCGCTCCCGCGCGCAGGTTCCGCCCGATCTCGCCCACATCGATGCTTTTTCCCTTGTACTGAAACGCCGAGGTCCGGGACACCACCCGCAGGTCGTTGAACTCGGCCAGCGTTTCTGTCAGCTCTTCGCTAATACCGTCGGCCAGATACTCATCGGCGGGGTCTTGGCCCAAGTTAAGGAACGGCAATACCGCGATGGCCGCGGGCGTTGCCGGGGATGAGATGCGCATCCGCCAAACTGCGAACGCCGCCAGCAGGACGGCAATGGCTAGAGCCCCTGCCGCAACCCAGATCCAGCTTCGCGGCCGCCTCTCCGGAGCCGGCTTCGTCGGGGTCCGCGCTAACTCGGAATCCGGTGCGGGTTCGCGAAATACGAACACCGGTTGGTAGGAGCCGCGCGGGATTTCGATGCGCAGGTGCGTATTCGCGTCCGTTTTTTCGTAGTATTCGGAAAGCCGGGTCCGTAGTCGTCTCACTTCCACGCGCACCACGGAATCGATCTGTGGATCGTAACCCGGCGCCCGGTCGAAAACTTCCGCGCGGCCTTCCAGCGTTTGTTCCACCAGATAGCGAAGCAGGCGGCCGAGGCGGGTTGCTCTGGACGACGCAAAATCGGCCAGAATGCAGTCCAGTTGTGCGCGAACCGCCGCCGCGCGGAGGGAATCGGGCAGGCTTTTCTCCGTTTCCACTGAGATGCACCATTCTCAACGTTGTTCGACGCGGAATGGCAATGTTAGCACACAAGTTACAGCCGATTCATCAGGCTGGCTGCGTATCCGGCGCCAAAACCGTTGTCGATATTCACTACTGTGACGTTGCTGGCACAGCTGTTCAGCATGCCCAGCAGGGCCGCCAGTCCGTGGAAACTGGCCCCGTAGCCCACGCTGGTGGGCACGGCGATCACCGGCGCGGAGACCAGTCCGCCGATGACGCTGGGCAAAGCGCCCTCCATGCCGGCGCAGACGATTACGACGCGCGCTTCGGTCAGCCTCTCGCGATTCTGCATCAGGCGGTGAATGCCGGCGACGCCCACGTCGTGAATGGCGTCCACCTGGTTGCCCATCACTTCAGCGGTCACCTGAGCCTCCTCAGCCACGGGAAGATCGCTGGTGCCGGCGCAGACGACGGCGATTTTGCCTTTACCGCGCTCGGAACGGTCGCGCCAGAAGCGCACTGCGCCGGAGGCGGGAAAATATTCGAGTCCGCTTTCCGGGTTCTCGATCTTCAAACGCTCGGCAACTTGCGGCTCCGCGCGGGTGACGAGAACGTTCTGCGAAGAGGCGAGCAGGGTCCTGACGATGGCCGACACCTGTTCCGGCGTTTTCCCCTTGCCGAAAACCACTTCCGGCATGCCGTGGCGCAAGGCGCGATGGTGATCGACCTTGGCGAATCCTAAATCCTCGTAAGGGAGATGGCGCAGCCGCCCCAACGCCGCATCGACATCGACCGCGCCCGCGCGCACCTGTTCCAGCAGCGTGCGCAGATAATCCTGATCCATACACCTCTAGTGTAGATCGCTTGGCTTTCCGCCCGTATCGTTTTGTAGGCGGCCAATTTTGGCTGCAGCCTGCTTTGAGCAGGCTTTTCAATGATCAACAAGAGCCGCCTGAAATGCGGCTGCAGCCAAAAGTGGCCGCCACGGGGAGCTTGGACCGCTACGACTTGGTCGGCGCCAGCAGCCGGTTCGGCGTGCTCAGAAACTCAAGAAACTTCTTCGGTTCTTTCGCCACGCTCTTCTTTTCGATCAGGGCTTTGGCGAACTCGGTGCACATCTCGCCGATTTCCGATTCCGCGTCGATCCATTTGCCGGCGGTCATTGCCTTGTTGACGCCGTTGTAGTCGTTAGGAAACATCTGGACAACCGGTACGCCGAGGAGTTCTTCCACCTGCGTCTTGGTGAACAGGGGCTTCTTGTGGCAGCGGTTCATCACCACCATCACCCTGCTTTCCAGGTCGTATCCGCGCAGAAAATGTAGTTTTTCGCGCGCCAGGTGCAGCGATGGGATCTCCGGCGTCACCACCAGCAGGATGCGTTTCGATTCCTGCATCAACTCCATGGAATATTTTTCCAGATTGCCGGAAAGATCGAAGCACAGCGCATCGTAGTTGCGGCGCATGAATTCGACCAGGCTGCGAATCTGCGCGCCTTCGATGCGAAGATTGGGGTTCACCCGACCGGCGTGCAAAACATCCAGCTGATCGATGCTCGTCACCAGCTGCGGCCACAGGTTCTCGTCGATCTGGAGGGAATGCTCCACCGCGTCGAGCACCGAATATTCGTTCCGCAGGTTCAGAAGAAAACGCATCATCCCGCTGTTGAGATCGAAGTCCGAGAGCAGTACCCGGGTATTCGGACGGCGCGATATGGCGGCGCTGATGTTTAACGCCAGCGTCGAAGTGCCGACGCCGGCCTTGGACGGCAGAAAGGAAAAAACCTGGGTCGAGGCGCCGTGCGTCGGAGGCTTCCTCTCCAGCATCCCTTTCACGTGGTTGATGGAATCCATCAGAAGCGGGCGTTCGAACGGGAAGGCTAGAAATTCGCGAATGCCGAGGCGCATGGTTTCCCGCAGAATCTGCGCATCGCAGGTACGGTGGATCGCGATGATCTGCAAGCCGTCGGCCTGTTTCTCGACAAAGGACATGATGTCCTGCGCCTTGTCCAGGGCTTCAAAATTCAGGAACAGAACGTCCGGCGCGTGGGCGCGCAACGTCCGCACCAGGTCGATCGCCGGAGGATAGCGATCGAGCACCCGGTTGACGGACACTTCGCCGGTAAGCGTCAACGCAGCTTCCAGGCGCTCGGCCAGCTCAACGTCCGGGCTGATGATAATGCTACGCAGCAAGTTCGGCCTCCTCTATAAGCCTAATTAGAATATCGGATGAGAGCAATCAAACCTCGCCCCCAAATCCCTCTAAGGTTTGCGCTTAGAGCGAGGGCATTTTCCCTTAGGCTTTGGTCGGGGAAACACCTTAGGACGCTAGCGCCAGGGCCGCGGCTTCTGTATTCTTTGTAGGATGCTCCGAATATTGACGCGCCTTCTGTGGGCGCTAATTGCAGTTGCCGCCGCTTTCGCCATGGCCACCATTGCCCGCTCCCGGGGCGAGCCGGTGAACAGCATGTGGCTGGTGATTGCCGCGGTTTGCACCTATTTATTAGGTTACAGGTTCTACGCTGGATTTCTCGCCGCCAAGGTCATGGCTCTGGACCCGCGGCGCGCGACGCCCGCCGAGCGGCTGCGCGACGGCCACGACTACGAGCCGACCAATAAATGGATCGTCTTCGGCCACCACTTCGCGGCGATCGCCGGTCCCGGTCCGCTGGTCGGCCCGACGCTGGCCGCGCAGTTCGGCTATCTGCCCGGCGCGCTGTGGATCATCGTGGGCGCGGTGCTGGCCGGAGCGGTGCAGGATTTCGTGATCCTGTTCTGCTCCCTGCGGCGCGACGGAAAATCGCTGGGTCAGATGGCGCGCGAGGAAATCGGCAAGACCGGAGGCTTCGCCGCGCTGATCACCGTGCTGTTAATCATGGTGATCCTGCTGGCGGTGGTCGCCCTGGTCATCGTCAACGCGCTGAAGAGCAGCCCCTGGGGCACGTTCACCATCGTGGCGACCATGCCCATCGCCATGTTCATGGGCCTTTACCTGCGCTACTGGCGGCCGGGCAAGGTACTGGAGTGCTCCCTCGTCGGCTTCGTGCTGATCATGGCCAGCATCTTCGGCGGCCAGGCAGTTTCCGAATCGGCCACCTGGGCGCCCTGGTTCACCTTTTCCGCCATGGCCATCGCGACTGGCCTGGTGATTTACGGATTCATGGCCAGCGCCCTGCCCGTCTGGCTGCTGCTCGCCCCACGCGGGTATTTGAGTACGTTCGTGAAACTCGGCGTGGTGCTGCTGCTCGGCTTGGGAGTGCTGACGGTGCATCCCACGCTGCAATTGCCGCCGCTGACCCGATTTGTCGACGGAACCGGCCCCATCTTCGCTGGCAAAATTTTCCCGTTCTGCTTCATCACCATCGCCTGCGGCGCCATCTCCGGATTTCACGCCCTGATCTCGTCCGGAACCACGCCTAAGATGCTGGCCAAGGAACCGAACGCGCGGGCCGTGGGCTATGGATCGATGCTGCTCGAGAGTTTCGTCGCCCTGATGGCTCTCATGGCCGCGGCGTCGCTGCAGCCCGGAGTTTTCTTCGCCGTCAATTCGCCGGCCGGAATCGTCGGCTCGACAGCCGATGCCGCGGTCGCGAAAATCACCGCTTGGGGATTCCCCGTCACAGCGCCCGAAATGCAGCAGCTCGCAACGGACGTGGGAGAAAAGACGCTGTTTTATCGCACTGGCGGAGCGCCATCGCTCGCGCTCGGCATGGCGCACATTTTTTCGTTCGTCGGAGGCACCCGCGGACTGATCGCGTTCTGGTATCACTTCGCCATCATGTTCGAGGTGCTGTTCATATTGACGGTGCTCGACGCCGGCACGCGCGTCGGGCGATTCATGTTGCAGGACCTGCTCGTCATGAAGAAGTCCCCTTCGACCCCCGCCATGCTGGCCACCAGCGGCGTCATCGTCGCGGCGTGGGGATATTTTCTGTTCCAGGGCGTGCGCGATCCGCTGGGAGGCATCAATTCGCTATGGCCTCTGTTTGGGATCGCGAACCAGTTGCTGGCGACCATCGCTTTGTGCGTCGCGACGACGATCCTTATTAAAATGCACGGCGCGAAATATCTGTGGGTGACACTGGTCCCTCTGGCGTGGCTGGTGATCGTGACGTTCACCGCCGGATGGCAGAAGATTTTCTCGCCCCTGCCCGACCTTGGGTTCTTAGCCCAAGCCGACAAGCTGGCCGCCGACCCGCGGACCTCGGCCACAGCCACACTGATCTTCAACGCCCGTCTGGACGCCGCCGTGTGCGGTGTGTTTCTGGTGTTAGTAACCGTAATTCTGATCGACTCCATCCGCGTGTGGTCAGGAATCCTGAGTGGCACGCGCGATGCGCGGTCGACGGAAACGCCGTTCATCCAATCGGAGCTGGCATGAGCGGAAATTTGCCGTCTATCCGCATGCTCAAGCATAGCGGTTCATCAGGGAGCCGACAGACGCGGAACTGGGACAACTTCCTTGAGATTCTACGCGGCATTCTCGATGAGTTGACCGATCAGCGTGCGTACAAGTGTCATCTGGCCGCCCATGGCGCGGCGCATTCGGCCGAGGAGTGGCGTAAATTTTCGGATGAGCTGTATCGGGCGAAATCGACACGGGCCCGTTGTTGTTGAAATGCGAGAGTGCGATCATGACCATATGAAGTGCGTCGAATTTGGGGACGCAGCAGCCGTCGAGGATGCCGCATGGCGATTTCAGGGCTAGCAACGATTCGAAGCTGCTTACGCGCCCGAGGACGCCGTCTATGAACAATTAATGGATGAGACCCGAACTCGGTGACAACGATTTCGTAGCCGCGCGCGAGGTGTTGCTCAACCCGCCTTGTGCTGTGACTGGATGATTTGTTGGCAATTCAGCCCCATGCGTCAGCTTGGGGTTTGCACTGGGAACCCTAATAACCCCAAGCTGACGCGTGGGGCTGGACGAAGCGTTTTCAACGCGATCGGTGCGCTGTGGCGCATCCAAAACACGAGTATCGACGCGGCACGCCGCGGGCTTGCGCCACAGTTACCACGCCCCAGTCTTCTTCCCGAACCACCAAACCACGCCCACCGTCGCCGTGGTCTGCTGCTTGCTCAACTGCCCCAGCGCGTCGGTCAAAAAGAACTTCTGATTCGAAAAATCGCGACGCCACTCCAGGCGGACCACGAATCCCTCCGCCGCTTTATACTCGGTGGTCAGCGTCGTTTCCTTCAGCGCCTGGTTCGCGCCCGAATACAATCCTCCGCGATCGGACAGGTACTCCGTGCGCCCCGCCAGTGCGACTTTCGGAGTCAGTTGATAGCGCGCATAGAACGCGCCTCCGTCAGTATGGATTGGCGGAGAGGTGACTTGGTACCTCTCAATCACGTAGTCGCCTTCGAACGCCAGCGTCAACTTTTCGTTCGGCTGCCACGTGGCGTAACTGTCGAAGATGTGGGTTTTTCCCTTGGGCGAAGGAATAATCGGCTGGAACGACTCGCCCTGCAACGTCGGCAAATTCGGGGGATTGGTGTACGGATAATAAATGACGTCCGGATGTTCCTGGCCCTCGTAGTAGTTCGTGGTCCAGGAGAAATTCTTGCGCGGCGTGGCCGTGAAACCGAACAGTTCGTCTTTGAAATTGTTAAACGCCTCGGTCTGCTGCGTCCCGTTGTCCAGCCAGTAATTTACCGTCAGCGCGTCGTTCAGTTTGTACGCCGCCCGCACGCCCATGTGATAAAAAGGCAGAAAATCGAACAGGTAGGAGCGCGAATAATTGATCTGATCCTTCGTATAATTCCCTTCGAGACCGATCGAGCTGCCCCACTTCCCGAAGTCCACCGTCAATTTCTGGTTCGGCGCCCACGTGCCATAGGCCTGGAAAATGTTGCGGTAAATGTCGGGCCTCGGCTCGTTCGCCGCGCTGCCTTGCAGCGTCGCCGTAGCCTGTCCGAATTGCAGATCGAGGCGCGCTCCGAAGTGCTTGCCATTCGCCGGATCGACGGCGTTTTCAATAACGATATCGGCCTGATTCAGGCTGAAGCTGTTGCTCGAAACGTCGTAAGCGCGGAGCAGATTCGTGCGTCCGATGGGCGCGTTGAAGTTGTAGCCGTAGTAGCCGTCGAAGGCCACGTTGATGGTCGTATTCTCCAGCAAACTCGGCGTTGTGGCCGCCGGGGCGATGGCCGCAACGACAGGTTCCTTCGCCTCCGCCACCGGATTCGACTTCTTTTCCAGATCGTCGATCCTGGTCTGCAATTTCAAAACAAGGTCCCGCAACTCCCTAACCTGCCGGTTGAGATCGGTATCCTGAGCGCGCAATCCCGTTGCGATCAGGCATACAAGAACAAACTTGGTCATGCGCTCAGAATAGCCTTCACCGCAAGCAATGTCGAAAGCAACCCTCGCACTTGCCCGCCTTGTAGGGCGGCCGATTCCGGCTGCAGCCGCTTCTTAAGCGGCTTTTTTCGAAGCGTCGAGAGCCTTCTGTAAGGCGGCTGCAGCCAACATTGGCCGCCCTACCTTAGACTGGATACATGAAATCCGCCCGCGCCGCGCTGGCGCTCGTTCTGAGCATCGCCGCCCTCGCCGCTCCCAAGGCCCCCGCCAAAACAAAAAAACCACCACTGACGCCCGAACAGCGCGCCGCGCAATCCATCATGAAATCGATGAGCCTGCGCGACCGCGTGGCCCAGTTGATCGTCGCTACCTGTTACGGCGACGCCCCTCCCACCAAATCCGCCGAATATCAGAAGTACCGCCGTTGGGTGCGCGACCTGCGCATCGGCGGGTTCATCGTGGCCAATCGCATCGATCACGGGGCGATTCGCAACGCCGAACCGCACGCCATGGCGGTGTTCCTGAACCAGATGCAGAAACTATCCAAGACGCCCTTGTTGATAGCCGCCGATTTCGAGCGAGGCGCGTCCATGCGCGTCATCGGCGGCGCGCAGTTTCCCTACAACATGGCTTACGGCGCGGGGCGCGATCTGGACGCCGTGAAATACGAAGGCCTGGCCACCGCGCGCGAAGCCCGCGCCATCGGCGTGCACTGGATTTTCGCACCCGTCGCCGACGTCAACAACAATCCCGAAAATCCCGTGATCAACACGCGCAGCTTTGGAGAGAGCGCGGAGGACGTGGCGCAAAACGTCGCCGCCTATATCGACGGCGCGCATTCCGATCCGAAAAATCGCGTCCTGGTGACGGCCAAACATTTTCCCGGACACGGCGACACCGATACGGACAGCCACTTGGCGCTGGCCAAAGTGACCGCCGACAAGGAACGCCTCGAAGCTCTGGAGTTCACGCCGTTCCGCGCCGCCATTGCGCACGGCGTCGATTCCATCATGACCGCGCACCTGGCCGTGCCCGCGCTCGAGCCCGACGAGATTCCCGCCACCGTTTCCTCGAAGGTGCTGACCGGCGTGCTGCGCGAGGAACTGAAATTCCAGAACATCATCGTCACCGACGCGATGGACATGGCGGGCGTCGCGAAAATGTTCAACCAGGGTGAGGCCGCCGTCCGCGCCATCCAGGCCGGCGCCGACGTCCTGCTGATGCCCCTCAATCCGGAGACGGTGATCCACGCCCTGATCGGGGCCATTGAGGACGGACGCCTGAAGCGCGCCCGCGTCGAGGAAAGCGTCCTGCGCGTGCTGGAAGCGAAAGTGCGCGTCGGCCTCAGCAACAAGAAGAAGCTGGTCGATCTGGACGAAATCAGCGACGCCCTCGATTCCGAAGCCGACGTGGCCCACGCGCAGCAGGCGTCGGACCGCGCAGTAACATTGGTGCGCAACGATCGTGATGTGCTGCCTCTGGCGTCGTCCGCTCCGTCCTGCCTGGTGGTGGTCGTCGAACGGCGCACCTCAAACGCGGGGACGCGCATGATCGACGCGTTCCGGCGTTTCTCGCCCAAGTCGCAGATCGTGACCGTCGATGCGTCGATGAACGCAGCCGCGCTTTTAGCCGTCGTCGGAGACACATCGAAATGTTCCGCCATCGTGGTCGCGGCGTTCTCCACTGTAGCGGCGTATCGCGGCACAGTCGGCCTCAGTGGTGAACTGACGCCGTTCGTTGCGAAGTTGACCGAAGGGCATGTGCCAGTCGCCATCGTCGCCATGGGCAATCCGTATTTGTTGAGCGCGTTCCCGAAAACCGCGGCCTACCTGGCCACATTCAGCAGCACGCCTCCATCGGAAATGTCGGCGGTAAAGGCGCTGTTCGGAGAGATGGCGATTAGCGGACACATGCCGGTAACCATCCCCGGCTTCGCAAAATTAGGCGACGGCATTCAGTTGCCTGCGCGATCCCGGTGAAAGTGGCGCGAGCTTTAGCTTGCAGCATCGGCTTTCAGCCGATGTCCGGACGCCGGCTGAAGCCGGCGCTGCAGACTAAAGTCCGCGCCACCTTCGGCGTAAAATCGAATCATGGTAGAGATTACGTGGCTCGGACATGGAACGTATCAGTTCCGTCTGGAAACCGGTGAAGTGATTTTGGTGGACCCCTGGATCGAAGGCAATCCCAAGTACCCGCCGGGACACGCGATTGATCGCGTTGACGTGATTCTGGTTTCGCATGGCCACTTCGATCATATTCACGACGTGCTGCCGCTGGCGGCGAAGTTCTCTCCCCAGATCGTGGCGATTTACGAGACCGCGCACTGGCTGGAATCCAAGGGCGCCAAAAACGTCGTCGGCATGAACAAGGGAGGCACCGTTACCGCCGGTCCCATCTCCGCCACCATGACCACGGCGATCCATAGCTGCGGAATCCTCGACGACGGAAAGATTATTTATGGTGGAGAAGCCGCCGGATACATCGTGCGCTTCCCCGACCGCCGCGTGGTGTACTGCGCCGGCGACACCAACGTCTTTTCCGACATGCAACTGATCCAACGCCTGTATCATCCGGAGTTGGCGTTCCTGCCCATCGGGGATTTTTATACCATGGGACCGCGCGAAGCCGCGCTCGCCTGCCGCATGCTCGACGTGAAGCGCGTCATCCCCCTCCACTTCGGAACGTTTCCTCCGCTCATCGGACGCCCCGAGCAGCTGGCCGACCTGCTTCGCGATCTTCCCGGCACAGAAGTGTGGGCGCTCGAACCGGGTACTCCAGTCGAGTGGTAAAACAAACCCTCGCAATCGTCGCGCTGGTGCTCGCCCTGCGCCTGCCGTTCCTCCACCTGGCGATTCAGGGCGACGACCTCTTTTTCCTGTACGGCGCCGAACACGCGCAAATTGAGCCGCTGCATCCCGATCACGCGAAATATCTGTTCCAGGGCGATTTGGTCGAAATGCGCGGCAACTCGCATCCGCCTCTCGATTCCTGGATTCTCGGCGCGCTCCTGTGGGCCCTGGGCGACGTGCGTGAAGTTCCGTTTCACCTTTTTTATTCCATCTTCTCCATCGCCGCAGCCCTGGCGATGTTCTCGCTCGCGCGCCGTTTTTGCGAAAAACCGGTCTTAGCAACGCTACTGTTCATCGCCGTACCCGCGTTCGTCGTGAACGGAAATTCTTTCGAAGCGGATTTACCGTTTCTCGCGCTGTGGATGCTCGCCGTCGCGTGGTTCGTCAAGGGCGTCGAGGAAGATTCGGCGCTCGCGCTGGTCGGCTCCGCGCTCGCAGCGGGGTTCGCGGCCCTGGACGCATATCAGGCAGTTTTCATGGTCCCGATTCTCGGGTTCTATCTCTGGCAGAAACAAAATCGCAGCGTTTTCGCGTGGTCGGTGGTCTTCGCCGCGCCCATCGCCATCGGCGCGTGGCAGATCTACGGAGGGCTCGCTGGAGGCGGGATGCCGGCGGCGGTGTTATGGGGCTACATGCGGAAGTACGGCTGGCAGGTGGCGAAACAGAAAGCGAAAAATACCGCCGCGCTGGTCGTGCATTCGGCCTGGATCGTTTCGCCGCTGCTGATTCGCGGCAACCGCTGGAACTGGGCACTGGGCGCCATCGCTGCCGTCGCCGTCGCGTTTTACGATCCAAGTCCGATGTTTTGGGCGTCGCTCGGATTGGGCGTGGTCGTGTTGACATCGTGTATCGGACGCGATTTTCTCGACGTCTGGGTGCTGATCTTCTTCGCCGGAGCATTGATCGTATTTTTCGCCGGCTCCGCGCGATACTTGTTGCCGATCGCCGCGCCTATCGCGATGCTGGCGGCCAATCGCTGCTCGACGCGCCTGCTCACCATCGGATTCGCCATCCAGATGGCGCTATCGGTCAGCTTCGCCATCGTCAACTACGAGACCTGGGGAGCCTTCCGTCAATTCGCAACTTCGCTCGCTCCCGAAGCCTCGCAAACGCGCGTCTGGGTGGAAAAAGACTGGGGCCTGCGTTACTACCTGGAATCCGAAGGCGCGCTGGCCGTTCCGCGCGATCAAACATTTGCCGTGGGTGATGTTGTGGTCACGAGCCGCGCGATTCCCAACGGACAATTGATCGCGTCCACGGAAATTCGCCCGTCGCTTCCGCTGCGCCTCTTTTCTCTCAATCAGAAATCCGCCTACTCGCTGGCGGGGAAGGGCCTGTGGCCATTCGAATTTTCTCGCGCGCCGGTGGACCGCGTCGCCGCCTACCTGATCAGCGAACGAAAAGCCGAGCTCTCCTGGGTCACTCCCGCCGATCAACAGCAGATTCTGCGCGGCCTCTCGCCGGACGGCTGGACGGCAGCCGAGGCATCCGTCCTCGTCAAGCGAGCCGGCGGTCCGCTGCGCGCCGAATTCCTCATCCACGAAAAATCGCCGGCGCGCCGGATAATAATGCTGGTCGACGGCCAAAAGGTCGCCGAGCAAGGCTTCGCCGGGCCGGGCGCGTATTCGCTCTCGGCCAACGTTCCCGGAACAGAAAGCGTCACCGTCACACTCGCCGTAGACAAAACATTTTCCGTCCCCGGCGATGGACGACAGCTTGGAATTCTGGTTCAAGGAATCGGCTTCAAGTAGATGTGGCGTACGCCACTACCCTGTAACCCGAGCCTCAACCCTTCCCACTCGGTCGATGCGGCACGCGACCCGATCGCCCGCCTTAATTCGCGCACCCTTGGGACAACCGGTCGATATCAGATCCCCCGGATACAGCGTCATGAACTGGCTGTGAAACCGCACCAGTTCATACGGCGAATGGCGCATGTGATTCACGAAATCGCGCGAACAAACGCCGCCGTTGTGTTCGGTGATCACTTCCAGCAACCCGATATCGCCCACTTCATCCGCCGTGACGATCACCGGACCGAAGGTGAAAAACGTGTCGATACTCTTCGCCCGCGTCAGGTACCGGGGATTCTTGGCAAGAACGTCCAGCGCCGTCAAGTCGAGCGTCGTGGTGTAGCCGAATATCGCGCTCGGCGCGTCTTCCTTCGACAGGAACCGGCACTTGCGCCCGACAATCACGCCCAATTCGCCCTCCGCGTCGACGTCATTGGAAACCTCCGGCGGAGGCAGCACGATCTCGCCTCCGGGTTGAAACATCGAGGACGCGGGCTTCATGAAACTCGCCGGCTCCTCCGGCTGCACGGCGTTGATGTCTTCGGCGTGCGACTTATAATTCAGTCCGATGCACCAGATCTTCGGCGGAACATCGTACGGCAGATGCGGCGTGACGTCCGCCAGCGGAATTCCATCGCCATCGGGCATTTTCGGCAGGTCGCCCGATTGAATCATCGTCAGCAAATCCCCGTCGACAGGAAAAACCTCCGCGTCGCGCACGATCCCCGTCCGCAGGTGCCCTTCATGAAAAAAACGCATTAGTCTCATAATGTTTTGGCGATATCCACCAGGTCGCTGAAAATTCCGTAGGCCGTCTGCTCCACGCCCGGACTCAGTTCTACGGTGCCGACCTTTCCCATCAGGTCCGTGTCCAGCACCAGGATGTTCGACGTGCCGCGCACGCTGGCCAGAATGTCGGCCGAGTCCAGAACCTCGGCACGCACGCGGAGCTTCACCGATTCGCCCACCAGCCGGGCACGCGCGATCAACCGCACGGTCTTGCCGTCCTTCTTCAGTTCGGCGAGTTTTTCCGGCGTCAGCCGTCCGATCCCGCGCCGGTCCACATCGAGCGGCGTCAAGCGCGCATTCATCAAAACGTTAGCTAGCGCCGCCGCCTTGGCCGCCGCGTCCCAGCCTTCAATGTCGTAGCTGGCATCGGCCTCCGCCACGCCGATCCTCTGCGCTTCCGCAATCCCTTCGGCCAGCGTGCGCCCGTTTTCGAGCGCCTGAATCACCACGTTGGTGGTCGAATTCAGCACGCCCGTAAACCCGCGAATCTTGCACCCCGGCAGATTGTTGCGCATCAGATTGAACACTGGCGCGCCGTCCATCACCGTCGATTCGAAACGAAACTCGACCACCGCCCGCCGCGCTTCTTCGCACAACGCGGCGTAGGCGTGCGCGATCGGCCCTTTGTTCGCGGTGATGACGTGCATTTGCCGCGCGAACGCCGCGCGGATGTGCGAAATCGCCGGCTCGCCCGTGGCCGGATTCAGCGTGGTGATTTCGACCATGATGTTGGGCCGCGCGCGATCCAGAAATTCGTCGATCGTTCCGCAGGCCGGGCCGAACGCGGGCTCGATGGGCAGCCCCCGCTGATCGAATGCGCTGCCGTGGCGCAGCGTGTGAATGCCGACAATGCGGAACGGGAAAACCTTGCGCTGCGCCTCCAAAAGGCGGGCGAACGCACGCCCGACGTTGCCATAACCAACCAGTGCCAGTTTCAGAAGTCCATTTTCTCCATCAGAGTATTGAGTTCCGATTCTAGCGTAGTCTTTTTGCGTTTCAGGTTGCTTTGCTGGTCGCGCAGCGCGGCCATTTTGGTTTCATTCGCGGCCAGTTGGCTGGCGTACTGCTGCACCAGGTCCTGCTGATTCTTGACGGCGTTCAGGCTTTGAATATTGGCGCGGACGCGCGTCTGATCCTGCGTCAAATCGGAGATGCCCGAATCGGCAAGCTGCAACGCGGCGGTGTTATCGGCGATGTCGCGCTTTTTCTGCGCGATCTGTTCCAGCTCGCGGCGGCCCGTGGCGCTGAGCGCTTTGTTTTGAATCCACGTCGTCAGCGCATCCGGGGTCATGTTCGAAATCGAAAGAGTGGTGTTGTACACGCGCTCCTCGCGGATCACGAACGTCTGCGTCGCGGACGCAGCCAATTTGATTTCGAAGCGGTACGCGTCGGCCGTCGTCTCCGTCGCCTTGGCCGGTTCCAACAGCGTGTAGCCGAAGCGCTGCGGATGTTCGATGATGAGTGTCTTCGCCTTCGGATCGACGTTCTTAATGGTGAACGTCTTCACCTCTTCGGCGGCATATTTCGAGGTCAGCATGCCGCGCTGGTAGTGAATTTCCCGCACGACATTCTTCGACGAGTCGAATTTCGTCGTGATACGCGTGCCGAGGTCGACTCCGTAGCTAATCAGCCGCTTGTCGCCCTGCTTCACGGTTTCCACCAGCGCTTCGCCCGCGTACGTTCCTGCGTCGTAGACAGTGATCGGCCCGCCGTCGAGGGTCTTCCCCGTAGAATTGGTCAGCTCCGCGGCGTTCTGCGGATTGACGCCAAAGCCATCTTCATAAATCAGCAGCTTTCGCGCGCCGAGTTTCTGCTGCAAGAACGGCAGCATCGCGGACTCGCCTTTTTTCACCGTGACCGGCGAGGAGAAACTGTATTCGAACAGATCGCCCGCGTCGCGTCCTTCGGCGGTGGAAGACATCGAGGACGCCTCGACGTTAACCGTCTGTGCGGTAGAGCCCACGGACAATGCGTCGCGCGCCGCCATCATTCGCTGAGGAGCCGCAGCAGGCGGCATGCTTTTCGCCACCATGCCGCCGTTAGGACCAGAGATCGCTCCTCCAATCGCCCCCGCGAACACCTTCGGCCTGGCCGCGACGTTGTCTTCCAAATCCGCCTCTTCCCTCTCCACATACTTCGGCGCATACAACTGCGTGATAAACGAAATCGGCCGCCCCGACACCACCGACAACCGCACGCCGTTCCAATCGTCCCCCGACGTGTTGTCGACAATCGCCCATCCTTCCAGCGTCGGCTCGCCCTGCGGCGCGAACAATAATCGATAGCTCGACTTCCACACCGGCGACGGCGTCATGTAACTCGCGATCAGATCCCGAGCCGCCGCGCCGATCGAATCGATGTAGACGCTCCTGCGATCCTTCGACCGCGCCTGGTTCAGCACCGACAAATAATCCTTCAACAGCCCCTGCAATTTCACGTCGGTGAACTTCACGGAGCTGGCCGCGCCGAGGTCGAAGGTGCGCATTTCGCCCACGTCGGTCAGCAGCGTGACGGTCTCGTGCTCGGCTTCCTTGTCACCAGACTTGAGCACCCGCGAGCTGACGATCACGCCCGCCACGCTCTCATTCCCCAGCTTCATCTCCACCCGCGCGCCCTTCATCTGATCCAGAAACACGGCCAGCGTGGAGCCCGTGCCCACGGCGAACGGAAAATTCTTGAGACGCTCTTCCAGAGGTTCGCTGGCGTCGTAGCGCACACCGCTGATTTTGCCTCCCGTGCGGTCGGTAATGGTCAAGGATTTCAGCACGTCGTTCATGTCGTCGGCCTTGAAATCGATGCGAGCCGTGTCGCCCGCTTCCAGCTTCCCGGCACGCTCGAAAAATCCCACCCCGTGCTTGTACAGGATCACCTCGCGGATCGGAAGATCGGCCGCCCAGGCAGCGGTCGTCATCGTCAGAAATAGAGCAGTTTTTCGCATCATAAATTCCCCCACGCCATGAATATGCCGCGAGCTTCCAGGTCCTTTCACAGCTTGACACGAACTCCCGCCACACGTCAGACTCAAAAGTGGCATTAAAACATAAATCGGAGAAATGAAAGCTTGAAGAAACCACTGATCGCGCTCGGATGCTGGCTTGCCTCGACCGCACTGGCTCAAACAGGCGGGGGCTATCTTGGACCAGCCGTTCTGTCCAGCGGCGCCGGCGGCATCGGCAACCGGAGCGGGCAGCAAGTGGATCTCCGATTTTTCGCGGGAGTGAATGGCGTGTACGATTCCAGTATTCAGCCAGTCGCCGTCGATTCCAAGGGCAATTTGGTCATCATCAACGGCCTGGAAGGAGTCGAGGCTAATTTCGGCGTTTATGGGAGCCATGCCTGGAGATCCGCCCAGTTGGGAGTGGACTACCATGGCATCTTCCGCGAGTACAACGGTAACGCAGGGTACGACGGCATCGATCAGGCGCTGGTTCTCGGCTACACCTTGCAGGAGTCTCGCCGCGTGAACTTCAATGGACAGCTGCTGGCCGGGATCCTTTCGAATGGATTGTCCGGAGTCGATATTCTGGCGCCCACGCCGACGTTGACATCGAACGTGGTGGCTACACCGACAACGCTGCTGTTCGACAGCCGGTCCTATTATCTGCAAGGCGGCCTGGACATCACCTATATGCTTTCGCCGCGGACCAGTTTCACGTTCGGCGGCCAGGGCTTCGAAGTGTGGAGGCAGTCGTCCTTCCTGGTGGGCGTCGAAGGCTATAACGCGCGCGGTTCCGTGGAACACAAGCTCAACAAGACGACCTCGGTCGGCTTTACGTACCAACGCCAGCACTTCGATTTTCCGAAGGCCTTCGGCCAGGCCGATATCGACACAGGCGAAGGGTTCGTGGGCACCAAGTTGGGATCGCGCTGGGCACTGGTGGTGCGCGGCGGTGTGTTCCATGCCGAAGTGAAGGGGTTGCAAACGGTGGCGTTGAATCCGGTGGTGGCCGCCTTGCTGGGCACCACCGCATCGATCCAGGCCTTTTACCGCTCCAACATTTATCCCAGCGGACAGGTATCCCTCACCAGAACATTCAAGCAGGCCAATCTGGCCTTCTCCTACGGCCAGACAGTCACACCCGGTAACGGCGTTTACTTGACCTCGAAGACCCAAAACGGCAACGCGAGTTATAGTTATACGGGGATTCGCAAAGTCAATCTTTCGCTCAGCGGTGGATACAGCAATCTGGCCAGCATCGGCCAGGATATTCAACCTTATCGCGGAGGCAATGGCGGAGGAGGCATCACTTACACCATGCCTTACAACCTGCACCTGGTGGGCCGCTACGACTACCGCTACCAGGCGATCGAAAGCCTGATCTATAAACACACCGGCTACCGGGCGACACTCGGTATCACCTATAGCCCCGGCAAGGTTCCTTTATCGTTGTGGTAGATGCCCGGCGCCCGCATACTGCTGGTGGACGATGAAGCCCCGCTGCTGGACCTGCTAAAGCGGTATCTGGAAAGGCTGGGCTACGAGGTGGAAGCCTGCCTCACGCCAGCCGACGCGCTGAAATCCTTCGCCGCCGATCCGTCGCGCGTTTCGCTGGTCTTGACGGATCTGACGCTACCAGGCATGAAGGGCGACGAAATGATCGCCCAGATGCGCGCCATCGCCCCCAAACTCCGAGTGATCATCGTCAGCGGCTATCCGTACGAGCCGAAGGGCAAGCGAACAGTGTTTCTTCAGAAACCGTTCCTGCCGAAGATGCTGGCCGAGCAGCTTGAAGAACTGCTCAAAAGTTAGTTTCTGCCGCAGAAGCCGGGATTCTGGCACATCCCCGACGAGCAGGACGGCATGGCCGCTTCCTTGGTCGTGCCATTCGCCCGAGCGGCGAACGTCGAGTATTGTGTGGTCACGTGACTTTCGCCACATCTTGGACACGCCGGGCACAGCGTGGCGTCGTCACTCCTCCGCACCAGTTTTTCGAACTTCGTTCCGCATCCGTCACACAAGTATTCAAAAATCGGCATAGTTACTCCGTAAGCTCTATCGCTATCTTATCAATCCATTTGCGTACGTCGGACGACGGCGCGGAAAAGCTGTTGACAATAATCGAAAATGCCAGCCATCCGTGGGTCTTGCTCTGCGCGTAACCGGAGAGCGCGATGGCGCGGCTCAGCGTGCCCGTTTTGGCATGAATATTGGCCGCATCGACGGTGCAGCAGAGGCGGTGTTTCAGCGTTCCATCTTCGCCGCCGACAGGCAGCAGGGAGATCCAGGCCTCACGATACTTCGACTCATAAAGATAAGCCAGAATCTTCGTCATCAGCCGCGGCGCAACCATCACGTTGCGCGCCAGGCCCGATCCGTCCTCGACCCGCGCATCGCCCGCCGATGCGCCGGATTCCTTGAACAGCGTGGCCATCTCTTCCAGTCCCGCCTCGCGCGTGCCCATGCGGCGCGTGACGCGGCCGACTTCCCGCAGCATCAATTCGGCATGCAGATTCTGGCTGGTTTTGTCGGTCACCTGTAACAACTGGACGAGCGGAGGCGAAACGCGCGTGGCGAGTTCCACCGATGGACCCGGATCGTAATCGTCCGCGACAGAGCGATGCCGCGCCACGGCCTTTCCAGTGATCACGACGCCTCTCCGCGCCAGCGCGTCATAGAACGCCTGCGCTGCGAAGAGCGCCGGGTCATCCACGGCGATGGTTTCTCCAATCGCTGCATGACGGGCCGGAATGCTGCCCCACAACAGCAACTGGCGCGAATTCTGGACGCGCGAAATTCGGATTCGCGCTTCCCCGCCCTTTGCAACCGTCATGATGCGATTGTCGATCGCGTAATATTCGATGGCCGGCGACAGCGAAAGCTGCGCCGAATCGCCTTCTTCAGCGCCGGGTTGAATGGTGAGCGTAATGGTGTTGTCGTTGAGCGTGAGAGCGCTTACCGGCGCGCCGTAGTCGCGCAGCATGTCGTCCTGAGTCCAGCTGGGCGGATAGGGAGCCCATGGATAGAGGCGATCGTCGCCCACCACGTCGCCGTCGATGCGGGTCAGCCCGGAGGCGACCGCGCGGTCGGCCAGCGCCTCGAGCGTCCGCAGAGGAGGACCGGAACCGCTTTCTTTCGTATAAGGATAGACGCGGCCCGAAAGCGACGGGTCGCCCGAACCGATCAGGACCACGTCGCCCGACGGTTCGCGCACCACCCGCGTGGTGAACGTGTAATCGGGCCCCAGCCGCAGCAGCGCCAGCGACGTGGTGAGCACCTTCATGTTCGAGGCGGGCATCAGCAGAAACTCATCGTTGTAGCGGAACAGAATTTTCTTCGATTCAAGCGAATAAACCTGCACGCCGGCAAAGTATTTTCCGGGCCCCGCTTCGAGCAGTTTGTCGAGCTTGTGCTCCAGCGTTTCGGCGGGGCAGAGAATCGCCAACAGGAGAAAAAGCGCGCTGCGCATGCTGATAAGAACGAGGATCGCATACCGGTCACCTGCTTTGTGTCGTGTGGCGTACGCACTCGTGCGTGCCGCGTCGACACTCGTGTCGATGCAGGCTTTCGAAAACCGCAGGCGTCGAGAAAAGTCTCGACGCGGCACGCACGAGTGCGTACGCCACTACGCTAGGCTG
>Ga0182030_10001862_pt1 | contig 44194 bp, 37 predicted proteins | sample 812S3MmetaG_FD_121299 | JGI IMG/M metagenome (GOLD analysis project Ga0182030, IMG submission 121299) | Permafrost microbial communities from Stordalen Mire, Sweden - 812S3M metaG (Illumina Assembly) | ecosystem: Environmental > Terrestrial > Soil > Wetlands > Permafrost | place: Sweden... | reverse complement strand
CGCCTGCCGCTTTATCGGCTCGCGTTTCGGCGCAGGCAGAGTAAGATCAAAATCGCAAAAACTTTTCAGGAGATTCTAAGTGGCCAAGCCGAACTACCGTCACGCGAAGAAGCAAAAAGAGGCCGCCAGGAAAGCTCGACAGGACGCAAAACAGCAGCGCCGGTCCATCGCAACGGACGCACCCGCAGAGCCCGCGCCGGCGCCGGCGCCCGTGCCCGCGCCCGCTTCGGCGGCCGTGACGGCGCCCGCGAAACCTGTCCAATGAACCGATTGCGGATCTGATTCGACCTCCCGGGGCCCCAAATCGAAGGGATGTCGCCGCCATGCGACGGGCGGCGCCGGCTCCGGCCGACTTCACAGATCTTTTCCTATTTTTCGCTTCAATTACACCGGAAATCGCTGAACAATACCCTCCTTAGAGAGGGTCGGCTCCATCATGTACGCGTCTCGCTCGAGTGGATTCATCGCAATGCGCGGAGCGTGGGCCAGGCTGCTCTTCGCCTCCTTCGGCATGGCATTGCTCGCGCTCGCAGGATGCAACGGCACCGCCGTGGTGACCATGACGAGTACTCCATCGACGGACACCTTCCTGGCCTACCGGGTGGGACTGTCTTCGGTACAGCTTACGACCTCGAGCGGCAAGTCGGGACTGCAGATTCTTCCTTCGAGCACGACGGTGGATTTTGCCCAGCTGACCGGCGTGAGCGAGGTTCTGGGCGCGGCCGCCGTGGCAAAAGGCACCTACACGACGGCACTCATTACGCTCGACTACAGCTCGGCGCAGATCTTTTATGACGACGGCAGCCTCAACGGCGTGGCATTGACGCCCGTGGCTGCGAACGGCAAAGCGTTGGGGCAGATTCAGCTGACGGTGACCTTGGATCCCGCCGATTCATTCAGGGTCTCCGCCAAGGGAGCGTCCCAGCTGGCCATGGATTTCAGCCTCGCGGCGTCGAATGTCGTCGACCTCGGCAATAAAACCGTGACGGTCACACCGATGATCGCCGCGAGCGCACTGCCCATCGACTCCAAGCAGGTCCGCATTCGTGGTCCGATCGCCGGCGTTTCCGCCACCGCCGCCTCGACGACCACGAACGGCTCCTTCGTCATGGGCGTCATGCCCTTCAACGGCACCGTGAGCGGAGCGGGGCAATTGACCATCGTGACGAGCGATACGACGAATTACGAAATAAACGGCAGCACGTCCACGGGCAGCGCGGGACAATCGCAACTCGCCGCCTTGGGCAGCGGAGCTTTGAGCACGGCCTACGGGACATTGACTTCGGCGGACAACACCACGACCACCACCACCGACGGCACGACGAATACGACCAGCACGGTCGACGTCAGTTTTACCGCGGCCGTGGTATTGGCGGGGACCAGCGTTCAAGGCGGGGGCTTGGACCGGGTGTCCGGAATCGTCTCCGGACGCAGCGGCAACACCCTTGCCGTCGAGGACGGCACTTTGGTGGGCGCCGACGGCGTGGAAACCTTCCTCGGCGGCACCACCCTCGTGACCATGGGGCCCAATACCGCAGTGAACGTCTTCGGCGAGGCCGGCGAGTTCAATGTTCCGCAGCAGGTGTCGGTGGGCTCGTCGATCGACGCGTTCGGCGTGGCTTCGAGCCAGACCACCGGCACCGCAGCTCTGGATGCGAGCGCGGGCCGGGTTCGGCTCAATAACAGCACCGCCTCGGGCCTGGTTACCTCGCAGGGCTCGGCCACGCTGACGCTGAACTTGAGCGCGCTCGGCGGCCGCTCGGTCGCGCCCCTTGATTTCGCCGGAAGCGCGGCGACGCCGAGCCGCTACATCGTCGACACCCCTTCTCTCGACCTGACGAACTCGACCGCGGGCGTGCCCGTGGTCGTGACCGGTCTGCCCAATTCGTTCGGGGTGACGCCGCCGAATTTCAACGCGGCGAGCCTGCTCGATCCGACCACCATCGAGGCTGAACTGGTGGTTGATTGGGGCACGGGTACGCCGGCGCCCTTCACCACCTACGACAGTTCCACCATCGACCTGGACGTGCGCAACGGCAGCATCGGTGCGAGGCACCAGATCCAGATCGGCGCGCAGACGATCAATGTGGTCGGGCTGTCCTCCGACCCATCGATCGTTCCGAATGCGACTTCGTCGAACACAGTGTTCGCCATCGGCCACGCGTCGAGTTCGACGATCGAGAGCTTCGACACCTATGCTGCGTTCATCACGCAACTTCAGGCGGAATTGAACGGCACGACGCTGGCCTTGGGGATCACGGCCGTGGGCCAGTACACCGCGCCTACTTTCACCGCGACGAGCATCACTCTTTCCTTGAACAACTGAAACCGCGATCGAACCTGCCGGGAGCGGGATGTATTGCCAGACCCAAGACTGACACGCCGCGAATTCATAAAGGCTGCATCGCTGCTCGCCGCGCCGCTCGGGGTCGAGGCAGCGCCGGCGGCACCGTTGCCGTCACCGGCGCCTGCGGCAACGCCGGCTTACGACCATGCCTACGTCGGCACCTACACGCCGAACGGCGGCGGTATCTACCTGTTCCGCTGCGACCGGACGTCGGGCGCTCTCACCCAGATTGAAGTCTTCGACGACATTCGAAATCCATCCTGGCTGGCGGTGAACCCGGCCCAAACGCATCTTTATGCAGTCAGCGAGATCGACAACTATCAGGGCACCCGCAACGGCGCCGTGGTCTCGTATGCCATCGACGCGCAGACCCGGCGGATCACCCGGATCGGCGCCGTGAGCTCGGCCGGAACCACTCCCGCGCACGCCAGCGTGCACCCGTCGGGTAAGTTCGTGTTCGTCGGGAATTACGGCGGAGGCAATGTCGCGGTTTTCCCGGTGAGGCCGGATGGTGCGCTGGGCGATCCCACGGATGTCAGGCCGAGCGTGGGTCAACGGCACCACTCGCGCGCAGTCGACGATCCACCCGGTCAATTCGCGGTCAGCGATCACGATGGCGCGCACGTACACATGGTTGCCGCCGATCCGAGCGGCCAATTCGTGATCGCAAACGACGCGGGACTGGACCTGACGCTGGTCTGGCGCTTCGACGCGCAGGCCGGGCGGCTGCTGCCCGCCGATGTGCCGGTGATCGCCGCTCCGTCCGGCTCGGCTCCGCGCCACTTCGTGTTTCACCCGAACGGGCGCCTTCTCTACAATTTGTACGAGCAGGATGCGAAGGTTGCGGTGTACGACTATGACCCGGCGACGGGCCGGATGAAATCCAAGCAGCTCGTTTCGGCGCTGCCTGCGAAATTCAGCGGCAGCAACCTCTCGTCGGAAATTCTCATCGCCGAGAATGGCCAATTCCTGTATGTGTCGAACCGGCTGCACAATGCCGTGGCCGTATTCGCGGTTGCCGCCGATGGGCAATTGCGCATGATTTCCGAGGTCTGGGTGCACGCGGATTATCCGCGCTGCCTGACCATCGATTCCGGCGGCCAATTTCTCTATTCCTGCAACCAGAAAGGCGATTCGATCACTTCGTTCCGCATCAACGCGGCGTCCGGCGGATTGCAGTTCACGGGACGCTTCGAGCCGGTGGGCAGCCCCGCCGCCATGATCATGCTGAGGGGCTCCTAGCGAAGGCCCGTGCCGGGATCTATACTGACCGCCGAAGCGCTCGCGCGAACGGGTTGAATTTTATGCAGATCGCAATGGTTGGCTTGGGCCGCATGGGTGCCAACATGGCGGAGCGCCTGATGCGAGGCGGCCATTCCGTCGTCGGCTATGATCCGGCAGAAGCCGCGCGTTCGGCCCTCGAACAAAAAGGTGCGCAGCCCGCCGCTTCGCTCGAACAAATGGTGGGCAAGCTCAAGGCGCCGCGCGTCGTCTGGCTGATGGTACCGGCGGGCGAGATCACGGACGGGACGGTCGCCGCGCTCATGCCGCTTCTCGCGGCGGGGGATACCATCATCGACGGCGGGAACTCCAATTACCGCGATACGCAGCGGCGCGCCGCGGCTGTGGCGCAGCGCCAACTCCACTATGTCGACTCCGGAACCAGCGGCGGCGTTTGGGGGCTCGCCGAAGGCTACAGCCTGATGATCGGCGGCGCCGAGGCCGTTGTCGAGCGCCTGCGGCCGATCTTCGAGACGCTGGCGCCGGCGCCTGATCGAGGCTGGGGGCGGGTCGGACCCGTCGGCTCCGGCCACTACACCAAGATGATCCATAACGGCATCGAGTATGGAATGATGCAAGCCTATGCCGAAGGCTTCTCGATCCTTCAGCACAAGGCGGAGTTCAATCTCGACCTGCATCAGGTCGCCGAAATATGGCGGTACGGCAGCGTCGTTCGCTCCTGGCTGCTGGACCTCACGTCAAACGCGTTGCAGAAGAACCCCACCTTGAAGGGCATCGCTCCCTATGTCGCGGATTCGGGCGAAGGCCGATGGACGGTGGCCGAGGCCATCGAATTGGGCGTTCCGGCCACGGTCATCACGCTGTCGCTGCTCGAACGCCTGCGCTCGCGCGATGCCGATTCGTTCACCGACAAGCTGCTGTCGGCGATGCGCAATCAGTTCGGCGGCCACGCCATCAAAGAAGAATAGTTCCCGCCCCGCCGGTCAGCCGCTGGGAATTTCGGCCTTGTGGCGGCTCACGGCGTCGCCGTCGCCGCTCTTCAGTTCGCCGAACACCAGAGTCGACATGATGGTCAGCGCGCCCAGGCCCAGCAGCGCCAGATGAACGCCGTGGATCATTTCGGAAGCGTTCGCGTGCAGCCGATCCGGAATGAAGAACGCCGCCGCCAAGGATGCGGTGGCCACGCCGAAGCTGACCGCCATCTGCTGAATCGTGCTCGCGATGGTGCTCGCGCCGCTCGCCTCGCGCTCGTTCACATCGGCATAAGCGAGGGTGTTCATGCTGGTGTACTGCAGCGAGGTGAGAAATCCATACGCAAAGCCCATCAGCACGATGAGCCAGAACGGGGTGGCGGCATCGATGGTCGCAAACAGGAGGATCAGCACGCCCAAGAGGATGGTGTTGGCGATCAGCACCGTGCGGTAGCCGAGCTTTTTCAGGATATGCGGCATCGTCAGCTTCAGGCTCATCGCCGCGACCGCCTGCGGCATGATGAGGAGTCCCGACTGGATCGGGGTGAAGCCCAAACCCACCTGGTAGAGGAGCGGCAGGAGAAAGGGAATTCCGCCTATCCCCAGGCGCGTGAACAGATTGCCGGTGACGGCGACGCGGAAGCTGCGGATGCGCAGCAATCCCAGCCGCAACAGCGGGCGGGCGATGCGCACCGAGTGCAGGCCATACGCGCCGATCAGGGCGGCCGAGATCGCGAGCAGGCCCAGCATTTCGCGGCCGCTCAGCGTCGTCTCCCCGAATACCTCCAGCACATAGGACAGCAGCGAAATGCCCGAACTGAACAATACCAGGCCGACGATGTCGAGCGGGTAGTTGCGCTGTTCGCGGTAATTGGGCAGGTGCCGATAGACGAGCACCAAGCCGAATATGCCGATCGGTATGTTGACGAAGAATATGACGCTCCAATGAAAGTAGCCGATGATCAGTCCACCGAGCAGAGGTCCCACCATGGGGCCGATCAGTCCGGGCATGGCAACGAAGCTCATGGCGGTGATGAGTTCAGACTTGGCGAAGGTGCGGACCATGGTGAGGCGGCCGACGGGGAGCATCATGGCGCCGCCGCACCCCTGCAATATGCGGCAGGCAACCAGCAGGTGAATGTCGCTGCAGAGGCCGCAGAGAAACGAGCCGAGCGTGAAAATGCCGATGGCGGAGGCGAATACCCGCCGCGTACCGAAGCGGTTGGCCATCCATCCGCTGATGGGAATGAACACCGCGAGGCTCAGCGTGTAGCTGGCCAGGACTGCCTTCATGCTCAGCGGCGGCACCTTGAGCGCCTGCGCAATCGCGGGGACCGCCGTATTCAAAATGGTGGTGTCGAGCGACTCCATGAAAAAGCCGACCGCCACCAACCATGGCAGCAGACGCATCGCGGTGGCGCTGGCCTGATTGTCGTCGCGTGCTTGCAAGCCGGCGGCGGGCGTCAGGCGCCCGCGAGCGCTGCGTCGACGATGTGCTGGGCCTCGGCAATCAGCCGGTTCAAATGGTCCGGATCGCGAAAGCTTTCGGCGTAGATCTTGTAGATATCCTCGGTGCCCGATGGCCGGGCCGCGAACCACCCGCCGCCGGAAATGACCTTGACGCCGCCGATGGCCGCATCGTTGCCGGGTGCACGGGTCAGGATTTTGACGATGGGTTCGCCCGCCAGTTCGGCTGTCTTCACCTGTGCGGCGTCGAGCTTGGCGAGTCTTTTCTTCTGTTCGGCATTCGCGGCGGCATCCACCCGGTTGGCGAAGACCGCACCCAATTCCCGGCTCATGGCGCGGTAAGCCTCGCCCGGATCCTTTCCGGTGCGCGCGGTGATTTCCGCCGACAGAAGCGCGGGCACGAGGCCGTCCTTGTCGGTTGTCCAGACGCTGCCGTCGAGACGGCTGAAGGAAGCACCGGCGCTTTCTTCGCCGCCGAACCCCAGACTGCCGTCGAGCAGGCCGCTCACGAACCATTTGAAGCCCACCGGGACTTCGTACACGGTCCGCCCGAGCCGGATGCCCACCCGGTCGATCATCGCGCTGCTGACCACGGTCTTGCCGATGGCCGCGTCGGCGCGCCAGCTTTTCCGATGACGGAACAAATAATCGATGCAGACCGCGAGGTAATGATTGGGCGGCAGCAAGCCGCTGCCGGCGGTCACGATGCCGTGGCGGTCGTGGTCGGTGTCGCAGGCGAACGCGATGTCGAACCGATCCTTGAGTCCGATCAGCCGCCGCATTGCGTACGGGGAGGACGGGTCCATGCGGATCTTTCCGTCCCAATCCAGCGTCATGAAACGAAACGTCGGATCGATTTCATCGTTGACCACGGTGAGATCGAGGCGGTGCACCTCCGCGATACGGGGCCAATAGTGCACGCCTGCGCCGCCGAGGGGATCGACGCCCATTCGAATGCGCGAGCTGCGGATTGCGTCCATATCCAATATGGCGCCCAAGTCCGCCACGTAGGTCTGCAGATAGTCGTGAGCATGGGTCGTGGCGGCGCGCCGAGCCGCCGCGAATCCGACTCTCTTGACGGCATCCGCGCCGGACTTGAGCAGCTCGTTTGCCCGCGCTTCGATCCATTGGGTCACATCGGAGTCGGCAGGCCCTCCGTTCGGCGGGTTGTATTTGAAACCGCCGTCATTGGGAGGATTGTGCGACGGGGTGATGACGATGCCGTCCGCGAGCCCGCTCTCGCGTCCCCGGTTGTAGGTGAGGATGGCGTGCGAGACGGCGGGCGTCGGAGTGTATTCGCCGCCCGATGAAATCATCAGTTCCACGCCGTTCGCCGCGAGCACCTCGAGCGCACTGGCGAACGCCGGCGCCGACAGTGCGTGAGTGTCGAAGCCGATGAACAGCGGCCCGTCGATGTTCCGACGGCGGCGGTACTCGCAGATGGCCTGGCTGATGGCGAGCACATGCAGTTCGTTGAAGCTGATATCGAACGAACTGCCCCGATGGCCGGAGGTGCCGAAGGAGACCCGCTGAGCCGCGATCGCGGGGTCCGGCCGCTCGCTGTAATAGGCGGTGATGAGTTTCGGCACGTCGACCAGCGCCGCCGCCGGCGCCGGATGACCGGCAAGCGGGTTGACTCCGGGACTCAAGATGTCGCCAATGCGACGCTCTTCTCGGCGATACGCTTCATGAGTTCGGTCCAGGACTTGACGAAGGATTCCGCCCCTTCCACTTGCAGCCGCGCCGCGAGCGCATCGACATCGATCCCTGCCTTCGCAAACTCGGCGAGCACCTGCTCGGAGTCGCCGCCGTCCGCCGCCATCGCCGCTTTGACGCTGCCCTTGGCGGCGAATTCCAGCAAGGTTTTCTCCGGCATCGTGTCTATGGTGTCGGGCGCCGCCAGGGCTTCGACGTACAAGCCCGCGGGGGCCGCGGGATCCTTGGTGCCGGTGCTGGCCCAGAGCATGCGCTGCTTGCGGGCGCCGGCCGCCGCGAGCGCACGCCAGCGCGGACTCGCCAGCAATTCGCAATGCGCCCGGTAGGTGCGGCCGGCGATAGCGATGCCCAGCCGATTGCGCAGTTCCCGGGGGGCCTTGTCGGCGATCGCGCGGTCCCAGCGGCTCACGAACAGCGACGCAACGGAGCCGACCTGTGGATCGCGGCCGGCGGCGATGCGCCGCTCGATCCCGCGCAGGTAGGCTTCGGACACGGCGAGGTAGTGTTCGCGCGAGAACAGCAGCGTCACATTGACCGGAACGCCGGCGAAAATCGCTTCCTCGATGGCCGGGACGCCGGCCGGCGTCCCGGGAATCTTGATGTATAGATTGGGGCGGTTCGCCTGCTTGTGAATTCGCAGAGCGGCATCGATGGTGGTCTTGGTGTCATTGGCGATGAGCGGCGATACTTCCATGGACACCCAGCCGTCGACGCCGCGGCTGCGGTCGAATTCAGGCCGGAACAAGTCGGCGGCGCGCCGCAGATCCTCCAGCGCCAATTCCACGAACAACTCCTCGCCTTCGAGACCCGCAGCCGCCTTTTGGCGGATGCCGCCGTCGTAAGCCGACGTCTTGCCGATGGCCTCGTCGAATATGGTCGGGTTCGAGGTGAGGCCCGTGACCGACAGCTCGCCGATGTAGCGGCGCAACGTGCCGTTGTCGAGGATTTCGCGCGTGATGTTGTCGAGCCAGATGCTTTGCCCCAAATCGTGAAGGGTCTTCGTGACTGTCATGGCGGCTCCTGGAAATCGGATAATCGGTAGCGGGTGAGGTCTGATATGCGCTCGATCACCTCGTCGGGCGCAGGGCGCGTCGAGTTCGACTCCGGCGCGAGCGCGTAGTGCCCCTGGCGGACGAAAACGGTGGTGACTTTCTCCTTCAGAATGGTTTTCATGGCCGCCAGCAGATTCGGCTTGTCGTCGATCATGACATAGTGCTTCGCCGGGTAGCGCTGCTGCATGTGATCGAGCACCCGTTCCTTGTGCAGGTAGATCATGACGCGGCCATCGACGGCATCCCAAAGGCCGGAACGCTGGATCTTACGCGGCTGGAACACGATGTCGCCGTCGGACAGCACGACGGGCCGGCCGAGGGTCGCGAGGTGTGCCACCGCTTCCAGCGCACGGGGAAACAATCGCGCGGCGAAGGGGTATTCCAGCAGAAAATCCGACATCGCCAGCAATTCCGGGTGATCGTCGAGTCCCGAGCGAAATGCCTGCAAACTTCCCAAATAGTCCGCAAGTCCCGACTGCTCGCGCAATCGGCTGAAAATGGCCCAGTATCGCTCCCGCTCGGCGGGGCCGAAGCCCTGCTCCAGCCGCTCGCCCAGGTCCGCGGCAAAACGATCGTTGTCCAGCAATGTGTTGTCCACATCCAGCAGGAACACCACCTCATCGGCATTCAACACGGCGCGGTTTTCTCGGCGACCGGGTCATGCCAGGTATCCTCGCCCTTGACGACGTCGACCGACGACGCGGGGCCCCAGGTGCCCTGATCGTAAACCTGCACGGGCTCGGCGGCCGTCAGTATCGGGTCGACCACGCGCCATGCTGCTTCGACGCAATCGTCCTGGGTGAAAAGCGACGTGTCGCCGCGAATGGCGTCCCCGAGCAGGCGTTCGTAGGGAGATTTCTCGCTCTCGGAACGATGGCGCGCGACCAGTTCGACGGCGTCGCCGTGCATCTGTTCGCCATTGCGTTTGACCAGCGCACCTTCGCTGATCACCACCTCGGGGCTCAGGCGCAGCCGGAAATAATTCTGCGGCATGGCGTCGTTGGGGTCGAAGATCGCGAGGGGCGGGCGCTTCAATGTCACCGTCACCTCGGTGGCGCTGATGGGCAGGCATTTTCCCGTGCGAATGTAGAAGGGGACCCCCGCCCAGCGCCAGGTATCGATGTGCAGGCGCAAGGCGGCGAATGTTTCGATCTGCGAATTCTTGGCGACTCCGGGTTCATCGCGATAACCCTTGAACTGGCCGCGCACGACCTCCTTGGGGTCGATCGGCCGCATTGCGCGGAACAGGCGCAGCTTCTCCGCTTGCATCGCTTCCGGCTCGTGGCCCGTGGGAGGATCCATCGCCAGCAGAGCGGTGACCTGCAGCAGGTGATTTTGTATGACGTCGCGCACGGCGCCCACCTCTTCGTAGAAGGATCCGCGGCCCTGCACGCCGAATTCCTCGGCCATGGTGATCTGCACGTCCTGCACGTAGTGACGGTTCCAGATCGGCTCGAGAAAAGTATTGGCGAAGCGGAAGTACAGAAGATTCTGCACCGCCTCCTTGCCGAGGTAGTGGTCGATGCGAAAGATCGACGCCTCGGAGAAGACTGCGTGCAGCGTGCGATCGAGGGCTTGCGCGCTGGCGAGATCCCGGCCGAACGGCTTCTCGACGATCACCCGCGCGTCGTCAGCACATCCCGATTTTTCAAGACCCTGGACCACGCTCGCGAACATGCTCGGCGGAATCGCCAGATAGTTGATCGGCCGGGCCGCGAGTCCGAGCGCCTTTTTCAACTGCGTGAAGGTTTCCGGTGCGGTGTAGTCTCCGTCCACGTAGCGCAGCTGCGCGGCGAGCTTGTCGAAGGTGGCGGCGTCGAAGTCGCCGCTGTTTTCGATGCTCTCCCGGGCCCGCTGCTTGAGCTTGTCCAGCGTCCAGCCGGCGCGCGCCATGCCGATGATGGGAATGTTCAGCCCACCCCGCCGCACCATGGCGTACAAAGCGGGAAAGATTTTCTTGTAGGCGAGGTCGCCCGTGGCGCCGAAGAAAACGAAAGCATCGGATTCGACAGGGGCCATTTATCGCCTCACATTCAGTTCGCGCCGCAGGTGTTCGAGTTCGTCCATCAGTTCGAGCGCCAGCGCCACGCCGGCGAGGTTGATCTCGAGGTCGCGCTCCAGCCGCAGCGCCAGCCGCGCGCGGCGCAGGGCAGCACCGGTAAAGCGCCATTCGACCGTGTCAACCGCCACCACCTCCAGGACGCCCTCTTCGACGAACTCCACGATGTGGCGTTCATCGACGGCGCAGATGCGGCTCAAATCCCGGACGGTGAGCACCGCCGAGTCCTCGAATATGGCGCCGGCCAATGCTTGATCCTGCGACATGGGCATCATGACTTACACTCCGAGATTCGCGCGAGGGTTGAAGGGCAGCGCCTGGGCCATGGCCGAATAAGCGGCTTTGGCCCGATCGTCGGCTGCGGGCGGCAGAGCTATCTGCAGAATGACGTAAAAATCGCCGGGGGGTGCGGCGGGGATGCCGCGGCCCTTCAGCCGCAGCTTGGTGCCGGCGTGCGACGCCGGGGGAATTTTCAGATCCACCGTTCCGCCGGGGGTCGGTGTTTTCACCGCGGCGCCGAGCGCCGCCTCCCAAGGAGCAACCGGCAGTTCCAAGTACAAGTCGCGGCCGTCGATTCGATACCAAGGATGCGGCTGGAATTCGACCTCGATGAACAGGTCGCCGGGCGCTGCGGCGCCCGCGGTGCGCGCGCCCTGGCCCGCAAGCCGAATGTGCTGACCCGGCAGGATCCCCTTGGGCACTTGAACGTTGAGGGTGCGCTCCTTGGTCACCAGACGGCCCGCCGCATCGATCTCGGGGACGCGCAGCGTGAGCTGCCGGGTGCCGCCCTTCAGAGTGGCGTCGAGATCCAGCAGCACCTTCGCGTGATGGTCGCGGCTGCCGCTCGATTCGGCCCTCCCCTGCGAGCCGAAGAGCGACTCGAAGAAATCGCTGTATGCCGATTCCCCGCCGCCCGCACCGCTGAATTCGAATCCCGCGCCCCAATCGGGAGGCGGCCTGAAATCTTGTCCGGGCGGATGGCCTTGCCCGAGCTGATCGTAAGCGGCGCGCTTTTCAGGGCTGCGCAGGACTTCGTATGCCTCACCCACTTCCTTGAAGCGCGCCTCGGCGTCCTTTTCCTTGCTGACATCGGGGTGATATTTGCGGGCGAGCTTTCGGTAGGCCTGCTTGATCTGCGCATCGGTGGCGTCCCTCGCCACTCCCATGACCTTGTAATAATCCTTGAACTCCATCGATCACCTGCAAGACTTCGGATCCGCAACCGGCACGCAAGGATACTATGCGCCAACTACGTCAGATCAATAATCCGGTGTAGGCGAACTCCTACGCTAGAGCTGATAGGCAACCGTCAAGAGCAAGCCCTCGCCAATGTCGCGCCACAAGCTCGGGGCACGGCAATCGAAGGGCGCCGCTCCGGGTATCAGGGCCCCGACCCAGCCGGCGAGCCAATCGATTTCGTCCGTACCGTAGAACACGACGGCGCATTCATAGTTGAGCAGGAGACTGCGCGAATCGAGATTGACCGATCCGGAGAGAGCCAGGGAGTCATCGAAGATAACGGCTTTGGCGTGGATCATGTACGGCAGCAGATGAATGTTGACTCCCGCGGTGCCGAGCGAACGCAAAGCCCGGTTGCGGGCGAAGTCCGCCAAGCGATGGTTCGACACAGCCGGAATGCACAGGTCGATTTTCACGCCGCGCCGCGCCGCCAGCCGCATCGCGGTTTCCAGGCTGGCGTCGGGAACGAAGTAGGGCGTCACGGCGAGCATGCGTTCGCGCGCATGAAAGCAGGCGTCGATCAGCAAGGCATGCACCGTGTCTTCGGCCTGGTCCGGGCCGCTGGGCAGGAATTGCGCCCGAGCCGCCGGCTGCAGCATCCGCGCGGTGGAGTCCATGGATGCGGGGTCTTGCGCCGGAAGGCTCGTCATCGCTGCGGCGGGAATGGCGGCGGGCCTGCCGCCGGCGGCAACCCAATCGTCCTCGAACTGCGATGCGGCAGCGGTTGCGACCGGTCCCTCCAGATCGAAAGACAAATCCAGCCACGGGGTCGCGCCGGCGAGGCCGGTGAAATACTCCGCGGCTATGTTTCTGCCGCCGGCCCAGAGGCGGCTGCCGTCGGCGATGACCATTTTTCGATGGTCGCGCAGATTTCGCGGACCTTGGGTCTTGCGCGCGAGCAAGGGGCTGAATATCCCGGTCTCGACCCCGGCGAGCTTCAGATCGCTCAAGCAGGAGCGCGGCAACTGAAAGGCGCCCACGCCGTCGACCAGAAAGCGTACTTGGACGCCGCGGCGAGCGCACTCCATCATGCGCTGCATGGCTTCGCGGCCGAATGCGTCGTCGCCGAGAATGTAAGTGCACACATCGAGGCGGACGGCCGCGGCCGACATGGCGGCGAACAGCGCCTCCGCGGACTCGCTGCCGTTTCGGTGCAGCCGCACGGCACAAGGCGCGGACGGCGCCAAGCCGAAGCTCTCGATCAAATCCTCGGCCCAGTGGCGCCCTGAAGAACCGTACCCGCCTCCGCGCAGAACCCTGCGGGGCAATTTGCGGCGGCCGAAGAGCAGGTAAGTCGGCAGCGCCAGATAGGGCACGGCTATCATCCCGAGAACCCATGCGATGGCGATCGAGGGCGGGCGGCGCTCGCGCTCCACGCGCGTGGTCAATACGTAGATCAGGACGCTGATCGCGATGACCAGCGAATGAATCGTGACCCGCGGAAACCACGCGTTCATCGAAGCTGCAATTGCCGCAGCACCGCCGGCACCAGATCGGGCAGGTCCTCGGCGAGCAGACCGGGGCCGAAAGCGGCCGCCGCCGCGCCATGCATCCAAACGGCCGCCGCCGCCGCCTTGAATGCGTCCATTCCCTGTGCCAGAAGTCCCAGGATCAGTCCGCCGAGAACATCGCCCGCGCCGGCAGTGGCCAGGCTCGGGGGGGCATTGGTGTTGACCACGGCGCGCCCGTCGGGCGCCGCGACCACGGTGTCGGCGCCTTTCAGCACCATCACGGCGCCGCTTTGACGCGCGGCAGCGCGGGCGCGCGCGAGCTTGTCGCCGCGCGCGTCGAATACGCGTGAAAATTCTCCGTCGTGCGGCGTCATGACGCACGATCCGCGGATGGCCTGGCGGAGCTCGGCCGACTTCCCGGCGAACACAGTGATGGCATCCGCGTCGAGCAGCACCGGGCGCGAGGTCTGCAGCAATTCCAGCGCCGCCTGCCGCGTGGCGTCGTTGACCCCGGCGCCGGGACCGATCAAGAAGGCGGTGTAGCGCGAGTCGGACAGCAGCCGCTGCAAGTCCGCGTCCTTGGTGAGCGGGTGCACCATGATGCTGGTCAGAGCGGCGGCATACACGGGAAATGCGATTTCCGGCACCGCGATCGTGGTGAGTCCCGAGCCGATGCGCGCAGCGGCGCGTGCGGCCATTCGCACCGCACCGGTCATCGGGTAGCCGCCCAACAGCAACGCATGGCCGCGGGTGTATTTGTTGCCCGAGGATTGGACTTTGGGCAATTCGCCGTGCCATAGGCAGGGATGGTTTTCCCAGGTATCGGCCCCGAGCGATTCGATCACCGCGGCCGGGATGCCGATATCGGCCACCACGATGTCGCCGCACAAATCCCGGCCCGGCAGCAACGCGTGCGCCGGCTTCTTGCGCGCGAACGTGACGGTGCACGTAGCCTGCACCGCACCCATGCTGCCGCCGCTGTCTCCCATCACGCCGCTCGGCACGTCGACGGCCACCAGCGGCACGCCGCGCCGCGCCGCCGCGGCGAGCACTTCGAGGACTCGCGGCTCCAGCGGCCGGCTCAAACCGGATCCGAACAAGGCGTCGACGACCAGTTCGGCGCCTTCGATCGCCTCGGGGGTCATGTTCGCAACGCCGCCCTCCCAGCGGGCCGCATGAAACGCGGCGTCGCCGCGCAGGGTTTGCCTGCTGCCGAGCAGGGCGACCCGGACGGGCCATCCGGCTTGCGCGAGCGCGGCGGCCGCGACGAAACCGTCGCCGCCGTTATTGCCGGGACCGCAAAGAACGGTGGTCGGCCGAGACGGCCAACGGCCGATGATTTCGCGCGCCACGGCGCCGCCGGCATTGTGCATGAGCACGGAACCGGGGATGCCTGCGGCAATTGCCGAGCGGTCGGCCTCGGTCATCTGCGCCACGCTGAGCAGCGCCTTGTCGGTCGCGCGGGCACCGTCCTTCAAGCGGCGGCGCCCCCGCTCATGGTTGCGGCGTTCATGAGTTCAGAGTGCCGGCGAGGGCGCCCACCAAGGTGGTTACCGCCATGGCGAGCGCGCTCCAAAAGGTCACGCGCAGCGCGCCGGTCCGCATGTCGGCGCCGCCGACCTTGGCAGACCATCCGCCGAGAACGAGCAAGCATGCGAGCGATACGACAACGATGCAGAGCATGAGATACCGCTGCGGAGCGAATACCGCGACCGCCAAGGGCAGCACGGCACCCGTTGCGAAGCTGGCGGCCGATGCGAGAGCGGCCTGCAGGGGGCGGGCTCGCGCTTGGGCCGACAAACCCAGTTCGTCGCGGGCATGCGAACCCAAGGCGTCGTGCGCCATGAGCTGTGCCGATACCTGCTCGGCCAGAGCCGGGTCGAGTCCGCGGTGCACGTAGATTTCCGTCAATTCGCGGCGCTCACCGGCATAATCGACTTCGAGCTCGGCGCGCTCCTCAGCCAGCGCGGCGGCCTCCGTGTCCGCCTGCGAATGCACGGAAACGTACTCGCCCGTGGCCATCGACATCGCCCCGGCCACGAGCGCGGCGATTCCGCTCAGTAATATCCCGTTCTGCGGGACATGGGCCGCGGCGACGCCCAGGATCAAACTGGAGGTCGAGACGATGCCGTCGTTCGCACCCAGCACGCTGGCGCGTAGCCAGCCGACCTCGCCCAAATGGTGGCGCTCGTGACTGCGTGGACGCATGCGGATCCTGTATATATCAACAGCGGACCGGACGCGTGACCGCCCCTTCCGCTAAGCCCTGCCGGTCTTGGGGCCGAAAAAATACCAAAGAATGAATCCGAGCACCGGCAGGAGGATCACGAGGACCGTCCAGAGCACTTTTCTCCCGGTATCGGCGGCGCTCTGAAAAATATTGACGATCGCCCAGATGTCGGCGATCAAGACGATAAGACCGCCCAGACCTTGGTATTGCATTTCTTATCCTCGTTGGCAGTGCAGCCTCTTAACGTACACGCTTGAAGGCCATCATGGCAAAGGCTTTGCGAATCACAGCAGCAGCAGGAGGCCGCCGATCGCGCTCAATGCCAGGACGAGCTGCTCGAACAGCGCCTGGTTGATATGAGTCACGAGCCAGCGGCCCACGAAGGCACCGAGCACCACCGCGGGCGCAAGCAGCATGTTGAACCCGAAGCTGTGAACGGTGATCAATCCGAGACCGACCATGAAGGGAACCTTGAAGAGATTGAGGCACAGAAAGAAGACCGCTGCCGTTCCGACGTATTCGAGTTTCGGCAGACGCATCGAGACGAAATAAATCGCCATCAAAGGCCCGGCGGCATTCGCAACCAAGGTGATGAATCCGGCGACGACGCCGACCGAGGCGGCAAACACCCAGGACCGGTGGCTGGCGGCGACGTCCGACTGCGCCGATCCATAGCGCCGCCAATAGCTCAGCGCGGCGAGCGATACGATGATGGCCCCGATCATGACCCGGGCATGCCGATCGGAAACCGACCCCAATGTGAAATAGCCGATCACCACCCCCGCCGCGGTGAAGGGGAAGAGCCTCCATATGTAGCGCCATTGGGTGTGCCGGCGATACGAGAATACCGCGACGAAATCGCCGAATATCAGCAGCGGCAGGACGATGCCGCTCGCCTGTTTGCTGCTCGGAAAGATATGCGTGAACAAGGCGACGGAAAGAATGCTGAGACCGGTGATGCCGCTCTTGGACACACCGACCATGAAGGCGCCCAGAGCGGCGAGCAGCCATTGAAGAGGTTCGAACGTCATGTGTCATTCCAAGACCGGAGTGCTTCTGGCAAGCTTGCCTGCCGGCGATCCATCCCGATGTGCGACTAGTTTTCATGCCCAACCTGTACCACGATACCGCGGAACCTGCCGCAGCGGTGCCCGCGCTCGAGGGCGGCCGGCAGACCGACGTGCTGATCGTGGGCGCGGGGTTTACCGGCTTGTCCACGGCACTCTCGCTGGCCGAAAGGGGCGCCGGTGCCGTCGTGCTGGAGACCCACGATCCGGGCTGGGGCGCTTCGGGGCGCAACGGCGGACAAGTCAATGCCGGACTCAAAGCCGATCCGGACGCCGTGGAGCGGGATTTCGGCGCCGATCTCGGCGCTCGAATGTCGGCGTTTGCGGGAGCGGCGCCGGCCTACGTTTTCGATCTGATCGCGCGCCTCGCCATTCCCTGCGAGGCGCGCCGCAACGGAACCTTGCGGGCAGCCATCCGCACCCGGCATGTCCGGAAATTGGAAGAGACCGCGAATCAGCTGGCACGCCGCGGCGCGGCCGTGGAGTTATTCGGAAGATCGGAGAGTGCGGCTGCGACCGGCAACGAACGGTACGCCGCGGCGCTGTTCGACCGCCGCGGCGGCGATCTGAATCCCCTGAGCTTCGCGCGCGGGCTCGCGCGCGCGGCACTGCGCGCCGGCGCGTCGATCCACGGCGGCAGCCGCGTACTCTCGCTGTCGCGCAGCGGGGATCGATGGCTGGCGCGCACCGCGCGGGGTACGGTGACGGCGGACCAGGTCGTCCTCGCCACCAACGGCTACACGGATGATCTTTGGCCCGGCCTTAGGCGCAACGTCGTCCCGCTGTTCGGCGCCATCGTGGCGAGCGAAGTTCTTCCCGAGGAGATTGCGCGGCAGGTCATGCCGGCCCGCCCGGTGCTCTACGAGAGCGGGGCGGTCACGGTCTATTACCGCATCGACGGCGCTGGGCGCCTGCTCATCGGCGGCCGCGGCCCGATGAGCGAGATCTCGTCGGTTGCCTCTGCGCCGCATTTGCCGGCCTATGCCCGCGAACTTTGGCCCGCACTGCGCTCCGTGGCGTGGACTCACGCATGGGGAGGCCGTCTCGCCATGACGGCCGACCGGTATCCGCACATCATCGAGCCCGCTCCGGGCGTGATTGCCTGCCTCGGATACAACGGACGCGGCGTGGCATTGAGCACCTCGATGGGCGGCCAGATCGCGAATCGGATCATGGACCGGACGGCGCAATTCGACATGCCGATCACCTCCATCAAGACCATCGCCTTTCACCGCCTGTGGCCGCTGGCGGTACGCGCGGAGATCGCGCGAGGGCGCCTCTGCGACATGCTGGGACTCTAGCGGTGAACCAGGTTCCGCGATCCGAGGGGAGCGTCGCGGAGGCGCTGGCGCATGCGGCGCGGCTTCTCAACGGCGATCCGGCGCTTGCCGCGCAACAGGCCACCGAGATACTGAAGGTGGCGCCCCATCATCCGGCGGCTCTGCTGCTGCTCGGCATGGCGCGGCGCGCGGCGGGCAACCCCGTCGCCGCTCTCCAGGTGCTCGAGCCTCTCGGCGCGAGCCAACCTTCTTCGGCGGCAACGCACTATGAGCTGGGTCTCGCTCTCGGCGAGACCGGCCGGCATGAGTCGGCGCTCGCGGCGCTGCGCCGCGCCCTGGCACTCAAGCCCGATCTGCCGGACGCCTGGCGCGCGATGGGGGATTACCTGCGGGCGCTGGGCGATGGCGAGGGAGCCGACGCGGCGTACGCGCGGCACCTGAAGGCATCCACCCACGATCCGCGCCTGATGGCCGCGGCCGCGGCGCTGTGCGAGAACGAAATTCCGCAAGCCGAACTTCTCCTGCGCGAGCATCTGAAGCGATTTCCGACGGATATCGCCGCGATGCGCATGCTGGCGGAAGTGGCGGGCCGGCTGGGCCGCTACCATGATGCGCAAGCGCTGCTGGAACGATGCCTGGAGCTATCGCCCGCTTTCAATGCCGCGCGGCATAACTATGCGGTCGTTCTGCACCGGCAAAATAAATCCGCCGCGGCGCTGCGCGAAATTCAGCGGCTCATCGAAGCGGAACCCCGCAATTTGGGATATCGCAATCTACAGGCCGCGATATTGGCTCGAATCGGCGAATACTCGGAGTCCATCGGCCTGTATGAGAAATCTCTCGGCGCTCATCCGCGGCAGCCGGCGATCTGGATGAGCTACGGGCACGCACTGGCGACCGCCGGCCGGGAAGCGGACAGCATCGCGGCGTACCGCCGATGCATCAGCTTGTCGGCACAGTTCGGCGAGGCCTACTGGAGCCTGGCCAATCTCAAGACATTCCGGTTCGAGCCCGCCGAACGCCGGCAGATGCTGGCGCAGCTGGCGCAGCCCGCCCTGCACGAAGAAGACCGGTATCATTTCCATTTCGCCCTGGGCAAGGCCTTCGAGGATGCGCAGAACTATTCCGATTCGTTCGCCCATTATCAGTCGGCCAATCGCCTGCGCCGCATGGCGCTCGACTATGATCCAGAGGACGCCAGCCGCCATGTGCGCCGCTGCAAGCAGCTTCTGACCCGGGAATTCTTCGCCGCGCGGAGCGGCGCGGGGACGGATGCGCCCGACCCGATATTCATCGTGGGACTGCCGCGCGCCGGTTCGACCTTGATCGAGCAGATTCTCGCCAGCCACTCCGCCGTGGAAGGCACCATGGAGCTGCCCGACATCATCTCTTTGGCGAGACGGCTGGGCGGCAAGAAGCGCAGCTCGGACGAGTCGAAGTACCCGGAAGTTCTGGCCGACTTGAGCGCGGGGCAGTGCCGCGCGCTCGGTGAAGAGTATCTGCAGCGCACGCGCATCCAGCGCAAGACCGGCAAGCCGTTCTTCATCGACAAGATGCCCAACAATTTTATGCACCTGGGCTTGATCCGCCTGGCGCTGCCGAATGCCAAGATCATCGACGCACGCCGCCATCCCATGGCGTGCTGCTTTTCGGGTTTCAAGCAGCATTTCGCCCGCGGCCAGAATTTCAGCTACTCGCTCGAGGATATCGGACGCTATTACCGCGACTACGTGGAGTTGATGGCCCACTTCGATCGAGTCCTGCCCGGTACGATCCACCGGGTCGTGTACGAGAACATGATCGACGACGCCGAGGCGCAGATACGCCGCCTGTTGGATTTTTGCGGATTATCTTTCGAGCCTGAGTGCCTGCTATTCTACGAGAACGATCGCGTCGTCAGGACCGCCAGTTCTCAACAGGTAAGACAGCCGATATTTCGCGCCGGGTTGGACCAGTGGCGGCACTTCGAGCCGTGGCTCGACCCGCTGAAAGCGGCGCTCGGACCGGTGCTCGGCGCGTGGACTTTGAGGGGATGAATGAATGACTCGCAGCCGAAAAAGAAAACTGCAGCGCAGCCGTGCCCGTTGGGCGGTCATGCCGCTGGCCTCCGCCGTGATGGCCGCCGCCGGCGCCGGCCACGCGGACCAGGTCGAGTCGGGCACATTGGAGGAAATCGTCGTCACTGCTCAAAAGCGCACCGAGGACATGCAAAAGGTGCCGATCAGCATGCAGGTGCTGGGGGGCGAGAAGCTCGAACAATTGCAGGTCAATAGCTTCGACGATTACGCGAAATTTCTGCCGAGCGTGAGTTTCCAGACCCTGGGACCCGGCCAGGCGGAGCTTTATTTTCGCGGGATCGCGAGCGGAGGAGACGGGTTGCACGCCGGGTCGGCGTCGGCCACGGGAATGTATCTCGATGAGATTCCGGTGACCACCATCGGAAATTCAATCGATCTACACATGTATGACATCCAGAGGGTCGAGGCGCTGGCGGGTCCGCAAGGCACCCTGTACGGCGCGAGTTCCCTGTCGGGAACCCTGCGCGTCATCACGAACAAGCCCGATCCCACGAAGTTCTCCGCAGGCTACGACGTGAAGGGCGACAAGTACGGAAAGGGCGCCGGCGGCGGAGAGTTCGAGGGATTCGTCAACATCCCGCTCACCGACAATATGGCCGTGCGGCTGGTGGGCTATTACGAACGCGACGGCGGCTATATCAGCAACACGCCGGCGACGCGCACCTACACGCGGCAGTCCACGGATCCGGCCACGTACCCGGACGCACCCTTGACGATCAACAACAATGCCTTCGTCAAGGACAACTTCAACGACGTCGAGACCTATGGCGGCCGCGCCGCGCTCAAGTTCGATTTGAACGACAGTTGGAGCATCACGCCGATGGTGCTGTATCAGCACCAGCAAACCAACGGGACGTTCGGGTTCGACCCGCTGGTCGGCGACCTGAAGGTGCAGGATTTCGAGCCCGATGCCACGCTCGATCACTGGTACCAAACCGCACTCACAGTCGAAGGCAAGATCAGCAACTACGATCTGGTGTATTCGGGCGGTTATTTCGAACGCAACACCAGCGTCGCTTCGGATTATTCCGAATATTCGGTCGCCTACGACTACTACGGCTATTCGCGTTTCAGGGACAACAACGGCAACCTCATCGACCCCACGCAGGCGCAGCTTCAGACCGACCGGTTCACGAAGATGACGCATGAAATCCGCCTGAGTTCTCCGGCGACGGACCGCTTCCGCTTCACGGTAGGCGCCTTCTACCAGCGCCAGACCGACGAGATCCGCGACGAATATCTCATCAACAACCTGGGCAGCGTCGCGCCCTATGATTTTTCCGTCACCGGCCAGGCCAACACCCTGTACCTGACCCAGCAGACGAGGGTGGACCGCGACTATGCCCTGTTCGGGGATGCGACTTTCGACATCACCGATCGGCTGAAGTTGAGCGCGGGCATCCGCGGATTCGTCGCGAGGAACACCCTCTATGGATTCTTCGGCTTCAACGACAATTTCGTCGATCTCGACAACGGCGATAATTTCGTCCATAGCAGCGGCGAGAGTTCGTGCATCAACGCGCCCTCGGTGGGCGGCAATCTGCCGTGCGTGAATACGGACAAGGGCATCCGGGAATCCGGCCAGACCCACCGGGTCAATCTAACCTATCAGCTCGATCCGGATCGAATGGTGTATGGAACCTATTCCACGGGGTTTCGCCCCGGCGGCAATAATCGCCGCGTCGGCTTGGGTCCGTATACCGACGATACGCTCTCCAACTACGAGCTGGGATGGAAGACGGGCTGGTTCGATCACCGCCTTCGCTTCAACGGCGCGGTGTTCTATGAAAAATGGAAGGACGTTCAGCTCGGCGTAACCGGTCCCAATGCGATTACCGACATCTGGAACATCGGCAACGCGTCCGTCAAAGGGGTCGAATCCGATATCGATTGGCTGGTATGGGATCATCTGGACGTCTCTGCCTCGGGGACGTACGTGAACGCGCGGACCACGACGGCGTTCTGCGGCGAGGACTTGAACGATGCGGACAAGGGGACGCCCGCGTATGGGCAATTGCTGCCCAGCTGCCCCGGAGCTCCGGGAACCGCCGACGGTCCGTCGGCGCCCGCGGGGAGCCGTCTGCCGGTGACACCGGAATTCAAGGGAAATGTCACAGGGCGGTATCGATTCAGCGTCGGCGATTACAAGAGCTTCGCCCAGGCTTCACTCCTGCACCAGAGTTCCGCCACCTCGACCATCGACAGCGCCACCGAATCGATTCTCGGCCCGACGCCCGCGTTCACGACGGTGGATTTCTCGGCCGGCACCGGCGCCGGCAATTGGAATTTGGTGCTCTATATCGAGAATGCCTTCGACAAGCGGGGACAGCTGAACCGCTTCGGGCAGTGCGGAGCCACCCTGTGCTACGAGGAGCCGCGCATCTATCCGATCAAGCCTCAGAATTTCGGGGTGAAATTCGGGCAAAAATTCTAGTTGTCGGTGTACAGCCGGCGCAGCCGGTGCAGATCGATGATGACGTCGTAGCGCTGGTCGGCGGGCAGCTTGGGCCCGGAGGAGAATTCGTAGCGGCTGTCGAGATTGGCGATCTCCGGATGCAAGTCATGCATCGCGCGCTTGAACATTTCCCTGGGCACCCATTCCGAGTTGGACGACAGGGAGCCGAATTCGTCGTGATAGATGGTCGCGGTGGAGAGGTCCGCCGGCGTCGATGCGACGGCAAAAATCCGCGGATGAGCGCCTTCCAAGTGGACATGCTTCGCGCCGGTCAAGATCAGCTGCCATTCATTGCCCTGCGGTACCGCGATCAACGCGTAGACATGGTGCTGCGCCGTGAGAAATGCCGCCGCCACCGCAAGGGTCGCCAACATCCGCCGGCCGCCGGCGCCCCAGTTTTCCGTGAGCGAGCGCACCGAGGCCACCAAAAAACAGAGGAGCACGGCAGTCATCGCGAGGATGGTGCGGTAGGTTGCGTAGTGCTCGGAGGCGATCAGGCTGACGCCGCATGCGAAGACCGGCAAGCCGAACAACCCCGTCAGCCAGATGATTCCGCGGCTGCGTCCGTAGCGGCGCCACTCCACGCAGCTTCCCGCCAACAGCAGCGCACCGACGATGGCGGCACCGACGAAGTAGAGCGCATAATCGCGGTGGTTGTTGTCGTTCAACACGAACAGGCTGAGGGCGTTGGGCAAAGTCTCCTGCAAAAACCAGGCGATTTTTTCGCCCCAGTGATGCTCGAAGGCAACCCGCCCGGATTTGACGAACACGTGCGCCGCATACAGCGCGGACATCACGCAATAGGCCAATCCCAGCGTCGCGACCACGAAGCCCAGATGAATCCCGGCCCATCGGGCGGTCTGAATCAGGCTTCGATGCCGCTGGGCAATCATGGCACCCGCCAGCGGCACCACATAAAACAAGGCGCTCGGCTGATAAATCAACGCGCTCCCGACCATGAGGCCGAGTGCGACCAGCCACTGCCCCACGGCGCGGCCGCGTCCTGCGCTCATCCCGACGTTGAGCGCCCCCTCGACGGTGAAGAATCCGCCGAAGGCGAGAAGCGCCGTCGCGGCATACGGCCAGCCGACGGCCCAGCCTGCGATCACTTGAGACGATGGGATCAAGGCGAGCAGGACCGCGAAACACAGGCTCGTGCCGAACGACCAGCCGAGCGCGCGCAAGCCCCGGAAACTCACCAGCGAGATCGCGCCCAGCAGCAAGGATGCGGCAAATCGCATCCATTTGAGACTCTCCACGCTGCTGGTCTGGCCGTACGTCGCCTGCAGCAGCCAGCCGTAGATCGGCCGCGCATGCGAGGCGCAAAACATCACGACCTTGCCCACTTCTTCATGCGCCTCGCGCAAATTCGAGTAATCGTCGCGCAATCCGAAGTCATGGAAAGTCGCCGGCCAATAAGCGATCAAGGGCACGAGAAACAGCAGCGCGGTCAACATCCCGGCCCGCAGACCTACGACGCTGCGGCGTCCGGCCAGGACCCTGGCATGTTCGGGAATCGCGATCGGTGGCGCGATTGACGGTTCGGTGACGATGTTTTCAGGAACGGACATAAGTGTGAAAGACAGCCCCCTGCTGCATTGCGTTATCTGCTTGCCGCCATCCATCGATTGCCAAGGGCAATGAAGTGAGTAGATCTGGGAATGGAATGGCGGTCAGGGCTGATTCTAGCCGGACAGCGCGCCGGAAATCCGCGCGAAATAGCGAAAAAAGACGTTAAATATCTGTTAACTGGCCCGATATCTGTTAACTCGGCTAACGGGGGCGCCGGTAGGGCTCAAGCGGCCACGCACAGATTTTTCCCGCCGTCCTTCGCCCTGTACAGGGCCGCGTCCGCCCGATCGAAGACGGTTTCCGGCGTATCGCCCTCGTGCAGTTCGGTCACGCCGCATGAAACGGTGACACGCACCGGCGTTCCCCGAAAATGGAATCGCAAGCCTTCCACCGCCATGCGCACTTGATTGGCGATATGCACCGCCTCGGCGAGGCCGAGTCCGACCAATAGCACGGCGAATTCCTCGCCCCCGATCCGGGCGACGAAGTCGGCGGGGCGCAGCACGGCGGAGAAACAGCCGGCGACACTTTGCAGGACGCGGTCACCCGCGCGGTGACCGTATCTGTCATTGACGTTTTTGAAACTGTCGATATCCCACAGGAGCATGACCAAGGATTCGCCGCCCCTGGCGTGCCGCGAGATTTCCAGTGCAAACCGTTCATCGAAAGATTTGCGGTTGGCCACCCCGGTCAAGGGGTCGCGCCGCGCGCCGTGTTTTTCCTTGTCCAGCTTGGAGTGCAGATCCTGGGCTTCGCGCTCCAAGTCGGCGATTCGGGCGCGCATCTTCTCGGCGCGGCCGTTGTATTCCATCAGGCGATTCTCTTCCCGGTCGCGGAATTCGCAGACCTGCCGGGCCACCGATTTCAGGCGGGAGCTGACGACCGACTGCAGCAGGCCCAACTCCCGGGCCCCGCTGACCTCGACGGTGAGCTCCCGAAATTGCGACATGACCGTATCGTTCAGGGATTGGGTGTCGTCGAAATGACTTCGGCTGGCGTTGTTCGATTCGGTCAGGTAGCCCGCCATCTCCTCGATACGCTTGGTGACCTCCGAGAGCATGGCAGCGGCCTGCAGCCGTTCACGCGCCAGCGATTCGCCGCGCTCCTGGATGAGATCCGCCGCGCGCGCAATGATGGACGCCAGGGCGGCATCGCTCGCGGCGCCCGGCGCTTCGGCGATCAGGCTCTGCATCGCCGGGGCGTCGGGGGTGTCCGCCTTGAGGCGATCGAGCAAGCCGGCGAGCGCGGTGCGAGCGGCAACGGGCGGGGCGGGCGGCGAGGGCACCCAAGGCTGCGGAGGAGCCGATGACATGTCGATCGCTTTGACCACGGTGGTGAGCGAATCAGCCAGGCGCTCGAGTTCCGGGGCGTCCGCATTGCGCCGATTGGCCGCCGCAAGTTCCTGCAATTCCTCGTCGAGCTGCGCGTCAGCACCCATCCCGGCGGCGCACAGGCGGCCGATCAGCCGGCGAAGGAGTTGCTCGACCTGGCGCCAGCGCTTTTCCTCGGCCTCCATCTCCCGGAGCGAGTCGCGATATTTTTCCTTCCAATCGATGGTTTCGGGCAAGGGGTTGTTTCGCGTTGTTGGTTCAGGGTCAGACCCGCACGACTCAGCTTGCACGAGGCAGGGCATGATTACCAGTTGTGCGTTTCTTGATGCAGGTCCCATCGCGCCGCGCATGCTTCGCGATAGGCTTTCGCCGAAGGAAACCGGCAATTCATGGGGCTCAAACTCGCATTTTTGATCGCAACCCTGCTGGCGGCATCGGCTGCAGCGGCAGGCTCCAAGATCTACGCCTATGTGGATGCCGATGGAGTCCGGCATTACACCGATGTGCCCGACAATAGCCTGTACCGGCGACTGTTCCTCTCGCCGCATGATCGGACCGCGAGCGGCGATCGTTATGATTCGATGCTGCTGGCCAAGGCAGGCCGGTACGATTCCATCATCGAAACAGCCGCGATTTCCGCATCGGTCGAGCCGAACCTTTTGCGGGCGGTCATCGTCGTGGAGTCGGGGTTCAATTCGCGAGCCGTGTCCAAACGGGGTGCGATCGGGTTGATGCAGCTGATGCCGGCGACGGCCTCCCGCTATGGCGTGTCGAATCCCTATGATCCGCGGGAGAACGTGCATGCGGGGGCGCGGTACTTGAAATTCCTCATGGACCGCTTCGGCCAGGATGTGCGGCTGGCGCTCGCCGCGTACAACGCCGGCGAGCAAGCGGTCGATCGGAATGGCGGACAGGTTCCTCCCTTTACCGAGACGCTGGCCTACGTGCCCCGGGTACTCAAGATCTACCGGATGCTGAAGGATCAACCGCGCACCACCTGATCCGCGCCGCCCTCACGAGGCGCCGTTCTTGACACAAGAGTAAGCATTCGCTTACCGTTAGCCATGGCTTATCAAGCGGCGCTGGTCGCCCTCGCAGATCCAACCCGTCGGCGCGTGTTCGAGGAATTGCGCCAGGGGCCGCGCTCGGTCGGCGCCATCGCCGCGCGGGTCCCGGTCAGTCGGCCGGCGGTATCGCAGCATCTGCGGGTCTTAAGGAAGGCCGGGCTCGTCAGGGACCGGGCGCAGGGCACCCGCCGCATCTACCATATCGATCCAAAAGGCTTATCAGCGATACGGACATGGCTCGATCAGTTTTGGGACGATGCCCTCGCGTCACTTCAGGTAGAAGCTGAAAAAAAGGATGTAACTTAATGATTACCATAGAACCGGTAAGGAAAACTATCGTGGTGGGAGTGACCCCGGCAAAGGCCTTCAGCGTGTTTACGACACATATGTCTCGATGGTGGCCCGCAACCCATTCCATCCTGAAATCGCCGCTGAAGGATTGCATCGTCGAACCGCGCGTCGGCGGCCGCTGGTACTCGGTGGGAGAAGACGGGTCGACCTGCCAAAGCGGATACGTGATCGAGTGGCAGCCGCCGCGTGTCTTGGTGCTGGCGTGGCAGATCAACGCCGACTGGCAGTTCGACCCCGACCTCGTTACCGAAGTCGAAGTGAAGTTCACGGCCGAAGGCCCCGGCTCGACGCGGATCGAATTGGAGCATCGATATTTGGAGAGGATGGGAGAGAAGGCGGCTCAGGCGCGCAATGCGGTTGATGCGCCTCAAGGCTGGAGCACCATCCTCGAGTCGTTCAAGCAATGCGCGGAAAACTAGAAACGGGGGTAAACATGGTTCACAAAATTCAGTTCGCGATGGCCTTGATCTTGGCGGCAGCAGCGCCGGCGATCGAGCGGGCGTCGGCCGAGGTGGTGGCTGTCGGCGGGAACGGTTTCGAAGTCCGGGAGACCGTCCGTACAGCCGCACCGGATAAGGTATACGGCGCACTGCTGAATCCCGCGCACTGGTGGAACTCCGAGCACACTTTTTCCGGAAGCGCCGCCAATCTCGCCTTGGACGCGCGAGCGGGCGGGTGTTGGTGCGAGACGCTGCCAGACGGCGGCGCGCCGCCGGCCGCTAGCGGCGTGGCCGGCCGGCACCGGTCATAGTTTTCGCGCCCCCGCCGGCTTTACCGCAATTCCCGCGATCTCGAAGTGAGCGCTGCGCACCAGCTTATTCACTCCGATGAAGGCGCGCGCCGGAAACTGCGAATGGAAGTAGCTGCGGTAGACGGCATTGAACTGCTCGTACAGATCCAGGTCGGTGCAGTACACGGTGACCGAGACCAGATCGTCCATGCTCAATCCGGAATGCTCCACCGTTTGCTTCACCGCTTCCATGGCGAGCCGGGCCTCGGTTTCTACGTTGCCCGGCGCCTGGCCGGTGGCCGGGTCGAGCCCGATATGTCCCGCGACATACAAGGTATCTCCGGCCATGACGCCCTCTCTGAAAGGCAGCGCCGTGCGCGCATCCGCCTTCGGCGAGGCGCTTTTCGCCGCGGCGGGTTCGGCGGTGTGGCCGCAGATGGCGAAAAATCCGGCCAGGGATATGATGATGGCTTTCCTGAACATGGTTCGAACTCCTGTGAAGTGGGTCGGGAGCGGTCGCCGACGATGACGGTGCATTCTAAAGCGGTATGGGGGCGAGCGCGCTCATTTAGGGTGAGCGGCCGCGTCGGCTCGTTGCTCGTCGCCCTGAGCTTGGCGCTTCCTCCGTGCGGCGCCGGCGCGGCCGCGCCGCCGTTGGATTCGATCACGGTGCAGGGGAAGAAGGAGCGCGCGAAAATCCAGAAGGATGTCGACCGCTTCGTCTCGTCGGCCGTCATGCACTACTGGGATCGCCCGCTGCTGCGTTGGAACACGCCCGTGTGTCCCCTCGTGGCCGGACTGCCGCGGGAGCAGGGCGAATTCATCTTGAGGCGTTTGTCGCAAGTCATGCGGACCGCAGGCGCTCCGTTGGGGCCGCAGACGTGCAAGGCCAACTTTTTGGTGCTCGTCACATCGGCGCCCGAAGAGCTTCTGGAGAAATTGCTCAGGAAGAGACCGGGAATGTTCGACCTTCATGACGGGATGGGCACGGTGAAGCATTTTCTGCGAACCGAGCGTCCCGTGCGCGTCTGGTACAACTGGGAATACGGAAGCGACAATGCCACCGCGTTCGCCACGGCAGCGGCCATCACCGGCAGCAGTTCGCCTTCGGGAGCCGTCGGCGACTACCCCGTTCTGCCTTCGTCCAACTCACGCCTGAGCTACAGCTCCAGCAGGTCCATCGATACCGCCATCATCGCGGTCGACATTCCCCGCATGAAAGGGGTAAACCTGGGACAGCTCTCCGATTACGTCGCCATGGTCGGCTTGGCCGAAATCAACATGGATAAGGAAATCGACAATGCGCCTTCGGTGCTGCGATTATTCAGCGAAGCAGGAGGCGCTCCGGCCGAGGGAATGAGCTTGTGGGATCAAGCGCTGCTCAGGTCCTTGTACGGCACGCGGCCGGAGAATGTGAATCAGACGTCCAACATGGAAACGCAGATGCTCGATTCCATTGCGGGGCATCGTTCGCGAGATTGAAGCTGCCGGTGCGCGCCGATTTTCCCTCCCCCCGGTTGATTTGGGCGGGGTCTGGCCCCATTGGGTCTTGGCCTGTTGCCTAGCGGAGCGCGCCTTGACTCTTTCTTCACCGGACTACGACCGACGGGCGGTACCTGCAATTCCGCCCTCCGTGGTTTTTCGGGGCTCGAAGACGCTGTGTCAGGAATTCAGCCTGGTGCTTGAGGCTAGATCAATCGACCACGACATGCAGGAAAGCGGGGGCGGCACCTGGGTCTTGGTCGTGGACCCGGCCTTGGTTTACAGGGCCTACGAAGAAATGAATCGCTATTCGGCGGAGCGCAGCACGCCGCGCAGCATCCCGACCCCGGAAGAACCCTTCCGCGGCGCCGTGCTCGGGTCCATGGTCTATTTGTCGATCCTACTGTTCGTTGCGTACTGCGCCGGCATCAGCTTGTTCGGCGCCGATTGGCTGTCGCTCGGCGCTCTCGACGCGGGCGCGGGGGGCGAGTGGTGGAGGGCACTGACTGCATTGACCCTGCATTTGGATCAGGAGCACCTGCTGGGGAATTTACTGTTCGGAGTGTTTGCCGGGATCGCCGCCGGCCGCCTATTGGGGCCGGGGGTGGCATGGGCCAGCATTCTGGGCGCCGGCGCCATCGCGAATTACATGGAAATACTCATATCTCCACCGGCGCATCGGGCGGTGGGCGCCTCAACCGCGGTGTTCGCGGCTCTCGGGCTCCTTGCCGGTTTGGCCTGGCGGCAGCGGCTCACGCTTCGCGAGCGCCGCTGGTATCGCTGGGCGCCGATCATCTCGGGCGTCTGTTTGCTGACCTTGCTTGGCGCCGGCAGCGGGCACGTCGATGTGCTCGGACATGCGCTGGGATTTCTTTGCGGGGTCGCCATGGGCTGGGTCTACGCGCATTCGGGAATACCTCGCAGCCGCGGCAACCGCCTGCAGATCCTCACCGGCCTTGGCGCCGCGCTGTTGATCTGTGCGGCCTGGCTCGCCGCGCTGGGACACGCGGGTGCGCTCATGCACCTGGGTGCGCTGGGTGCCTCGTGGCACCCGGGCTAGCTCGACCGTGCCGTGGCCCGCCAAAAAAAAGCGCGAAACTAAAACGAGAAGACCAGATTGACGGTCGCGACCGTATCGAGCTTTTTCAGCGTGGGAGGCGGCTTCGTGTTGTCGGTTATTCCGTAGCCCACGCTCAAGGCCAACTTATCCGACATTTTCACGGTGAGCGCGATGTCATCGTGCAGCAGGGTATTATCCGAGCCGGCTTCAACGAGAAATTTGTCGGTCAGGACGGTGGTCTTGTTGAAGGCGTGCAAGAAGTCCACTCCCGCGGTGCCGATCGCTTCGCCGGTCGCGTCGTGCACGACGCGCGCGATGACGAGGCCGCTCGGATCCTTGAAGATGTCCTCCGGCCGCAATCGCCGATAGCCGGCACCCACCTGAGCGCTGAGTTTGGTGGCGTCCGTATCGATGAACTTGTAGCCGAGACCGCCCGTTGCGCTTGCCTGGTATTGGAATCCGTCGAATAGATCGTGCTCGTAGCGAAGACCTCCGAACGCGAACAGGTCGCCCGAGATCGTGTAGTTGCTTTGCAGCCGCGTTTCCCACCTTTCCGCGGACACTATCCCTGAGTTTTTTCCGTACAGGCCGCCGACGAAGAATTCGTTCTTCCATGCGCCGTCATAGCGGGCCAGGTCGACATTGCCGTTGATCGACTCGGCGTCGCTGTTGCCGTGCGAGTTCAAGAATCCAAATTGGCCCTTGCCGATCCATACGCCCATGGGGGGCGGCGGCGCGGGAGCGTCGTCGGCCCAAGCGCTGAACGCCGGGGGCAGGGCGAGAATGGCGATTGCTGTGACTCGAGCTTTAAACATGAATTTCCTTTGAAGGCACAAAGCGGGGGCGCAGCGCATACCGGCGGCCGGAGTGCGCAGTGCCCGATTGGGACGGTCGATGGGCCTAGGCGCGTTTCGCCAGCAAGTCGCGAATTTCCTCGAGAAGCACTTCGGACTTCGGCGGCGCCGCGGGTGCCGCCGGCACTGCGGGAGCCGGCTTCTTGAGCCTGTTGATTCCCTTGATGGCCATGAACAGAACCAGGGCGATTATGATGAAATCGAACATGGTCTGCATGAAGGCTCCGTACTTGATCAGCACCTCCTTGCCGGCGGGGTCCTTGCCGAGACTGACCGCCATATCCGAGAAGTTGAAGCCTCCGACCACCTTTCCGAGCAGCGGCATGAATATATCGCCGACCAGCGAGGAGACGATCTTGCCGAATGCGGCGCCGATGATGACGCCGACGGCCAGATCGACGACGTTGCCCTTCATCGCAAATTCTTTGAATTCTGCACCTAATGCCACTGCAATCTCCTTCTCGTGGTGAGCGCTGCGCGGCGTCCATACGCCGGTGTTTCAACTCAGCGCCAATGCGCCTTTGGGCTGATCCGCGAAGCCATGGTACTGAAGCGCGCGCAGTGCGGGCAAGTTATCTAGAATTGAGCGTGCAGCCGCACTGCGACAACCGACACCGGGCCGCGGTCGCGATTGTACGCCGGGTGATTGATCCACTGGTAATCGACGCTGACGTGCGCCGCTGCGAATACCGAGAGCGAATAGTAAGTCTCGAGAATTTGTTCGGGTCCAGGATGAGTCAGCCGGCCGTCGCCGACGAGGACGCCGAGCCCTCCCGCATTCAAGTAGCGCTCGCGGGCCGCGGATATTCCGCTGTCGATCACAGCCAGGCCGACGGTGTCGCCGGCGCGCTTCCAGCGAGCGCCTTGCAGCGATGCCCCGGCGGATATGCTGCGGTCCATATCCGTGAATTCGTAGGTCTCGACATTGCCGGCCGCTTTGCCGAGGCGCGCAAACAGTCCGAGGTCGGAGGCCAGCTGCTGCTCGATGTCGAGGCTCACTCCGGCCCGGCTGCGGTAACGGCGCACAGCACCGATATCGACCGCCGACCCGGTGTCCTCGGCAAGCCGCACCGCGTCGTCGAGCAAACCCATCCTTCCGCGGCTGTCGTAGAAAGTGACTACGAGACGGCCGGGCCGTCCCGCAATTTCATGGCGCCGTTCGCCTTCGAGCAGGTACTGAAACTCGTGAAACCCCGGATCCAGGTGCGGACTGTTGGGAATGTTGGATAGATCGAACAGCCCGGCGCGCAGCGTCCATATGTCCCGGTACCACTCGACGGCCGCGCCGGCGCTGTAGCCCCAAGCGTCCGCCGCGTAGTCGAAGGTGCCCGCATCGATGGCGGCCCAATTCAAGAAGTCGCCGCGCGGATCGTGCGCATATTGATTGGTGTCGAAGATGTCCCCCACGCTGAATTTGCCGGCGGTGACCACCACCCGGTCGGCGCTGCGCGGACCGCCCAATTGATTCGCGGCGCCGGCCAGCGGCTCCACGGCACCGCCGAGTTCCAGCGTCTGGCGTATGAACAGTCGCGGCAGCCGCAGATAAGGCTGGTTCTTGCCTATCTTGTAGGCCTCGCCGCTCGGAAAGCCGGCAACCCCCAGCGTGTCGTCGAGCCCGAAGCCTTGATCGATCTCGCCGTTCAACCAGCCTTCGGCACCGCGCCACAGGCGGGTCCCCAGGTAAAGGGTGGCATCGGCCGTTTCCGCGCCGCGGCCGGACGACAGACTATTGGCGCCTGCATAAGGCGCGTTGAAATCCGAGGTCTCCTGTTCTACGTAGGTGAATTGACCATGAACGGCGTATGACTCCGTTTCCGCGGCGGGCTCGGCGATGGCCCCGACAGCCATCGACAGGGCAATGGCGGCGGCCGCCAATACGGCCGCGTCAGCGGCGAAGCGCCGGCACGGCCGCGGTGCGTTCATCCCGGCATTGACTTCGTATCCCATGATTCGCCGGAGGATATAGTATACCCCCCTATATGTACATAGAGTGAATCGCCCGCGGCGCTCCCCCAGTCCAGAATGTGACCGTATCGTGACGAAGATGTGACGGCGGGCCTACTTCTTGAGGTAGGCGTGCACGATCTCGACCAGCTCTTCGGCGGCGATCACGCGCGGATCATCGCGCTTCGCGTCCGGATCGAGCATGTGCTCGCGAATGTGGTCCTCGATCACCTCGGCGATGAACCCGTCGAGCGCGCCCCGGCACGAGGTTGCCTGCTGCAGGACGCCGGCGCACTCGTGATCCGCTTCCACGGCGCGCTCGATAGCGTCGATCTGGCCGCGCAGGCGCTTCAGGCGGTTCAGCAATTTCGTTTTTTCTTTCGCCACGTGGCTCATTGTCAGGACTTTCCGCTATCCGGCCGGTCAGGCCGGGGTAAACATGCGGTCGATGGCAGTGAAGTGTTTTCTTGCGTAGGCCAGGACTTCGCCGTCGCTGGGATGATCCGCGCTTTCGACGGCAACGATGGCGCGCCCCAATTGCGCATGCTTGTCGCGCAAATAGGCCGCGAACTCCTCCTTGGTCTGCGCGGGACCGATCACCAGGATCTCGTGCGCGCCCTCGAGTGCGTGACCGACCTCATCGAAGAACTTATGATCGGCGGGCGACTTGTGTCCGCCGTGCGAACTCTTGCGGCTGTGCACGCGTTGATGCTGGTCATGCGCATGAATGACCGTATTCGTCTGTTCGGTGGACGTGAAATGCCAAACGGTCGCCTTCTGATGATCGATCCAAACGACGGCGTGATAATGCGACATTGATCTCCCCAGGGTGATTTGGCGTGTGTGCGCCGGTTCCGAGGCGCATTGTATGCCGCCGGCGCGCGGGGTGCGCTTTACGTGTAGGGATTATCCTACGCGCGGCTACGACCGTCGCCAAGGCATGGTAAAAGCGAGGCTGAAACCGATGCCCAACATTCTCACCATCAACGGCGGCTCCTCGAGCGTCCGCTTCGCCATCTTCGAGCCGAACGAGCCGCCGCGGCGCCTGCTGCAGGGAAAAATCGACCGCATCGGCGGGACCGACGCGTGCCTGATCGTCGGTGAGGCCGAGAATGGCGAGGAACGCCGCATCAGGGTGGACGGCGGCGGCGGCGAAGCGAACGGCGATGGGCGCGGCGCGGCGATCGGCTTTTTGATGCAGTGGCTGGAGGCACAGCCTCTGTCCAAAACCCTGGGCGGTGTCGGCCACCGCATCGTGCACGGCATGCACCACACCGAGCCCGAGCGCGTGAGCACGGCACTGCTGGATGAGATCAAGGGATTCGTCGCATTCGACCCCGAGCACCTGCCGCGCGAGATCGAATTGATCGAGGCAGTGTCGCGCCGATTTCCCAACCTCGCGCAGGTGGCCTGTTTCGACACGGCGTTTCACCGAACCATGCCGGGGGTCGCCACCCGACTGCCGATTCCGCGCCGCTACTTCGATGCAGGGATCCAACGGTACGGGTTTCATGGCCTGTCGTACACGTTTCTCATGCAGGATTTGGCGCGGCAGCGCGATCCCGCGGCTGCGGCGGGACGGGTCATTCTCGCGCACCTGGGCAGCGGCGCGAGCCTCGCGGCCGTGCGGAATGGCCGCTGCATCGATACCAGCATGGGTTTCACCCCGACGGCCGGGCTGGTGATGGGGACGCGATCGGGCGACTTGGACCCTGGGCTCATGAGCTATCTCGCGGCGACCGAATCGATGACCGCGTCCGAATTTCGGACCATGGTCAATCATGAATCCGGTTTGCTCGGAATCTCGCAGACCAGCGGCGATGTGCGCGACTTGATCGCGCGGGAACAGAGCGACTCCCGCGCCGCGCAGGCGTTGGCGATCTTCTGCTATCAGGCGAAAAAATGGATCGGTTCGTTTGCCGCCGCCCTCGGCGGCTTGGACACCCTGGTATTTGCCGGCGGCATAGGCGAGAACTCGGCGCCCATTCGAAAACGAATCTGCGAGGGCTTGGAGTTCCTCGGAGTACACATCGATGAGAGCGCGAACGACCGGCATGCCGGGTGCATATCGAGCGAATCGGCCGCCGTGACGACGCGCGTGATCCGCACCGACGAGGAGTCGGTGATCGCGGCCTCGAGCATCCGCGTTCTGGGACTGAAGCCGACATAGGAGACGGGACGATGCAGCGACAATCAACGGGGCCGACGCTCGATGCCGAGCTGGCGCGGAAAATCGACGCCTACTGGCGCGCGGCAAACTATTTGTCGGTCGGTCAGATCTATCTGCGGGATAACCCGCTGCTGAAGGAGCCGCTGGCGCTCTCGCACATCAAGCGCATGCTGCTCGGCCACTGGGGCACGACGCCGGGTCAGAACTTCATCTACACCCATTTGAACCGGGTGATCAAGAAATACGATTTGGACATGATCTACATGTCGGGGCCGGGGCACGGCGGACCGGCGGTGGTGGGCAGCACCTATCTCGAGGGCACGTACAGCGAGATCTATTCGGCTATCAGCCAGGATGAGGCCGGACTGCGGCGGCTATTCACGCAGTTTTCCTTTCCGGGGGGAATTCCGAGCCACGCCTCCGCGGAATGCCCGGGGTCGATTCACGAGGGAGGAGAGCTGGGATATTCGCTCAGCCATGCATTCGGAGCGGTATTCGACAATCCGGCGCTCATCGTGGCCTGCGTCGTCGGGGACGGTGAAGCGGAGACCGGACCTCTCGCGACCTCTTGGCATTCCAACAAGTTCTTGAACCCCGCCAGCGACGGAGCGGTGCTGCCCATCCTGCATTTGAACGGCTATAAGATCGCCAATCCGACGGTATTGGCGCGAATTTCACGCGAGGAACTCGAGCAGCTGCTGCGCGGCTATGGCTGGATTCCGCACTTCGTGGAGGGCCACGATCCGATGCCGATGCACGAGGCGATGGCCGCCACGCTCGACACCGTGGTCGAGCAGATCCGGCAAATCCAGGCGGATGCGCGCATCGGCGGCAAGATCGAACGGCCCCGGTGGCCCATGATCGTGCTGGCCTCGCCCAAGGGCTGGACCGGGCCGAAGACGGTCGATGGCAAAGCCAATGAAGGCACCTTCAGGTCGCATCAGGTGCCCCTGTCCGATCCCGCGAAGAATCCCGAGCATCTTCGGCAGCTGGAAACGTGGCTGCGCAGTTATCGACCGGAAGAACTCTTCGACGAGCAGGGTCGTTTGAAGCCGGAATTGGCGGCCCTCGCGCCGGTGGGGGAGCGGCGCATGGGCGCGAATCCCAACGCCAACGGCGGGCTGTTGCTGCGCGACCTGCGCATGCCCGACTTCACCGACTATGCCGTCCAAGTGCCGAAGCCGGGCGTCATCGGCATCGGCGATACCCACGTGCTGGGCCGTTTCCTGCGCGACGTGATCAAGTTGAACGCCACGCAGCGTAATTTCCGCATTTTCGGCCCCGACGAAACCCTGTCGAATGGACTGGAGGCGGTGTTCGAATCCACCAACCGCCAATGGCTGGCGGCAACCGCCGACAATGACGAATTTCTGGCCCGCAGCGGCCAGGTGATGGAAATGCTGAGCGAGCACCAATGCGAGGGTTGGCTCGAGGGGTACCTGCTGACGGGGCGCCATGGCCTGTTCAATTGCTATGAAGCGTTCGTGCACATCGTCGACTCGATGTTCAATCAGCACGCCAAATGGTTGAAGGTCTCGGCGGGCCTGCCTTGGCGCCGCAAAATTGCATCGCTCAATTATCTGTTGAGCTCGCACGTTTGGCGCCAGGATCACAACGGTTTCACCCACCAAGATCCCGGCTTTCTCGATCACGTGGTGAACAAGAAGGCGGAAATCGTCCGGGTGTACCTGCCGCCCGACGCCAATTGCCTGCTGTCGGTCATGGATCATTGCTTGCGCAGCCGTCATTACGTCAATGTCGTCGTGGCCGGCAAGCATCCCGCCCCGCAGTGGCTTTCGATGGACGAGGCCGTCAGGCATTGCAGCGAAGGGATCGGCATCTGGCAGTGGGCGAGCAATGATCAGCGCAGCGAGCCGGATTTGGTTTTCGCCTGCGCCGGCGATGTGCCCACGCTCGAGACATTGGCGGCGGTGTCGATTCTGCGCCGGGAGCTTCCGGAGCTGAAAGTGCGGGTGGTCAACGTGGTGGATCTGATGAAACTGCAGCCGACGTCGGAGCATCCGCACGGTTTGAGCGACGCCGATTTCGACTCGCTGTTCACCAAGAACAAGCCGGTGATCTTCGCATTCCATGGCTATCCCTGGCTCATCCACCGGCTCACTTACCGCCGGCACAATCACGAGAACCTGCACGTACGCGGATACAAGGAAGAGGGCACCATCACGACGGCCTTCGACATGACCGTGCTGAACGATCTCGACCGGTTTCACCTGGTGATGGATTCGATCGACCGGTTGCCGCAGACGGGAAGCCGCGGCGTTTATCTGCAGCAGCAATTGCGGGACAAATTGATCGAGCACAAGCGCTACATAGACAAGCACGGCGAGGACCTGCCGGAGATCCGCGACTGGGTGTGGAGCGCGTAGCTCTTTTGTCCTACACGCGCTGCCGCAGTCAGCCGACAGCTGCTGCGGTGCGTCTCCTACGGCTGCCGGCGCGGCCCCAACAATAATGACCGGCACGCATGTCGATGGCCTGAGCGCCTCCGGAGTGTCCGAGATTTCCGCCAATTACGACCGGTTTCACCAGAGTGCCGGCTCCCCCTTTCCGCGCGGTGCAAACTGGGATGGGAAGGGCGTCAATTTCTCGCTGTTCTCCGAAGCATCGGAGTCGGTCGAGCTGTGCTTGTTCGACGCCGCGGGAGAGAACGAGCAGAGGATCCGGATTCGCGAGCGCACCAGCGGCGCCTGGCACATCCATGTACCCGGCGTGGGCCCGGGGCAGTTGTATGGCTACCGCGCCTACGGTCCCTACGTTCCCGAAAGCGGCCTGCGCTTCAACCCGAACAAACTGCTGCTCGATCCTTACGCCAAGGCGATCGGGCGGCCGCTGAGATTGGCCGATGAATTGTTCGGCTATCAGCTCCGTGATCCGGACGGCGATTTGTCCTTCGATGACCGCGACAGCGCGCCCTTCGCTCCGTTGGGTATAGTGACCGACCCGCATTTCGACTGGAGCGGCGAACACAGGCCGTCGCACGCGGCGCACGAAACGCTGATCTACGAGGCGCACGTCCGGGGCATGACCCGGTTGCATCCCGATGTTCCCGCCCATTTGCGGGGCACGTACGCGGGCATGGCCTCCGAGCCCATCATCAAGCACCTGCAAGCTCTCGGAATCACCGCACTCGAGCTGATGCCGGTGCACTACTTTTTGCAGGACCGGCATCTCGTCGACCAGGGACTGCATAATTATTGGGGATACAACACGCTGGGGTTCTTTTCACTCGAGCCCGGCTATGCGTCCAATCCGGCGGACCCCTGCGACGTGATCCGTGAATTCAAGGAAATGATCAAGACGCTGCACAACGCCGGCATCGAAGTGATATTGGATGTCGTATACAACCATACCGCGGAAGGCAATCACTCGGGTCCGACGCTCTGCTTCCGCGGCATCGACAATCTCGCCTATTACCGCGTGGTGCCGGGCGATCCGCGCCACTACATGGATTTCACCGGGTGCGGCAACACGCTCAACATGGTGCATCCGCATTCCCTGCAACTGCTCATGGACAGCCTGCGCTACTGGGTCACGGAGATGCACGTCGATGGCTTCAGATTCGATCTGGCTTCCGCGCTCGCGCGGGAACTGAGGGACGTGGATCAGCTGGGTGCGTTCTTCGACACGATCTACCAGGACCCGACTCTCGCTCCGACCAAGCTGATCGCCGAACCGTGGGATCTCGGCGAAGGCGGCTATCAGGTGGGCAATTTCCCGCTGGGATGGATGGAGTGGAACGGCAAATATCGAGACACGGTGCGCAAATTCTGGAAAGGCGACATGGGCCTGCACTCGGAGATTGCCACGCGCCTCGCGGGAAGCGCCGACTTGTACGAAACCACGCGCCGGCCGCCCTCCGCCAGCATCAATTTCGTCACGGCGCACGACGGATTCACGCTTCAGGATCTTGTCAGCTACGAACAAAAGCACAACGAGGCCAACGGCGAGGACAATCGCGACGGCTCGGACGACAATAGCTCCTGGAATGGAGGAGCCGAAGGGCCGACCGAGGATGCCGGCATCATCGAGCTGCGCGAGCGGCAGAAGCGGAATTTTTGGTGCTCGCTCATGTTTGCTCAAGGGTCCCCCATGATCTCCGGGGGAGACGAGTTGAGCCGCACGCAGCAGGGCAATAACAACGGTTACTGCCAGGATTCGGAGCTGTCGTGGTATGACTGGGAATTGGACGGTCCGCGCAAGGATTTTCTGGCATTCGCACAGCGGGTCGTTCAATACAGGAAGCAGCACCCCAATTTTCACCGCTATGCATTCTATGACCACGATCCCGAGGCCAGGCACCCGGACAGGAACATCGTATGGTTCCGGGCGGACGGGAAGCGGATGGAGGCCAAGGACTGGGAAGACGGCGGCTGGATGCGCACCCTCGGCATGTTCATCAACGGCAAGGCACCGGAGATCCGCGACAGCGAGGGGCGGTGCGTACAGGATGCGGATTTCCTGCTGCTCCTCAATGCCTATCACGAGCCGGTGTCATTCCGGATTTCCCACGAAGTGTATGCGAGCGGATGGAAAGTGGCTTTCGACACCGCACGCCCCACGCTGCCCGTGGAGGAGGAGCCGGTGAGGCGCAATCGCCTGGTCAGCCTGGCGGCGCGATCATTCGTCGTTCTCAAGTATGGCCGGTAGCTGGATCGCCAGCTACCGGCTGCAGCTGCACGCCGGTTTTACGCTGAGGCAAGCGCAGGAAGTGCTGCCGTACCTGGCCGATCTCGGAGTGAGCCACGTCTATCTCTCGCCGTGCCTGCAGGCGGTGCCCGGCAGCCAGCATGGGTACGACGTCGCGGATCCGACACGCATCAGCGCGGACCTGGGCGGCGAAGCGGCGTGGAGCGCCTTCGTCGCGCGCGCCCGGTCGCTCGGGTTGCGCATCCTCCTGGATATCGTTCCGAATCACATGTCGGCCTCGCAATTCAATCCATGGTGGGACGACGTACTGGCACACGGTCCGTTCAGCGAATTTGCCGACTATTTCGATTTCAAGTTCGGTCCGCGCGAACCTTTTCTGGTGCATCTGTGTTCGCTGGCCCGACCCTATGGCGAGGCCCTCGAAGCGGGCGAGATTACGATCGAGATCAGGGACGGATATCCGCGCGCCAAGTACTACGACAATACCTGGCCGTTGAGTCCGGCATCGTGGAGCATCTTGCTGGCCGACAGAACCTCGCCGGCCGATGAAACCTCGCCGGCCGATGAGGCAGCGCCGGCAGTGAATGAGGCGGACCGAGGCCGCTATGCGCAGCAGTTCGCGCGGGCCGAAGAGTCCCTGGCCGGCGCCCGCGGAACCGGCCGCCTCGCGGAGGCGGCGGCCCGCGTCAACGCGGACAAAGAATGGTTGAACGCCGTGTTGGAGCGCCAGTACTACCGCCTCCATGGATGGAAGCTTTCCGGCGAGCTGGGCAACTACCGGCGATTCTTCGATGTGGGCACCCTGTGCGGCATCCGCACCGAATTGCCCGCGGTGTTCGATTCCACGCACGCGCGCATCGCCGCGATGATTTCCGGGGATGAAGTCGAGGGGCTGCGGATAGACCATCCCGATGGTTTGCGCGAACCGCTCGAATACCTCAAGCGGCTCCGGTCCCTGCTGCCGCGGGGGCGGATCTACGTCGAGAAGATCTTGGAGAACGACGAGCGGCTGAAGGAGGATTGGCCCATCGATGGCACGGTGGGATACGAGTTCCTGGCCAAGGTGAACCGCCTGTGGATGGACGACCAGCGAATCGACGTATTGACCTCGACCTATTCCGATTTCACCGGCCATCCGGTGAACTTTGCGGCGCTGGTACGCGAGAAAAAACGTGCCGTCGTCGATTCGACGTTCTCGGCCGACCATGAACGCCTGTCCGCGGCCGCACTCGACATCGCGCGCGGCAGCTGGCAAACCCGGGACCTCAGCCCCCGGCAGCTGCGCGAAGCCATGGCCCGCCTGCTGGTGGCGTTGCCGATTTACCGCACCTACCGCACGCTCAATACGCTGAATGACGATGACCGGCGGATCCTCGCGGATACGATTCAAAGCGCGAAGATTTCTTCGCCGGACATGGACACCGCAGCTTTCGATTTCCTCGGGGCGCTTCTCACCAAAACGCGATTGGACGACAGGGAGGCGGACCTCGTCGCCCAGTGGCAGCAGCTGACGCCCGCCGTCATGGCCAAGGGAGTGGAGGACACCACGTTCTATTGCTTCGACCGGCTGGTGTCGTGCAATGAGGTGGGCTCGCAGGCCTCGCTGATCGGAATCTCCGCCGACAGGTTTCACGAATTCTGCCATTCCCTGAGCGAGCACTGGCCCAATACCATGCTCGCGACTTCGACCCACGACAATAAGCGCAGCGAAGATGTGCGGACCCGGATCTCGATCCTCTCCGAAATTCCCGAGCGATGGTCCGATGCGCTCCACCAATGGTCCAAGCTCTGCGCGCCTGCGTGGCAGAATCACGTTCCGGACCGCCATGCCGAGTATCTTTTGTATCAAACGCTCATCGGCGCGTGGCCCATCGACCGCGAGCGCTGCTGGCAGTACATGCTGAAGGCGTGCCGCGAGGCCAAGATGAACACTTCCTGGCATGAGCCGAATCAGGCCTACGAGGAGTCCATCCGCTCTTTCGTCGATGGGGTGCTGCAAAGCCCGGAATTCATCGCGAGCCTGGAACGCTTCGTCGAGCCGCTCGTTCAACCCGGCCGGATCAACAGCCTCGCGCAGACGCTGATCAAAATGGTGGTGCCGGGCCTGCCGGATTTCTATCAGGGTACCGAATTGTGGGACCTGAGCCTGGTGGACCCCGATAATCGGCGTCCCGTCGATTTCGCGCTGCGCGCGGATCTCGTGCGCCGTGCGCGCGCGATGCCGGCGTCCGAAGCATTGTCGGACTGGGATTCAGGTCTGCCCAAACTGTGGATGACGGCTCGCTTGCTGGCGTTGCGGCGCGAGCGCGAGGCTGACTTCTCCGGCCAGAGCAAGTATCAACCGCTGGTGGCGCAGGGGACTCACCTGGGACGCGTGTTCGCCTTTCGCCGGGGCGAGAATCTCATCGCGGTCGTTCCGCGTTTCACCATGACCCTGGGCGCGGAGTGGGGCGACACCTGCCTGCCTCTGCCCGGCGGCGTGTGGCGCAATTGCTTCACGGATACGGTCGTGGAAAGGGAAGTGAGACCCGGGACTTTGTTCGAAGGCTTCCCGGTGGCTTTGCTGATTCGGGAGGGTGCGTGAAAGTCTCGGTGTGGGCGCCACAGGCAATTTCGGCCGAACTCGTGTTGGGGGATCGGCGGATTCCGCTACATCTGAGCGAGGGCTACTGGCAGGCGGACGTCGATGAGGCGCTGCTGCAGAACGGCTACCGCTTCTCGATCGACGGCGGCGACCCTGTTCCCGATCCGCGGTCGAGATGGCAGCCCGACGGCATTCATGGGACGTCTCACCTGCCGGGCAAACTGCCTCCATGGTCTGCGCCTGCATCTGAGGGTGCACCGCTCGGGGATGCGGTGATCTACGAGCTGCACGTGGGCACTTTCACTCCGGCCGGAACTTACGCCTCCGCACAGGAGAAGCTGCCCCACCTGGCCGAACTTGGAATCACCCACGTCGAGCTCATGCCATTGGCGACGTTTCCCGGCCGGCGCGGCTGGGGCTATGACGGCGTCGACTTGTACGCGCCTTTTCCGGCTTACGGCACGCCCGCGGAGCTCGCCGCCTTCGTGCAGGCCTGCCATGCGGCGGGCTTGAGCGTACTGCTCGACGTCGTCTACAACCACCTGGGTCCCGACGGAAACTACCTGGGACAGTACGGTCCCTATTTCACCGATCGTTACCGCACGGCCTGGGGCTCGGCCATCAATTACGACGGCCCGCAGAGCGACCCCGTGCGCCGCTTCATCATCGACAATGCGTTGATGTGGCTGCGTGATTATGGATTCGACGGATTGCGTCTCGACGCGGTGCACGCGATCTACAGCGGCGACGCCGTGCATGTACTCGAAGAACTGGCGGCGGCCGTCCATTCCCTGGGCGATGAGATCGGCCGCCGGTTCGTGCTCATTGCGGAGAGCGATTTGAACGATCCGCGCCTCGTCCGCCCGCCGTCCCGCGGAGGATTGGGCCTCGACGCGCAGTGGGCCGACGATTTCCACCACGCGGTGCATCGCTATTTCACGAACGAGGCCGAGGGTTACTACGCGGATTTCCACGGATTGGCGGATGTGGCGACGGCGCTGCGCGACGGCTATGTCTACCAGGGCCGGTATTCCGTGCATCGCGAGCGGCGGCATGGGCGGCCGCCGTCGGGGGTGAACCCGGATCAGCTGGTGGTCTTCGCGCAAAACCACGACCAAATCGGCAACCGCGCCCAGGGCGAACGGCTCAGCATGTTGCTGGACACGGCCCAGCTGAAGGCGGTCGCGGCGTTGACTCTGCTGTCGCCTTTCGTGCCATTGCTGTTTCAAGGCGAGGAGTGGGGCGCCAAAACCCCATTTCTGTACTTCACCGACCATGAGAATGAGGAGCTGGGCCGGCTGGTGAGCGAAGGGCGGAGCAAGGAGTTCAGCGCTTTCCGCTGGCAGGGCGCCGTGCCCAACCCCCAGGAAATCGGGACTTTCGAGCGCTCCCGGCTCGATTGGTCCGAATTGTCGCGGCCGCCTCATGCCGAGCTCTTCGATTGGCATTGTCGGCTCATCCGCCTGCGGCGGGGAAAAGCCGGACGCAGCGCGGGCCGCGATAGAAACAGGCTCGCGGTGAAATACGATGAGAAGTCGCAATGGCTGAGATTCGCGCACCGCGGCGTACTGGCGGTGTTCAACTTCGCCGATGGGGCGCAGCGTGTGCCCATGCCGCGGGGGAACTGGGTACTTGCGCTGGCGTCGGAGCCGGCCGAAAAATCGGCGCTCCCGGTCATGGCTGCGCGAGCGACCCGGATATTTACCTTGCGCGACTGAGCGCGACTG
>Ga0182030_10001861_pt1 | contig 44195 bp, 29 predicted proteins | sample 812S3MmetaG_FD_121299 | JGI IMG/M metagenome (GOLD analysis project Ga0182030, IMG submission 121299) | Permafrost microbial communities from Stordalen Mire, Sweden - 812S3M metaG (Illumina Assembly) | ecosystem: Environmental > Terrestrial > Soil > Wetlands > Permafrost | place: Sweden... | reverse complement strand
TATTCTCACGACCATGCCGCAAAAGTTTCAGACCGAACGGCGTTATGTGAACACATTCCTGAAGCTGCTTTATTACAATCACGCCCTGCGCCGTTTCGACAAAACCAAGATGGATCGCGCGAAGGACAACTTGCTCATCCTCTGGGCCGACGAGGCGCAGCGGTTCATGACGGCCAGCGAAGACGGAACGAGCGATTACAATTGCGTGGACGTGATCCGCGAGGCGGGCGCCACCGTCGTCGCCGCCGCGCAAAGCACAACTTCGCTTGTGCCGCCATTGGGCAACGACAAATCAAAAGTCCTGACCTTGAATCTTCGCAACCGGATGATTTTCCGCTCTGCCGATGAAGCCGATGCCGTCCAAGCCGCTGATTTTATCGGCAAGAAACGGGTGGTAAAACGCTCATGGGGTTACAGCGCCGGCAAACGGAATGTGAATTACAACGAAACCGAAGAACACAAAATCAAGCCGCACAAACTGCGCAATCTCCGCGACCACGAGTGCGTCTTGGTCCATTGCGAACGCGGTTTTCGCCGCGTGACGCTCCCGCCGCTTGAATCAGACGGAACGGTTGCGAAATGGTTTTCTTGGTGGAGACGGCTTTTCTAAACATTGCATCACATTCGTATGATGATGTCGTAAAGTTTCTTCAGTTTCTGCTCGCCGAGTTCCTTGAGGGAGGAAATCGGCTCATTGAGCGCCAACCGTCGAAAAGCCAAATCATAAACTTCTTGTTTCTCCAGTCCGAAGTCAGAAAAGTTCACGCAGTAAGCCACATCTCTCTCCAAGCTTCTGCGAGTCGTAGAGGGTCCAACAAAAGCTTTGAGGCTTCATCAGACACATTTTGAACAGACTCACTATCATTATTTGAATACAAGCCGACATCCCGGGCATCTGAGCAGGATCCAAAAGTCCCCAATATCAACAACAGACGGACAATGTGCTCGGTAGACGGCGACGAATCTCTGAGGCGGGTCTTCACTTCGGAAACCACCAGCGAACTTGGAAATTTAGCGATTCGCTCCATTTGATGACTGAAAACGACCGGCTTGCATCCTAAAGCAGATGAAATCACATCGGCCATTGTTCCCTCGTCAGTCCGATTGATCAGCTCTTCCAAAGCCTCAGAGCTCAGCATGTGCCCAGGATGATTTTTTAAAATAACAACTTTAACATCTTTATCTGTCCCTGCACGTTTCGCAAATGCCCAGAGCATCCGCCGCACGCTTTCACTGTCGATTTGCTCGAAGCAATGTATCAGATCCCTTCGCTCCTCAGCGCTCATATCTCCCTCTGCGGAGAATAAATACTCAATAAGTTTAGCATCCTGAACATGGGTATAGTATTCTCCGACAGACCAGCCGCGTTGCATGAACACGTGCCTCATCTGCTTGATAAGCCACTTTGGTCCCCCAGATTGCTGGCCTGCGATTTCAACTGCCCGATTCACAGTTCTCAGGCTGCCGTGCGCAATCAAAGATTCGATTACACAATGATTATACGGTTCGTTCAAATCAACTTTGCTGGAAATGACTATTAAGGCATCAGCAGCTTCGTCAGTCCCAATGTTGGCAAGTGCGTCAAGAGCAAAGTCTCGAATGTGATGTTGGTTATCTTCAGCAACACGCGACAGCATTATTACGGCTTCTCCATCGCGCAACTCGCCCAAGGCCAGAACCAAGCCGTGCATTAGATAAAACGCGTCTGAAGATTTCATGTCCAGCGAACCCAAAGCCTCCCTTAAGTGCGGAACACATCGGATGCTTCCCAGACGTTTCAGCGCATGAGCCGCACTGCCGCGCAATTCAGGAATTCTCAAGCAATCTATTGCAATATTCTCAATTCTTACGTCAGGTATTTTCCCTGATAGGTTTAGAAGAACAGCCCTCACCTTATCTGAATTCGCATGTGTCCACCAATCAAGCCAGTCCGATATAGCTATTGATTCGGCTATATCGTCTCCTCTCATCCATGGGTAGCCGGTGTCCTTTCCAGAAAATATGATGTGCCTAATTAACGCAGGTTTGCGGCTTGAATTAGCAAGGTCTACGCCAAAACGGGCAGCCATATCGTTCGGGCCATCAACAAGCGAAGCAAGGCACCTCTCAAACGGCGCGGTAACAAGATGGCGAAGGTCTGCGCTCCTTAAAGAGATGTCATACCATAATCTGGACGTGACTTCTTCTTCCTTCTTTCCACGTGCCGCTTCAATTTTAGCAGCAGTAAGATTTGCTGACTTCGCGAACACCTCAGTGGCAGCTGGAGAGCCCACTGCAAAAAGTGCGCGATTTTCATAGCTGCATAGTCCATTGTTGGACTGGAGTCGCTCATTCAAATGACCGACAAGCCGTTCATCGCCAAGATAGCCAAGAACGGAGACGGCTTGTGCGTGCCTAATACTTTCAGAAGGCTCTGCAAGAAAAGCTATGGCTGTTTTGGTGAATGCTGCCTTAAAATCATCAGAGGTGTTTCGCAAAAGCGACAGAATATCTCGATGATAATACGAACGACGACCGTCAAACCACCAACACGCCCCAAGGAGAAGAGAAATGCCAGCAATTAGATTTAGGCGGACAATACTATACGAAGCTACCAAATGTAACCCGGCGGGACATTGTTCCCATGGCAAAACCAACCCCGCCAATGTTTCGCATGCTTCCTCACAATGCACATACCCGATTCGCTCAATCAAAAAAGCCATCTCCGGTCTTCTTGATTTCCAAAACACCTCTCGGCATTTGTTAAAAATGCTTCGTCTTGTTTCGGCTGAAAACGTGTTCGGCCGCCCCTGAATAACCGCCAACGCCTTGGCATAGTCGTGACCGGCCAAAGCACTGGCAAAAGCATCTCCTTCCGGGCTGCCAGCTATTCGAAAGCCAATCCGGCCCAGGCGGGTTGCTGTTTTCGAGAATGTCTTGCCGCCGATAGATGAGGCCGCTCTTTGGCTGTCTTTTCGTATTTCTTCAATATCGGCCTCGGCGAGACAGAACTCGTATACAGTGTCTAAAACAAACCTGATGGCATCATTTTGACCCTCTATGAATTCCAATATATTTGCATTGATCAAGCGCTCAACGGCTTCGCCAGGCGGACGAACAGGGTCAAATCTAGGAACACCAGACAGTTTGTCGACCGAAACATACGTTTCCCCTCCTGAATCGATACATTTAGCGATTTCGATCATCACCCTCCAAAGCAATTCTTTAGAAAGCCGGGAAGAGGAATCTACTTCCTGTCCCAAACGACACAGCAGCCACAACTCGATAATCTCATCTCGTGTGTTCGGCAGCTTGGGCGTGCTTCCCGCCTTAACAATATCGACCCAGGCCCTCAACGTTAGCGGGTGCGTCAACTCCTGTCGGACTTCCTTCGGAGCGCTATCGAGAGCGCTTTCCTCAAGACCAAATGAATTCCAAGCCAGCCTCAGTTCGTTGGGTGAAAACCTTTCCGGCAACGTATATCCTAAAATCCGATTTTCAGGCTGTGTCTTCTGCTCATCCGACTTTGATGCCGACTTGCGGGCATTAGATTTTGGAGGAGCCACCCATCGTTCCCAAGATTTGTCGGAGCACCGGCGCCAAAAATCAGGCCTGGATGAAACGATCAAAATACTTGCTCGGCCAACGGCTGATTCCAGCCAGAATTTTAGCGCCCGCCCCACGTTCTGGGAATTTCTAACCTCGTCCAGACCATCAAGCACAACAGTTAGAACGCCAAGAGACGAAATCGCTTTTGCCAAAGCGACTTCCTCCTGCATTTGAAGCGTGGAAGAGAGAACCCCCTGCAGTTTCTCCATCACGGCGCGGACCAGAGCATCGTCCGATTGAAATCCACAATCCCTGGCTTGCATCAATAGGACTGGCACACTTGCCCCTGATGATTCGGCAAAGGCGCAAAGCAGGCTTGTTTTTCCAACTCCCGAATCACTGACGACAGGAATCAACCGGCATCCCTTGTTTGAGCCGAATGCCTCTCGCCATAATTGCTTTAACTGAACATCGGCTTCGCGCGAAACGTAATGTTGTGGGTCGTAACGTCCTTTTGATTTGAAATCACTAATGACCGCTTGGCTTGCCAGATTGCAACTTGTCACGATGGCCGCGCTCGAAAGCCGGGAAAATGGGATTCCCAGATGTTCGTATCTCAAGTCCTGATATTTTTCATCGAGAAAGCCTGAAAGCTTTCGACCGTCATAAATCGCCCAAGGTTTAGTTTTAGCAGCCGTGCGAACTCTCTCCTCCCAATCGATTGTTTTATCCTTTGGTCCCTCGCGATCTACATCGCGTGGAAGCGCTATGACAATTTCTCGAAGATTCGAAGAGGTTTGTAGCGCTAGAATTACATCATCGCAAATCTTGTTCCACCAGTCCCCGCTGTCGGTATTGTAACAAAAGGCAATTGAGCAGGTGCGCGCCGAATTTCCAACGTAAGAGTCTGGCTGGCCCTTTATGCTAATGCCTTTGTCATTCACGCCGTGAGTGCGCAGGTCGCGGTATCTTGACTCGACCCGTTTGAGAATCGCGTCAGCCAATTGATGAAATTGGCCATCGTGCAACCCCTGCAATTTTTCAAGCGTCGTCATTCGCCGCAGTTTGTGTGTTGATGGTTGAAAGTTGAGGGATTAAAGAACGGCATCTGTGTTTGAATTCAAACCGATGTTCAGTGCCACGCATCCGATATTTCGTCCAGTTTCTTGTGCAATTCCGCCGTCGCTTCCGGTTTCAACTCGCCTTCTGCCGTCACCTCGACTGCCAGGTTGAAACGGATTTTGATGCCGTGCTTCGCCTGAATCTCCAGAATGTCCGTCATCTTTTCGGATAATTCCTGAATCTCGTGCGGTTGCAGATGGGCGCTATAGGTCACGCCCTTGTCGTTCATCGCCCCAAATCCACCGCCACCACCCCCGCCTTTTGCTCCGGCGACGGCGTTCAAAATCATCTTGGCGGCGGACGAAGGATCACACGGCCATGGAACCGAGAGGATGTCCGGTTCAATCAAACGGGCGCGAAGCGCGCCATCCACCGCCTGTTGCACCAGATACCAAGGCAATGGCCGGCCACGTTGCACCGATAATTGCGCCAGGATTCCAGCCACGGTGGCCTTGCCATCCTTCCAAGCTGCGGGAACATTCGCCTGTAAAATCGCAGCGGCAACAATCGGCTCTGGCGGCGGCAACAGCAGACTCGTATCCGTCAGCACGCCCGCCGGTATGGACTCCTTGAAAAGTGACGTCGGCCCGGACACCAGCCACAGGTCGCCATCGCCCACGGCCTTTTCGATGGCGGCGTTCACAACTTCGGCGCTCGCCTTCGGCACTTGCTGTCCTTCGTTGTATCCGCCGCGATCCACTTGCACCACCTTGCCGCCGGTGAAATGCGCCTTGAAATCCGACAACGGCAATTCCGTTTTGGTTTCCCACAGGCCGGGCAAAATCCCTTTGCGCAGCAACGCGCCGGGTATTTCCACCAGTTCCGCCGCCGTGCTTAACACGACTTCCAAATCCGGGTCTTTCAGCGCCTCCTCATCGGGGCGCGTGCGCCACCATGTCCGCACCGTCTGGTCCGGGCGTTTCAATCGCAATACGAAATCGCCCGCCACACAGCCGTCAACCAGCGTGTCCACGATGGCTGTGGCGCTTAACATCTTTGGTAGATGCGGATGTTGCGCGAACGCGCTCGCCAAATCCTTCACGCGCCGCAGGGTGTCGCCCGCTTTCCACAAATCATACGGGCCGTCCGGCAAAAGTGATTCCGCCGTGATTTTGGTTTCTTGCAGCCGCGAGCGGGCCGTGTCTGCCTTCAGCGTCATGAACAACGGATCATCCGTGATACTCAATTTGAACGCCTGGACGTCGTTCGTTTCCGAAACCGTCACCATCATGCACCACGCCTGCCGGATGGCGTCCGGCACCAGTTTCTTCGCTTTTTCCATTTCCACCGTTAGCCGCTGCATCCGTTGCGCATCCACGCTGCCCTTTTTGGACTGCTCCCGTAGTTCCGCCTCCACTTGCTCCCACGCGAGCAGGTCAGCGATGCGGCTGGTCACCATGCCGAGGCCGTCCTTGGATGGCACGGCCAGAATCACCGCGTTGCGATACACACGCGGCTTGGCCGCGCCCGTCGTCTCATCAATGAATCGCTTCGCCACCGCCGACGGCTTGCCGGATTCCGACGCCGCCTCCGGCCCAAGCACGGCAAAATGAAACTTGCCGTCGTCCTCGATGTCCGCCGGCTTGTCCGGCAGTTGATGCACGCGCACGCCCAAACCCGAGGCGCCTTCGGTCAATTTCTTTACGTCGCGAATCGCCTTGTCGAGCCGCACGGCAATCAGTCCTTTGTCGTTTTCGATCAGCCGCTTTTTCTCGCGATGGATTTGCGTCAGGTTCGGCTTGTTGCCCAATCGCCAGTCTTCCGGCAGAGTGCCGCCTTCGGTCGCCGTGTATTTATCGTCCAGCCAATAGCTGTCCTGTGCCCAGCGCAGCAGCGCCTTTTCCAGTTCAATCCGGTCTGGATTCGTCGCCGCAACCGCCAGCTTCAATTCCCGCAGGTGTGCCTTTTGGCCTATCGGTTGCGAATAAAAAAATGTCGTCAGCACCGCCTGCTCGATTTCCCGATACGCCACGCCCGCAAAATCCCGCTGGATTTCTTTCGCAAAATCCAACTCGCGGTTGAGGATGCCATTCCACGCCACCTTTTGCCCGTCGGCGGATTGCGCGTCAGCAATCTCCACCAAGTCGCGAAGGGCGTCCGACAATCCACCGTCACCGGGCTTTTTCAAAAATACATTCGCGCCGACCACCGGGCAGGGATCAATTCCCGCCGAGTCGCGCAGCGCCATCGCGAACAGCCGCAGCACGCCACGCGTCCGCTGAAATTGGTCCAGTTGCACCCAATTCGTGTAAAACACTTCCGTCAGTTCAGGGTGGAAAGGGTAGCTCTCCACATAGCGTTTCTCAGCCTCTGCGCCTTGCTTTTTTACGATTTCATCGTGCGCGGCGATGCCCTTGAACGCGACCAGCGCATGCGGGCGCAAGGCTTCCTTGTCCTTGATGCTTTCCGGCTTGAAGAACCGGCGGCGCAGCACTTCGGCCACGTCCTCCTTCACCACCGGCTCGACCGGTTCTTCTTGCTGCCGGGCGAAAATCTCTTTTAAGGCATTGGTGATCTCCTGCCCCAATTTGTCCATCCGCTTGAGCTCGGAAGCCAGCAGCGAAGCAACAATGGCACAGCGGTCGGTTTTTACGGCCGCTTGCGTCAGCGCCTGGAAAAAAGACTGGAGTTTGACCAGCCAGGTGCTGTCCTCGGCGACCTTTTGCCGCGCAAACATCAGCACTTCATCCAGTAGAATTAAAACCGAAACACCTTCGGCAATCGGCACGGCCAGTAAATCCACCAGCACATTTTCAGCCGGGGCGCTGTCGCGTTCGGCCATGCCTTTGCCGCCGTTCAGGATTTCCAGCCCCTTCTTCCCGGCCAGTTGCCAGGCCAGCACGCTCCACGGATGGAACAGGCGGGCTATCTTGCCGTTCGGGTCAGCCACATCCGCGCCCGTTTCCAAGTCCAGCTTGTCGAATGAAATTGCCGCCACCCGCGCCTTTGGCAGATGCTTGCCCAAATCAATGGACGTGCGAAATTCCTCCACCGCCGGCAGGTCCGGCAGGTTGGCCGGGTCGTCCACCAGATGAAACAGCGCGATGAGTGTGTGCGTCTTGCCGCCGCCGTAGGTGAGATTCAATTGCCGCACCGCCTTGTCGCTCTTGCCCGCCAGCCGCCGCACCACGTCCCGCGCCAGGTTCCGCAGGTTATAGGTCGGATACGTGAGCGCGAAGAATTTCTTCGGGTCTTCGTAAATCGGGCGTTTGCCCTTTTTCAGGATAACCTCATCCAGATCGGCGGCGAACATCGCCAGCGACAGCTCGCCCGATTTCAATTCATCACGAAGCTGGACCACTTCGTGCCACGGTTTCCATTTTGGTGCTGGCGGCATAATAAATTCCTGTTTTGTGAGTATGCTAAATTTAGGTTTCCACGTCCAATCCTAGTGAGCGCGTCGTGTCGGCCTTCGGCGCTTTCGCGCCTAGATGATTGCTCAAACTTTCCAGCAGCGAGCGTTCTTCGCCACCTTGCTCCGACAATTCAATCAACGATTGAATCAAACGCCCGAACAGTTCGTTCCGACGTAGAACGTATTCGTCGAGATAGTCATCCACCTTGCGCACGTCGCCGTCGTGCCACAGGTGCATGAGCCGGTGAACCCGATCAATCAATGGAATCTCGCGCCCGCCCACGGATTCAAAACCCATTCGCTTTTCTTTCCGCTCCTTCCACGTCCGCAGGATAAATTCGCCGCCGCTCATTTCTTCCGCCTCTGGTTCATCCTCGTCCTCGTTCTCGTCCTCGTCCTCGCCTTCGGTAGGCACGACGCTGCCCTTCACCTTGACCAAGTTCCAGGTGCGTTCGAGCTCTACGTCCGACAGGCCGCAACTCACTGCATATAGGATGCACGCCCCGGCGGGCGCTTTTTCAAAACCGAAATCATTTCGGTGCAGTAAATAATAGCTGGTGACGGAATCGAGACGGTCAATGCCCGACTCGATGTGCAGCACGCGCCCAACCACGAACTCGATGACGATGCGCCGCACAGCATCGAGAAACTCCTTCACGGAGAGCAATTCCTTCGTCGGACTATTGGCCTTGATGACCGCAGGATACTTGCTATAAGCCTCCATCGCCGGCCCGGTTGCTGCCCAGACAAAATCTGGCCCGCGAATCCCCCCGTCCCAGAACTCGCGCAACTGCACTGCGATGTTCTCGCGCATTTCCGCCATCACGCGATTGTCCCACCCTGCCTTCACCAAAGGATCACGCTTGCGGCAGACCAGCCAAACGGATGAAGCCAGTGCGGCAGTTGCTATTCCTCGCGCTCGCGCAGCACGTTCAGTCTGTATCGGCCAACTAGCTGTTACCACAAACCCCGCCCTTATGAGCGCAGAAACCAAAGTTTCCCATGCATCTGGCTGTTTGTGCGCGAAAACTACGACTGCACGTCCTCGCGGCGTCAGCGCTTTCCACATGCATTTGAATGCTTCGAACATCATCTGCTCGTATTTGCTTTTCTCCGTCACTCGCGATTTGTCTGGATGAACGTGCTGGACAATCTCACGAACTTTATCGGTTAGCTCTGCGCTGAACTCTTTTTCGTATTGCCCTTTCAAGACCCGTCGAAACCAGACATAGAAAACATCTGATAAATCGGCATACGAAATCGCTTCGTAATAAGGGGGGTCTGTGACAATTACATCCACTATTCCATCACCACGGAGAGTTGTTGCTGATTCAAGTTCAATTTTGGGGGCAATCAACGACTCATCGACCATACGTGCCAATGAGTGGCATGCAGAAACCGTTGAATCCAGCATGCTTGCGAACGAACCGCAACGGTCCGCAGTGACCGCGACTTCACAATAGTCCCAAGTATAAGCTAGTGAGAATCGCGAATAGATAGAACGAATTTGTTCGTTGGGCACATTCCAGCTACAAAGTGCAGTGCAATGTTCAATTAGTTTCCCCAAAGTAGTTAACAGAAATGCTTGGATTGGCTCACGCCAGTCCTTTCCCATGTTGCCTCCGTCGGAGTAGCCAGGTAGCTCCTTTATTAAACGACCAAGACACGCAAGCCCGACACGTTGTCGCCCAGTATACAAGTCAGCCTGGGAGCGAATGTCGTAGCCTTGGACGGAAATTGATCGAGTGCTTGCGGGTGCGATTGGCTCATTTAAATCGCCACAACAAAGGCCAGCGAAGGCTCTCTGAAGCTCGCCGGCCGAAACAGGGACGATCTCGCGTTCAAATTTAGTCGGCAACCGATACTCCTTACCTTTTGGCCCGTCCAACACAACCGCCGTAATGAGCTCCCCGAGCAATCCGTTTCGAGCGGCGTAGCGAATATCATTCATTTCCATGATCGCAGGACAGCACGGACACTGTGCCCCGGCCCGCGACATTGTGCCCGCACCTACTTTTTTGTCGTTCTCGCGTTTTTGCGCCGCGTTGCCACCCCGCTCCGGAACATTTTCCTCAATAGAAAATTCCGCACCAGACCCATCTTTTTTTGCGTCCATAACTAAACGGATGCGCTTCCCCTCCGATTTGCAGAGCCAAAGGGTCTTAAGAAGAGGAATTTTGGCACGGCAATTCTTGCACGTCACCGTCCGCGCCCACAGATAAGCCACGGTCGGCTTCGCAAGCCAGCGCGGGTTGGTCTTGTCCTGCAAATATACTTCACCCAACTCTGCATTCAGCTTAAACGTATTCGTGAAACCATTGTCGTCTGGCTCAATCAAACGCATCGGCTGCGGTTCAAACGCCTTACCCGGCACCAACGGTTGCCATTCGGCATAGGTAGGATACAGGTGCGCCAGTTCCTTTCGCGCTTCCGCCAAGACTTTCCTTCCCCACGCGCGGACGTGCCACGCCAAATCAGCATCCAGCGCCACACCCGCATTCGCTGCCGCTTGTTCAAAATCCCATTCATCCTGCTGATGCTCTCCCTCGCGGGCGTGATGCCCTAAAGTATCAAGCGTTTTTCGTAACTTCGCGCCCTTGAGACCTTTGACCTCGTTCAGAAAGTCCTCCATGAACTCACGATCGCGCAAAATAAAATCCGGCAGGGGTCGTTTCTGTCCCGCCAATTTTTGCGGGTATTCCAGCGTGGATTTCAGAATAAACCACGCCACCGGGTTCAAGTCAGCGGCCGTCACTTCGCAGCCCAGCCGCATTGCTTCCAGCGGAATTGACCCACCACCCGAAAACGGGTCGAGCACCCTCGGTGGACTTCCACCATTCGCTTTTCGGATTTCTTGCCGAAACCAGTCAAACAATGGTTTGTTTTCGGTTTCGCGTTTCCACCGCAGAATCCCGCCGTCCGTGACTTCCTTCACTCGGCCTTCCTTGTCTTTTTCCGTTGTCAGCTTGCCACCGATTTTCTCACACAATTCCTTGCGCCCTTCCGGTGTGCCTGGATCAGGCAGCAGCGTTGCCAGCAACGCCGCCCGTGCTGCCGCCAGCGGTCGTCTCGCCGGCCAGATATGTAGCGTAGAGATATGCCCATGCCGCACGTTCTTTTCATGCATCGAGTCAATGGACGCCTGCCGCAGCGGAAAAGCATGTTCAATCAATCGCGGGTAATCTTTCATGGTGACTTAAAGAGTTTCTTGAATAACGACCGAATTGAACACGGCATTGCGAACGGCGTCAGCATTCGGTGCAGCCCGTAATTCGGCATCGAGCCGTTGCCGAGCAAAAGCGGCGCGCTGGAAAACTTCCCGCAATGAAATGACGTGTGGATTCAGCGTCAGCGAACGCAGGCATACAATGATAAGTTCCTTTAGATAAAACTCCATGTTTGCTGTGAACAGTGGAAGTTTTAACCGCACTGCCGAGCCGTGGACAATGCAGCACCGAATCCGATAAAGCCGGCCAAGCTGCCAGAGCAAATGACGTTGATGCGCCAAGAGTGCGTCAGCGGTCTTTTTCGGGTCTTGCAACACCTCCGCCAGACGGCCAATCCGCAGCGTGGCGACCGGGTTGCTTGGAAAGCTGTTCGCCAGCTTAGTCGCCAGCGGTTGTGCCTGAAGCAATTTCAATGCGCCGGAATATTCCAGATCATTGAGCGTTGCCGCGCCGGATCCTGCGGCAAGGTCGGCGTCCCACGCGATATTTTGACCCTTGAGTGTTCTGACCAAATCACTCACAAGCCGGTAAAGGTAGCGCTGGAGCAGGGAGTCGCTGGCATGGATCGCCACCGTGCGCCCGATATACCCGTCGTTGCTGACGTAAGACAAAAACTCCAGCCCCATCCACCAGTTGAGAAATTTGTCCTTATAGGTGTCCGCATCACTGCCGAAACGGTAGTGCCGGATGGCCGCCCGCAGCCGCTCGCGCGATTCCGGCTCAATGGTGGTCCGGCTAAACATGGCTTCCATCTGCTCGGAAAATTCGCGGAAGGCGTCGGGCGTCAGATGGTGATGCGGATTCGGCACGAGATGCCGCACCACCCGGATGTCATTGTGATGGTCGCCGAGCCGTTCCACAAAGCATCGTTCATCCACCTTGAGCGGTTCGGGTTCAAAGTTGAACCGCAATTGATCGAGGCATTGCTCGAACTTCTCACGTGCAGTAATCGCCGCCGCCGTGAGATCCACGGCTTCGACGGGCGTTTCAGCAAACGTCGTGAGTGAACTGGTGATCGCGAATTTGCGCTGCTGTGCGCTGCCGTCGGGGGTAAAACCGGGCAGCGCCCGGAAATTAAAACCTGCGAAATTTCCGAAGCCGGACAACTTGGAACTGCCGCTCAACCGCAAAATTACCCGATACTTTTGCCTGCTCCACGAGAGTTGCTGGATGAGAAAGCGCAGGTTGCCGGCAAACGTGTCATAGGGTGGACGCTTGTTTTGAAAGAACAAAACCACCCAACTGAACAGGGTTTCAAGCGGCCAGCCTTGGTCCACCAGGTCGCTTAACAGTGCCCCGACAACCGCCTCGGTCTTTTGATTATCACCACCCACAATCGTGTCTGGCAGGATTGCCAGCAGTTGCTTGCAGTAGTCCCGCTCCAACGCTGCCGAAAAGTCCGCGACGATGAATCGGAACTCCCTGAGTTTCTGTTCCTGTGTCGCGTCCTTTTTCTTCTCGTCCGGGATTGGAGGAGTTTTCAGCAGCGGTTGCAACAACCCGAGATGTCGCGCAAAGGAGTTGGCCGACAGCGGATCACGGGCAAGAATCTCGTCCGCTTCCGCGCAAAGGTCTTGAATCTCGTCCGGTTTGGCACGGCCAATTCGGAGTTCCTGATCCAGTTCCCGGATGATGGTTCGTGCGTTCAGACAACGCACCCGATGAGAATCCAAGGACGCCTCGTGCGTCATCCCATGCCACAGTTCGAGAAAGAATTTCTCATGCGCAAGGAATGTCCCCGTAGGATGTTGGCGGTTGAGCAGATTCATAGGTTTTTTAGGCTTGCAACGGATGCGCCGATGTGGAATCGTAGTTTCATATTCGGGAGTTAAGGGTGCTGGTTAGTTCCGCAAGGAACTGTGGCAGTAATGCCCCCACACCAAACACTCCCGTCCATTTCATAAATCTGTCGGCGATAATATCACCGGCGCAACACCCAGCGAAAGCTGGGTGTTTTTTTATTCCGGTTTGTTCAAATTCGCTTTTCATCATTAGTATATTTCGATTCATGCCAGGTGTTCCCCGGCGGCTAAAATGTCATTGGCGTCCAGATCAAATCCTGCGGCGCGTTCCACCAGCTTTTCAAACGGGTCTTGCACCGCAACCATGCGCGGCGCAGCAGACGCACAATCAAACACCGCGTAAAGCCAGTATTCTTCCCGCCGGTTTGCCGCCGCCGCCCATTCGTTTGTGCTGATATGGATGTTGCCCAGCCGCGCCCGGCCCTTGATTTCAATGCACCGCCGCTTGCCGTCGGGACGGTGGCTCAAAACATCAAACCCCGGCCAGGGCGAGTTCAAACCGGCCAGCAGGGACAATTCCGGCGAGTGAACGTCTTGCACCCGCGCCCCAAGCGCCCGTTCATGGGCCATCACCAGTTCCATCGCCACGCGCTCCACTTCGGCGTCGTAGCGCATACTCTCTTCGTCGTTCGCCGCCGGACGCACCAAAACGTGCGCCAGAAATTCCACCGGCCCGACGCCAATCAGCGCCGGCTCGCGCAACACCGTTTGCTCCGCGTCCTGTGACCGTGCTTCCCACGCCCGCTGCAAATCCCGGATGCGTGCAATCTCGCGTTCCGCCGAGGGATGGCCGTCGTTCCGCCGCTTGCTCCACACCGTCCGCGACTGGACGAGTTCTTTTTGCTCGTAAAAAAATCCCTGCCGCAAAAATTCAATGCGCGAGGCGAGGTCCGCGTTCAGACGGTCGCGATGTTTCTGCGCAAACTCTTTCGCCACCGTCGCCACCATGAAGGCCCGCGCCTCCTCGATGCGGCCTTGGGCCGACACCGCCAGCCGTTGCGCGTCCAGCGGCAGCCCGCCTGTGCGCGGTTCCAGCAAAAGAAATTCCTCGATTGGCCGCACCGTCATCGTTCCGTCCTCATGCTGGCGCACGGCCACGAGGGATTGTTCCAGCACTTCGTCGCCCTTCAGCGCCGCCAGCGACGGATCAGCGCGGCGCAGAATCGTGACGGATGCTAGGTGCAGCAAATAAGAATGGTTCGAGGACGGGTCAACCACCACCGCGCCGCGCATAGCATGTGGCATCGCCGCAAAATTCACCAGTTCCCGGAGTTGGTCGAAAACCGGTTCGCCCGGATGAATCCACACCGGCCCGTCCACACCCCGTTCCGGGCGCGAAAACGTGATGTCAAAATAGTCGCCGGTTTTGGCTTCCAGCATCGGCAGCAATGGATCAAGTGCCCGTGGCCGCGTCGGTATCAGCCGGAAACGATTTTCTTCCAGCGGCGACAGACGCAGATGCAGCAACGGCGAAGCATCCTGGACGAACTGCCGCACATATCCCGGCAGCAGTTGCGAATAAACTTCCGTCGCCATCTTCTCCTTCAGCGCCGGTAATTGTCGCGCCACGTCTCCACCGTCGCCGTAAAGCCGCCGTTCGCGTTCGGCAATGGCCACGACTTGCTCTTTCGTCAGTTGCCCGCCCAAGTCGAGCGCAAGCTGGTCCATGTCCTCACCATCCAGCGACCGGCGCATGTAATCAGTGATGCTCTTGCCCTCGAAAATGCGCCCGATGACATCAAACACCTTCTCGGATTTCAATTCCTTGCGGATGGCTTCCAGTTTATCCAGCAGTATTTTGACGACTTTGCCTTCGCGGGTCTTGCCCGCAATCAGGTTGATGATGAACACTTCCGATTTTTTCTGGCCGTAACGGTGAATGCGGCCCATGCGTTGTTCCAGCCGCGCCGGATTCCATGGCACGTCATAATTCACCATCACCCAGCAGAATTGCAGATTGATGCCTTCGCCGGCCGCATCCGTGCAAACCATGATGCGCGCCCCGCCATCCTCAATCGGCTTTTTGAAAAACGCGACCTGCTCACCGCGCTCGACGTAATTCATGCCGCCGTGGATGCTGGCGACTTGACCCGTGAAGCCCAGGCCGTCCAGCCGGCTTTTGAGATATGTCATCGTGTCCCGGTGCTCCGTGAACACCAGCAGCTTCTCATTGCGAAACCGCTTGTCCTCGATGATGCCGCGCAGTTTTTCAAACTTCGATTCGTGCCCAAGCTCTTGCACCTTACGTGCCAGCACCAGCAGTTTCGCGACATGCTCTTTTTCGATTTCCAGATCGGCGATGGTGGTCGCGACAAAGCTGCCAAGGATTTCACCTTCGGAACGCTCATTCTCCTCTTCGCCGTCGCGCTCTTGTTCCTCATCAGCGGTGCGACCTTCAAACGGATCGTCATCTTCGCGCAGCCGCTCCGCCTGTTTTGCGAGTTTCACCAAATCAATGCGCCCGGCCACCACGTCCTGAATCACGCCGTCCAGCTTTGCCAATCGCCGTTCCATCGAGCGCAGCAAGGCGTAGGTTGAACTCGCCATGCGCCGCTGAAAAACACCCAGCGCCAGTTGCGCCGCCGTCTTGTTCAGCATTTTAGCCCGGTTGTAAATGAACCGCAGATAATCCGTCGTCTGGTCGTAAAGTGCCTGTTCGCTCACCGGCCCTTGCGTCAGGTCGTAGGAAAAAGTGTCCGTCGTGCGGCGTGGATAAAGTGGCTTGCCTTCAAACGTCACCATTTCCTCTTTGGTGCGGCGGATAAAAAACCGTTCACGGCTTTCGCGCGGCATCGCCTGAAATGCGTCAATGGTGCTGAAGGTTTGCGGGTCGAGCAGCTTCCACAGCGCGAAAAACGGATAATCTTTGCCCATGTGCGGCGTCGCCGTCAGCAGCAACAGATGCCGGGCGCTCCAGCCAAGATTCCATTCAGTCTGGCGATTCGCCACGCCCGCCAGTGCCTCCGCTAGTTCATAACGTGCCGACCGTCGCACTGTGAAGTCTGGGTCTTGCCGCGCCGAAAGTTTGTGCGCCTCGTCAAAGACCACGAGGTCGTAAGGCATCACACCGGCTTCCGCCAGCCGCAGGAATGCCCGCTCGCCGCGCAACGTGTCCACGGAGCAGATGACATGGTCGCAGTTCGGGCCGGTGGAAAAGGGGTTGCTGTTTCGCGCCGCGAGATCCGCGCCGGTCACGACGGCAAATTCCATTCCAAACAATTCGCGTAATTCGTTCTGCCAGTTGCCGACCAACCCAGCCGGCGGCACGATGAGGATGCGCTGGATCAAACGACGAGCCAGCATCTCGCGAATGTAAAGCCCGGTCATGATGGTTTTGCCCGCGCCCGCGTCGTCGGCCAGCAGGAAGCGGAGGCGCGGTTGCTTGAGCATGTGCTCATAAACGGCAATCCGTTGGTGAGGCAGGGCATCAATCTTGGAAACTTCCGTAGCGAACGCCGGATTTGCCAGATGCCCGAACGCCAGCCGTTCACCTTCCACCATCGCCCGAACGGCCAACCCATCGCCCATGAAGTCCACCGCTTGCGGCTGAACCGGCCTGCCCGTCCGCATATTATTCTCCGACTTTTCGCCAATCACATCCAAGAACTTCTCCCAAAACATCGGCGAAGGCTCGACGCGCCCCTTTTCCCAGCGCGAAATCGTGACATTCGTCATCCCCAGCCGCTTCGCAAGTTCACCTTGCGTCCACCCCCGCGCCCGCCGCTTGGTTTTGACTAAATCCCCATAATTGTTTGGAACATCGGCCATTGGAGTTACAATTTAACACAGGTTAAAATCACTTGTCAAGCGGCAAGAGACATGATATGCTAAAAACATGTCTGCATCAATTTTAGCCAGATTTCAAGGCACACACGGTCGCCGGCGCCTTATCGAAGCCCTGCGTCTCCAACAAATTGTCGCAGATCAAGAAACCTTGGCTTCACAACTGGCCAACGCAACCCGGCTGGTGGCTTTCGATCCCAAAACCCGTAGCAATGTCGTCATTCGTCAGGGGGCTTTGGACTCCGATATATTCCTGATCGTGAGCGGTCGCGTCTCTGTGCAAGTCAACGGGCGTGAGATTGCTATTCGCAGCTCCGGCCAGCATGTCGGGGAAATGGCCCTCATCGATCCCCGGGCCGTTCGCAGCGCTACCGTCATTGCGACCGAGCCCTCGGTCCTGGCGAAAATCACAGAGCCGGACTTCTCAAGGCTCGCCAGAAAATATCCTCAGCTCTGGCGTCGCTTGGCGATTGAACTCGCCGACCGCCTCCGTCAGCGGGCCAGATTCCACACGCCTCCCAATGAGAAACCCCGGGTCTTCATCGGCTCTTCCGTGGAAAACCTACCCATTGCCCAGCAGATCCAAACCGGCTTGGCCCACGACCGCATGCTGGTCCAGGTTTGGACTGACGGCGTTTTTCGTGCCGCCACCGGCACCATGGACAACCTGTTCAGGGCTGTCAGCAGTTCCGATTTCGCCGTTCTGGTTTTGGCTCCCGAAGACACCGTTATCAGTCGTAAGAAAAAAAGTTTCGCCCCACGGGACAATTGCGTCTTCGAACTCGGCCTCTTCATGGGCGCACTCGGTGGCGACCGGGTTTTCATCGTGAAGCAGCGTGGCGCCAATATCAAAACGCCCACCGACCTTTTGGGAATCACGCCAGCCGAGTATGCCGCTGGAGACGCAGCCACTCTCGCGGCTCGCATCGCCCCGGTCTGCAACGAAATCCGCCAAGCTGTCCATCGGCTTGGTCCCAAATGAGAATATTGTATGAGCCTGACCGCCGACATATCAGCCGAGGTTGACGAAATTTTTAAGACCCAATGGACCGCCCGCGACGGCGACAAAGTGCCCGAACCCGAAGATATCCAACTTGGCAACCATGCCGTCCGCTTGGATGGAACAGTCCTTTACGCCGACCTCGCAGACTCGACAATCATGGTCAATTCAAAACCGGATTGGTATGCAGCGGAGGTCTACAAATCTTACCTCATCTCCGCCTGCCAAATAATCCGTGAGAATGGCGGCGAAATCACCGCCTTCGACGGTGACCGCGTCATGGCGGTTTATTTGGGTGACTACAAAAACACCTCGGCAGCAAAGACGGCCCTCCAGATCAATTACGTCGTCTCGCAAATCATTAACCCCAAACTCAAAGCCCGGTATCCAGAACATAGTTACCAAATCCGTCAGGTCGTCGGCATTGACACGAGCAAACTCTACGTCGCCCGCACTGGCATTCGCGGCTCGAACGATCTGGTCTGGGTGGGCCGTGCCGCCAACTACGCCGCAAAACTTTCCTCAATCAATGAAGTTGGCTACTCTTCCTACATCACCCAAGATGTGTTCAAAATGCTCCACAAATCAGCCAAATTTGGAAACAACGGCACCGGAAATCTAATGTGGGAGCCGCGCCAATCGGATAATGTCTCAGTTTCTATCCACCGCTCCAATTGGACGTGGAATCCAGGTTGAACCGCCAGGAGCGCTTGATCTATTTGCCATTCTATGCAGGTCATCGAGTCCATCAAATTGCGCGAGGTGTTGGAACTTGTTTCCAAGCCGCGTTACATCTTGGGCACGACCTACACGCTAAGCCTCGCCTTTTTTGAGTCTGCCATCATCCCTGAGTTCAACCGCGAACGGCTCAAGTCCTGCCTCATCATCTCCGACTCGCTGGGTTACCACAACGCTCTGACGGAAGCCACCGCGCTTCAGGGCGCGGCTCAGGATTACATGGTCGTGCGTGCCCCCATCTCCGGCAGTTTCCATCCCAAAGTCTGGCTCGTAGTCGGGGATATCGAGGCCGTCCTCCTCACTGGCAGCGGGAATCTGACCCAGGCCGGCTTCATGACGAATGCGGAACTTTTCGATGCTGTTCGCATCACCTCGGATTCCCCGCCGTCGCCAGCGTTGCTTGCCGATGTTCGTTCATTCATCACCGGCTTGGCCGGCATGTGGCACCCGGAAGATCAACAGGAACTTCTCTGCGTTGAAACTCTCACCAACATCGAACAGGCGCTGGCCGGATTGGCAGTGGCCACACATCACGAACCCAATGGCGTTCGCTTTCTCCATTCTTTCCAAGGCCCACTCCTTGAGCAAATGCCCGCCATTCCGGATGCAAAGGAACTGTATGTCGCCGCGCCGTATTTCGGGGACAGCCTCCAAGGCGTGGACTTGCTCACCGCGCGTTACCCCGCCGCCAAACTCCACCTTTATCCGGCAGTGCATTCCGGACAGGCAACCAATATTCCATTGGCACAGTTGAAGAAGTCATACTCCAAGGCACATGTCTCGCCACTGTCAATTCCAGGAAAAAAAGGGGCTCTCGCTCACCTAAAGCTCTATGGCTTGGCCCTCGCCGATGACACCGCCCGGCTATACTGCACCAGTGCCAATTGCACGCAGGCCGCCTGGCAAGGACCTAACGTTGAGGCCGGTCTCTTGCGCACTGTGCCTCTCGCCGACTTGCCCCGCTACTTTGCCTCCGCCACCGACAAGTTGCCAGCCGGACGCTTGGAACTGCATCAATCCCAGAACGACAAGGATACCCTCCATTGCTGGGCGGTGGATACCGGCGCCGGTCTGGACCTGCTCATGTCGAGCGATCATCAGACGCGTCTGCCATTAAGTGATGTCCGGTTCACTGTTCGCGCCGGCAGTTCTATCGCCACCTGCGACAAAAGTTCCCTGTTTCAAATGAGCTGCCGCGCTCACATTCCTTGGACCGCATTTGAAGGTTGGCAGCGTCGTCGTAAAGTGGCCATCTGTCTGGAATTTCAAGCGCGGGATGTGCTCGGTAAAGCCGTTCGCACGATTTGCCTCGTCGAAAACCGGATGCTGCTCAGTGCCGACCCGATTCACCGCAGTGCGTGGCGCGGCGCACTCGCTCTGCTCGACGCTGAGGGAGCGCCCGAGTTGGGTGACATCGCCGCCATTTTTTCTCTGGCCGCTGACATGTTCGACGGAAACCTGATCCGACTCCCCGAGGTCAAGATTCCCGCCGGTCAGCCGCGCCTTAAACCAGATGATAAGGTCGAGCCACCCGCCATCGCAATCTGGCCTCCGCAACCCGATGCTCACGAGTTGCGGAAACAAATCGGCTCATCAGCGCATGGGCAATTGCAATGGTTTCAAAACATTCTCAAGTCTCTGCTCCAAAGTGACGCGCATTCCAACAACCGTGACCTGACGGAGCAAGGGCACGTTCACCTTCCCGACGACGAGCAGGATGCCCCGGAAAGGGGCAGGCGCACGGCGGCGAAAACGGTCACCGACACGGACAGCTTGGATCGCGCGGCGAAGACGGCGAAGCGCATTTGGGATCACGCCTTCAAGGATTATTCGCGGCTCCGCGATAAACTGATACCCCTATGTCCGACTCCCGACAAAGCGCCTAACATTTGGCCCGTCTCTATTTTCGTTTTCCTCTCCACGATGGCGGTGTTTCAGGCTGCCAGACGCATGGCCCCCAACCTTTCCCTGGGCATCACCGCGGAGATTTTGTGCGACGATTTTCTCCGGGCCATGTTCAATTTCCGCCGTCAGCCCGAGGATTACTGCCGCCCAAAGGGTTTTCGCTACACAAGCGATGAGAAATTTCCTCCACTTGCCAATGACTTGCATTTTAATTTCAAGCTTCTACCTCACCCGGACCTTGCGACCGTTATCCTCGCCCTGATGATAGATAGGCGGCAGCGTGAACCAGTGCTATATGGCGTGCCTTCGGCCAAGAACCACCAGTTGGATTTGGTTTGCGGCCCGCAGTTTGTTGCTGCTGCCGACACGCTCGAAGCCTGTCGGCGAATTTGGAGAAGGTATCTGTGTGACCCGAAGCGCAAGGTCATTGATGCCTCTTTTGAGAAGGATTTTGCCGCGCTGTTTCATCTCAATTCCGGGGGGACGCCACCATGAAAGAATTGCCTGATAAACCGTTCACGACGGCAGATTTCTCCCTGCGGGGTGGTGGTATTGACTTTCTCGGCTTGCGCTGGGTTAACCTCACGATCGTCGGCCGGGATTTGATACCGGAACTCAACAACGTCACCGAGGACATGGGAACATTTTTCCTCGGTGGGTGGATTCCGTGGAAATTTCATCAGCTCTGCGCCGGCGGCAGCGATTACACTGAAAAAAATTACAAATCCTTTCGTGAGAAGGTGGAAGTCGCCGTCTCGCTCACGCTCCGCGATGAATTGGACATTCCTCGGGATTGCGGTCAGGTTCGCAATCGCGTCGGCATTACCCAGAAAAACCCGCTCCCAGGCAAACTCAGTTTCAAAGACGCCAAACGCACCGGGCAAAACAGCCTCTACGCCGCCGCCATCTATGGCCCGTCCCTCCATGCGCTGGGACTGATTAAGACCTACCATTCGCAGGCTAGGGATGGAGCGAAATCCTTGGAAATTCCGATTCCGGGTGATGATGAGGATGCCCTCGCCATTATGAAAGGCGTTGACGCGAGCCTCAGCAAATCCGGCAGCTATCAGGCGCTCGCCTCCCTGGATTCATCGGAATTCAAAGCTAAGGATATCAGCAAGCTCGCTGCCAGTGGCCTCGACCCCGCCCGCTATCGCGCGCCTGCCTACGCCCCGCTCAAAGCCAGCTTCCGCCGCAAGCTCCTACCCGCTCAGCTCGACGATCCCGGTTACGCCCGGACACTTACCACACGGCTCATGCTCGCGACATTGAGCCAGCGCAGCCGGCTGACCACGGAACAAATTCGCAACGCCTGGTATACCGGCATGTTTGATGATGGAAAGCAGCTTCAAATCAAGGACCAGGAACTTGCTGACCATTGCCTGCGCTGGTCATGTTTCATGGCGCGCCAATACCAGCGCTATGCCATCGAACTTCTGCTGTGGTGCTTCGAAGATGCGATCAAACAAGGAAATCGCTCCATCGAAGAAGTGATTGAATACTGGGAGCGCCGCTCCAAATCCGCCGGCTTGGATGGGAATGTCGCCTTTGAACAATTCACCCGTGAAAGTGCCGGGAAACTGCTAAAAAAGGATGACTTGGCAACGTCGCAAGCGTGGAATGATACAGTCCATGCCGGAGACAAAATTTTTGAATATGTGGATGACCCGCGCGGTGACAATGCCGTTATCAATGCTCTTCGCATGATTGCCGGGTGGTATTGGCGAATGTTGGTGCGCCAGCAGGAAGGCAAAACCAAGAACCTCCTCAGCCTCGGCGGCGCGGACCGCATGAGTATGAGTTGGTTTCTACAGTGGCTCACCGTCCGCAAAAAACTGTCCGTCCGCATCCTGCTGAAGGAAATATTCTCCAGCCTCATTTTCGCCCAACACATGCGCATCGCTCTCGCTCGCTTTGACGGCACAGCACAACGTCTGCGATTCCTCATCGGCGACAGTGGGATAGAAGCAACAATCAGTGCGCGCAGCGATCTCGGCGAACGTGACCTACCTTGGATGCCCGACCGGCTCGACACACTTGCGGGGTTGTTATGTGATTGCGATGTCCTCGCTACAAAAAACGGAGCTTTCATACGTGGCCCAGCCGCCGGCGAATTCAATTGATATGATCCATGCAAACACAAACGCCGATGCTTTGAATGCTCACCACCTCCTTTCTAAATAATTACCTTGCTTCATTCTTTGGCTACGGCCAATGGACGGCTCCAATATGGTTTGTCGGAATCGAGGAGGCGGGCGGGCGAACCGAATCCGAGGTCGAACGCCGGCTCTCCCTGTGGAATCATCGCGGGAGCAAAGAATTGGAAGATGCTCCAGTGTTCTACCCCAAGTCTGGTAACGACCGCTGGCACGGCAACAAGGCTGAGTTGCAGGCCACTTGGAAACAGTTAATCCGGTTGTTGCTTCTGGCCCGCAACGAGCGCGACGACAAGGCCACCATGCTCGCTAACCAACGCGAACAGCTTGGATCGCTTGCCGGCGACACCTGTTTGGCTGAGTTGTTGCCCTTGCCCTCACCCGACACAGAGACTTGGAACTACCGTGACTGGTCCGACTTGCCGCACCTGGTTTCACGCCAGAAGTATATCACCACGATGTTACGACCGCGTGCCGACGCCTTACAGAAAAAGTGTGCTGCGATTCGCCCCAAGGTCGTCATCTTTTACGGACTTGAACTGGCCGGTGGAACGAGCCTGTTACCAAGCTGGTCGCGGATCGCCGGTGGATGGTTTAATCAGGCAATCGCGGAAGAGAAAATCCTTCTTTCACGCCGCAACGCTCACACAGTCTTCTTCATAACACGCCACCCAGTGAACGAAAGCGATGGCTACTTTTCCCGGATCGGCAAATTTCTTGGCGAGAACCATTCATCCCTCTTCGCAAAGCGCCAATAGATTATTGCTTCATGCATACCGCGCCCTCGTCGCGAGCGGCATACGTTTTTAGCCGCAGCAGCGGTGGTTTCCGTCTGCGGCTCGGCGGCGGCGTTGCGCTCCGACTTCGTTCCCGCCGTCTCTCCGTCTGCGCTCCACTGTTCCTGCCCGCCGACCGCAGACCGAAACATTTTCATAGAAAATAGGGGGGGTGTGATTGCGACTGGCCAATGTTCGTTCATGCCGCTTTGATTTCCTTCGTGTTCATCCGCCTGCTCGACGAGCTGGCCTTCCGTGTAGGCGTGGGGCATGGCGTCTTAACAGCTTGCGCTTGGAGATTCCCCATTACATGGCCGACTTCGGTCCTTTTCCGATGGAATCCCAACCTGCATGCGTCGGTATTTCGTCCAGATTTCATCTTTCAATGTCAGAAGTTCGTCGCGCAACTCCGCTGAATGAAAGCGCCGGTGTCCCTGCTTCAAGTTTTCGATTAGCCTTCGGAGGTTCGGGTATCGCTTCTTGAAATCGTCCGTGCCTTTCTGACCGAGGTATCGGAAGTCTTCGCTCATCAGCACAAAGGCGTTCTCAAAATGAAGGCCGACATCCTTCTTTCGCTGATCCGAGTCTAAGTGATACTTGGCAGAGAGTTTGCGCACCGGCTGGTCATTTTCTAGTCGGTAGATGCAGTCGGCCCGCCTCGCATACTCACGCTGCCGATAGTAGGCGTTTCCCTCCAGTTTGCCGGTCACTCGCGCAATATAGATCAAACGCTCCTCGTATCCCTTGCCGCCAAAACCGAAGATGAGCGACTCCTTCCCGGCTGTCCTGCGAATCTTGGGCTTGCAGATGGCGAGGCTAAGAAGGTTGCCGCTGACACAGGGCGCTCCACCGTTATCGGCAACCATTTTGTAAACGTATATGTCAGGTTCGGTCTTGCTCATACGGGATTGTTCTCCGCCACCAATTCAGGCTTCTGCGCGAGAAACCAGCGGTAAAAATTTGCGGTGTCGTGGAAGGCGGGCAACCTCACGCTGCGGTGAATGTAGCCGTCCTTGATGTCGAGGCCGCCCCAGGCGTCCAGCAGGTCGTTTCTCACGCGATAGACCCGGTCGCGCAATTCGCCGATGGGAATGCAACGGCGGAAACGGCCAGACACGCCGGGTTTCGCACGAACAACGATGTCCCCGTCGCCGGGAACACGGCGCGTGTGCGCGTTTTCCGCCCAGCGTGACTTCGGGACGGACTTGGCCGAAACAATTTCCTCGATCACATACAAACCGATGAGCGCGTAGATCAGCGGTCGCGCCGGACCGTCCACCGGACGCAGAGCGGCGAAGAACGCCAGCAGGTCGCCAGCGGTCAGCAGCGAGGTGATGCGTTTTCCGCGCTGGCCTTGATCGCCGTAGGTGAGTTGTTCAAAATCCGGGTCAAGATGTGTGGGCGTGCCGAGAAGTTCCGGCGGCAACTGCTCACCAAATCGTTTCACCACCGGAATGAACTCGTCGTAACGGCGGGACATGCCATCACGTAGCGGCTTCGTGTCGGTGATTGTGACGTAGGAAAACTCACCAGAGGCCAACCGCATCGGCGCGTTCCAGCAGCCGTCCGTTGAATCAATGCCGACTCTGACGAGCAACCCGTTCATCCTCGCCCTCCGTTCCAGCCAAGCTCCGCGAACAACCCGATGGCGGATTGCTCGACAAGCTGGTCTTCGGTTTGGGTGTGGTGCATGGCGGCTTCTGGACGGCTTTATTTCTTCAACGGTTGGTGGTCGGAAGTGCTGCTGGAGCGGAGATTGCGGGCTTCGCATCTTTGTCTTTAGTGCTTAGCCAAACCGCGTAACTGGAAACATACCCCGTCACCAGCCCGATGATGATGCCGGTGACGATGCCACTGATCCTGCTCTTCCGCGTTGCCCGGAATAGCAGCCGTGCAAATGATTCTTCGGAAACCTTCAGTTGATGGTCAGCAGTCGCCTTATCTTGTTCCAAGGCGGCTATTTCTTTTCGGAGTTGGTCCACCTGATTCTTACTTGTGCTTGCATCGGCCTGAAGTTCCCCAACGGCCGCGATAGCTGCTTCCAAGTCTGCCTTGATTTTGCCCAGTCGAGCAATGCGCTCATCAACAGATTCCGCACTCTGGAAGTCTGCGAGCGAAACGCTGATACCAGCTACCGAGAGCGTCATATTTTTGACAGCCGCGGAGATTACCTGCTTCACATTCTTTGTATCCATATCCTTTTGATCGATTTCATCGGGTTAACGGCGTGCGACGCCTTGCTAAACAATTTGGTTACGGTGTAGGCGTGGGGCATGGCATTGTGATTATTGGTAGCCTGCCGCGCTCCAGTTCGACCCGTGAAGTGCAGCGGGCGCTTGCGGTCCAAGTTCATGGAGGAACTGACAAGCGACCGTGTTGCCGTGTTGCGCGTTGCCACCTCGAAGCACCGCTCCAATCTGGTGGGACATAGCGCGGGGAATACTCGCGACGGAAGACACCACCAATACCTCCTTTGCTCGCGTGAGTGCGACGTAGAAAACACGCCTTTGCTCCTGAAGGTGCGCGGCCTGCTCTGCTGGCGGAAGGTCATTGTCCACAAAAGGAATCAGGCCGTGAATACAGCCGACAATGATGGTGACTCGGCTGGTCAAGCCCTTCGACTTGTGCAGGCTCATTATCCTTACGAAGTCACCTTCGGCGGGCATTTCTGGCTGTGTAATTTCAGTCCGGAGCAAATCAAGCAAGCCTTCAGCATCCTCAATAGCGTCAACCTTGCCGGTCACCAATTCCCGGATTGGGTCGGCCCACGCAGCACCGGTGGGGAACAGGTCGCCAAACAGGTCGGTGATACCAAGTTGGTTTAGGCGGTTCACCTCGGTTTGCAAATCTTGGTAACGGGTTGTGAGTTGATTCACGCTATCCAATTGAAGCTGTCCTGCCGCGACTTGAGCCAAAACCTCGGCGGGCGCGCGGCCGTCCTGCTCGCAGTGGTCACGCAAGGTCGCATACTGACCGCGACGCCACGAAGGGCTTCCGATTCCTAGCCAGTAACGCAAGGCCACGCGGTCCTCGGGATCACTCAGGAGCTGGAGCTTGGTCATCGCGACTTGCGCCTCTTCAGGCACAAGGAGCTTGTCATTGTAAAAGCTGTGGGCAGTAATGCCGAAACCAGGGGCTGCCAAACGACGCTTGATTTCGTTGGCGATTAGCCGACGCGGTGAGAGCACAAGAATTTCTCCGGCAGTAAATCCTCGCTGAGTCACCAAGTGTTGAATGAAAGCAGCAATTCCGTCGGCCTCGGCGTTCAATGTCGGCCACTGGACAACGCGAACCGTGGCCGGTCCAGGTTGTGGTTGCAGTGGGACGAGCCGGTGGTCAGTTCCCGGCGGATAGTTGCCCCGAATCACATTGTCCGACACCGTGACGATAAGTTCCCGACACCGCCAACACTCGTCGAGTTCATGGTCTTCTACGTTTTGGTGGCGATTGCCGAAATCTGTGATGCCTTCAGGATGAGCGTAGCGGAAGCGGTAGATTGATTGGTCAACATCTCCCACGATGGACAGATTCTTGCCCGCCGCCATGACGTCGATGAGTTCCTGTTCCGCTCGATTCAAGTCCTGATACTCATCGACCACGATGTGGTCGTATTGCTGCAAAGCAGGACTCGCGGGGTTGTCGCGTAAATACCGCAGGGCTTCGGGCACAAGCTCGCCAATGAGCATCCCCCGGTGAAATTGTAGCCAGTTGGTGAGCATGATGTGAAATTGCTGGTCGATTGGGTCAATTGGCCAGCCTGGCTGCTGGTGCTGCATCCGCGCCCAGTCGGCTTCAAACGCACGGATTCGCCGAGTCATCTCCCTTCGCGCGCCAAAGTTCCCAAGCGGCTGGAGGTCGGCGAGCAAAGGTTCGACTTCATAGCCGCTAACACCCTTGTTGTTAAAAGTGATTAGCCCTCGCGGAACGCGGCTAAGAAAGGCAAACACGTCGTTTCTCAGGAGAAGTTTGAAGCAGAAGGAATGCACCGTTCCTGCGGAGATGTCATCGCACCCCGGAACACCCATATTTTGAAGTTCGCGTTCGAGGTCGCGGGCTGCTGTGCGCGTGAAAGTAACGGCAAGGATTCGTTCGGGGTCAATGCCATCAACCTCAATCAGTCGGGCAATGCGGCGCTTCATCGCGAAGCTTTTTCCCGTCCCTGGTCCGGCCATCACACGGATACGCGGTGACGTGGATTCCGCAATTTGCAGATGCGCTCCTGTGAGGTCAGTGTTCCAACTCATAATAATTCCAATCCCTTCGCCAGCTTGTGCCACGGGCCTTTCTTGCGTTCGCGGAGCTTGGCAATGAGTCGCACTTTGGTGACGGGGTCGAGTTGCTCCACGTCCTCGATGGTGCAGACGGCGAGGTCTGCGGGATAGCACGAGAGCGAGCGGGTGTCGTCCCATGCGATGTGCTCCAGCCTTTCCCGAATGGGCAAACCGCGAAGCTCGACGAGCAATTTCTCCCGTGCCGATGCTCGGGCGTGCTGAATCTCTGCTTGTTCGGCATTCAGTCGAGCGGCCACCGCATTCTGGATTTGCCGCCGGTGCTCGCCTTCTGGTTTCTGGTTCGCCATGTCTTCCGCCACGCGGCGTTGGCGTCCCCACTCATCGGCGCACCAGCGGTCGAGTGCTTCGCGGCATTCCGCCCACGAACCGGCTGTTCGTTTGGTGCCCTCGAAGGCGTGCCGAATCTTCCGCATCGGGAACGGGATGTAGTCATTGTCGCTGTGGTCCACAATCCACGCGGCCAGCTCCATCGCCCCGACACGGTCGCAGTCCTCCATTGTCCGGTAGGCGCTCTTGATAGCGGATGCCGAACCGCCTGACTTCGTCAACCGCGCTGCCTCAAGGTGAACTACCGCCCGGACCACGGCGCACGCATCGGCCCACGGAATATCCCGCAGCCACTCGAAATCCTGGAACGGATGAATGCTGGCGACGAAGGCGTTCGCTTTCAGTGCGCCCAGAAGTTCGCCGAGCCTTGCCTCGCCATCGGCGCATTGGCCCAAAGCAATGAGCTTTTCCAAAGTCAGCTGGTCTGGTCGTTGGCTGCTCATTTCGTTTCCCGGTGCGTCTCGAAAAGGAAGACGGCCAGCGTGGAAGCCGCGCCGACTGCCAGCTTTGCGTGCCGCGCACTAAGGCCCTTGGAACTTCCATCCTTGCCGTGGCCCGTCCCATAAAGGCCACGTAGCTCTGCGAGTCCGTTGCCAATTGTTCCGAGATTGCTCAAGAGCCGCTTTATTACGTCCGCACCGCGCGCCGCCTCCGGGATACCTTCCGGGACAAGTTTCAATTCCCTCAGCGTTTCCTTTGTGAGCGTTGATACATCAGGCGTTCCGGTCACGGGCTTGCCGCGCTCGGCGAGGATTGTCTTGCAGCATGTCTCGATGAGTTCCTTGGCAGTTCCGATGGCGAGACTTGGGTCGCTCTCTACGGACGCCTCCAACCGCCGAATCTGCTCGGCGAGATGATTCGCGTTCAGAACTTTTGCGTGTTCTTTGAGCGGGCTAAGGCTCGGCCCGCCAGCAAGAAGCCCAGTTGCAATGTGTCGGCATTTCTCGGCACGAGCTTTTGCTTCGGCGTCCGGCGTGAGGTTGAGAGTTGCCTCGTAATCGACCAAAGCAAGGATGAGCTTCCCCACCATGTAATCGGACTCGATCTTCCAAAATGTGCGGACCTTGTTGGCTTTGGAAGTTCCTCCCGCTGTGTATTTCTCGTGATGAATGTCCCGGTCAACAGCCTCGAAAACAAACTCTCCGAAAGTGCGGTCGGAAAATTTGAGAACGTAGCCGCCCTCCATTTGGAAGTGCTTTTCGAGAATGCGCCGGTCTGTCATTGAGAGAGCGCTCATGCGGCCTCCGTTTCGAGTTTCACCTGTCCCGTCAGCAGACGTGGCAGCAGCAGGTCGCGCGTCCGGCGGCGTCCCAGAGGCGTGTTCACGACCGTCTCCGTGGCGGCATCATTTTCCGTTGAGGCAAACCGTTGCATAATCTGTATATCAGGCGCGCGTTGCGCGGAAGGGTATCTCAAAGCGTTCCACTGGCAAAGCAAAGAAGGAATGTGTCGGCGACACAGAATTCCTCGTGTCACCCACGCAAAATGAGAAAGATCAACTCATGCCGCAATTCGAGCGTTACATCGCCATTTGATATAGTTTGCCCGGATACGCCGCCGTGACCAACGCACGGTTTGCTACGCTTCACGGGCTGCCCGTCGCCCCATCCCCTCTCGACGACGCCCGTTCCGCTTCTCAAACCATGCGCTCGTCACGAGCGGGCATCCGCAAAGTGCCGTCATGAGCGGCGGGCTTCCGTCTGTGGCTCGGCGGCGGGGTTGCGCTCCGGCTACGATTCGCCAAACGCATCTCTCCGCGCTCCGCTCCACTTTCCACGCTCACCGACCACAGACCGAAGCTAAAGTCCGAACTCAATGTGGGGTGAAAATTGGCTTGATGTTGTCACAAAAACTAGGCAGTGTTTGTGACAGTAATGAATGAAAACACCAGCCCAACCCGTTGACGTTTCGATACTCCGGTTCATGCGGTCAAACCGGGGCGCTTCAGTATTCTCGCCCAGGAACTTTGACGGATTGGGCAGCCCAGACGCCATCAGGCAGACGCTAAGCCGGCTGGTTAAAGCGGGCAAAATTCGCCGGATTCGCCGAGGACTCTATGATTTGCCGCGCCAGCATCCCATCATCGGCCAGACCGCGCCGGACATCATGGCAACCGTCCGCGCGTTGATGGAAGGCAGTCACGCGCAGTGGCAGTTCACCGGCGCTTACGCAGCAAACGCACTTGGCTTGTCGGACCAGGTGCCGGCCAAGATTGTCATCCTCACGGACGGCGCCCCGCGCCGGGTATCATTGGGGAAGTTGACACTCTTGTTCCACCGCGCCTCGCCGCGCAATCTGTTCGGAGCAGGCAAGCCAGCAGGCTTAGTCATTCAAGCGATTCGCCATCTACGAAATGACCCGGACATTTCCCGGCACATCGTGCGATTAAGAAAACGGTTGGACACAAAGACAAAATCAGATTTGAAATCGTTCGTGCCAAAAACGCCCGTGTGGATGCGGCCCATCTTGCAGCAGATCATTCAGGACTAATATATGAACCCCCTCGAAAAACTTCGCACCGCCGCCAACGCCAAGCCGGGCACGCGGGTCATCGGCATTGATCTTGGCACGACCAACTCCACAGTCGCCCAAGTGCGGTTGCCGTTGCCCGAAAGTTCCTCCGCCGAGTTCGCGTGCGAGTGCGTGCCGCTGGAGCAGGCCACACAAATGAGCCCGTTCACCGGCGCGCTCGTTCCTTCAGTCGTGGCCATCGACAAGGCCGGCAAGGTCTGGATCGGTGAAGGCGCAAAACGGATGCGAGCCGAGCCACAGAAGCACGGACTGAGCCTGGAAAAAAACCTGTTCTACGAAACCAAGAACGACATGGGCCTGCAAAAGCGGTATCACCGGGCCGCCGAGGATTACGATCATGCCCGCAAGATTGCGGGCCATCTCCTCAAGTTCCTGATGAACGGCGCGCGCCAGGCGACCGGTTCACCTCCCGGTCGCACTGTGGTCACCGTCCCCGCCTCGTTCCAGATCAATCAACGGGCGGACACGCTCGCCGCCGCCAAGCTTGGCGGACTTGTCCTCTCGGACTTCGACCTCCTCGATGAACCCGTGGCGGCACTTACGGATTATCTTTTCACCTACGCTGGCGCGGAGGTTTGGGACAAGCCGCAGAATGTTGTCGTGTTCGATTTCGGCGGCGGCACGTGCGATGTGTTTGTGGCCCGTCTTTCCCCTGCCGCCACCGGCGCGGCCTTTGCCATCGAGACTCGCTCCGTCTCCCGCTATCACCGGCTCGGCGGTGGCGATTTTGATGCAGCCATCATTCACAACGTGTTGCTCCCGCAGTTGCTCAAGGAGAACGAACTAACGGCGCGTCACTTTGAGTGGACTGACCGCAAGAAAATCATTGAACCCGCATTGCGTGGCTGCGCCGAGGCACTCAAGGAAGGTCTTTGCCGCGAAATCTCGCAACTTCACTTGCACGGTCTTTACGAGAGCGCCGACAAGACCCAGATTGTAGCCCGGCAAGCTCCGACGAAGGTAACCGTCGGCGGCAGGGACTACCTGCTCGCCCATCCCGAACTCAGCGCGGCCCAATGGGAGGAAATCCTGAAGCCGTTTCTGGATCTGGAAATGATGCACGCCCGCGAAACGGACTACGTGCTGGCGCTTTCCATCTTCGCACCGCTCACCGACGCACTCGACCGCGCGAAACTGCGGACGAAAGACGTGGACATAGTGTTGCTCGCCGGTGGCAGTTCGCTCGTGCCGCAAGTCCAGTGGGCCATTGACAAATTCTTTGCGCAGAGCCGCGTGATCCGTTTCCCGGACAGCACCGCAGCGCAGACCGCCATCGCCCGAGGCGCTGCGTGGACCGCCGCGTGGCTGGAGACGTTTCAGCAACCGTTGGTTTGCCCGGTCGTTTCTCAGACCATTGCACTCCGCGTCCAGGGACGCAACCCCATCCCGCTCGTTCAAGCGGGCACATCCATTCCTTATCCGCCCGATGGCGATTTCAAAATGGTGACCGGTTTGGCCCTGCCCAAACCCTTCGGCGGCACGTTGCGGATCGAAGTCGTGACCTTGCCCGAGGAGCACGTCGTGTTAAACCTGCCCGTCGAGGTCGATCCCAGTGAAGCAGGGGAAGCACTGAATTTTGAGTTTCGGTTCAGCTCAGGTCGCTCCTTTGATTGCGCCGTCGCCCTACGCAAACGCCCTGATGCACGAGTTAAAATCGCGGCGGAGAACCCGCTCATCAATGTTTCCAACCCTGGAGCGGTCCGTGTCGAGATCGAAGAAATCGAAGAGGATTTGCGCGACGCCGGCGGCCTCAGCGCCCGCCATCGCGACAAGCTAATGCGCCTGGCCGAACTTTACCGCGAACTCCGCATGCTGGAGAAGGCGGTCGAGGTGCTCAAGAGCGCTTCCCGCGCCGTCGGCCGCCCGGATGCCGAAATCCTAAATCGTCTCGGCATGTTCTACGATGAACTCGGCGACCTCAACCGGATGGAGGCGCACTACGCCGAAGGCGCGCGTGTGTCCGGCAATTGGGGCGGTCCATTGTTCAATTGGGCACTCCACCACAAGCGCCGCCGCAATTTTTCCGTCGCGCTCGAAAAAGTGGACGAGGGAATTGTGCGCGAGCCGGATTCCGCGCCCTATTACATCCTGCGGGCGCGCATTCTCGAAGGCTTGGGCCAGACGACCGCTGCCAAGGAAGCAGCGCAAGAGGGCTTTCGTCGCTTCCCACCCATCGAGATTCAAAGTCCCTGGCAATTGGGCTGGTATGAAGACGCGGCTGAGTTCCTTGGACGTGCCGACGACGTTAAATCGGCACGCAAAGCTCGCGAACGTGTGCGCGGCCAAAGCAAGACCACCAAGGCCGGTGAGAACGATCTCCCGGTCCTTTCTCAACCGTAGCCTAAACAACGCCATGCCATCTGTCCTCCATGACAGCCAACTGACTCGCGAGCAGCGCACCGTTGTCGAATTGCGCCCTGACCGCCATCACCTCGTCATGGGACCACCCGGCTCCGGTAAAACTCAGGTGTTGCTGCATCGCGCCCGCTGGCTGCGTCAGACCTACAAAATCCCACCCGAAGGTTTTTGCGTGCTCGTTTACACGAACGTGCTCACCTACTTTCTCCGCCAGTCTTTGGACTTCCTCGGTATTCCCAAGGAGAACGTGCGGACCTTCGATGATTGGTGCGCCGAATTGTGGGATCAATTTGTTCGCAAGCCCAAACCTCGCACGCTGCCGGATCGGCGCGGCAAGTCATTCATTGATTTTGCAGCCGTGCGGACGGGCGTGCTCCAGAGTCTTCAAGCCATTGCGACTTCGAGTGCGAGCGCCAACCAGCACAAACCCAGCCTCGATTTCGTGCTCGTGGATGAAGGGCAGGACTTGGATGCAACCGCCTACGGCATCCTCCGCATGGCCACAAAACACCTGACCGTTTTTGCCGACGCCCGGCAACAAATCTTCGAGGGCGGGGCTTCCGTGCAGGAAATGCAAAAGCATCTCAGCTTGACCGGCCAATCCGCTTCCCTCTTGCCCGCGTATCGCAATTCCCCGGACATCGCCAAACTCGCCTCCTATTTCGGCAACGCCTACGACGGCCTCAACTATCTGGCCATGGAACGGCAGAAGCCCTGCCTCTACGTTGCGAACGATTGGGATGACGAGATGGACAAGCTCGCGGACGTTCTGCGCGAACGGCGGCTCCTGAATCACAAGTGCGGCATCATTGTCCCCACCAACCGCGACCTGTTCAGCGTCGCCAACAAACTTGGGGAACGCGGAGTTGAAGTTCACAAGGCCATCGCTGCCCGCCGGGGCGGCACGCCGCCGGACTTCGATTGCCTCACGCCGACGATCGCATCCTACCATAACGCCAAGGGACTCACCTTTGATTGCGTCCTCATGCCCAAGTTGGTCGAAAACAACTTCCAGCGCGTGGAGGGGGAGCGTCGCCATCGCCTGCTCCTCGTCGGCATCACCCGGGCCACGCAATGGGTTTATCTGAGCACCGTTCGCGGTTGGGAACTACGGGACTTGGACCTCTTCCGTCAGGCATCCGCCAACGGCGATTTGTTCATCAAGGAAAACGCCAACCCCGTCCCGGTTTCCGCCACCCCGACGGCCCCGGTTTCCGGCGACGACGACAACGACGCCTCGTTCCTATGAACGAACCAGAAATCCAACCCGGCATTCGCGTTCGCATCATCGGTAATCCGGAGCGTAGTGGCACTATCACATCGCCGCCGAATTCCAAATACGTCAACGACGTTCTTATGGCGCGCGTTCATTTCGATGGAACGCATGTTCCCGCTTGGCAACGCGCCGCCAACCTCGAAGCTATCTCCGCACAGGCCGACCCGCTGGACGACCTCCGCCACGGACGCGTTCACGGCATTGCCAGCTTCCAGCGGATTCTTACGCATGAAAAGTTGAGCGGACGCCTCGCGAATGTCATCTACTCGATGGAAACCTCCCAGACGGAGTTTCTTCCCTATCAATTCAAGCCGGTATTGAAGCTCCTCGAATCTCCCACGAACAGCCTGCTGATTGCCGACGAGGTCGGTTTGGGCAAGACCATCGAAGCTGGACTCATCTGGACTGAACTTCGCGCCCGTTCGGGTGCGCGCAATCTTCTGGTCGTTTGTCCGCCTCACCTGCGCGACAAGTGGCAAACAGAATTGAAAAACCGCTTTGGCGTGCGAGCGGACATCTGCAATGCTCGGGAACTTTTAGAGCACCTTGCCCAGCTTAAACAGGACCCAAATCATTCCTTCGCCGTCATCTGCTCCTACCACGGCCTTCGTCCGCCGGCAAAATGGGAGGAACAACTTCCCAACGTCAGCCCCCAGATTGGGTTGGCCCATCTCCTCTCCGAATTGTCCGTGGATTCAACCCCGCTCGACCTCGTCGTAATGGATGAAGCACATTACATGCGCAATGGTGGAAACTGCACCGCAGAACTCGGCGAGTTGGCGACGGCGGCGGCCGCACACCGCGTCTTTTTGTCAGCTACACCCATTCACACCCAGAATGAGAACCTTTACAATCTGTTGCGCTTACTTGACCCGGACACGTTTAATAGCGAACACGCCTTCCGCAGTATTCTCGAAGCTAACGCGCCTCTCGTTCGGCTCCGCGACTTGCTCCTGAATCCACATGGTCTGTTCCCGGAAATTCGTGAACAGTTGACCGCAGCGGCGTCCAATCCCTTTCTCGCGGGCAGTCGTGTGTTGGAAAGTCTCCAAAAGGAACTAGCGGGTGATTCCAATCTGTTGTCCAGTCCTCAGAGTCGCAGCGAACTCGCACACCGTGTCGAAAGAGTCAATCTCCTAGGCTATGCCATCAATCGCACACGCAAACGGGACATCCCCGGCAAACGAGTCGAGCGCGAGGTAAAGACGGTCAAGGTAACACTGTCCGAGCACGAGCGTGCTTTTTATGATGGCGTCACCGAATTGGTGCTGCGTTACGCCGACCAACATGACCTTCCGGGTGGTTTTCTGTATGTCATGCCTCAACGTCAAATCGCCAGTTGCATGGCTGCGGCCTGTGCCCGGTGGGCGTCCGTGTCGGGCGAAGTCGAAGAAGATGTTGAAGTCAGCCCCGACTCCAGCGGAGCGGAGGAAGACCCCCATGGACCTGGCCCGCTGGTTCAATTCATCAGCGAAAACATCCGCGACCTTGCGACCACCGCCCAGCTTCAAACTGAAGACACCAAGTTTCGGATGCTCGTGCAGACGCTTAAAAATTACTGGCAGGAATACCCATCCGGCAAAGTCGTGCTCTTCTCTTACTTCCGACCAACGCTACACTACCTCCGCAATCGTCTTGCTGCCGAGGGTGTTCAGTCATTCCTGCTTCTCGGCGGAATGGCTGAGAGCAAGCAGGACGTCGTAAATGGTTTCCGTAACTCCGATACGATTCGACTACTGCTCTCCTCTGAGGTGGGAAGCGAAGGTTTGGACATTGAGTTCGCACGCGTTCTCATTAATTACGATCTGCCTTGGAATCCCATGGTCGTTGAGCAACGCATTGGCCGCCTTGACCGCATTGGCCAGGAGGCGGACCAAATTCTGATCTTCAATCTCATAGCTGAAGACACAATTGATGAGCGCATCTACGAACGCCTTTACAAACGCCTCAATCTGTTCCGCCGCGCCTTGGGCGATCTTGAACCGGTCTTGGGTCCGATCATCTCGGAATTAACCCGCGACTTGCTCACTCACAGACTGACCGAGCAGCAACAGCAGGAGCGAGTCAAGGCCGCCGAACAGGCCATTGCCTATGGTATTCGGGTTCAAGAGGAACTCGAAGAGAAGGCTGCTGTCCTTGCCGCTCACGGTGATTACATTCTGAGGCAAGTAGAAGCGAGTCATAAACTACAACGCTGGATTAAAGCCGACGAAATCGAACGCTACGTTTTGGACTTCTTCCTTAAATGTTTTCCAGCAACGCGCTTGCAGTGCGCAAATGCCCGGGAACACTGTTTCGACATCAGCCTAGATCAGGATGCGTTCTGCGATTTCGACCGTTTCCTGCAAATTCACAATCTTGTCGGGCAAACACGGCTTAACACCACCCAAAATCGCCGGATTCGTTTCGACAACCGCACGTTCTTGAAAAGTCCGGCTGGTGATGAGATCGTCAGCCAGTCCCATCCGTTTGTGCGCTTTGCCGCCTGGAAAACCCGGACCGATCAACTTGTTCAATCCGTGCCTGTCGCAGTCCAACTCACCCGGTCGGCACTTCCCGAGGGAGTCGTGCCCAATGTCTATGTCTTCAACGTTCAACGTTGGCAGGTTGCGGGTTTGCGCGAAGTCGAAAAGTTGCACATCGTCGCGGCCTCGCTAGTAGATGGCCATTTGCTTGACCAAAACCTTGCCGAACGCCTTGTTGACCACGCGTTGACCGACGGCGAAGATTGGCGTGACCCCAATCTGGACGCCAATCTCGCCCTGGTCGCCGAGCGGGTGATAACATTGGATGACTTGGCGTCCGACGAGTTTCTGAAGTTCGAGCAACAATGCATGGATGAAAATCAAGACCGGGCAACTATCCAGATAACCTCGATTGACCGCTTCGAGTCCCGCCGACTTCAGAGGCTGAACGAAGTTCTCCGGATGCACATGGATAAAGGCCGCTCCAGTCTTGCCGAGGCCACCCACGGGCAAATAACCAAGTTGAAAGAGCGCTGCGAAGTGCAGCGGCGAGCAATACGCGACCGTGCCAAAACCGAAGCTGCGTATCACCAGATATGCTGTGGCCTGATCAGAGCGACGTGACCATGATTTTCAAGGACTAGCGAATGGCAAATTGGTTTAAGAGCATACTTGGTTGGTTCAAGCAACCGATCGCTTCGGGCTCCACGCCGCAGACGGACGCTACCCAGCCATCGCCCTCAGCATCCCCGGCTCAGGCCAATCTGTCCGACAAGAAAAGCAAAAGGCCATTAACATTTGAACCATCCACAACTCCAAAGCCCGAACCTGAACGAGCCGAACCCTCCACGGTTACTCGCTACCAAGAATCTTCCGCGCTGACCTCTTTGCCTGCACCTCCGTTTTCTTCGCCTCAATCTGTTGCGGACCTGACGATCGGCTTCGATTTGGGCACCAGTTGCAGCAAAGTGGCTGTTGGCGACAGCATACTTGGCAGTCAACACGGCGTGCCATTCAACACGCGTGCGCACGGAGTCGCGAAATACCTTTTCCCCACCCGATTCTATGAAGGTGCTGACGGGATTTCCTTGTCCTCTGGTCAACAGGCCAAGTTTGTATCGAATTTGAAACTCCGGCTGACCGAGGCTGTGGAAAACCACGGCGACACAAGCGGGTCGGAAACTGACTTGGCAATTTACGTGGCACTCGTGTTGAAACACACCCTTGCGTGGTATGAGCAACATCGCGCTGGCGACCATCGCGCTAGGGCGCGTTGCTGGTGGCTAAGTTTCGGATTTCCGGCCAAGCGCGTGGATAACAATCCACGACTTCATAAAACGTATCAGCGCTTTGCCGGGGCTGCCATCCAGGCCGTGAACTCAGGCGAGCACATAACTCGCGAATTGATCCAGCACTGTCTCGGCGGGACTCCGCTGGATGGAGATTCAAAACAGGTGCTTTCCTTGGATCGGGTGAGTTTCTATCCAGAGATTGCCGCCCAACTCGCGGGTTATGTCTATTCCCGCTACCGCACCACCGGGCCGCTGATGCTTATCGATGTCGGCGCCGGCACGCTCGATATTTCCACCTTGATCCTCCACCAAAACGCGCATGAAGAAGTGTGTTCGTTCCACTTCTGTGAAGTTGCACAGCTCGGAGCGTTCCGTTTGTATGAACAAATCCACCATGCCCTTGCCACCGTTTCGCCGGCTGCCGTGGACACTTTGGTCAGCATCGGTTCCGACCAGGATTGGCATGTCCCCGAATCCGCTGGTGAATACTTGCGAGCCATCTCGGTCGTCACTAATCCCATGAAGGCTGCCTTCCATTCGACGCGGGAGACATTCGCACTGAAATGTTTAGAGAAGGCATTATCGAACTTCTCCGCCTTTAAGCAATTTCTGGATCAACCATTTCGCGACGCGGACCAAAGACCACAGGCATTTCGCCAAAACGTGAACATCATTCTGTCCGGCGGCGGAAGCCGTGCAATTTTTTACCGTAAACTCTTTCCTGAGCGATTGGAAGAAACTGTTGTAAACAGCGGTTTGACCACATGGAAGCTGGACCCCGGACGAAGGAAGATCGACGGACAGGGATTCCATCCTCGCCATTTGATGAAGCCCGATAAGTTCATCGTCAGTGGTGTCGAGTCCGACGACTTTGATCGCTTGAGTGTCGCACATGGTTTGTCACTCAGTTCTGAAACCCTTTTGCAGATTACCGCCAAAGAAATGTCTGACCGGCAGTGGAATGGCCGTTGAGTTCAGGCCGCTCGCTCCCCCCCCCGCTCGGCGCAACTTGTGATTACAGCCCGTGAAACGCCCGATGCCGGTTGATTGGGCACGAAAATACACAACCGCGCGCAACTCGCCCAGCCAAGGATTGCCTTAATTTGTGAAAAAAGAGTGAGACTTCGGAATTTGCTCCATTCGTTTTTTACTGCCGCCGTGACCAACGCGCGGTTTGCTTCGCTCCACGGGCTGACGGTCGTCCCTGTCTCCCTCTCGACCACGCCCGTTCCACTCCGCAAACCGCGCGCTCGTCACGAGCTGCAATAAATTAGCCGCATCAGCGGCTGGCTTCCGTCTGCGGCTCGGCGGCGGCGTTGCGCTCCGGCTCCGTTCCCGCCGTCTCTCCGCCTACGCTCCACTGTTTCCGCTCGCCGACCGCAGACCGAAGCCTTTTCAGACAAAACTACAAATCTGTGCGCCGAACATTTTCAATTATCGAGCCAATGGGCGAAGCAGACTCAATTTCAATGGGCGCGGCCAGTGGGATGGTTTCGTTATCGCGGCATCAGCCTGATCACCGTGACCGATGATTTTTCCGCAAGTGCATGATGCCGTTCGTTTCCGGTTGATAATTTTGAAACCGAACTCTGGTTGTCCAAGGTCATACTGAAAACGTGAATGAGGCAAGTCACTTGTTCCGGCCAGCCAATTGATTGCGTATCCCGCCGCAAGGCTGCCGGCATTTGTCGTCAAATAGCCAACCGTCGGAAGTTGCGCGAGATCCCCGCCCCAATATATCGTGCCGTCCTCGCCACGCTTGGCCGCTTCCGCTGCCGCATCTTTCCGCTGCTTGCGTTCATCGTCGGTCATGCACTCAACGGTAATTGGCCATGTGCTGACGCAGTTGGAGCAAAAAGCACAGGGCAATTCGGGTGCATAGCGCGTTATCTCCACAAGTTGAGCCGTCACCTTGCCGTCGTGGCCTTCGGGCATGACACCGACATCAATTGCTGGCACAAAATACCGTGCGGCAATGTCGCCAAGCGCTGCACGCCCATGATGCGTGTCGGTGCAGCCAAGCAATAAATCACATCGCAGAAGTTCACCGAGAACCTCCTCATCGAGGATGTTTCCCACGAACGCTGTGATTCGTGCCGACGGATTGATTTCCCAAATCATTTCCGCCATCAACTCGATTTTGTAAGGCAGCGGATTCCTTTGCGTGTGCGCGAACCGGCTGCCGTGGATACGCTCCAAATTCGAGCGGTCAAACCGTTGGTAATCCACAATCACAAACTCGCCGACGCCGGCGCGGGCAAGACATTCGATTGCGGGCGATCCAGTTCCAGAACAACCGATGATTCCAACGCGAGATTCCGGCAATTTTCGCGCGGCACTTTTGCCATACAATTGTTCCAGACGAGCCGTGACGGATTCTTCGGCGCAGTCCGAATCAGAAATATTCGGCTTGGGGATTTCGATTTCATCGTTTTGCAATCGGTCATAGGGAAAGGTTGGCGTGATGAATTCCGAAACTGGAAACCATTTTCCTGAATCAAATGCCCGACCGCTGAAAACGAGTTCCTCGTTGTCGCGACGATTCAGAATCAGACTGCAATATGGCCGCGAATTGCCATACGGTTCAAACAAGTCCGCAAAATAGCCATCCATGTCGTCATCAGAGGAGCTTGGCGAAACGCCCCAGCCGTGCGGATGCGAATGGGCGATGCCGATTCCAAACGGTGTGCCTTCCAGTTCTTTCAGCGCCCGTGAAATATATTGCGAGCGAAACGAAACGATGGAGCTTTGCCGGTTCAAATCGCCCGGCAACGGCGGCATCGCGCTTACAAAAGTCACAGCCAATCCCCATGCCGTTCGCCGGTAACCGAAGCGGAAGAAGCTGCCCCATTCGCGCTCTGGATGGCGCTGGAACAGTAATTTTTCAAACTTCTTCCGCTCCGGTTCCGTAATGCGAAACAGACATGAGCGCCTTGAATCGAATTCAGGGAATTTCATGTTTAGTTCGCTTTGTAGAGCCACGACAACATTTCATCGTAATAGGTGTGGAAACCGTAACGGTCTTTGTTCCACGCTGCCCCGTTTCCGCTATACGGGTGGATGCTGATTTGCCGCCATACGCGACCACCGAATGTTTCAGCCCCCTGAACGCCACCCGGCACGCGACCCAAAAGTGGCGAGCCTTCCGGCAGATAGGCGTTATCAATAAATGCCGCCGGATAACCGCCCGGCACTTTTACCAGCACGTCGGAACTGCCCGCCGGATGTCCGGGCCGCGTTGGGATTCCCACATATACAACCGCAGGCACTGGCTCGGTGAGCAGCGTGACATTCACTCCATTTTCGCGGAGAAGCGCAATTTCACGCTCAACCCGGCTCGATTGGAAGCCCGCGTTCACGTCGTTGCGGATGACCTTGAATTTTTCGCATTCGTGAATTTTGATTTTTTCCGCCAGACCGACGGGGATTTCCTTTTCGTCATGCTCGCCTTCAAGTCTGGAAACCGTCGTATTTTGCGGCTTGTCGTAAACGAGCGCGGCAATTTCCAAACCGGTCATTTCGGGTTTCACTCCCTGCGTTGAGTTGAACTTCTTTTTGTTGACGATGATCGTCAGCAGGTCGGTCCGTTTCCGCGAACGGAACACTTCACCGTCCCCAAGATTCACGGATGCGTCATCGCCGATGATTTCATCTGTCGGCGACTCGAAATCTTTGAGGAGTTCAACTTCATCAGGCAGATTGAACAAATCTCGAATCGAACGTCCGTTTTGGTCCGGCTTCACGACGATTTCCCAGCGGTCGTCAACATCAATGACGCGCTTGGCTGGGGCTTCGCAGCCAGGTCGCGTCTCAACGTCACATGCGGGCACGGAATAAAATACCGTGCCCTCGGCCAAATCCGCCGTCCCATTCTCCGGCATAATCACGTCATGCGGGGAGTTATGGTCGCGAATCAGCGCGTGGTCTTTTGGAATGTTCGCCTGCTCCTTGATGGCGGCCACCTTGACTAAGCGGCCCGGCATCGGGAAAAGTTGATCATTCACGACAATCGCTCGTTTTGGCGCAGGGCGACAATCTTGCGCGTGTTTTGCCCCGGCATCGCCGAGGCCCATTTCTGGTTCAGAACTTGCGTTCATATTATTTTTTGCAAAAACCCTGACGACGCGCCATGTTCTTGCGGGAACTTCGTTCCGGCATCACAAGACGCCAACAACGTAGTTCGCTATACAAGTAGTCCTCGCTATTGCGAACGTCAACTATTTTCTTTGCGACTTTTTCGTGCTTGCAAGTATAGCCTGAATTTGGGAAGAATTACCCGACATGCAGAAATCCATTTATGAATACCGTCGGTGACAGAATTAGAGCGCGCCGGCAGGAACTTGCCTGGACGCAGGAACAGCTCGCGGAGAAAGCGGGGATCAGCAAGGGCTTTCTTTCCGATTTGGAGACGGGCACACGAAATGTCAGTGCCGAATACTTGCTTAAAATAGCTCAAGCACTAAACGTCACGTTGGACTTTCTGATGAAAGGTGACTCCAGCAAACCCAGCACGAGTGAGGTTCAGATACCAGCGAGACTGTCAGACACAGCGAAACAGAAAAATCTGACTTTCGCGCAAACACTAATGTTGCTTGATATGCGACTTCAAATAAAAGCGCACCGCAGCAACACTCAAAGCGACGACCTTGAAAAATTCGATTGGGAACGATTTTACGAGGCCGTGAAACATTTCCTAAAATGAACACGTTAAGTCTCGACCCTAAAATCATCGGCATGGCCAGAGCCTTGAAGCTCGACGGGAACGATTCCGTTCAAGTCATCATGGGCTTTTGCCGCAAGCGCATAACCAAAATGCTGAAGTCGGCGGCGTCCGTCCAATCAATCTGGGATTTTGAAACAATTGTTTGCACGCATCTGAATTTGGTTATCCACGAAATTTGGAACGACGATGAATTGCGCGATTTCAGTCAGCGTTACGCAATGGACGAAGGCGACCCAAAGTTTGCGGCTTTGGAAATGGAATTGGAGGGCGACGACACTTATGGTGTCCTTTATCAACGCAATGCGCTGAATGAGGCCGGGGAATATCAGTATGTTGCGTTTGTGGATTGTCGCGGTGATAAGAAGCACAAGCGTTTTTTCACTCGCTGGCATGAAATTGCCCACTGTTTGACGACCTACGAACAATTCGAGTTCCCGTTCAAGCGAACGAACGCCGCCGACATCGAGAAAGACCCCGTTGAAAAACTGATGGACATGATTGCCGGCGATTTGGGATTCCTTGAACCTCTTTTTCGTCCGGTGCTTCATGGCGAACTTGGTAACAACCGATTGACCTTCGACACGGTTGAAGGTGTTCGGAATCGGTTCTGTCCAGATGCCAGTTTTCAGGCGACGCTCAATGCTTGCGTAGCCCATGCACCCACGCCGATAATTTTAATTGAAGCTGGCCTTGGCTTGAAACAAAGCCAAAAACGCGAACTGCGTGATACCCAACTTCAACTGCTTCCAACCCGCCCGCCGAAACCATGCTTGCGCGTGCTGCGGTCTATGTCAAACGGCGCAGCGCGAAAAACCGGATTTCTGGTTCACAAGAATTGGCGTGTTCCAGGCTTTTCTGTGATTGCGAAGGTTTTTAATTCCGATCTCGAAATCAATGACAAGGCGGTGGAAAACCTCGGCTCATGGAAATCTTCTGACGGAAGCTCACTTCAATATGTGAATGTTTTAATTCAGGCGCGCAAAATTCAGGGCAGAGTTTTTGCGATCATCAGTTTGACGGAGTGATTTAATCTTCAACTTCGCCGCTTATTTCCACTTTTTAGTCCCATCGTGACCAACGCGCGGTTTGCTTCGCTTCAGGGCTGCCGGTCGGCCCTGTCTCCCTCTCGACCACGCCCGTTCCGCTTCGCAAACCGCGCGCTCGTCACGAGCGGCATTTGCGATGGGCCGCAAGACGCGGCGGGCTTCCGTCTGCGGCTCGGCGGCGGGGTTGCGCTCCGGCTTCGTTCCGCTAGGCGCTCCTCTCCGCTCTCCGCTCCACTTTCCCCGCTCGCCGACCGCAGACCGAAGCCGCGTCAAACGATGTGAAAGTTTGCGGCATCTCAATATGCCCAATATAATCAAACCGTGCTAAAGCTCACCGCCCAAGACTTTCATCGCCGATATGCTCCTACCGAGTGCGATCTGCGCATCTTTCTGCGAGAACGCGGCGTCGAGGAATCGCCACCCTCGGAATTTGAGCAAGTCCTCATGCGCCTGGGCCAGCGTTATGAAGCAAAACATCTCGCCACATTTCCT
>Ga0182030_10001860_pt1 | contig 44199 bp, 34 predicted proteins | sample 812S3MmetaG_FD_121299 | JGI IMG/M metagenome (GOLD analysis project Ga0182030, IMG submission 121299) | Permafrost microbial communities from Stordalen Mire, Sweden - 812S3M metaG (Illumina Assembly) | ecosystem: Environmental > Terrestrial > Soil > Wetlands > Permafrost | place: Sweden... | reverse complement strand
CGAGGTCCGCGTTGGCCGATGCCAGATTTGCCTCCGCGGTGAATATGTCGGGCCTGCGCAGGAGCAGCTCGGACGGCAGTCCCGCGCTCACCGCCGGCTCGCGCAGGGTGTCGAAGGGCTGGCCCGCCACGCGAAAGCCCTCCGGCGCGCGTCCCACCAGCAGCGCGAGTGCCGCCGTTTCCGCTTCCTCCTGACGGCTGAGTTCGGGGATCGCGAGTTCTGCGGCGGCGAGGGTCGCCCGCTCGGTCGCCACATCCACGGGATTCGACAAGCCGGCCTGAAAGCGCGCATCGACGATCGATGTGAGACTGCGGGCCGCCTGTACATTCGCACGCGCGATGGCGAGTCGGTCGCGCAGCGACAGGACCTGGAAATAGCCGTTGGCGACACCGGCGAGGGTCGTCATCATTACGGTGTCCCGATCTGCGCGCGCGGCGATCGCAAGATAGCGCGCCGAATCGAGCGCGGCCCGGTTCTTGCCCCAAAAATCAACCTCGTAGCTCGCCGACAGCAGCGCCGACCAGTCGGTCTCGTGCGCGGTGCCGTACCCCGAGTGGCCGGCTAGATAGTTGGCGTTCCCGCCGGCATCCACGCCCGGCAGGATGCCCGCACGCGCCTGCCGCGCACGCGCGTCCGCCTGAGCCACGCGCGAGCGGGCCGTCGCCAGATCAAAATTGCCGGTGGTCGCCTCGCCGATCAGGCCGTCCAATTCGGGGCTCGCAAAACTGCGGTACCATTCTTGTCCCGGCCATTGGGCCGCACCGGGCGGCCCCGCATGATCGAAGGCGGCGGGCGGCGATGGAGGTGCAGGCCTCGGAGTCTGCAGCTTGCAGCCTGCGCCCATGCACAGCAGCAGGCATCCAACCGCGATCGAGGGACACAGTTTCATGGCATTCAAACGCTACCACGCGCTGCCGAAACCCACCTGTACAGTTTTGTATACTTCGCGATTCGCACCGGGGGGAGTGGCATGCTGCGTCCGGAGTCAACGCAGCCCGCCATTCTAAGGAGATGAGCATGTCGACAGTTCGTGGTTCCGCCCTCCATGCCACGCCGCGCCACGCCCTCGGCATCTTGTTCGTTGCCCTGCTCGCGTCCGGCGTGCCCACCCAGGCGGCGCAGCCCGCGGCAACGCCCACGATGTTGAAGCGCTGGGTCCTCGGAGGCGACGGCGGCTGGGATTATCTGACGCTCGACAAGGCGGGCTCCCGTCTGTTCGTGAGTCGCGGCAGTCGGGTCGACGTCATCGAGACGGCCTCGGGCACGATCGCGGGGACGATCCCCAACACGAACGGTGTGCACGGCATCGCCCTGGCGGAGGATCTGCATCGTGGCTTCACCAGCAACGGCCGGGCCGATTCGGTGACGATGTTCGATCTGGACACGTTGCAGGTCATCAAGGAGGTGCCGATCCCGGGTCACAATCCGGACGCCATCCTGTACGAGCCCACCGGCGGCCACGTCTTCACCTTCAACGGCCGCAGCAAGGACGTCACGGTCCTCGATGCCGGCACACTGGCGGTGATTGGTCGGATGCCGGTGCCCGACAAGCCGGAATTCGCGGTCGACGACGGCAAGGGCCGTTTATTCGTCAACATCGAAAGCGACCCGGGTCAGATGGTGGTGATCGACAGCGTGAAACTTGCCGTCATTGCCACGTGGACGCTGCCCGCCTGCGCCAGCCCGACCGGGCTGGCGATCGACAAGGTGCATCATCGCCTGTTTTCGGTGTGCGACGGCAAAGTGATGGCGGTCACGGACTCAGACAGCGGCAAACAAATCGCCCGGGTCGCCATCGGCGACGGGCCGGACGCCGCCGCGTACGATGCGCGGCGCGGCCGCGTCTTCAGCTCCAATGGAGACGGCACCCTCTCGATCGTGCAGCAGGTGACGCCGGATCGCTACGCGATCGCGGCAACCGTGCCCACCATGAAGGGCGCGCGCACCATGGCGCTCGACCACGCGAGCGGCAACGTCTATCTGGTCAGTGCCGAGTTCGGGGTCGCGCCCCCGGCCACGGCGGATACGCCCCGGCCGCGACCGCCGTTGAAACCGGGCACGTTCACCCTGCTGCTGGTGGGTACGCCCTGACGGCGCACCGCATCAGTGGATGGCGGTAACGCCCATCGCGCCGACCGTCCATCAATGCGAAGCGACCAGAACGGGTTGTCCGTTGTACAGGGCCGGCAGCGTCCGCTTGAAGTTCTCGATCTTGGGAAGATCGTTGTACGCGATGTACGGCGCGGTCGGGTTGTGTACCAGATAGTCCTGGTGATATTTCTCCGCCGGGTAGAAGCCCTTGAGCGCGTCGATCCGCGTGACGATCGGCCGCGCGTAGGCATGCGACTGATTGAGCTGGGCGATGTATGTCTCCGCGATGTGTTTCTGCGCATCGTCGGTGTAGAAAATGACGGACCGGTATTGGGTCCCGACGTCCGGCCCCTGTCGGTTCAACTGGGTGGGATCGAACACCACCGACAGGGCGACCTGCAGCAGCTGGCCATAGGAGACCTGGGCCGGATCGAAGGTGATCTGCACCGATTCCGCGTGGCCGGTGGATCCCGAACTCACCGTCTCGTAGTCGGCCGTTGCGCGATCGCCGCCCGCGTAGCCGGCGACCACCTTCGTCACGCCGCGCACGTGCTCGAAGACGCCCTGCACTCCCCAAAAGCAACCGCCGGCGAGTACCGCGGTCTGCGGCGGGCCCGCAGCCTTCGGGTTGTCGACCGCCGGCGGCGCGATCGCCACGGGGGGCTCCGCGCCATAGAGCGGGGCCCGCCACAACAGGGCAGCGCCGGCCAGCAGCAGGACGCCGCACAGGGATGAAAGCGATCGACGGTTGACGGGGTTGATCATGATGGGAGCTCCAAGAAATTGGCAAGGCAGTCGTGTCTAATCAGGCGCGTGTCGTGAACTTGAGGGACACCGAGTTCATGCAATACCGCAGCCCGGTCGGGCGCGGACCGTCATTGAACACGTGACCGAGATGCGAATCGCACCGTTTGCAGGAAACGGCATCGCGCTGCATGCCGAAACTCGTGTCCGAACTGATGGCGACATTCTTCGCCGAAATCGGCTGCCAGAAGCTCGGCCAGCCGGTCCCCGATTCGAACTTGGTGCGGGAATCGAACAGCGCGGTCTCGCAGCACACGCAATGGTACAGCCCGTCGCCGTGATTATTGGCATACTCGCCCGAGAACGCCGCCTCGGTGCCCGCCCGCCGAGTCACCTGATAGGCGAGCGTCGACAGCTGGGACCGCCACTCGGCCTCGCTCTTCACCACCTTGGCCACGTGCACGAGGCCGAGGCTCGCACCGGCCGGCGAGAAGTTCTCGATCGTGACGTCCGGCGCGGGCGCGGCCGCCGCGGGGCCCGCCGCCCTCAGCCTGCCGGCAAACAGGTTGCCGCCGAGGGCGGCGAGTCCGGCGCAGCCGGCGCCGACCAACCAGCGCCGCCCGTGATCCGGTTGGTGTCTGTTGTCTGTCATCGCTTCCTCCTTAACCGAACGTGAATGCATACGCGGCTAGACTCAGGATGGTCAACAGGCCGGCCAGAAAGACGATAGGAATCAAAAACATATAAAACGAACCCGTAGGGCCTCCCGGAACGCCTGCGCGGCGGTTGCCGGCGGGTGTGGGGCCTTCATAGGGTAGACCGGCAATCGGCACCGGAAATTTCAGCCGTCCTGCGCATTCATTCCGGGCACACGAACCCCATCGGCGCCGCCGGAGGTCTCCCCCTATAATGTGTCTGGTTTCATTGCCGCAGGTTCCGCGTGCCACTACCCGATCTCTCCGTTGGTCAGCGCATCTCGCGCTACGTGTTGATTGCACTGCTGATCCTGCTGGGCGCCTGGATGCTCGAGCGGTTCCTGCCCGCGCTGTGCTGGGCCGTGGTGCTGTCGATTGGCACGTCCAAGTTGTACGATCGCTGGCTCGCCCGATTCCGGGGTCAACGCCGGCAAATCTGGGCCGCGCTCACGTTCACCAGCATCGTTGGCGTGGTGCTGATAGCGCCCCTGGTCTACGGAGGCTTCGTGGCGGTCAAGGAAGCCATTTCGCTGGTCCGCAACCTCCTGGAATCCTCCAAGGGCGGGCCGCCCGAGCTGCCCGCGTCTCTGCAGCACCTGCCCTGGCTCGCCGACTGGGTCCACGGCATGTGGCTCAATTACGTGGGTCACACGGGCGCACAGGCCGTTGGTGCGAAGCCGGCGGTGTATGCCTGGAGCCGGATGGTCGGCATGCAGCTGTTGGGGCGGCTGAGCACGCTGGTTTTCACCCTGCTCACCCTGTATTTCGTCTATCTGAATCGGGACCGACTGCAGCGCGACGTGCCGCGGGTGAGTCGCAGCCTCTTCGGCCCGACCGTCGAGGGTCTTCTGACCCGTGCGGCCGACGCCATCCGCGCCACCGTCGACGGGATCGTCCTGGTCGCGGTTGCCGAAGGGGCGATCATGTCGGGTGTCTACGCCGCGGCCGGCGTGCATCATCCCATCCTGTTCGGCGCGGTCACCGGAATTTTCGCCATGGTGCCCTTCGCCGCCCCGGCGGTTTTCGGCGCGGTCGCGCTGATTCTCTGGACCGACGGCGCCATCGCCGCGGCGGTGAGCGTGTTCGTCGCCGGTGCCGTCGTGCTCTTCGTGGCGGATCACTTCGTGCGGCCGATGATCATCGGCGAGGGCGCCAAGCTGCCGTTCCTGTGGGTCCTGTTGGGGATCCTCGGCGGCATCGAGTCGTTCGGCCTGGTCGGAATTTTTCTCGGCCCCGCATTGATGGCCGCCCTGGTCTCGCTGTGGCGCAGTTGGGTCGCCGAACCGGAATCGCCCTAAACGGATACCCGCCGTCCGGCGGGTTCCATTATCGTTCTTCTCATCCCCCCACGCTGCAATCGGTTTGACCGCGGCGCGGCGGCGGCATCGCGGACGTGCACGGTCGCATGGTCCAATCAGGCGACGGCGCGAACTGGCGGATCATTCCAGTACCGGCGACGATTGTAGTGCGCGAATATCGCGGCTTCCTCCTTCCGGCCGAACGGCTCCTCGGCGTCATAGGCGGGGGCGTCCTTGATTGCCTGTCGGTCGAGATCCACCGTCACGTCCGCGTCCATCCAACTCACCCGTTGGATCCAATCCGGCGACAGGAGAACCTGATGGCCCATCCACCAATTGCTCGTATCGACGATCAGGTAGCGGATGGACCAGGTGGAGTCATCCACGAGGAAACCTTGGACGTGGCCTATCTCGCCGTCCCTGGCTCGGATGTGGTACCCCTTGACCGCCTGGCAACTGCGCAGGTGGGGATCGCCCCCGGCAACGCGAAGGGTTGGCACGCGCAGATACCCGTCGCCGCCCCGATACGCGTCGTCGCCAACGTCCGCGGGCGGTATGAACGGATAATCATCCTCGCCCCAAATGCCCGTACCACCCCAGTAATACGGATATCCGTAGTATCCCAGGTAGCTCTTTTCGTATTGGCGGGAAATGGGCATGTCGCTGTCGATGCTCGGACTGTTCCTGACCTGCTCCTTGGAAACCGTGACGGGCAAGGTATCGTCCGTCCACCCCGAGCGGGCAATCATGTGGGGGGAGACCAGCACTTCACGGCCCCCCAGCCATCGGTTCGTGTCGACCACGACGTAGCGGACGACCCATGCCTCGTCGTCGAAATAGAGATCCTTGACCTTGCCGATCGGCCCATCCGTGGCGCCGATCACCAATTCCTCGAGTTGCTTGACGGTGCGTAACATGATGCGAGCTCCTGATTCGTGAATGCCTGCCATACGCGAAATCTAAGCCGGCCGCCCGTCGTGCGTCTGTGCGCTGACAGACAGTGCGTCCCCGGGGCCGCCCGCAATGCCGAGGCCGCCGTCCAATCGTGCTAATCGCGCCGGCGGTTGGCCCACTCCGAGGGCTGCTTGGCGAACATCCGCTTGCATGCGGGCCGCTCGTTGATCCGCTGGATCCAGGCCACGAGATGCGGCGTATCCTTCGCATTCACGAGTTCGGCAAAGCCATTTTGCATGCCGTTCGCGATCGCGAAATTGCAGATGTCGGCCAGCGTGTAGTCGCCGCCCGCGAGCCACGGACTCCCCGCCAGACGCGCCTCCAGTTTTTGCACCGAGTACGCGATCTTGCGCATTTCCTCGTCGAGCATCTCCTGCGGAAAACCCGCGCGCGCACGCCGCCATTTGACCTGTTGTTCCTTCAAGGGAATGCGCTCGACCATTTTTTCAAAATCTTCGTCGCCGAGGTGACGCACCATTCCTCCGACCATGCGGTGCCAGCCGATCGTCGACACACACCAGCAGAAATACTCATCCACCCACTTCGTCCAGACGCGCATCTGCGCGCGTCCGTAGGAGTCGGCGGGACGCAGGCCAGGCGTGCCCGGAAACTCATCCTCCAGATATTCACAGATCACCGTCGATTCGGTGATGAGCTTGCCGTCGTGATCCAACACGGGCACCTGACCGTTGGGATTGATCGTCTTGAACCAATCCGAATGGTGTTCGAACGTCGCGGGATTCAAAAAGTGGCTCGTGAATTCGAGCCCCTTCTCGTAAAGCGTGAGCAACGGCTTCAGGGAATTGGCGCCCGGACCGAAGCTGTACAAGGTCAACATGTCATTCTCCTGGAAGAGGCGGAATCCGAAAACGGCGCGCTACGCTATCACCGGCGGGCGGTCGTGCCAATCGGTGACTCGAAATGCCGAAATCCGACGGGCAGTTTCGGCGATTTCCTCCGCTTCCGGCCGGGCGCCTGTTGTGCCATTAATGACTCCCTGATGACCTCCGAGTTAGCCACCCTCAAGACGGAAGACACCCGGGACGGACGGCATCTGCGCCGTTGGCTGCGTCCCGGACCCTGGCTGCGGGGGCTCGTCTTCTGGGGAGGTGCGGTCGCGACGGGCGCCGCGGCCGTCGCCTTTGCTCGCGGCAGCGACATGGCACATTCCGTGTTTCAATGGGGAGTTCATCGCAGCGTCGTCTGGCCGTGGCTGGCACCGCCCCTGGGCCTCGGTGTCGTGGCGTGGCTCACGCAGCGCGTCTTCCCGGGCGCCCAGGGAAGCGGGGTTCCCCAGACGATTGCCGCCCTTTCGCTCTCGAGCGCCGGTGCCCGCGACCGCCTGTTGTCGATGCGCATCGCGGCCGGCAAGTTCGCGCTGTCGCTGATCGCGCTCGGTTGCGGCGCCTCCATCGGCCGCGAGGGACCGACGGTGCAGATCGGCGCCTCCATCATGCATTCGCTCAGACGGTTCACACGATTCTCCGCGGCCGACGTCGATCGCGGGTTGATTCTCGCCGGCGGTGCGGCCGGCATTGCGGCGGCGTTCAACACACCCTTGGCCGGCGTCGTCTTTGCCATCGAGGAGCTTTCGCGGTCGTTCGAGGAACGCACGTCGGGCACCATCTACTCGGCCGTGATCGTGGCGGGCGTCACGTCCGTCGCCCTGGTCGGCAATTACACCTACTTCGGTTCCACGCAGGCCTCACTCACGGAATCGCGCATGTGGGTGGTCGTTCCCATTTGCGGCATCCTCGGAGGCTTTTTGGGCGGGATCTTCTCCCGCTGCATGCTTGGCCTGCGCCGGGGCCTGCCGCGTCGGCTCCGGGACATCAAGGCGCAGTCGCCCGTCCGATTCGCCATGGCGTGTGGCTCCCTCGTGGCCCTTGCCGGCTGGTTCTCGGCGGGTTCCACGTTCGGCACCGGCTACGCCGAGGCACGCGCCATCGTCCAGCACGGCGTGTTGCCGGGAGATTCCTTCGCCCTGCTCAAGGCATTCGCGACATTGGCGTCCTATGTCACCGGAATTCCGGGCGGCATCTTTGCGCCATCGCTCGCCGTCGGCGCAGGAATCGGCGGCACGCTGAGCCACTACCTGCCTTTTGCCCCCGCAGGCGCCATCGTATTGCTAACCATGGCGGCCTACTTCGCCGGTGTGGTTCAGGCGCCCCTCACCGCCCTCGTCATTGTGAGTGAAATGACCGGCAACCGGAATCTCACCCTTCCGCTGATGACCGTCACCCTGCTGGGCCGGGGCGCGAGCGCCCTGGTCTGTCGGGAGAGCCTCTACCGGGCACTCGCGGTCGCGTTCATCGACGCGCCGACGAGCGACGCGCCGACCGGCAAAGTCCCGGAGCCATAAGCGGATTCCGACGACCCTTCACGGCGTCTGCCGACGCCGGCATGACGCGGTTTCAGCGCATGCTTGCCCCGTCGGCTTACCAGGAAACAGCGTATGGAGGCTACTCACATCGCGCACGGCCACGTAGCGCGTGTGCGTCCGCAATGAGCGGAAATTGGGCGGCAACCTATCGCCTCCAGGTTCACGAGACATTTCCACTGGCGGCGGCGGGCGAGATTCTTCCGTACCTCTCGGCCTTGGGCGTGAGCCACGTCTACCTGTCTCCCTGCCTGCAGGCGACTCCCGGCAGTCAGCATGGATACGACGTCACCGACCCCACCCGCATCAGCGACGATCTCGGAGGCGAGGCGGCTTGGTCGCGCTTCGTTGCGAGTTGTGCGCAATCGGACGTGAAGATACTGCTCGACATCGTGCCCAATCACATGTCCGCGTCTCATTTCAATCCCTGGTGGGACGACGTCTTGACCCACGGGCCGTTCAGCGATTACGCCGCCTATTTCGACGTCAAGATTCCCGCGCACCAGCCCTACCGCGTGCATCTGTGCGTCCTCGCACGCCCCTATGACGAGGCCTTGCGGGGCGGAGAGCTTCGGGTCGTGATCGACGGCGGCCGGCCCCGCCTGCAGCACTTCGACAACACGTGGCCCCTGGCGCCCGCCTCGTGGGGAGTGCTCGTCTCGTCGCTGTCGCCGGGCGCGCCTCTCGATCCGTGTTTCGTCCAACTGCAGCAGGCATCGTTCGTACGCGAACCCGATGATCGGGCCCGCGATCAATACCGGCTACAGGTGAACCATGCGGCGCGCCTTCTCGCCGACATGCACGCGCGCGGAAACCTGGAAGCGGCGCTTGAAACCCTGGAGCGGGACCCGGATCGCCTGGATCTGCTCCTGCAGCAGCAATTTTATGTGCTGCACGGCTGGAAGCTGGCGGGCGAGTTGACCAACTACCGGCGATTCTTCGATGTAGGCTCGCTGATCGGCATCCGTACCGAGCTTGCGGAGGTGCGGCAAGCCACCCATGCCCGGATCGAGCGGATGACCTCGCAGGATCAATTGCATGGCCTGCGGATCGACCATCCCGACGGCCTGCTCGATCCGCGCGGTTATTTCGAATGCCTCCGGCGGATGTTCCCGAACGTGCGGCTGTACGTTGAGAAGATTCTCGACAACGACGAACGTCTCATGCCGGATTGGCCCATCGACGGCACCGTGGGCTACGACTTCATGGCAAAGGTCAATCGGCTCTGGATGGACGACCAGCGCATCGACGCACTCACGGCGACCTATGCGGATTTTACCGGACACACCGTCGATTTTTCGGCCCTCGTGCGCGAGAAGAAGCGTCACATCGTCGAAGGCACGTTTTCCGCGGACCTCGACCGCCTGGCCGGCCTCGCGAACCGGATTGCGCGTGACGATTGGCGCACCCGCGACATGAGTCCGCGCCAATTGCGCGAAGCCTTGGCCCGAGTAACGGTCGCCCTGGGTGTGTATCGCAGTTATCGGACGGCGGCCACGCTGCACGACAGCGACCGGCGGGTGCTGACGGATGCCGTCCAACGGGCCCGCATCGGCTCGACGGACATCGACCCCGTGCCGTTCGATTTCCTCCTCGCCTTGTTCACGAAGCCGGAGTTGAACGACGAGGAGGCCCGCTTCGTGGGCGAGTGGCAGCAACTCGCCCCCGCCGTGATGGCGAAGGGCGTGGAGGATACGACGTTCTACAACTTCGACCGGCTCGTGTCGTGCAACGAAGTCGGCGCGCAGGCGTCCTTGATCGGCATCTCGGCCGACAAATTCCATGAATTTTGCCATTACCTCAGCGACTGTTGGCCGAACAACATGCTCGCGACGTCCACGCATGACAACAAGCGCAGCGAGGACGTCCGCACGCGCATCTCCGTGCTCTCGGAGATTCCCGACCGCTGGTCCGAGGCGCTGCACCTGTGGTCGCAACTCAATGCCGCGGCCTGGAACAACCGCACCCCGGACCGGCACGCGGAGTATCTGCTCTACCAGACGCTCATCGGCGCGTGGCCGATATCACAGGAGCGGTGCTGGCAATACATGCTCAAGGCCTGCCGGGAGGCCAAGAGCCGCACCTCGTGGCACGAACCCAACCTGGGCTACGAGGAGAACATCCGCGGCTTCGTTGAATCGAGCCTCGCCAATCGGGAATTCATCGCGAGTCTCGAGGCGTTCATCGGCCCGCTGGTGCTGCCGGGCCACATCAACAGCCTGTCGCAAACGCTCATCAAGATGCTGGTGCCGGGGGTGCCGGACTTCTACCAGGGGACGGAGCTCTGGGACCGCAGCCTCGTCGATCCGGACAACCGTCGTCCGGTTGATTTCGGGCTGCGGTCTAGTTTGCTCGCGCGCTGCAAGTCCTTGTCGGCTGCCGAGGTGACGCGGAATTGGGACTCGGGGCTTCCGAAGCTCTGGTTGACGCACCGACTGTTGATGCTGCGCCGGGAGCGGTCGGAGGATTTCGGCATGGAAAGCAAATATCAGCCTTTGGTGGCGCGCGGCGCCCACCTGGGGAATCTGCTGGCTTTTCGCCGCGGCCCGAATCTCATTGCCGTGGTTCCACGCTTCACCCTGTCGTTGAATGGCGATTGGGGTGACACCACGCTGCCATTGCCGCAAGGGTCGTGGCGTAACCTGTTCTTCGACTCGACGCTCAGGGAGGCGGCCAGTCCGGCCGACCTGTTCTCCGAGTTTCCGGTCGCCCTGTTGCTACGGGAGCCAGCATGAGATTTTCCTTGTGGGCGCCGTCGGCGGACTGCGCCGACCTCGTCCTCGATGGCCGTCGCATCGCCCTGCACCGCGGGGCCGACGGCTTCTGGGGCGTCGAGGCCGCCGCGCAGACCGGGGATCGGTATCGCTTCGCCGTGGACGGGGGCGACCCGCTCCCGGATCCCCGCTCGCTCTGGCAGCCGGACGGCGTGCATGGCGACTCCCGCATCGTGGACAAAGCGGAACTGCGGAGCCTGCACCACGACGGCTTCCAGCCTCGGCCTCTGCGCGACGCCGTGATCTACGAGATTCATATCGGGACCTTCACGCCCGAGGGCACCTACGACGCCGCCCAGGCTAAGCTTGCGCACTTGTCGGATCTGGGCATCACCCACGTCGAGGTCATGCCCGTGGCGACGTTTCCGGGAAAGCACGGTTGGGGATACGACGGCGTCTACCATTACGCGCCGATGCCTTCCTACGGGACGCCTCAGGATCTCGCGCGCTTCGTGGCCGCCTGTCATCGCCACGGACTCGCGGTGCTGCTCGACGTGGTCTACAACCATTTCGGCCCGGACGGCAACTACGTAACCGCCTTCGGGCCGTACCTGACCGACCGCGTCAAGACTCCGTGGGGAGACGCCGTCAACTACGACGGACCGTTGAGCGACGGGGTGCGCAGTTTCTTCATCGACAATGCGCTCATGTGGTTGGAGGACTACGGATTCGACGGGCTGCGGCTCGATGCCGTGCACACCATCTACAGCTTCGAGGCGGTGCACTTTCTCGAGGATTTGGTGACCTCGGTGCGCAACCTGGGGGTCAAACTGAACCGGCATTTGGTGCTGATTGCCGAGAGCGATCTCAACGATCCCCGTCTCGTGCACCCGCCGGCGCGGGGAGGCTATGGATTGAATGCTCATTGGGCCGACGACTTTCACCACGCCGTGCATGCGTACTTCACGAAGGACTCGAACGGCTACTACGTCGATTTTCGCGGTCTGGAGGACGTCGCGACGGCGCTTCGCGCGGGGTACGTCTACCAGGGGCAGTTCTCCCGTCACCGCCAGCGCCGTCATGGCCGGTCGCCCGAAGGCATCGAGTCACGGCAGCTCGTGGTCTGTTCGCAGAATCACGATCAAGTCGGCAATCGTGCGCAAGGTGAGCGTCTCAGCATGCTCCTCGAGACTCGGGAGCTGAAGGCGATCGCCGCACTGCTCGTGCTGTCCCCATTCGTGCCCCTGCTGTTTCAGGGCGAGGAATGGGGCGCGGGCACCCCCTTCATATACTTCACGGATCATGAGAACGAAAAACTCGGCCGTCTCGTCACCGAAGGTCGAACTCAGGAGTTCAGGGCGTTCGACTGGCAGGGCGAAGTGCCGAATCCCCAGGCGCCGGGATCGTTCACGCAGTCGAGGCTCGACTGGTCGGAGCTGCAGGAGCGCCGCCATCAGGAGCTGCTGCACTGGTATCGCCGCTTGATCGCGCTGCGCCACGACGCGTTGGGCCCGGTCGATCATACCGAGGCGACGGTGGCCTTCGACGCCGCGGCGGATTGGCTCACGTTTACGGTTGCCGATCTCCTGGTCGCATTCAATCTGGCCTCGAGGACGCGGACGCTGCCCCTGCCCGCCGGGGGGTGGCAGATGATCCTGAGTTCAGCGGACCCTGTGGACGACGGTTCGGCCGAGTTCCCGGAACGCTGTACGAGGGTCTACAGGAGGACGGCGCACGCGCCCTGATCAGGAGCTGTCAGAAAGCGCCGTCCGGCATAGGCGGTCGGGACCTCTAGACCCTCCGCCCCCTGCGCCCTAACTTGCGGGGACGACGCACGAACGGAGGCCGACCATGAGTTCATCCCAGCCGACACCCCGCGAGACGCCCGAGTCGAATGAACCCAGCGTTTCGGTTCCCGGGGGTTTCAAAAACGATCCCGACGATCCCACGAGTCCCAACGAGGCGATCGAACGCCATCGCAGAACCGTGCGTCCCAATCCGCTGCCGCCCGCGGGCGCCGACAAACCCCGGGATCCGCCGGTGCCGGGCGGCGAAGACGAATAGCGACGCCCGCGTTCAGCGTCTAAATATCTTTCGCGCTGTCGCCTCCGGTTACTTCGTACTCCGCGCCCGTGACCATCGCGGCGGCATCCGATGCCAGGAACACGGCGGCCGGCGAGATGTCGTCGGGTTGCAGCCAACCCACCTTCAGCGGCACCGTGGGCGCCCGGACATCCCAGGCCTGCTGCGGCGTGGGGTTGCTCGGCGGCTTCTGGCCTGTTTCGGCCATGGTCTCCGACAGGCGTTTTTCGTATCGAGTCAACGGCGTGTCCACCAATCCCGGGATCAACGCGTTGACCGTGATGTTGTACTGCCCCAGTTCCAGCGCGGCGGATTTCATGAGGCCGAGTATTCCCCACTTGGATGCGGAATAACTCGAAGCGTCCTTGGTGCCGTGCTTGCCCTGCATCGAGGACAGCACGATGATGCGGCCATGTCGGCGCGCGACCATTTTGGGCGCAAACGCCCGGAGGGTATTGGCCGTGCCATTCAAATTATTGTCGATGACGTCGCGCCATTCCTCGTCCTGCATGTCGAGCAGCGGCTTCCAGCGCTGAATCGCGGCATTGGCCACCACGATGTCGATTTTCCCAAAGATGGTCTCCGCATGATCCGCAGCCTTGCGAAGGGCCGGGAGGTCGCGGATGTCCAAACGGACGGTTTCTCCTTTGCGGCCGTAGGCTTTGACCTGCCGCAACGTCTCCTCGAGATCGGCCGGCGTCGCGGGCTTGGCGTCGCTGGCCACGCTCACGGGCCCCGCGATGTCGATGAGCAGAACGTCCGCGCCGTTGGCGGCGAATTCCACGGCGATGGCCCGTCCGATGCCGCGCGCCGCACCCGTCACCACCGCTGACTTGCCGCCGAGGGCGGAACCGCGTCCCGGCTTGACCGGGCCGGCGGACCGCTCCGGCGGCGGTTCGGGCATGGGTTCGCCGTTGAGGACGCGGGGTTCGACGTCGGTGCGGGATTGCGCCCGCAGCATTCCGCTCACGGCCAGGCTCGCGCCGGCCGCAGCGGTACCCTGGAACAGCAATTGCCGGCGTCCGCGATCGCAATGGGGATCGGGCTGATCGTCGGCCGGTTTGGGCATGGAAGGCTCTCCTGTGGCGTGGTGCGACAGGATGGAAGCCCACGACCCACTCGCGCTGTCCGTCTTGGACGCAACAGCGCGTCAGCAAACACGACGGCCGCACGGACGCATCGGCCTGCGCGTGACGGGCTACAACGTCAAGGAGTAAATCACCTGCTGCGGATCGTCCGGATCGCGGCCCGCGCTCATTCCCAACTCCTTGGCGAGCGCCCGCATGCCCGGGTTGTCCGCGAGATCGATCGAATACAGCTGCCTCACTCCGTTGCTGCGTGCCGATTCGATGAGATGCTTCATCAAGGTCGCGCCCAATCCCGTGTGCTGCCACTCATCGGCGACCGTCAGCGCCAGCTCCCGGGTATCTGCCTTGGAATTGGGCGCATACCGGGCCACTCCAATCTCCACTTCCCGCCCCTCACGGCGGATGGTGGCCACGAATGCCGCGGACAGTTTCCCGTCCACGTCGCACAAGCGCGCAACCTCCGCAGGCGTCAGTTCGTTCACGCCGCCGAAAAAGCGGAAATGTTTGGCCTGGGGGGACAGCCGCCGGATGAATTCCGTCTCCATGTCCGCATCCGCGTGCTGAATGGGCCGGATCGTGACGGTTTCGCCGTCGAACATGAACGTGGTCATGGCACAAATCTACGCCCCCCGGGGGCCGGCCGCCATTGGGGGAAGCCGCTCCGCTCTACGCGATCCTGCTGACCGCAGCGCCCGCCGGTACGGGACCTGTGTAGTATTGGCGGCGTATGACGTTTTCTCCAAGACCCGCCTTCATCACCTTCACCGGCGTCGATGACGCCTCCCTGCTGCCCGGCATGCAGGCACTGTCGGCGCGTTTCCCGATCGAATGGGGTGTACTGATCGATCCTGATCAGGAGGATCGGCCGCTTTTCCCCGGTCGAACCCTGCGCTTGTCGATTCAGACCTCCGCGATGCGCCTGTCCGCACACATTTGCGGCACCGCCGCCCGGGCAATCGTGGAAGGACGCGACCCCGGACTCGACCTTCGGGGCTTTGCGCGGGTCCAGCTGAATCACAGTCGCCACGGCAGTGACGAACGCGCCCTGCGCAACAGTCATGCGTTCGGCGTCGAGCGGAACGTCCGCGTCGCGCTGCAGTGTCAGGCTGCCTTCCCGTCCGACGAACGCGTCGACTGGTTGTACGACGTGTCATTCGGCACCGGTACGATGCCCGACGACTGGCCGGCCATTGCCTCCGGGCACCCCCTGTGCGGTTATTCTGGCGGCATCGGGCCGGCCAATGTCGCGGAGCTTCTGACGAAATTTCCGGTCGCCGGCGGCGCGCCCTTCTGGATCGACATGGAATCGGGCGTCCGGACCGAAGGCCGCTTCGACCTCCAAAAATGCGCGGCGGTGTGCGAACTGGCATTCGGCCGCGATGGCGCCTGAGGCGTTTTTCCGCATCGAGCAGCGTGGATCGACGGTCAGCCGCGAAATTCTCGCCGGAATGACGACGTTTGCCGCCATGAGCTACATCGTGGTCGTGAACCCCATGGTGCTGTCGAGCACCGGCATGGACCGTTCCGGGCTGCTGCTGGCCACGGTCCTCTCCGCCGTGGTCGGCACCCTCATCATGGCGCTCTGGGCGAATCTGCCCATTGCGCTGGCCCCCGGCATGGGCAGTAACATCGTATTCGCACAGGTTCTCGTGACGCAAATGGGTGTGTCGTGGAAAACCGGCCTGTCGATGGTGTTCCTCAATGCCGTGATCTTCCTGTTGATCTCGCTCACCCGCTGGCGGGAGAAGATCATCCAGGCCTTTCCGGATTCGATCAAATTGGGGATGCAATGCTCCATCGGTATTTTCATTGCGTACCTCGGTCTGAGAAATGGCGGATTGATCGTTGCCGATCGCCAGTCGCTCATCGCGTTCGCAAAGCTGTCCGATCCGGCCGCATTATTGGCGTTCATCGGAATCGTCGTAACTCCGGCGTTGATCGTCCTGCGGATCCCGGGGGCGTTTCTGTTGTCGATCGCCGGCATCACCATCGCCGGCTCATTCGTTCATCATGCGAACGGCTCGGCCGTCACACGCTGGCCGGAGCATTTCGTCGGGCTTCCGGCCCTGACACCGACGCTGTTTTTTGCCTTCGATTTTCGCGAGTTTTTTGCCAAATTCCTCCTGCTGCTTCCGATAACGCTGTATTTCCTGTTGTCTGAATTTTTTTCCGGCACCGCGACGTTGTTTGCCATCGCGCGGCGCGCCGGCCTGTTGACGGCCTCCGGCGGCATGCCGAACGCGAAGGCCGCGCTTTCATCCGACGCCCTCTCGAGTATCGTCGGGGCCGCCGTGGGGACGTCGACGGTTACGGCCTTCGTGGAATCGGTCGCCGGCGTCGAAGCGGGCGGACGTACCGGTCTGTCCGGGGTCGTCGTCGCCGCCCTTTTTGCCCTGTCGATCTTCCTCGGACCGGTTCTCGCGGTCATTCCGCCGCAGGCGACGGCGCCGGTACTGGTGTTGGTTGGCATGCTGATGATGGAGGGCTTGGGTGGACTCGACGTGGCAAAACCGGGGTCGGCGCTCCCGGCCTTGTCGATGATGCTGTTCACCGTGTGCACGAGCGATCTGCTGGTCGGCTTGGCGGTCGGCTTTTTCGTTCATACGCTTACGGTTGTCGCCTTGCGGCAGTGGGCCAAGCTCACGGCCATGGTGCTCACGCTCGACTTGATCTTCGCAATCTTTCTGGTGCTGAGAAATTCGATCGTCTGACGCGTGCCGGAGCGCCGGGACACATGAATCCGTGGCGGTGCAAACAGTCTGCCGAGGGCTCCCCCGCGTCACCCGCATTAGGTAAATGCGAATCATTCGTATTCGTGTTATTATCTGCTTCCACACGTGAACGAAGGGGATTGAGTGATCAAACCGATGGGCGCACAGGGGTCCCGCCGCACCGTCGAGAGTTTCAGCTCATGGCTGATGGGCGTGTCCGTCGCGATGATGCCGATCGCCGGTGTGGCCGAACCGGGGTCCGCCACGGTTGTACTCGCCGCTGCGGCATCGGCGAGCGCACCGGCGCCCGCGGAGTTGGGCGAGGTCGTGGTGCGCGCTCGACGGCTCGACGACTCCGTGTGGAGGGCCAATGCCGAATTGGATGCAATTCGCGACCAGGAAATTCTGCCCCAGGCGGCCGCCACGACCTACACCATGAGCCAGGACGCGGTGACGATGCTGCCGCAAGGAAGCAACACCTTGCTCGACAAGGTGCTTCTCCAGACGCCCGGCGTCTCCTACGACTCGGCGATCAGCAATCCCGACTTTCACGTTCGCAACGAATATGCCAACGTTCAATACCGTATCGATGGCATCCAGTTACCGGATGGAGTCTCCGCCCTCGGTTCGATTCTGGAAACCGGATTTATCGGGAAGCTCGCGCTGCTCGACGGCACGCTGCCCGCCCAGTACGGCCTGCGTACGGCCGGCGTCGTCGACATCACGACCAAAGCCGTATTCGACTCGGGGGGAAATCTGGACATCTACGGCGGCTCCTGGGGAACACTGAGCCCCCGCGTGGAGTACGGCGGCGGCGCAGGCGATACGCGGTACTTTTTGACCGGCCGCTATCTGCAGAGCGCTCAGGGGTTGGAGAATGCCACGCCACGGCCAGACCCGATCCACGACCGCACGACGCAGGAAAAATTCTTCGGCTACGGCTCGACACTTGTTGGGGATTCGGCCCGCCTTTCCTACATGGCCGGCGGCTTCGTCGGCCATTTCCAGATCCCGGACGTCGAGAGACAGCAGCCGCTCGGGGATTACGGCCCCGCCACGCTGTCCTCGACCACGCTCGATGACCATGAGACCGACCGATTTTTCTTCGGCGTCGTCGCATTGCAGACGCATGGCGACCGCAGCGACACGCTGCTGTCGGTCTTCACGCGGTACGCCACCGTCCATTTCGTCCCGGATGTGGCCGGCGATCTCGCCTTCAACGACGTGGCCGCGCAGGTCGAGCGCAAGAGTCTGCTCAACGGCCTGCAGTTTGACGCTTCCAACCGTCTGACCGACGCCCACACCCTGCGGGGCGGCTTCGGGCTCAGCATCGAGAAGACTCAGGTGCAAGACCTGTCGACCGTGCTGCCGCTCGATTCAGACGGCAATCCCCTGCCGACGCCGGTGACCGTCAACGACTACACGTCGAAGGTGGGTTGGAACGCCGGCGCCTACCTCCAGGACGCATGGCGCATCCGACCGGACCTGACGTTCGACATCGGACTGAGATTTGACCAGATGAACCAATTTGTCGCCGCCAGCCAGTGGAGTCCGCGCCTCGACGTCATATATACGCCGTTCACGGGCACGAGCATGCATGCCGGCGTGTCGCGTTATTTCACCCCGCCCATGCAGGCCCAGGCAACGCAGGACAACCTCGCCCTGTTTCAACACACGACGCAACAACAGGCGATTGCCCCGGATGATCCGGTGCGGCCCGAGCGGGCCACCTACTTCGACGCGGGTGTCGACCAAACGCTGCTGCCCGGCTTCGGCGTTGGCCTGGATGCCTATTACAAGCGCTCCACCGACACGCTCGACGACGGGCAGTTCGGACAGGCGGTTGTGCTGAATCAGTTCAACTATGCGCGTGGCTTCAGCCGCGGCGTCGAATTCAAACTCCAATTTGCCGCCGATGGAATCCGCGCATATGCCAACGTGTCGCACGAAATCAGCGAGGTCAAGAACGTCAACTCAAATCAATACCTGATCGGTGATCCCGTCGAGCTTGCCTACCTCGCAACCCACTATACGTACGCCTCCGACGCGCAGACGCTGAGCGCCTCGTTCGGGGCCTCGTACCGCTGGCGCGACACGTTCCTCAGTGTGGATGGCATTTACGGCAGCGGCCTGCGCGCGGGGTTCGCCAACGAACAGCACTCGCCGGGCTACTCCCAGTGGAACGCCGCCATCGGGCGGGCATTTCGACCCTGGCAAAGCCAGAAACCCCTGACGCTGCGGATCAGCGCGATCAACCTCTTCGACCACAGCTATCTTCTGCGCGCGGCTTCCGGCGTCGGGGAATTTGCGCCCCAGTATGGCCCCCGGCGCGGGGTGTTTGCGGAGATCAATCAACAGTTTTGAGTTCGTCCATGGGGAGCACAGCATTGAGCGGCGGAGCGCTTCTCGGTAGTATCGGAGCCGTGCGCCACTGCGTGACCCGAGGTCTGCCCGCGATTCCGTCCTCCCATCCGAAGTTCTCCGCCGATTTTCAAGAATTTTATGCCACATCTATCCAGGCGGACCTTTGTCCAGGGTGTCGCCGGCGGGGCGCTGCTCTGGAGCGGTGCCCGTTGGTCCCCCGCGCGATCTTCAAACGCGGGCGCCGAGCTGTCGGGCGCGGAGTTCGATCTCTCGATCGATACGCTGCCGGTGAACTTCACCGGCAGGCACCGTCATGCAACGGCTGTGAACGGCCAGCTTCCCGCGCCGCTTCTGCGCTGGCGAGAAGGCGATGCCGTGACGCTTCGGGTCACAAATCGGCTGCCGGTGCGCACCTCGATTCACTGGCACGGCATCATTCTGCCCTCCGACATGGACGGCGTTCCCGGCTTGAGCTTTCCGGGGATTGCGCCCGGTGAAACCTTCGTCTATCGATTCGCGGTCAAACAATCCGGCACGTATTGGTATCACGCTCACTCGGGATTTCAGGAACAGACCGGGCTCTACGGACCGATCGTCATCGAGCCGCGGGGGACAGGGCGCCCGCGCACCGACCGGGACTACACCGTCTTGCTCTCGGACTGGTCCGACAGCGATCCTGAACACCTTTTCGCGACGCTCAAGCGACAGAGTGAGTATTTCAATCACGGGAGGCGCACCGCGGGAGATTTCATCGCTGAAATGCACACCAAGGGTTGGGCGGCAACGGTCGGCGACTGGGGAGACTGGGGCCGGATGCGGATGGACCCGACCGATCTGTCCGATGTCTCGGGCGCCACCTACACGTATCTGATGAACGGCACCACTCCCGCCGGGAATTGGACGGCCCTCTTCAGCCCGGGCGACAGTGTTCGGCTGCGTTTCATCAATGGCTCGGCGATGAGTTATTTCGATGTTCGCATTCCGGGGCTGGATCTGACCGTCGTGGCGGCTGATGGCCAGGACATCGAGCCGGTCACGGTCGAGGAGTTTCGGATGGGGTCCGGTGAAGTGCTGGACGTCCTCGTCAGGCCGAAGGCAGATCAAGCGTATACGATATTTGCGCAGTCGATGGATCGATCCGGTTTCGCGCGAGGCACGCTGTCGCCGCGCGAAGGACTCCTCGCCGAGGTCCCCGCCCTCGAACCGCGACGGCTCCTGACCATGGCCGACATGGGCGCAAACATGGCGGACATGAAGGGCATGGCTGGCATGCCCGGTATGGAGGCGCAAACCCGCTACGGTCCGGGCGTCGACATGACGGTGGCCATGCCGCGGACCGATTTGGATGATCCCGGCGTCGGGTTGCGCCATAACGGCAGGCGAGTTCTGGTCTACGCGGACCTTCACACGATCGGCGCGTACGGCGATCCGCGGGACCCCGGCCGCGACATCGAGCTGCATCTGACGGGCCACATGCAGCGGTACATGTGGTCCTTCAATGGCCAGAAGTTCTCGCAAGCCGCGCCATTGGTTTTCTCCTTTGGCGAGCGTCTGCGTCTGGTGCTGGTCAATGACACGATGATGACCCATCCCATTCATTTGCACGGCATGTGGGGCGAGGTGGAGGCTCCTGACGGAAGCTTTCAGGTGCGCAAGCATACCGTCACGGTGCAACCGGGGCAGCGCGTGAGCTACCGCGTGACCGCCGATGCGCTCGGGCGCTGGGCCTATCACTGTCACCTGGCCTACCATATGGCCGCGGGCATGTTCCGTGAGGTCCAGGTACGGCACGACACCGGGTCACCCGGAGGTCACTCGTGACGCCGGCTCGGCGTTTGAGCGTACGCACGATTTTGATGATCGCGCTGCCGCTGGCCGGCTGGAGTCTCGAGCCCTCGCCTGCGGCCGCGGCCGATAGGGCACCGGACATGGCGGGCCTCATGCATATGGATGATTCCGCGCCGGTGGGCAAGGTAATGATCGATCAGCTGGAGTGGGCGGACGAGTCGGGACGAACGCTGGCGGACTGGGATGGCGAGGCCTGGTATGGAAGCGACTACGACAAGGCGTGGATCAAGAGTGAAGGGTCGCCCGATCCCAGCGACAAGACCGTATCGCGCAACGAACTGCTGTGGGATCACCTGATCGCCCGTTGGTGGAGCCTGCAGACCGGTATCCGCTATGATCTCGGCGACGGCCCGGCACGCGGGTGGGCGACCGCAGGGGTCGAGGGGTTGGCACCGTACGGATTCAACGTCGAGGCCGCGCTCTACCTGGGGGAGGAGGGACGCACGGCGGCGCGACTCAGGGCCGAACACGATGTCCTCATTACCCAGCGCCTGATCGTTCAGCCGGAAATTGAAGCCGATGGCTACGGCAAAACCGATTCCCCCCGGCAGGTGGGTTCGGGCTTCTCCGATCTGCAGATGGCCTTGCGTCTTCGCTATGAATTTCGCCGCGAGCTGGCACCCTATGTTGGAATTGCCTGGCGACGCGAATTTGGCCCGACCGCGCAGTTCGCACGCCGGAACGGCACCGATCCCAGCGCCGTGCTTTGGGTCGCGGGTTTTCATGTCTGGTTTTAGTCATCGAGGTGATTCAGATGAAATACGTCCCTTCCGCTCTCGTCGCCGCCCTGATCGCGGTGCCGCTGACCGCGCTGGCCCACGCGCATCTGACGCAATCCGCGCCGGCCGACGGCAGCACGGTTACCGTTGCGCCCGACCATTTCACGCTGACCTTCTCAGAATCTGCGCGCCTGACGGCGCTCACCCTACAACGCGACGGCGATGCCGCTGCGCAGAAGATCGCACCGCTTCCCAAGGACGCCACCGAGCACTTCGACATTCCAGCCCCCCGATTGACAGCGGGTGTCTACACGTTGAAGTTTCGCAACGTTGCGGCGGATGACGGCCACGTGATGGCCGGGTCGATCCGGTTCACGGTAGCGCCGGACAAGAAGGCGGCGGCGCCCGCCGGCAGGTAGGCGGCCGGGCGCCCAGGCCGTGACACCGGACCAGCTGTCCGTCAGCGTGCGTGCCGTGGCGCTGGCGTTCGCCCTCCAGGCGAGCGGTGCGGCGTTTTTCCTGGCACTCTTTGGACGGCGGCTGATCCATGGTCGGGGGCCCGTCCAACGCCTGGGCTGCACGAGTGCCTTGGTGGGGTTGGTCGTGGTGCTGGCTCACCTGACCTTGGATGGCGCACGGCTCTCCGGCGACTACGACGGCATGTGGGACTGGGATCTGCAGCGGCTCGCATGGAACTCGAAATCAGGGCTCTCCCAACTGGTCCAGGCGGCCGGCCTGCTGGTCATCCATTTGACCCTGCGTCGTCGCGGCCGGAGCGAGAGCCCGGTCCGTTTCATGTGGGCGGCCGTTGCCGGCGCGGTCGTCTGTGCGGGCTTTTTGTTGACCGGCCACACCAGCCACCACCGGCTGCGAGCCGTCTTGGCACCTTCACTGGCACTGCACGTGCTGATCCTGGCGTTCTGGTTCGGGTCACTGCTGCCGCTCATTCTCGTCACCCGTCTCGAATCACGAGAGACTGTGGTGGATTTGTTCGGTCGATTCTCCTCGCTGGCAGCATGGCTGGTGCCGCTGCTTCTCGTCGCAGGTCTGGTCATGGCCGCGATCTTGACGGGCAGCTTCGAGATTCTGCGCAGGCCCTACGGCGAACTGCTGCTCGCAAAGCTCAGTGGCTTCGGTCTCCTGATGGTGTTCGCGGGGCTCAACAAATGGCGGTTGACGCCCGCCCTGGCGGCCGGTGGCCCGGGTGGCCCGCTGCGCTGGTCCATTGCCGTGGAATATGCGCTCATCGTTGCGGTGCTGTCGGTCACCGCGGTGCTGACCACATTTTATTCCCCTGACTAGGGGCCTGCCGCATCCAAGTCGAGACGTCGTGCGAAATGCTGTAAGGCAGATTGCAGATACCGCATACTCAACTGAAATGGTAAGAAGAATTGCATTTTTTTCATATCGCACCCGATCTGCGGAAATCGACGAAGCCTCATTCCCCATTCCATTGCCTCAACGCGCCGTCTCCGCTGCGTTGCTGCTGGGTATTGCCTGCACCGCGGCGCAGGCCGATCCGTCGCTGACGACCCTGGTCAACGATTCCGGTTCCACCGCCCCGGGATCGCTGCAGGAAATCACCGTGACCGCTCAGCGGTTGGAGCTGCTGGGCACGGCCTCGACGGCCAGCGAAGGCGTGGTCGACGATCGGGAGTTGCAGCTCGCACCCCAGTACCGCCCCGGTCAGCTGCTGGAGACGGTGCCCGGACTGATCGTGACCCTGCACAGCGGCGAGGGCAAGGCAAACCAGTATCTCTTGCGCGGCTACAACCTGGACCACGGGACCGACCTCGAAACCACCGTCGACGGCATGCCGATCAACCAGCCCACCCATGCACACGGCCAGGGATATACCGACCTCAACTTCATGATTCCGGAACTCGCCGATCAGCTGACGTACACCAAGGGACCGTACTACGCGAACGTGGGGGATTTCGGTGCGGTGGGCTCCGTGCACGCCAGCTACCGGGATGCGATACCCGATCAAGTGTCCGTGACCGCCGGCACCCTCGATTTTCAGCGCCTCTTCTCGGCGGGCACGACGGCGATGGGCACCGGGCGTCTCCTGGCCGCCGTCGAAATACAACATTACGATGGCCCCTTCGTGACGCCGGACGATGCACGCAAGGAAAATTTCGTCCTGCGCTACAGCGAGGGCGATGACCAGAACGGCTATTCGCTCACCGCCATGCTGTATCACCAGCTCTGGACCAACACCACCGACATTCCCATCCGCGCCATCACCGAGGGCTTGGTGCCCAACCGCTTCGGCACCCTCGATCCGACCGACGGCGGTCGCGCCTGGCGCTCGAGTCTCTCGTTCAATCTGCATGAGACCGTGGGCGAGGGTCGGTTGACCGCGAGCGCGTTCCTCATCGACAACCAGCTGCACCTGTGGAACGACTTCACCCATTCCCTGGTGGATTCCGTCCACAGCGACCAGGAGGATCAGTTCGAACGGCGCCAAGCATTCGGCGGCCAGGCGAATTACACGGTGGCGCTGCCCTTCGGCTCGATCCCCAACCAGGTGACCATGGGAATCCTGACCCGCGACGACATCGTGCATGTCGGCCGTCTTCCGAGCGAGGGTCGCGTGCCGCTGCCCCCGACCGACGCTCCGCCGTCGTTTTCGAACGACGATGAGGTGTATCTGTTCGCCGGCGCCGCGTACGTGCAGGCGGTCACCCACTGGACGCCCCGCTTGCGGAGTGTGCTCGGCTTGCGCGAGGACTACCAACATGGCACCGACGTCGACTATTTGGCGGCGCTGCACGCAGAATCCGGACCCGGGTACACCGGTTATACCAATGGCGGCACGGCGCAGCAGGCGCTACTTCAGCCCAAGGCAAGCTTGATCTACACGCCGCTGGAGACCCTGGAATTTTATCTGAGCGCCGGGCGCGGCTTTCACAGCGCCGACATTCGCGGCGTGAATCAGGACACGAGCGTGGACCTGGGGCTGCCGCACACGCCGCTGCTCGCGAGACAGGAAGGCCAGGAAATCGGCGTGCGCACGACCCCAATTCCCGCCCTGGCCGTTACGCTTGCCTACTACAATCTGTGGCAGCAGTCGGAAACCATCATCGACCCGGACGTGGGCGCGGACACGGCCGGACCGCCGAGCCGCCGCTACGGCTACGAAATCAACGTCACCTACCAGATCAACCGTCATCTCGAATTCTACGGCAGCTATTCGGGCGATCACACCCACTTTACCCACCCGTTCGACGACGGCACTGGACATCTGGGCGAATACATCACGGACGCGCCGCTCGCGACCGGCGCGGTGGCGCTGTATCTTACGAATCTCGGGCCCTGGAGCGGCGGGCTCAACTACCGCTATCTGGGCAACTACCCGCTCTCCTCCGGACCCTGTGTCCAATCGGCCGTCGTGCATGACTTCGGACCCGGCTACAGCTGCGCCCGCTCACCGACCGCCGGCGCCCAGGGCCAGGTCGACGGCAAGGGATTCGGCGAATGGAACGTCGACGCGCACTACGCCTTTTCCGGGGGTTGGAGTGCATCCGTCGGCATCTATAATCTCTTGAACACCCATGCCGCGGCGGCTGCGTTTTGGTATGTCGATCGGCTGCCGGGAGAGCCCGCCAACGGCGTGGCGGATGTTCACGAACATCCGCTGGAACCCCTCATGGCACGCCTGACCGTCACCAAAACATTCTAAAGACAGGGAACCCACCATGGATCGATTCACCATTTCACTCGACGAGAAGCTGGCCACCGCCTTTGATGAGCTCATCAGGGAACGGGGATACGCGACCCGCAGCGAGGCGGTTCGCGACATCTTGCGCACCCACCTTCAGAAAAGCGCCGAAAGGCGCGATGCCCGGGGCAATTGCGTCGCCAGCCTGTCCTATGTCTACAATCATCACGAACGCGACCTGGCGGAACGCCTGACCCGCCTTCAGCATGCCCACCATGACCTGACCGTGTCGACGATGCATGCTCATTTGGACCACGATCAGTGCATCGAGACCGTGATCCTCAAGGGCCCGGTCAAACGGGTGAGGGCCTGTGCCGAGGAAATCATGGCCGAACGCGGCGTTCGTCATGGCTCACTGAATCTCGTCAATGTCGAGCTCGGTGCGGCGCACAGCCACGACGGCTCTCCTCACAGTCACCGCCATCTGATCCCGCGGCACTGAGACGCGTGAACTCACGCTACACTCGCTTGAACTTCAAGCAATCGGGGACGGTTTTCCAGTGAAGCGGCGATACCTTGCGTCGTCTCTGTCGTGTGCCGCGGCCACCTTCCTATTGGGCACGGCGGCGTGGGCAGATGCGACGGACGCCAACTACCCAGGGCACGCGGGCGACGAACCGCTGCAGACCATCGTCGTCACCGCGACCGCGCTTCCCGGTGCCGGCATCGACATCGACAAGGTTCCGGGCAATGTCCAGGTACTGTCCGCGGCGGATCTGACCCGCGAAGGCTCCGCCAGCCTCACGAATGCCCTCAGTTCCAGTCTGTCGAGCGTCAACATCAACGACAATAACGATGACCCCTTTCAGCCGGACATCCTGTATCGCGGGTTCGAGGCCTCGCCCGTCCTGGGTACGCCGCAGGGTCTCGCGGTCTACCAGAATGGCGTGCGCATCAACGAGGCTTTCGGTGACACCGTCAATTGGGACTTGTTCCCCGACATCGCCATCGACCAGGTGGAACTCGTGAGCTCGAGCCCCGTTTATGGTCTGAATGCGCTCGGCGGAGCGATCTCGGTCACGATGAAAAACGGCTTCACGTACCAAGGGGCCGATTTGGAAATTTCAGGCGGCTCTTACGGCCAGCGCGCGGTGACCGCCCAGTACGGCGTCAATTCCGGCGGCTTTGGCGTCTACGTGGCGGCGCGGGCGCTGGATTGGGACGGGTGGCGCGAGTTTTCGAATGACCGGATGCGCGACGTCTATGCCGCGTTCAGCGCGCACGCCGACCGGGGCACGCTCGATCTCACCTTCACCCGGGCGGACAACACGATGAACGGCAAGGGATCCGCGCCGATCCAGGAACTGGCAGTGAACCGCTCTCTGGTGTTCACCGGCCCGCAGGGCGACCTCAACACGCTCGACTTCGTCACGTTGAACGGCACGTTGCAGGTCAGCGACGCCTGGTCGCTGCAAAGCGTTCTGTATTACCGCCAATACGCACAGACGGTTTCGAACGGCAACACGTCCAACTACGAGGCCTGCACGACCGCCCCGGGCATTCTCTGTCAGCCCGACGGGATCACACCGCTCGCCAATTCGGCGGGAGAGACGTTGCCTGACATTTCCAACGGAGGGGCGGCGCCCATTGGAGAGAACGACTTTGAACTCCTTCACGCCTGGGGCCGCGGCGCCACGCTGCAGGCCACCGACATCGGCGCCCTTGTCGGTCACGACAATCTCTTCACCGTGGGTGCGGACATCGATTATGCGTCGAGCAGTTTCTACACCGGTGCCGAAATCGGCGTGATCGACTCCCGGCTCATCGTGCTGCCGTCCACGCTGATCGTCGACACGCCGGAGAACTCCCCCGCGGCGGTCGCGAACGGCGATCCCGTACCCGTCAGCGTCGATTCCATCAACAAAAACCTCGCGGCCTACCTCACCGATACGTTCAGCGTCACCCCCGATCTCGCGGTGACTGCGAGCGGACGCTACAACATTGCCCATGTCGATCTGGCGGATCAACTCGGCACCAACCTGAGCGGCCACAACCGTTTCGTGCATTTCAACCCGGCTGTCGGCGCGACCTACCGGATCATACCGACGGTGACCGTGTACGGAGGGCTGTCCCAGAATACGCGGACACCGACCGCGAGCGAGATCGAATGCTCCAATCCGGTCACGCCGTGCCTGCTGCCCACGAATCTTTCCGGCGATCCGCCAGATTTGCGTCAAGTGGTCGCCCACACCAGCGAACTCGGATTGCGTGGGAAATCTCGGCCGGCGGCGGGCGGCGCAGGTGAATTGTCCTGGAATCTGGGCGTCTTCCGGACGCTGCTGCACGATGACATCTTCGGCATCGCGACCTCCGTCAGCCAGGGCTTCTTTCAGAACATCGGCGACACCCGCCGCCAGGGAGTCGAGGCGGGTGTCAAATACCGATCGGAGGTTTGGTCGGCGTATGCCAACTTCAGCTTCGTGCAGGCGACCTTTCGGTCGCCCCTGACGGTGCCGTCACCGTCGAATCCATACCAGGACGCCACCGGCGACATCCAAGTCGCGCCCGGCGATCATCTACCCGGCATCCCCAATCAGCGCCTCAAGCTTGGCGCGGATTACAAGGTTCTGCCGCAGTGGTCGGTCGGTGCGACACTGAACCTCGTCAGCAGCTTCTACTATGTCGGGGATGAGTCCAATCGACTGTCCCCCATTCCCGGTTATGCCACCGTCAATCTGCATTCGACCTATAAGCCGGAGCCACACCTCGAACTGTTCGCGTCGATCAACAACCTGTTCAACCGCAAGTACGCGACCTGGGGCATTTTGAGCGATCCCACGGGAATCGGGGTGCCGGGAGTGCCGGCCAACGGCATGACCAACGGCCCGGGCGTGGACAACCGGTTCTTGAGTCCGGCCGCGCCCCTCGAGGCGTTCGGCGGGGTGCGCATCCTGTTTTGACGATAAAGGCAAAATATTCCGTCGCGGCCCGTTATCGGTGACGCGCAGCCGGCCCCGCCCGGTCACCGAGATTGAGGGTGCTACGCTTGGGCGCATCGGTCACCGGGGCCGGCGGAGGGGAAGCAACCGATTCGCACAGCCCGGCTCGCGAGAGAATTTCCGCCTCGCGCTGCTTGCGCTCGGCTATCTCCTCCCGGTCCACCGCAACGTCTCTCGGTGCCGTAATCCCGAGTCTGACTTGATTTCCGACGATGCGAAGCACGACGAGCACGATCTCTTCACCGATGCGAATCGTTTCGCCAACCCTGCGGGCCAATATCAGCAAATGAGCGCTCCAGCTTCGGGGCGAGCCAGCCCCACCGCTGTCGGTATACAGCGATTCGAGGCAAATACCAAGCGCGCGAACGAGATCCGTCGAATTTCTCTCGCTGAAGAAAAACACGCTTGGCCGCCACATTCATTGGCGACCGTTTTCGCAGCAAGTTGCAAATAGGCGAATCAAAAAGTGTAGCTCACCATGACCTTCAACAGCACCGGAGCGGTGAGCTGTCCCTGTGTGCCTTCATAGGCCACCGACGGCGCGGCGTTGGCGTAGTGATAGACCCGAAACTCGGCATCGCCATAGAATTTCCACTTGCCGACGTCCGCTTCGAGTCCCGGCGACAGCAACACACGGTGATAGCCGCTGTTGGGTGGGTCGGCATTGATGCCGCTGTCATGCAACCGGTCCGAGCCGATCACCTGGAGCAACGCGGTCAATGTGCTCGTATTGCCGACCTGAATTCCCTGATACAACAAGCCCGCGGCGACGTCCGCCTCGTTGCCCGGCCGATAGCCTTCACGGGTGTTGAACGCACGCTGGTACAGGCCCTCCACGAACCACTTGAGCTGGTCGTTCGCGCTGAACCCGCCGAGGTGATAGGCCCCCAGCAGCAGGTCCGTCGTTCCCGTGCCGATCGAGGTGTCACGGTCGAAATTGGAATAGGTCCAATCACCCGTCGCCAGTTTCACGCCCAACGACAACCCCGTCGTCATGTCCGACGAGAGGCCCGTATAGGTGCCGAGCAGCCGCACGTCGCCGAGCGCGCTGTGCCTGAAGGCAGTGACATCCGGAGCCCCTTGACTGCCGATGTCCGTATTGAATGTCCGGCTCCAGTAAGGAATCTTCACCGACACCGCCCAGTCGCGATTGAAGTTGTAGTCGAGCCCCACTCCCCCGAAGTGCGTGGCAATTTCCTTGTCGGTGTTGTTGGCCGCCGGCGCGGCGTGCGAGCCCACCCAGTTCTCGTTCTGGTCTTGATAGTCGTCTTCGAGATAAATCATCGCGCCCGGATGGGTTTGAATCATGGCTGCCGTGCCCACGTCGAACACGCCGCACCCACAGGCACACGCAAGCGCGCACCCCGGCACCAGCAGACTCGATAAAAGGAATAACACCGGCGGAGCTACGCGCCCACGCAGGGAATTTACGAACGCGCTGCCGGAGGCACGCGCCCAGGATGATGAAGTCATGATGTCCTCGACTCAAAAACCGGAAATGAGGCGGACGATGCAGCGCGCCAGCCGACCCGGCGGCGGCGCGGAGATGCAAAGTCGACGGTTGAGACCTAGGCGGGGAGCGGTGGTCCGCGGGAGGTTTGCTTGCGAATTGGACCGGAGGCCGGGGAAGCCTCCGTGGCCATCGGCGCCGGCACGAACAGGTCGTACACCGCCCCACCCGCCAGTATCGGCAGTGTGGGTAACGGGGCGGAGCCCGCGCTTTGAGCGTAGGGACAGGTCGGATCGCCGTGGGCACCGCCGGGATGCGACGCGCCATCGGCACCCGGGTGATGGTGATGATGTTGCGCGTGGGGACCGGCCGGCAGGTCGGCGTCGCACAAGACGATGGCCGGAATTCCGTCGACGGCCGCCAGCATGAAACCCGGCGGAACCAGGGCGCGCAGGAATAGCAACCCGAGGACGGCGATTGCCGCCCATCCCGGGCTCGCTCGGCGCAGCATCCTTCCCATTACCCGATCCTACAGAAACCGCGTCGGGGCCGCCAGGTGGAAAACCGTGAACCCAGTCGCAGTGGCGTGGTCCCGCAGGGTCAGTGTGCATCCCCGGAAAGAACGCTGCGAAAGGCCGCGACGATCGCCGGCTTCGGCAGGCGGATCTTCGGCACCGATTGATACTCCTGCCACCCGCCTCCGAGGCTCTTGTAAAGCCGCACGAACTCCTCCCCCTGGCTGACTTGTGCCTCGGCGTATTGCGCCTGAAGATCGTAAAATTGTCGTTCCGCATCGACGACGTTGAGGAAATCCGTGAGGCCGCGGTCATAACGGGCGGTCGCAAGATCGACGGCCCGCTGTCCCGCGACCATCGCCTCGCCCAGCTTCTCCATCCGATATTGCTGCGCCCGATAGGCGTCGAGCGAGGAATCCACTTGCTCGACAGCGCTCAAAATGGTCTTGCGGTAGTTGGCGAGACTCGCCTGCGCAACATAATCCGCCACTTCGACCTGGGCATCCAATGCCCCAAAGTCGAGCAGCGGCCAGACGGCACCCGGCCCGAACGACCAGATATGTTTAGCCACGCCGGGCGTCGTCCCCCAGCCTTGACCCTGACTGCCGATCGCCGCGCTCACCATCACGTCCGGAAACAGATTCGCTGTTGCCACGCCGATCCGTGCGGTGGCCGCCGCAAGTTCCCGTTCCGACTGCTGGATATCCGGCCGCCGTTTGAGCAAATCGATCGGCGTGCCCGGAGCCACCGGCGCCGGCATCGTGGGAATCAGATCCGGTTTGGCCAGTTCCTGCACCAGGTCTTCCGGATAGTCGCCCACCAAAACGGCGAGCGCATATTGTGCCGCCTTGACCTCCGCTTCGACGGGAGCGATCTGACCTTCCAGGGTCGCGAGCTCCCGAGTCGCGAGCGCGACGTCGAGCTCGTTGGTGATTCCCCGCTCATAGCGGATATTGACTATCCGCAGCGACTCGCGCAGCACGTCGCTCGCGCGGTGCAAGATTCCTGCACGCATCTGGAATCCCCGCAAATCGACATAGGCCCGCACGACGTCGCCGATGACCGACGTGAGCACGTCATATCGGGCCGCGCGGACGGCGTCTGTTTCCGCACGGACCGCCTGAAACTCGCGACGAAACTTCCCAAAGAAATCGAGTTCCCATACCGCATCGAATCCGACGATGGTATTGATGTGCTGGAGGCCGGCGCCGTTGTCCGCCGACCGCAGCGCTTGCGACCCCCGACCCTTGGTCAAGTCGCTGCCGGTACCGCGGCCCGCGGCGCCACTCGCTTCAACCTCGGGCAACGCGTACCCGACCACCACGGCTTCGTAGGCGCGTGCCTGCTGCAGGCGGTCGAGCGCGATCTGCAGGTCGAGGTTCGATTTTACCGCCCGCTCGACCAGGGAGTTCAACTCCGCATCGTTCAGCGCCCTCCACCACGTCGCCAGCTCGACCGGCGCGATCGCCGCGGCGTCGGCCGCTCCGTCTGTCTCGAGCGGGTTGAGTTCCGCCGTAAATGCGGCCGGCTCATCGGGCTTCGGGGTCCGGTACCGCGGACCCACCGCACAGGCGGCCAGGGCCATCATCGATCCCATGACGAGCAGGAGACGCGCTTTCATGCCGGCTTTCCGTTCAACGCTTCGCGCCCAAGGGCCGTTTGGCCGCCAGAGGCTCGTTGACCGAGACAGTCTGCCCCGCGGCGATTTGACTGCTGATGTTGAGCACCAGCCGATCGCCCGGCTTCACCCCCGAGGACAGTTCGACCAGGCTGCCGTTGTCCCGCGCAATGGAAACGGTTTCGAAGGTAATCTTGCCGCCGTCATCGACCTGGGCGACTTGGGTTCCGGAAGATCGGAAGATCAGGGCCGCCGCCGGGACCTCCACCAGACCTCGGGGCGGCAGGCTGAACGCGACATTCACATACATGCCGGGCACGAGCCGGTGATCGGCGTTGGGCATGTCGACCTCGACCCGCATGGTGCGGGCCTGGGCGTTCATGGATTCCGCGGATCGCGCGATTTTGCCCGAAAACACGTCGCCCACCGCACCGGTAGCCCGAATCTCGGCCGGCACGCCGCTGTTCATCAGCTCTCCGGCGGCGCTCTGCGGGACCTCGACAAAGATGCGCAACGGATCGGTCTGTGCCATGCGATACATCGGCGTGGTGGTGGTACCGCTGCCCGCCGTCACCAGGTTCCCCACGTCGATCTTCCGTTCCGTGATCGTGCCGTCGAACGGCGCCTTCACCTGCTTGAACTCGGCCAACGCCGTGTACTGATCCACCTTGGACTTGTCGAGGTTGACCTGCGCATCGGCGGCATACAGACGCGCGACCGCTCCCTGGTAATCCGCTTTCTTCGACTCCCGCTCCTGTTCCGAAACCACTCCCTTGGGGGAGTCGCGCCAGCGCTCGTTGGTCGTCTTGCTGAATTCCGCCTCCGCCTGGCGCGCCACCACCTGGGATTGCGAGGATTTCAGTTGCGCGCGGGCGGCTTGCAGTTCCGCATCGAGCTCGGGAGTCTCGATGACCGCGAGCACCTGGCCTTTTCGCACGTGATCGCCGATGTCCACCAGCCACTTGGACACATAGCCGTTGACGCGTGCGTAGATCGTCGACTCATACCAGGCCGCCGTTTCGCCCGGAAGCACCAGGTCCTGTCCCGCATTCGCCGGCTTCGCAATGACGGTGTCGACCGGCGGCGGGGTGGAGTAAGCCGCCTCCCCCGCCTTCGCCACCGAGTGGGAATGCAACAAACGGACGATGCTCACGATGATAAAAAGGACGGCCAGCGCAACCATGCCAATTCCCACGCCGCGCTTCGTCCGCCGGCCGGTCTGAGGGGAAAAACTGGTCGATACCACGTCCCCCTCGGCACGCGACACCAGATCCGGATACTCGCCGTGCGAGGGCTGTGCACTCGCGGGAAGCGGCGCTTGGTCGTTGGGGTCACGCGATGGCATGGGCACTACCTGTAGGAGCAGATTCGGGAACGGGACTCGGTTGACGGCGCAACAAGCGATACATGGTGGGCACAAATATCAAAGTGGCGAGCGTCGCAAAGAGGAGTCCGCCGATGACCGCCCGGCCCAAGGGCGCGTTTTGCTCACCGCCTTCACCGATGCCCAGCGCCATGGGCACCATCCCCAGGATCATCGCGCCCGCCGTCATGAGGACGGGCCGCAACCGCGTGTAGCCCGCCGAGATCGCCGCGCGCAGTGGATCGTCCCCCGCGGCCATGCGCTGATTGGCAAAGCTCACCACCAGGATGCTGTTGGCCGTGGTCAGGCCAATGCACATGAGAGTTCCCATGAGCGCGGGTACACTCATCGGCGTCTGCGACAGGAACAACATCCACAAGACCCCGCCCAGGGCGAATGGGACCGCCATCAACACGATCAGCGGATCGATCCAGCTTTGGAAATTCATGACGAGAAACAGGTACACCAGGACGATGGCGAGCGCGATGCCCGTGAACAGGCCCGTATAGCTCTCGCGCATCGTCTCGACCTGCCCGCTCAACGTCACCGTGAGAGCCTTCGATGCATCCGGACGGTTCGCCTTCAGCACCTTGTCGATGTCCGCCGCCGCCGAGTACAAGTCGCGGCCCTGCACGTCCGCATGCACGTCGAAAACCGGGCGGATATTGAGCTGCGAGGCCACCAGGGGCACGGATTTCCGGCCGAAGGAGGCGAGGTTCAGCAGAAGTTGTCCGGCCTCTGCGCCGGCACTCGACGTCACCGGCAATGTCTCGAGATCCTGGGAGGAGCCGATCTTGTACGTCGGCACCTGCACCACCAACGGATAGCTCACGCTGTTGCGCGGATCGACCCAGAAATTGGGCGCCGTCTGTGCGCTCGAGTTGGTCGCCACCAGGACGTTGTTCGCCGCCTCCTGCTGCGTAACCCCAATCTGCGTGGCGAGGGTTCGATCCAGGTCCACCGTGAGGGCCGGCGCATCCGGGACCTGAAAGACATGTGAATCAACGACCCCGGCCACTCCGGTCAACGAGCGCGCGATCTTCGAAGCCAGGGCGAACGCCTCGTCCTGATTGGGGCCGGAAATGCGCACGTCGATGGGAGCCGGCTGACCGAAATTGAGCACCTGATCGACGATATCCGCAGGCTGGAAGAAGAATTGCAGTTCGGCAAAACGCCTGGGGAGTTCCTGGCGCAGCATCGCGATCAGCTGCGCCGTCGCCGCATGCTTTTCCGCCAGGGAAATCAGGATCTCCCCGTCCATCGGACCGACGGTTGCCGAATCGCTCAGGGCAATGTTGATGCCGCTGTAGGGCAATCCGATGTTGTCGAGCATGACGTCGATCTGATCGTTGCCCACCAGTTTGCGAATCTCCGTCTCCACTTCCGCGAAATATTGCTGAGTCTTTTCCAGTCGCGTGCCGGCCGGCGCCCGGACGTGCAGGCGCATCTGACCCGCATCGACCTGCGGAAAGAAATCCCGCCCCAGAAACGGGAACAGCAGGGCCGAGACGATGATGAGCCCGATGAACGCGGCAACCGTGAGGCGTGCCTGGGACAGGGCCCAGGACACCGTCTCCCGATAGCCTTCGCGGAAGCGTTCGAATCCGCGCTCGAACCCTGCTTGGAACCGTACCAGAACATTCTTCGACGCGGCCTTTGTCGGCGCCGGACCGGCATTGCGCTCCGCCGCGAATTCATGCACCGCGCCGCGCATGAGGTAGTTGAACAGCACCGGTACCATCGTAAAGGACAGGGCAAGACTCGCGAGCAGAGCGCCGATGACCGACAGCGAGAGAGGCGAGAAGAGATACTTCGCGGTGCCCTCCAGCAGGAACACCGGGACGAAGACGATGCAAATGCACAACGTCGACAGGAACGTCGGAATCGCGACTTCACTGGCTCCTGCGACGATTGCCTGATGCAGGGGCTCCCCCATGCCCACGTGCCGTTCGATGTTTTCGATCACGACCGTACCATTGTCCACGAGAATGCCGATGGCCAGGGCAAACCCACCCAATGTCATGGTGTTGAGCGTCTGGCCCGTCAGCTTGATGAATAGCACCGCGGTGATGATCGACAGCGGGATCGCCGCCAGAATGATCAACGACAGTCGGATGTTCCCGAGGAAGAGAATGATGACCAGTGCAGTCAGGCCCGCGGCCATCGCCGCGCTGAGCATCACACTGTGCAGCGCCGCCCTCACGAATATCGACTGGTCGAAGAGCGCCTTGATCGAGACATCGGCCGGCAACACTTTTTTGATGTCGGTGAGGGCCGCGCGGACGCCGTCGATGACCGCGAGCGTCGACACGCCACCCGTCTTGCGAATCGTCATCAAGGCACCCGGCGTGCCGTTCACCGACACCGAGTTGGTCTGCACCTGGAATCCGTCGTGCACGTGGGCCACGTCCCGCATGAACACGGTACGTCCGTCGATTTGCTTGATGGGAAACGCATTGATCGTCTCGAGGACGTCCGGCGAGTTGTTCATCGCCAGCGTGTAATCCTTGTCGCCAATCTTGACGTCGCCGGCCGGTAGAATGACGTTTTGATGCTGCAGCGCCGCGCTCACGTCGGCGGGTGACAAACCGCGGGCCTGCAGCGCCTGCATGTCCAAGTCCGCCATGATGACGCGCGGTTTGCCGCCGTACGGATACGGCACTTCGGCACCGTGAACCACCGCAAGAGCCGGACGAATGATGTTCTGACCGAGGTCATTGAGCTTTGTGTCGGGCAATGACTTGCTCGACAAGCTGAGCTGTATGATCGGGACGTCGGTTGCCCCGTATCGCAGCACCAGAGGCGGCGTGATGTTGGGCGGCATGTACTTGAGCACCACCAGGGCGCTGCTCGCGAGTTGCGATACCGCCCGCGTCACGTCCGCCCCCTCGTGCAGGTAGATTTTTTCGACGCCGACGCCCTGGTAGCTCACCGCTTCGATCCGTGAGATGTCGTCGACCAGGGAGGCCAGCTGGCGCTGATGCAGCGTCAGAATGCGGTTTTGGATATCGGTGGCGCTCATGCCGTTGTAGGTCCACACGACTGCCACGACGGGAATATCAATGTCGGGGAAAATGTCGACGGGCATGCGCAAACCGGCTCCGATGCCCATGAGGGTGATCAGAATCAGTACGGCGACAACCGTGTAGGGCCGCTTCAGCGCAGTTTCGACGACGGACATGGGGCGACCTCTACTTCGATGGCAACACGATGGCCATGGCCGGAACCGTCAGTCGACCCGCGATTGCCGCTTCGACAACATTGCCAGTTCAGTGCGGGTGTTCGCATGCAGCTTTTCCATGATGCGGCTGGTGTAGTTCTTGACCGTGCCTTCCGCCAGCGACATTGCAGCGCCGATCTGCCGGTTCGTCTTGCCCTCGGCGATCAGTTCCAGGAGCCTCGTTTCCTTGTCGCTCAAGGGTTCCGAGGCGGCGGACGGAGCGGACGCCCTTGCTTCGCGATTCACCTCGCTGGACACGGCACTCGGCGAGGCCGGCTCCGCCAGCGCGAGACGCCGGAATTGATCCATGACCTTGCGGGCAATCTGCGGCGTCAGCCTCGATTCTCCGCGCCGAAGTCCCCGGATCGTCTCCAGGAGCTCATCCTCGCCGGCATCCTTGAGCAGATAAGCATGGGCGCCGGCACGAACGGCTTCGAACACGGTTTCATCGTCATCCAAAGTCGTCAACACCAGGATTTGCGTGTTCGGAAGCTCCCGGGTGATGTCACGCGTGGCGGCAACGCCGCCCTTCAGGGGCATGTGCAGGTCCATCAGAATGACATCCGGGTGCAAAATCTGCGCGAGATTGACCGCCTCGATCCCATTGCGCGCTTGTCCCACCACCTCCATGTCGGGCTCCATCGACAGCAAGCTCGCCACGCCCCGGCGCACCAAGGTCTGATCCTCGGCAATGACGAGGCGGATGACCGGATGGTCCGAATGCTCGCCGAGGTTCACGGACGGCTCGCCACAACGCATCCGGCGCGCCAGGGCGTTGCAATCCCCGGGATCTTGTTAGAATCGTTCACCGGCATCTCGCCACCTCCGCGTCTTCCCACGAGGCTTCATCATGCGACTCACGACGAACGATTTGGAAGTGACTTTAGTCACCACTTGATCTGACGTGATGGCTGGTTTCGCTCTTACCGGCAAGCCGCGTGTAACATTTACCGGCTTGGATCCCCGTCGCAGCCTCGGCGCCGCCGCAATGTGGTTGATCGTGGCTCTGGCGCTGACGTTTTCGATTGCCGCATCGATTTGGGTCGGGGGTATCGCCCGTCGGAACGTATTGGAACAACACGTGCGCCGCCTATCCCTGGAAACCGACCAACTGAGCTCCGAGTTGGGCCAGGCGCTCGCGGTGCGTCTCGATGCCGTCCGGGCGGCTGGCGCGATGGCGAAGGCGGCGGGGAAAGACACCGGGGATCTGCGCGCCGTATTCGAGCAACTGACGGCTGACTACCCGGATCTTGCGTGGATTGCGGCGGCCGATGCGCAGGGTGTGATCGTGGCTTCCCGCGAGGCACTGGATGTGGGCACACCGGTCGGCGCTGCCGCCTGGTTTGCGTCCGGCATTCAGGGACCCTGGCTGGGTATCGTCGGCCCCGGCAGCCGTTCGTTACCACCGGACATACCGAGCGGCGTTGCCAGCCTGGGCGACCTCGCCATACCCTTCGGCGATGTTTCAGCTCCCCGGGCGGGGGTCATTGCCGCGCACGTGCGTTGGCGACGGGCCGCCCATCATCCGGAGCGACTCACCGACGAACCCGATCCACGGATCACCACGGAAGTGTATGTCCTGGACAAGACGGGACGGGTGCTCGTGGGACCGAAGCAGATGATGGGAAAGCGGTGGCCAGGTGTCCCGGTGGCCGCGGATCCCGGCATCCCTCAGGAGGCGGCCGGCGCGCAAGACATCGAGATACCGCAGTTCGAGCAACTGCCGGATGGCCGCCGCGTTCTGATTGCGCGTTCCGCCCTGGCCGCGTCCGATGAGATAACGAATCTGGGCTGGCGGGTACAGCTCGGCGAGCCGAACCAACGAGTCTTCCAGCGCGCCGATGCGTTGACGCTAGAGATTCTCTGGGTGTCGCTTTGCCTGGGCGTCGTCACCGCGGTCCTGGGCATTCTGGGCGCACAGCACCTGACCCGTCGCCTGAGGCGATTGGCGGTGTCGGTTAGCCACGCGGGTCAGGACGCGACCTCGCGAATCGAGGTTCCCCAAGGTGTCGACGAGGTGGCCCGTCTAGGCCAGGCATTTGCCGTGCTTCTCGGCGAATTGACCCGGGAACGCAATGAGCTCGAGCGCCGGGTCGCGGTACGAACCCGGGAAGTCGAGCGGCTCGCGGAGGAGTCGCGTTATGCCGCCATCGTGCGCGAGCGTTTGACGATCGCCCGCGACCTGCACGATACCCTCGCGCACTCCATGATGGCCATCCTGAGCGAAATACGCTACCTCCGAAAACTGCATGGCCGTGATCCACAAGCGATGACCAAGGAACTGGCACGCGCCGAGCTCATCGCCCATGAGGGGCTGCAGGAAGCGCGCAGGGCCATCACCCAGATGCGCTCCACCGCGGTCCGCGAGACGGGCTTGGGTCCCGCGCTTGCAGGGGTATTCGAGCGCTTTTTGAACGGTACCGGCCTGTCCGGTGATTTTCAGGCAGATGCGGCTGCCGCCCGCTTCGGTGATGACCGTGCCGAGACGATCCTGCGGATGGCCCGCGAGGCTCTTCGCAATGTGGAACGGCACGCCCGGGCGACCCACGTCATCATGCGACTGCTGGCGATCGATGACACGGAGTTGGAGCTTCGGATCGAAGACAACGGCATCGGCTTCGATGCCCAAACGCCGCCGCCCGGTCATTACGGTATCGTCGGGCTGCGCGAGCAGGCGGAAATCATCGGCGCCCGGCTGAAGATTCACAGCACGCCAGGCAACGGGACCACGGTGCAAATTCTATTGCGGCTGTCTCCCATCGTCTTCAAACCGATCGAGGCCTCGAGGCCGCAATAGAACCGCAATCGCGGCAGGGCATCCCGGGCGGCGATTCATTCCCTCAACACGCGCTGAAGGCGGTCCATGAAGAAATCGAGGTGATCGAGCCCGAACGTCAAGGGCGGACGAATTTTCAGCGTATGCCCCGCCTTGCTGCTCACGGAAATCAGCACGCCGCGGTCGCGCAGACGGTTGACGATGCGCGCGGCGCGCTCCGGATCCGGCCCGCCGGACTCGCCGATCAGATCGACCGCGAGCATCAAGCCGGCGGATCTGACGGGACCCAAGTCCGGCGTGGAGCGCAGTGCCGCTGCGAAGCTTCCGCCGACAGCCGCGGCGTTTTGGATCAGGTCCTGCCGCTCGATGACGTCCAGCACGGCGTCGGCAGCTGCGATGGCGACCGTGTTGCCGCCGAAGGTATTGAAGTAGCGCGCCTTCGCGCCGAAGCCCGCCACGACCCGAGGCTGAATCGCGACCGCCGCCACCGGATAGCCGTTACCCATGGGTTTGCCCATCGTGACCATGTCGGGAACGATGCCGTGACGGGAAAAGCACCACATGCCCGACCCGGTCCGTCCGAAGCCGGCCTGTACCTCGTCGGCGATGACGATGCCGCCCGCGCGTCGGATCGTCTCGACGGCAGGCGCCAGAAATCCGGATGGATCGGCGACGACGCCATCGCTCGTGAAGATCGTGTCGAGCAGGAGCGCGCAGGGTTTGATGCCGGATCTCGCCAGGTCCGCGAGGGCGCCCGCGACGTCCGCGGCAAACCGCGCCCCGTCGCCGTGCAGGGGTGCCGGTATCAGCCGCGCCGTGCGGCTCGGCGCCACCCCCGGGCCCAGCGACGGGGAAAGCGCCGCCATGAGCTGAGTCGTGCCATGGTAGGCATTTTCGGTGACGATGACCCCCTCGCCCTGGGTGAAGTCGCTCGCGATGCGCAGCGCGAGATCGTTCGCCTCCGACCCGGAGCACGTGAACATGACATTCGAAAGAGCCGCGGGGAGTGTGCCGAGCAGACGCTCCGCGTAATCGATGACGGGCGACGTCAGGTAGCGGGTGTGGGTGCAAAGCGTGCCGGCCTGCCTCGCGATTGCGTCCACGACATGCGGATGACAATGTCCCACCGACACCACGTTGTTGTAGGCATCGAGGTACCTCTCCCCATTCGGGCCGTAGAGCCAGACATCCTCCGCGCGCACCAACCGAACCGGCCTTTGATAGAACAACCGATACGCGGGACCCAGAGCGGCGAGTCGACGATCGACGAGCGACTTGTCGCCGGATGCGAGCTCGACTTCGCCGGGTACGAAACTGTTCACCATGGTGTCATCGGGTCGAGTCATCGACAGATACTCCGCAGGTATTCGACGGCCTGGTCCTGGGACATCGGCAGCAGCTGCTCCAACCCGGATTTGATGATGGGTCGATTGCGCAGTATATAAGGGGCGTTCTCGGGGTGCGTGAGCGCACGCCGGCTGGTGATGACGATGGTCGTGATCTGACGCGCCATGATCAACGCAGGAAGCGTCTCGAGTTCGACGTCACTGAGAGGGCGAACCGCGTCGAACGCGGCCACGTAGTCTGCGACCGTTTGCAGCGGATGGGAGCCAGGCAGGACATGGTATGCGCACGCCACGCCGAGGTCGCAGGCGACCGGCGTGCAGACCATGTCGCCGAAATCCAGGATGCCCGAAAGCCGATCAGTGTTCTGCGCATCGACGACGACATTGTGGGGCTGCATGTCGTTGTGGACGTACTGATGAGGCATGCCGGCCAGCTTCGGCGCCGCGTGCCGGACAAACCGTTCCAGTGCCGCCTCCACGGATTCGCGCAGATCCTGGGGCACCGCGTCGAGGCCGTCGCGGAGCTTCGCCGCGTGCTTGACGTCCCATTGCAGCACGGGCGGCGGTGAATCGGAGGTAAATTCCCTCAGCGCACGTACCAGCCTCGCGTGTCCGGCGGCCACCGACTGGCGCTGGGCGCTGCCGCCCGGAGTCAGATGCAACGGAATGCCGTTCAACCACGTCAGCAGGCGGATCGTCGAGCCGTCCGCAAACGCCGAGTCGCTGCCGGTCCGGGTCGGGACAATTCGCTGCACCGGAACCTCCGCATCCGTGGCGGCGACATGCCGGATCGCCCGGGTCTGAAGGTTCGTCAGCGCCGGAGCTTCGGCACTGTTGGCGATCTTCAGCACATAGCGCCCCGCATCGCCATCGACCTTGAAGTTCTGGTCGCGTTCGCTGTCGAGCGGGCTGACCGACCGCGCGGCGAGGCCCCAGTGCTCGCGCAACAACTCTTGGACTTGCGCGGCCGTGAACGCCGGCGTGACGCCAGTCAGGACTTTTTCGTCGAACGGCGGCTTTCCGGCCCGACGCGCTCTCAACGGCGTTCCAAGCGGACGGCGCCGCTGGCACTCAACACCCGATGCGACACCGCAGGGGGTAATGCGCGCATGAGCAGCCCTTGAGGAAACACGTGAGGGAACGGCCGGCCGATGCGCATCGATTCTTCGGCGCTGGTGATCACCGTGTGGGCCTTCCAACCGAGTTCGTCGAAGAACCGAAACCAATCCTCCACGGAAAATTTGAACGGCGCATCCTTCAATTTTTTCTTCCAACGGCGCGGAGTCTTCCGGATGCCGGCATTGTCGAAGTCGAGAATCCATTCCACGAACGCCGGATGAGCGTGGATGTCCAGTGCGAGACTTGCGGCATCTTCGTTCGAGAAATAGGGGAGCACCCCTTCGGCGATGATGATTGCCCTCCGGCAGTGGGCCGCCAACTCGGCGAAGAGGCGCCTGCGATCCTCGCGCACCAACAAGTTCATGGCGACCCGTTCGACGCGACACACGGGACGATGATCTTGGAGCCGTGAATCCTTGAGTTCCACGATCGCCGGCAGGTCCACCTCCACCCATCGAAGGCTGGACGGCAGCTTCATCCGGTACGGACGCGTGTCCATCCCCGCACCCAGATTGAGTATCAAGTCGACGCCGGCCTGCACCGCCTCGTCCAGGAGCCGGTCGATGGCGGATGTCCGGACCACCATTCCCCACCCCACGACCGCCGCCGGTGCCATCGCGCGGGCGATCTTCCGCCCGGCTTCACCCGCCAGCAGCTCCGCAAACGGGTCGATGAAGGCCGCATCCCGCCTGCCGGCTTCGATGGCGCGCAAGCTGGCCGTCCACAGCGCCGTGTCGGCGACACTGCCGATCATCGGATGCCGCCCATGAGGACCGGCAGGATCAAACCGCCGGTCTCCTCGCGGTGACGTAGACGACTCGTTCCGTGGTGAGATTTTTTCCCGATTCCACCGTCGGGCGGACGATTCGCTCGAAAAACGCCTGCTCTTCGGGCGTAAATCGATCTGCCAGGAGCCGCCGCAGCGTCGGCGCCCACGGATGCGGCGAGGTGTCCAGGAACACCTTCCAGGATGTGATCGGTGACGGCATCACGTCGATGTGCAGTTCCAGGTGGATGCCGGTGAACCCGGCGGCACGGATGACATTCAGCAGGTCCCGCTCCGAATAATTGACGATCGGGCTTTGCGCACATGCCTCCTCCGTGTCCGGAAATTGCGCCGACTTCCACCGATGCAACAGCACCAGAAACGGGTCCGCAGCCGTCGCGCCGCGGACGTCGATGCTCCTGCGCAGCGAACGCACGAAAAATGCCTCGTCCTGAAGAATGGGTTCGCACAGCGAGATGAGGCCCCCCGGTTTGAGTACGCGGTGAAATTCCCGCAGCGCCGCCGCCTTGTCGGACACATAGGCCAGGGCTGCGCGCGTGGCCACGACATCGACCGACGCGTCGGCCATGCCCGTGAGCCGGTCCGCGGGGCATTCGATGAACGTGCATTGGTCCCGTACGCCTCGTGTATCTGCCGCGGCCGCGGCGTACGCCAGCAGCGGCGCAGACACATCCGTGAGAATCACCCGCAACGATCCCCCGACGCGCTCGATCGCGCGCCAGGCGAGCAGTCCCTCACCCGCGCCCACGTCCACCAGGGTCATCCCGGCCGAGAGTCGCGCCGCATCAAGAACGCGCTCGACATACGCCGCCACGGCGGCTTGCACGACCTCGCCGTACGCCGGGTCATCGGCGTGCCGATGATGCAGCAGCCAGTCGGACCACGTATCCGCTGCCGAATTCAGTTCCTTGTCGTTCACATCCGACTCCGGGCGATGAAGCCATCGATGAAACCGTGCGGTTCAAGATATTAGACGTACGGTCGTTACTTTGGATGGCAAAGTTTCAACGCGATCATTTTATGTTAAACGCACCCTCAAGGAGAACTTCCGATGTCGATTTCCAGCGTTTCTGCTGCTCCCGTGCATGCCGCGCCGACTCCCGTCGTTACCCGGCAGCCGCCGACAGCGGCCGCCAAGCCGCCGCAGCCGGTAGCCGCGGCGGCCGCCGCTCCGACCGCTGCGGCCGATAGCGACGGAGATCACGATGGCAGCGGCGGCGGCCGGATCAATTTGAAGGCGTAACCGCCGGCCTTCATTTGACCAGCCGGGATGAGGCTGAAGGCCTCGTCCCGGCCCATCCCGCCTCGAATCCGGCGTACCGGCTTCCCGTCCTGCCACAGGCTAGCAACTACCCGTCCGTCCAAATACTTGCCTTCGATGCGCTCCAGCGTGTACTTTGTATCGCAAAGTGAATGACGCTGAATGGAGGAATGGGTTACGTGACGAAGCAATTGACGACCGATTCGGGATGCCGGTCTCGCAGTGCGTCCCGGTGGCGCAGTGTAGTGCTGGTGTCGATGACGCTGTGGACCGGCGCGGCCGGCGCGGCCGATCTGGACCTCGGCGCCTATCGCGGCAAGGTCGTCTACCTGGACTTTTGGGCGTCTTGGTGCGCCCCCTGCAAACAGTCGTTTCCGTGGCTGGGCGGCCTCG
>Ga0182030_10001859_pt1 | contig 44224 bp, 37 predicted proteins | sample 812S3MmetaG_FD_121299 | JGI IMG/M metagenome (GOLD analysis project Ga0182030, IMG submission 121299) | Permafrost microbial communities from Stordalen Mire, Sweden - 812S3M metaG (Illumina Assembly) | ecosystem: Environmental > Terrestrial > Soil > Wetlands > Permafrost | place: Sweden... | reverse complement strand
CACATAGAAATGCACCCCCTGCGACTCATCGAAGAAACCTGACGCTATCGCCGGGGGAGGACACCTATGTCCAGTGAAATCAACAGCCAAACTCACCTAAAATGCTGTCTTGGACAAGAGTGACTTTAACAGCACTCGGAAGGACTCGCGTTCTTTCCAAAAAATGCTCCCGATGGAACCACTGATTACACTGATCCCGTGAGAAAGATTATGTTTTCCGCACGTCTTCCGGATACTGAAACAAGTCCGCCGTGCTTCAGCAATCTGCTCTGCAGCAAGAGCGGCCATCCGCGTTCTGAAGCGGTACCCCGAGGTCGAAAAGCATCCGGGTCAGCTCGATGTTGGACTCTGGAGAATCAAAGAGCATCGTTTTCATGCCGACCCGCGCCGCTCCGTCGATGTTGGGCTGTCGATCATCGACGAAGAGGGCTTCCGCCGGGCGGACACCGAGCAGATTGGCCGTCTGCAAGAAAATTCCGGACGACGGCTTGGCGATGCCCAGTTCGCAGGAAAAGACTTGAACGTCAAACTCACTAAACCATGAATGAGTGTTCCGGACAAAAGACAACATATCAAATTGAATGTTCGACAAAACAGCAACCTTCAAGCCGGCCGCGTGCGCGGCCCGCATGATCGCGATGGAATCTGTGTTTGCGCGGCCCCATTGCAGATTGTCCATGCTAATTAGTCTGCGCACGTCGTCGTCAGTTAGTTTGTTTCCAAAAATGCTTGCTATATTCCGCCAATAGGTTGCAGAGTCGAACTGAGCCATGTCGTAGGCATTGCGGCTTCTCCAGTACTCCTCATGGAACAAAGGAAATGGAGCACCGACGATATCCGCCAAGGCCTGCCAATCCCGATCGGTGGGCGAAAACGTAAGAACACCGCCATAGTCGAAGATAACTGAACGAAGTTGAGACAATGAATGAGTCATAGGATTCCTGAATAGCCCTGAAGCCGGTTTTTGAATTCACAAAAAGCAAAAAATGAGGAGAACAAAGTGTCGGCCTGTTCTCCTCGCGCCTGGACCATGAAGTACGGCCAATTTATATCTTGCCGACAAGCTCCGGCTCGTAGCTGTGCACGGACTCTTCCGCTTTCGTCTTGCATTCTTCGAGCTTTGTAGACCATCCGCGGGAAAGCTTCAGGGCTTCCAGCCATCCTCCATAGAGTTCCTTGCGATGAACGGCGGTCATATTGGGCTGGAACACCTTATCGACCTGCCAGTGCGAAGCAATCTCATCGGTGCTCTTCCAGAAACCGCAAGCCAGGCCGGCCAGGTAAGCAGCGCCGAGAGCCGTCATTTCGGTGACCTTGGGCCGCACGACCGGGATGCCAAGAATGTCGGACTGAAACTGGCAGAGAAGATTGTTCTTCGTCGCACCGCCGTCCACTCTCAGTTCAGGAATCGCTATGCTTCCGTCGGCCACGACAGCATCAATGATGTCCTTGGTCTGATACGCCATGGCTTCCAGAGCGGCGCGAATAAGATGATCGCTGGTGGTTCCGCGAGTAATTCCGACGATGAGGCCCCGTGCGTACATATCCCAATACGGTGCGCAAAGTCCGACAAAAGCAGGCACCAGATACACTCCACCGGTGTCCGCAACCATGTTGCCATACCACTCCGTATCGGCAGCATTCCGGATGAGCCTCATATTGTCGCGAATCCATTGGACCGTAGCGCCAGAAATGAAGATCACGCCTTCGAGGGCATAGTCTACTTTTCCATTCAGGCCCCAGGCGATGGTGGTGGTGAGACCGTCACGGAAGAGCGGCTTCTCGCCGGTATTCATCACGAACACGCCAGCGGTGCCGAAGGTGTTCTTGGCCATGCCCGGCTTGAAGCAGGCTTGACCGAACAGTGCGGCCTGCTGGTCGCCGGCATCGCCAAGAATTGGAATTTCTGCGCCGAAGATAGATTTTGCGGTGGTGCCGAATAGACCGGAGGACGGAAGCACCTTGGGAAGAACGCTCATGGGAATGTTCATCTTGTGGCACAACTCTTCGTCCCACTTGAGGTCGATGATGTTGAACAGCATCGTGCGGGAGGCGTTGGAGTAATCGGTGACGTGAGACTTCCCACCGGTCAGATTCCAGATCAGCCACCCATCGATGTTGCTGAACAACAGGTCGCCCTTCGCGGCTTTCTCCCGGGCGCCTTCGACGTGATCGAGAATCCAGACAATTTTCGATGCCGAAAAATATGCGTCGTTGATCAGGCCTGTCTTCTCGCGAATCTCCTTGTCATAACCGACCGTCTTCCATCCTTCGACGATATCGGCGGTCTGGCGGGACTGCCATACGATGGCGTTGTAAATCGGCTTGCCCGTATTCTTGTCCCAGACAACGGCGGTTTCTCTCTGGTTGGTAATGCCGATTGCGCTGATCTGCTCCGGAGCAATACCGGCCTTCGCAATCGCCTTTCTTGCTACGTCAATCTGCGCTTCAAGAATCTCCTCCGGGTTATGTTCCACCCAGCCTGGATGAGGAAAGATTTGTGAAAATTCTTTGGCAACATCGCCGACGCTTTTCCCCTCTTGATCGAAGATGATTGCGCGAACACCGGTGGTGCCTTCGTCAAGAGCCATTACATATTTCTTCATGATCGGTCCCTTTCGGTTAGCTGTGTTGGATTCCGAGTTCTGTGCATGATGCGTTTGCCATGACGGCGCAATGTTCTGAAAATGCGCGCGATAAAATCAATTACGCGCAGATTGCGCCGTCATGGCTGAGAATTGTCAGCTTTTCAGCGCAGACTGTTAAGCTTCAATCTCATAGAGTTTGCTGTAGTCGTCGACGCCGTAGATGTGCCAGGTGTCAATGGCTGCCTGCAGTTCAGGATGTTGTTTGCCTGCGTCCCGGATGTCGACTTTGTTCATCACCGCATCGATAGCCTGCCGGAAGGCGATTGCTCCCGCTCTGGGGCCCATCGGATGACCATGAATTCCAGCACCCACGCCGACGATGAAGTCGTTCCCCAATTGCTCGGTAAGGTAAGGAACCATTCCGGGAGTTACACCGCCGCCAATCATGTTGAACATGGGCTTGATGTGATACATGGCCGAGTGCGTGACCTGGAAGACCCGAATGAACTTTTCCTGCAGCGCATTGAATTTTGCCGAAGGAGCAACATTGAGCGAGATGTCGGCACCGCACAGGCGGATCAGTTTTTGCGCAACTTCGGTGCTGATGCCCTGGAACGGCGAAACTGTCTGTGCGCCGCCGTAGCAGGTGTGAGCGCAGATGGGGACATTGATATTCGGGTCTTCAGCCAGCATGCGAAGGCCGGAGAATCCGGTTCCAAAAACGTCAATCATGATGCCGTTCGCGCCCGCCGCGATGGCCTTGTACGCGTTGTCAAGCAGACGGGTGTTCTCGTCAGTGATGTTGACCGTATAGAGAGTCTTTTCGCCCTTCTCCTTGTCGGCCTTGTGGGCGGCTCCCATGTAGGCTTGGATGCGATCTTCCATCTTCGAATACAACGGGCTGCCGGCGATCAACTCGTCGTCCTTGATCCAGTCGGTTCCACCCACCGCCGCTTCGTAGAACAACTTCGCGCCTTCTGTTGGCGTGATGCCGACGCAGGGCTTGATCATGTTGTTCAGCAGCGGGCGTGTCGGGATGTTGAGGAGTTTGCGAATGCCTGCGATGCCGAACTTCGGTCCCTTGAACTGATTGACGTAGGACTTCGGGAACTCCAGGTCGACCAGTTTCAGGTTAGGCATGGAGGAGATGTTGCCGATCACCGACGACAGCATCAAGGGGATATTGTCGTAGAAATTCACCCACGGGAAAGCGATCTTGATAATGGCCCACCGCGGTTGATCCTTGGGCATGGTTGCGATCAGTTCGTAGTTGGGGACCGAGTAAATGCCGATCACTTTGGCGGCATATTTCTCGCGCACTTCGTCTGTCTCGCCCGGCACCCGGTACCATGAACCGGTGGATTGCTCGATCGCAATTGCGGACGCCTTTGCCACCAGATCCGCCTGAGGACTTCCCCCGACAAAGTACGTTGCCACGACGTAGTCTTCGCCATTGATACCTTCACTGGTGGGAAACAGCTGCAAATCATATTCGTTTTTCATGATTACTACCTCGCCTTTAGGATGGTTGCATTTCTGTACATGGGGTTTATCCCGTCACAGGGCAAACAAAAACAGAAAAGCCGCCCAAAGACATAGGTAGTCCGGCAGGCCATTGCCTACCTTTACTACCTATGTCTTTGGGCGGCTCGTCGAATCAATCTCTGCCGTGGCTACAACCTATAGTCTTTCAATTACAGGGCCATCTGTGATGCCCGTCACGACTGTTTGTGATGCGGGGAAAATGATGCGATAGAAGCGCTTAATGACCGCAAAGGTTGATTTTCCCTCGCGCGGCCGCGCCAAACGGCGCCGGCGTACACGTGTAACGAGTGATTGCAGACGGCAAGGATGAGAGAGCATGATCGGCTGTGCGACGCCCAGGACGAAGAGCCGTCGAGCGTAAGCTGGCCAGCGCATCAAATCGGATCTAACCCGGAACGCCGCGGCTAAAGAATCCAGAGAGACGAATTACTCGTGGCAACCGAAGTTACACCATATTGCACTAACTCTTCTATCTGTTGCAGGCTGTTTACCAAGCCGGTTGCAACGACCGGCAGATCGGGATGGGATGCGCGCAATGAAGACATCAACAGTGGCGCCGAGACCGCGGGCAGCAACTCGATGGCATGAGGAACAAAGTGGTGGAGTGAGCGGGTGATGTTGCGCAAGGCGATGGAGTCAACCGCGAAGGTTCTCTGCATTGCGATGATGCCTTGCGAATAGGCCGCCCTGAGAACGGACTGGTGGGTAGAAACAACTCCCGCGACTCCAAGCCGGACCAACAGAGAGACCGCATCGCAATCCTGGGCAAAACCGGTCAGCAGATCGAGGTTGGCGATGGGAAGTTTGCCGGCGGAGCGCAGCTTCCTCACTACGTCTCCGAGCGTCATCGGATTGCCATACAGCAGCGAGACGACCAACGCGGGAGATGCAATTGCAGCCGCAATGAATTCGGGGCCTCTGATTGCGGGAATAATGCGCGACCGCTCCAGGAGGCTGCGAATATTTTTGTGCATCTCGGAGGCCAGGCCAGTAGCGGCTTCGACGTGGGAGCTTTGCGCATCGACTTCGCCGTGTTCGGCAGTTATTGGCCCATCGGGATGCGACCAGTCCTGCTCCGCACTTGGCAGGCTTGCTATCTTTGGTTCGCTATTCGTCAGGCCACAATAAGTCCCTTCGCCTTGCAACGCCTCAAAGGAGATGCGGTGCTGCAAAAGCGCGCGCCTTTCAAGCAGGAGATCGGCCACGATCTGCTTGAGATTGCTGTTTTCTTCCTTGAGCTTTTTCATCCCCGGCTCGCCGCTTGATTGCGAGCCGTATTGCTCTCTCCACCGCTGAAGCATTTCTTCTTCAATACCGTACGCCTGAGACAGATCCGCAACGCCAATGCCCGATTCAAGCTGACGCACGATCTTGCAAATCTCTGTATTGCTCAAACTGCGATTGCCCACCGGGTTGCTCCCGTTCGAACCGTTTCTCTAGCGCAGCCATAGTACTTGAAAGTTTCGTGTTGACGTCCCGGCATACGAGACAGTACCTTGGACAGCTTCAGCTTGGAGCGTTTCCCACAGCTCACCTGCAGATTGCCTGCAAATGAAAAAATATTTCTCTGCAAGGATACCTTTTGGGATGAAAAAGCAAAGATATGACGCTCGAAGGAAAAAGATGTCGGGTTTTGATCACGCGATCGCAAAACATATCTGCAACCCTCTGATAGAAAGCAATTTCGACCGTGAACCATGGAAAGACCAATCAACATGCTTGCTCATTGCCCGGCTCGGGGTCACCTGCCGTTCACATTCCGGTGCCGCAACCGCGGGAAATCTGCGCGTTTTGCGGAACGGTTCCGTGTTTCCTTACCAGTGTTTCACACTGGGGAACCTATCCCAATTTCTCCGGCACCTTCCGAAACACCCGGTTGTAAATCTCATGCGCCAAATCGACGGACTCCGCTATGGCCTTGCCGATGGGCACCACCCACACATTCACCTGCCGCTTCCGAGCCAGCCGGATACCGGCAATGAGGCACGCCCCCAAGTGCACCATCCCCCGGTTGATCCGGGGCATTCCTGCGTCAGGGTCGAACATCACCGGCCTCCAGTCCGCCGCTGGCGGTTTACAAGTCCATCTGGTCGACCGAGGAAGACCTCAGAGGGCAGGTACCGGCGCAATTCGCCGCAGATGGGGCACTCGACTGTGATCGACTGGAACGGGAACTCATCCCGACCGGAGGGCACATCGCGGCGGCGCCGTTTGCAGGTGACCACGAAGGTCTTGCGGCCTGATGGCGATGGGAACCCAAAGGCCATTGACAGAGTATAGGCGAATGAAAAGCGAAAGTATTCCACAGCCCGGTCACATGACCCCGAGTATCCAAACCTCGTCAGCAGTGAAAGCAGAACCTGATCTAACGCACAGGTCTACAACCTCCTTTTAGCTTCCTAATATTTCCTAGCGTTTTTGCTGGAATCGCGTACCCCAAGAATCTCAGTATTGATGGAAAAACTTCGATGCCGTTCGCTAAACCCATCATTTCGGCTTGCTTCCAGCACGCCTACTTTTTTAACTGTTGTTGAGAAAACTTCAGGGTGTCCGAAGCAGGTTCCCTTCTTCGGCACCAAGAGTCAAGAAAAGTCTTCAAAAATCCCATAAAAACAAGCCCTGGAAGCATTTGCAGGGCTTTGGGGTCTTAGGCTGTGGTCTATTTGGCCTCAGTGGGGGAGTTTGGGGTGCGTCCACAGCTACAAAATAATAACTAATTTGAATTCAAATGTTTACGGAAAAAGATTCCTAAAATGAGCATCGGGGCGTGGTCACTCCAAATCACTTGTCAGATAAAGATTCTTACAAAAACATAACTAAATTTGCGTACGGCTCCATATCCAGATTGCTCCGGCACGCCGGAACAGGTTCAGCCCCCACTGAGTCCAAGCGCTCCAGATGCTCTTATCTCGGCACTTGTTCTTCGCCTTGTATTCTCCTTAATGCCGTACAGCGATGCACTGCGGGAGGTGCAAGCGCAGTTTGCATAGTATGCAAAAACATTCACCGTGGCATTGGACGAACTGACTCGAAGGCTCAAACCGTTTCTGGACGAGACAATTCCGTTCGTACAGAAACTCGTAGAAACAGATTGGACAGCCGTCCTGAGTGACCATGAGAAATCATTCCTCTCCATGGCAGAACGCGGGTGGACACTGCCGGACTGTATTGACCTTGGAGATATGCGTACACTTCATCTCAAGCCACCGGAAAAGCTTGACCGATATTTCGTCGAAGGCTTCATGGCGCATGGTGCAAAGAACCTGATATGGAGTGACCCGGCCGCTATGCGAGCCATCCATCCGGTCTGATGGGAGGATCCAATGCGAGTCGCCTTTGATGGGCTTCTTGAATATCTCGCGCGACTCAGCAGCGCGTGTTTCCAATTGCTCAGACAGGGTTGATGCGCACAGCTAATGTGGGGGATGTAAGGGTAGATCGATGATGGTCCCGATCAAGGTATGGGAATTCACGAACTGACTTGCCCTTATGGTGGCTGCTGTAGCTGGGTTGTTCTTAACGGCTTCAGAGCAATCCACCTTCACCAGGGAATCGCAGACACCTTGAAGGGGGTCACATATGCGCGGACTCAAAACTATCATCGGAACAGCAGCGCTGCTCGCAGGCTTGGCTATGGCGCCAGCGGCTCAGGCGCAGATTGTGGTGGGCATCGGCATTCAACCGGTCTGTTCGTACGGTTATTACGACTATGCGCCATACGCCTGCGCGCCCTATGGATTTTACGGGCCGGGGTACTTCTACAACGGCATATTCCTGGGCATGGGTCCCTGGGCCGGCTGGGGCTATGGCCATGGCTGGGGCGGACATCGCTTCAGGGACGGTGGTGGTGGAAGCTACCGCGGCGGCGGCGGCGACGCGGCCAATCGCAGCAGTTTTGCACGCGGCGGCTCGTCCCAAAACAGGGCAGGTGATTCCCATTCCAGCGGAGCGCGTTCCAGTGCAGGTCATGCCACAACGGCCCACAATAGCGCATCGCGCTCATCCCACGGCACAACTTCCCATGCCTCAGCTTCGCGCGGCGGCGGCGGTGGATCGCATGGCGGTGGCGGTGGATCGCACGGTGGCGGCGGTGGCGGACGGCGCTAACTCGTAGCGCTGAAAGAGATACAGGATGAACAACAAGCGGCGGAGCGTACCTGCTCCGCCGCTTTGCATTTGCGTATCCATTTTCGGGCGCACCGGCCCGAATTAAGGTAGCGGTGCGGACTGCCTCGCCGGCATCGTCGGAGAGTCCACAGCGTTGGACAGCCTGCCGGTCATTACTTGAAAGTGATAGCCCATGACTGCCAGCGTCATGGCCGCGCCAACGCAGTGGCGATAGCGCGTGGCCACAGTCAACAGGAACTTCCAGTAACTCCAGCGCTGTTGACCGAAGACTCCCTGGCGGACAATCGACGTTACGAAGGCGCGCGCATTGCCGCGGGTTATCCACCTCTGCCTGGTTTTCCGCTCGCCATTCTTCCGTTCGCCGGGCCTCGGCTGGGTACGGCTCAGGTAGAGAATGACGCGTTCATAGTAGGCCTCGCAGGAATAGATCCTCTTCAGCACGGAGCGATAGCCTTCCACCAGCCGCGTCGCATCCATGTGGGGAAGGAAATTCAGCTTGTCGTCCGTGTTGTCGCCGTGGCCCGCATCCAGAATCCTGCCCTCCCGCCACAGACGCCGGAAGAGCTGCGTTCCCGGCATGGCCTGCAGCAGGCCCACCATGGCGATGGGTATCCCGCTCTTCTGGATAAACTCGACCATGCGGTCGAAGATGTCGTCGCGATCCGTGTCGAATCCCAGGATGAAGCCGCCCATCACCTGCATTCCGTAACTCTGAATCGTGGCCACGCTCTCCAGCAGGCTGCGGCGCGTGTTCTGCAGCTTGTTGCTGGCGATCAGCCCCGGTTCATCGGGAGTCTCGATGCCCAGGAAGACCGAGACGAAGCCGGCGTCTTTCATCAGCTGCATCAACTCCGGATCGTCGGCCAGGTTGAGTGAGGCTTCAGTATTAAAGTCGAAGCTGATCTTGTATTGGCCGCGCCATTCGGCCAGCGCCGCGCATAACTCCTTGGCGCGCGCCTTGTTGCCGATGAAGTTATCGTCAACGATAAACACCGCTTCGCGCCAGCCCGCCGCGTACAGCTGATCCAGCTCGGCCAGCACCTGGGCCACGGCCTTGGTGCGTGGACGGCGGCCGTAGATCTCAATGATGTCGCAGAACTCGCAGTTGAACGGGCAGCCGCGCGAGTATTGCACGGCCATCGTCGAATAGCGGTGCATTTTGATGAGGCTCAGGTCGGGCAGCGGGCTCGAGCTCATCTCCGGCCTTTCCGCGGCCTGATAAACCGGCTTGGCCGTGTCCTGCTCGATCTCCCGCGCTAGTTCGGCAATCAGGCCTTCGGCCTCGCCGATCACCACATGGTCGGCCTTCAGCTCGGCCGCGGAAAGGCTGCTGGCGATGGGACCGCCTACAACGATGCGCAGGCCGCGGGCGCGGCAGCACTCAACGATGGCCGCCAGCGAGTCGCGCTGAATGTGCATCGCGCTCAGCAATACCACATCCGCCCAGGCCAGGTCGCGGTCGCGCAGCCGCTCGACGTTGGTATCCACCAGCCGCTTGTTCCAGGCCTTCGGCAACAGCGCTGCCACCGTCATCAGCCCTAGCGGAGGCTGCGCGGCGCGCTTACCCAGGAATTTAAGCGCATATTTAAAACTCCAAAATGTCTCGGGGAATTCAGGGTAGATCAGCAGGGCATTCATGGGCCTCTCTCCAGGAAAAAGAGCGGCCAGCGGGTATCAAGCTCTGCGCCGGCCAGGGGACTGGTTCCAGCGCATCGCAAGTCAGAAAGGCTGCGCTCCAGATTGCGCACTTCTTCCCGAACAAATTACTCCGCCGGCCTGGCGGAAAACTGGGCAAAAGCGATCACTTCGCCAAAATTGAGCCAAGTTTTATGCTTGAGGCTCCTGTTGCGCCGGAATTCGCCGACACTCCCAATGCTCAACTCGCTTTACAAAACACGACGGCTTCCAGTGACAAGGTTGAAGATCAGGATGATCAATGCAAGCACCAGCAGAAGGTGAATCAGAGCACCGCCTACGTGAAAGCTGAAGCCCAGTAGCCACAAAACCAGAATGACGACAAAGATTGTCCAAAGCATAGAACACACCTTCCTGCATTGCGGACGCCTGAGATGGAAGACCCAACCCAGGCGCACCCAACGCATTCACAAGCTGCCATTAGTTTGAAGCATGGGCCTGTTCTTTTGCCCCTCTGACGGCGTCGAGGAACCTGTTTCCACCGGCCGGTACCGCAACTTCACCGCGCAGAACACGGTGCGAGGAGACGTCATGCCCGTAGAATGCATTCATGGAATCGTCGTCCCGGCGAACATCGGCCCCAGTCAGCGTGAGCCCGGCAAAGGCACCCTTGGCGCGGGAGTAGGTCAGGATCTCGGTGTTCAGCTTCCAGTCGGTATCGGCAGTGGCATGGCGCCCCACCGGTCCGGCTGCCGCGGAGGCATCCGCTCCAAGCTGGAACTTGGCGTTTTCCAAGCGCTGCATCCCTCTGTCACCCTGAAAAATCATGACCAGATCCACGCCTTCGACGCCGATCTGCAATCCCCAACTTCCACCGGTGATGGCAAAGAATGCCGGCGCGCTCCAACCGTTCGCGGTGCGGCACGTGGCAACGCCTTTGCCATTCTCCGCGCCAAAGATAAAGCCGCCCTTGATCATGTGCGGTACAACTGCCACGCACTTGGCGTGGTCCAGCACTTCTTCCGGAATGCCTTTATCCGGCGTGCTCATGATCTGGTGCAGCACCAACGCCGCATTGTCCAGCCGATTCACCGTATCTTCGCGAGTCTCGGCGCAGGCGACAGTTGCCACGCCCAGACTGAAGATTGCCGCTAACGTCAAAAGTTTCTTCATGCATCTCACCTTTTCTACCTATGCGCAGTGTGTCTTGCTTTCCGCGCACTGAGGCGCACCAGGTAATTCCGACCTTAGGACGATTGCGTGGCCCGGTCTGAGCAATAACGCTCTCGGAAGGAATGACAACCTGTCGATTCCTTCTGGAGAAATGCTCCCCGGTCTTCCGGCCCTCTCTGTCGAGAGCGGCATTCGTCGGTCACGCGCGCCAGCGCCCGGCACCCGGCAGAGGATGTCGAGCCGACTTTGTCAATTCACGGGTGACGCCAGGCTGGCTGGCAGTGCCAGATCCGCCAAGGCTCGCCCGGCGCCGGAAATGGGAGATTCTTGCCGAAATGGATAGGGGTTTGAAAAATATTTTGAGTAGTGTGCAAAATTGAACAGATTACCCCCTCCCCCCCCGGGCCACACTTGCATACGCTGAGATGGAGACTTTTTTGGGTTCGGTTGAATGGCGCTTTATGGCACGATCGTTCGCTGATGACCGCCGATGGATTTTGATGGACGGCATTGTGACTGTTCATTCTTTAAAACTGCGTAGCCGCGTTTCCTGTTGCTACGCTCATGTATCGTGATCGCATCCGGAAAGAAGCCATTGCTATGATTAAGCTGGAAAAACCCTCATTTAATGCAGCTGCCTTTTTGATGAGTGCTGGGCTGGGTCGAAGAATTGTCAAATTGGAGCCCAGGCAGACGTTTTTTTCGCAGGGCGACCCGGCGGATTCGGTCTTCTATCTGCAGACGGGCCACGCAAAGCTCACGGTGGTTTCGCACGCCGGCAAGGAAGCTACGATCACGTTGCTCTCCGCAGGCGACTTTGTGGGAGAAGGGGCGCTGGCGGCTGTGCCTGGTCTGCGATTGGCCTCGGCCACCGCCGTTATCGCCTGCACCGCGCTCAAAATTACGCGCGGAGAGATGATCCGCGTGATGCACGAGGAGCACGACTTCTCCGACCTGTTCATGAAGTTTCTTCTGAGCCGCAGCATGCGCATCCAGGCCGATCTTGTCGATCAGCTCTTCAACTCCAGCGAGAAACGCCTGGCACGCATTCTGCTATTGATGGCGGAGTTCGGCCAGGCGGGCGAGCCGGAGAGGCTGCTTCCCAAGATATCGCAGGAGACCCTGGCGGAGATGATCGGGACAACACGCTCGCGCGTCAGCTTCTTCATGAACCGCTTCCGCAAGCTCGGCTTTATCGATTACACCGACCGTATTCGGGTTCACAAGTCCCTGCTGAACGTGATTCTGCACGATCACCTGCCGGACGACAACACTGAAAAGCCGCGCCTTCCCGGCCTCCTGGCGGACTAACTTCAAGCCTGCCGAAATATCTCCGCAGTACCTGTACAAAACTGAGCAGCTTTGCGATTCGCCGCATGGGACACTCTTTCTACTACTTCTGAACCTTCTTCATCGGATTGGTGAGGTGGATGATGCCTAGTACAAGAGAAAGACTTCTCATCGTGGAAGATGATCCTACGATTAGATCGTCGATGTCGCTCACGCTTGCTGAGATTGGGTATCGTGTGCGGTGCGCCCAGGACGGATTTTCCGCGCTTCGTGAGTTGCGAACAGAAATCCCGGATATCCTTCTTTCCGATCTCAACATGCCGGGCATGTCCGGATTCGAATTGCTCTCAGTGGTACGCTCCCGGTTCCCGGCAATCCCGGTGATCGCCATGAGCGGTGCGTTCTCCGGCACCGAAGTTCCCTCCGGCGTTGCAGCCGACGCTTTCTATCAAAAAGGCAGCAGCATGGGCGCTCTATTGCGGATCATCGAAGCCTTGCCGTACATGCAGCAGCGAGATCCGCTATCGATCAGCATCGCGGCCCTTCCCCACGTTCATCGAAACAGTAGCGCCATTTCCGGAGAGGCCTCCATTACGATTGCCTGCCCGGAATGCCTGCGAACCTTCCCCCAGGCTCTCGACGGCTCTCGCAGTCAAGTGTGGAAAACGGATTGCACCCATTGCGGCAGTTCGCTTCAGTACTTAGTCGCCGAGGCTTCAAATCGAATGCCGCGGTGGAGTTTCCAACCAGGAGCCAGCACGGCAATCTCAGCGCAGCAGGCATCCGCCGTTGACAACTGAACGCGGCAAGAAAGAGTTCACCTATGCGTACCATTGCTGCATTGAACCTGCTCCTTCGCGCGCAGATTGAACTGCCCGAAGGTCTCAGGCTCATGACGGAAGAATTTCGTGAAGGCTGGAACATATCGCGTTCAGTCGATGCCCGCTGCATCGAGAAGAAACTTCTGAACCGCGGATGGAACTTCATCAAGATTGCCGGCGGATCGCTGCGAAGCGGCGTAGGCGATACATCGCAGGAAGCCATCGCAAACGCGCTCAAACTGGCTCTTCGCCGCACATGCGCGCACTCCAATGCGGTGGAGGTTGAGCACATCGAGCTGACGGAATATCCGTGGTTTTTTCTGGCCAGAGTGAGAATCAATCCATTCCGCATTCAGCAAGGCGCTGTCCTGCCTGTCTCCGATGAAACCCTCCCGCTACCGCTCATTGCCCGGCAGAGGCGGTTGCCGCGCCAGTCAGCTGCGCTGTATCCGCATTACGGCAGCTCGATTCCGATGCTCAAAGAAATGCTGATTTTATCCAGAAGTACACACGAGAGAGCCCAATGACGATTCTGCAAATGGCGTTGATCCTATTTATCTTTCACCTGGCCTTGCGGGTTCCTGAAGTACCGTGTCGCGATCGCGTATGCACCCGCCGGTAGCGGAGATGGAGCTTGCTATTGATTCCGCGATTCTTCCGCACCTGCGGGTCCAGCGCTTATCGCCGCGGAACCCCGGGACGCAGACCAAGGCAGTCTCAGCGGTTCAGCCGGCACGAGGTGCAGGGGCGCGCAGCGCAAATTCCTTAGCGGCATCGATCTTGCGCAGGCCGCGAATCTTCCATATTCCAAAGCAGACGCCGGTCACGAACAGGCCGGCGAAGACACAGAGCAGCGGTGTCGACCATTTCTGGAGCGTTGCTGACCACAGGCGGATCACGTGCCGGCCATAGGACACACCGAGCCAGGCAATGAAGGAGTAGCGCAGGGTGCGAGCTGCGCCGTACACGACGAGGAAGCGTCTGCGTGAAACTCCCAGCGCACCAGAGGCGAGCGCAAACGGTAACAGTGGAATCGGCGGTGGAAGCACCGCGGGAAGAAACACCGCGAGGATGCGGTGACGCTCTACCCATCCGACGACTCGCCCTAGAATACGCGCGGGTACGTGACGGCGCAGCGCCGCTTCGCCACCTTTCCTGCCGGCCTGCCATGTGGTGTATCCGCCCAGGATGCTTCCAGCGATGGCCATCGAGCCAAGCCGCCATGGATTTCCGCCGTGCGCCACCAGCCACAGCAGCAGCAGGTCAGTACTACCGGGCAGAGGCAAAGGAATCACGGAAGAATCGACCACCGCAACGGAAAAAAGCCCCAGCGCTCCCAGGTGCGTGAGCCAGTACGGCATGGACGAGGGATGTATGCGCGGCGCAAGAAGCTGAGCCAGTTGTCGAATAGAAATATTCATACAGACCCGGTCCTACATTTGGTTGACACAGCTCTTATATTATGTTTCATTCAGGGCCGGGCGCGGGCGAGTTACCACCTGCTTCACTTATGCGCGGTCGCAAAATCTGTTCGTAAGTGAAGCAGCCAGTCTTCGATTCAACCCGCGTTGGCGTCATGGAATGAAAACCAGTAGTACCTTCGCGAGCAAAACATGCAGCGCACCGGACGGATCGCGAACATACTCAGCAGACCATCGGCGGAACGCAACTCGGCTGGCTTGAATTGGACCGAATTGCAGCACGGACACTTATGCCGTATCCAGAGCAGACGCGGTACCCAATTCGGCCAATTTCTGCTTGTGCTGCTCATTCGTCCCGTTCCTTCCAAAACCTTCCAAAGCCCCATCGCGCAAGCCTAAAGCTCGCCTGCCTCTGCGGGGCTCGAATGCGCATCCAGCCAACTGAGCACACACCGCAAACTGCCCGTGGCCAACCCAACGCAGGAATCGCCCGCCCCGTAATACAAGTTGATGGTATCGCCGTCCTCACCGATTGTCTGTCCGCAAGGGAACACTACATCCTTGACGTCTCCGCCGCGCTCGTAAGGCGCTTCCGGCCCGAAGATCCAGGAGTTCCCGCGCTGCAAGCAGACTGTCGGATCCTCCAGGTCGAACAGAGCCAGGCCCAAACGATAAATGCTTCCCGAAGCCGTTTGCCGAACACCGTGATAAATCATCAGCCAGCCCTTGGCTGTTTCTATCGGCGGAGAGCATAGCCCAATCTTGTTTGCATCCCACCACCCGCCGCGCCGCGCTTCCAAGATGATTTTGTGGCTTCCCCAATGGCGCAGGTCAGGGGAGTAAGAAATCCACATATGAGCGCCGAGCGTTGTCACAGGCCTATGAATAAGTGCCCAGCGGCCGCCGATCCTCCGCGGCAGAAGCGCCGCGTCCTTATCCTCAGGAGGCATGATTACGCCATACCGCTTAAAGTTCCTGAAGTCCTTGGTGAGCGCCAGGGAAACCCCTGGGCCGCCGCGCGCAAAGGAGGTGTAGGCCACCGCGTATTGCTCGAGTTCCGGTACGTAGGTAATGCGTGGATCTTCGATGCCCCAGATTTCTTCGGGATAACCGACCGGATTTGCGATCAGCGTTGGTCGGGGGTCAATGCGCCATGTGTCGATACCGTTGGCGGAACGGGCGGCGCAAAGATGCGAAAGGCCGCTTCGGTCTTCAACTCGGCAGAGCAGCAAGGTATCTCCGTCGGGCAAAATTACAGCTGCTGCGTTGAAGACGCTGTTAATCGGATAGGGCCAGCGTTCCCGGCTGAGAATCGGATTGCCGGAATAACGCGTGAACAGGGGTTGATCGATGCATGACTGAAGCTTTGCCTGTTCCAGGGGGATAGACTCCGGCGATTCAGCCGGCGAGGTGGTCGGATTCAAAAGCGGCACTCGTTTCCTGATGCAGTTGGTTTACGCTTGTAACATTGAGGGCTTGCATTTTTATCAGAGCCATCAGGAACGAAAGGGTCGATTCAGCTCCTTCGTTTTCATTCACGCGGTCTGGATGAAGCCCATCCCGGCATCCACCCGTCACCGCATCGTAAAGCGGCGCCTGCAGATCGTTCTTGCCCAGAAACCATGAAAAGACGCGCCTGGCTTCATCGAGCCATTGGCTTTCTTCGGTCAGCCTGTACACTTCAAGGCAGGCAGAGACCGTTGCGCAAGCCTCAACCGGCTGCTGGTCGAAACGCGCCTTCTTGCTTCCCTCGATGAAGAATCCGTTGGATCCAATAGGCACGAATATCTCCTCATCGTCACGATGCTGCTCGGCAACCAGCCATTTGAGGGAATCCATTCCTGCTTCGATCATGCGTTGGTTATCGCTTCGCCACCCGGCAAGGATAAGTGCCTGCGGCAGCCTGGCATTCGAGTAGGAAAGGCTCTTCTCGAACCAGTGCCAAGACTCGGATTGACTGCGCTCGTAAATGTCCAGCAGTCGATTGGCGAGCGTGTTGCGAATCCCTTGCATGGCTCTGTCGCCGGGGAACCAGTCCAGGTAGGCCTGCAAGCCAAGCACGCTGAATGCCCACGCGCGCGGACTGCTAAAAGTCAGAACTGCCGGCACGGCGGCTTCAAAAAGTCTTCCCGCCGCCCCCCGCAATCCCGCATTTTGCGAATGGCCCAGGACAGTTCCCAAAGCCCATAACGCCCGGCCATGGCTGTCTTCAGAGCCCACGTCTTCGAGCCATTGGCGGTCGTAACCAAGAAAGTTTCTGAACCGCCCGCTGTCGGAATGGAATGCAAGCCAAAGAAAGGCCAGGTACCGGCGAGAAAGGTCGGGGTGATCAGTTCCATTCTCGGGAAAAAGCCTCTCATCGAGTAGAGTGGACACCATAAGTGCGCGGGCGTTGTCGTCGGTAGTATAGCCCTCGCGCGTATTCGGCACGGTGAAGATCGCGTGCTGCAAGATGCCCGTCGCGTCGGTCATTGCTAGCAGATGGCGCGTGTTCAATACAGGCAGTTGACCGACCGCATTCATCGAGTTAGCAGCGTCGTCCTGCTGCGCTGCTCTCGGCTGCAAGGAGCGTTCGAGGCGTGCCCGCTGAAAGCTCGCCATATAGGCTCGCGCAGTCTTTGGCCACGTGGTGCCGCGCGAGTAAAGATAGGCGCGCTTGCGCATGGCGTGGCGCTTCGCATCATTTTCCAGCAACTCGATTACTTCTTTCGCAATCGCGCCTGAATCATCGAAAGGAACAAGCACGCCTCTTCCGTCTGCAAGCAACTCCTTTGCATGCCAGTAAGGGGTGGAGATGATGGCCTTCCCCGCGCCAAGTGCAATAGCAAGCGTGCCGGAGACGACCTGAGCCTCCTGGCGGTAGGGAGTAATGTAGATATCGGCGGCGCCTACGTGCTCTATCAGTTCCTCCGCGCTCACGAAGCGGTTATTGAGAATCAATTGGGATGAAACGCCAAGCTGCTTGGCCAGCGCTTGCAACCCCTCGCGGTAGCGTTCGCCTTCACGCTTTCTGATATGGGGATGCGTCACCCCGGAAACGATGTAGACCACATTCGGATGCTTGGCCAGAATCGCGGGAAGAGCCCGGATCACGTTCTCAATGCCCTTGTTCGGAGACAACAAACCAAACGTGAGCAGAACGGATTTGCCTTCAGTGCCAAACATGTCCTTGAAATAGTTGGGATCCATGAATGGCATATCCGGGACCCCATGCGGAATCACATCGATCTTTCCATCTGGAACTGAGTAGACTTCGCGCAGCAACTGCGCGGCCAAGTTGCTCATCACGACAAGACGATCGGAAAGGCGTCCGATTTCTTCGAGCACCGCATGCTGATTCACGTCTGGATCGCGCAGCACCGTGTGCAGCGTGGTAACTAGTGGCATTTTCAATTTGCGGAGCAAGGTAAGAATATGGCGGCCCGAAGTCCCACCATAAATGCCATATTCGTGCTGCAGGCAAACAAGATCGTTGCCATTGAAGTTGAGGAATTCCGCAGCCCGCACATAGGAAGCAAGGTCTTCCTGGTCAAGCTCAAGTCGTACTTGCTTCGGGTAAGTGTAATTCGATTCGGGATCGTTGACAGGAATTGCAAACAGGCGACCTTCTCCGTATTCGGTTGCCAGAGCTGTACATAAGTCTGTCGTAAATGTGGCAATGCCGCACTCGCGCGGAAGATAATTCCCGATAAAAGCGATGCGTGTAGGCAGTGGCAGGCTGCTCGCGTTTGACTTCCCCGGCTCAAAAACGATTGGTTCAGGCGTTCCAGCGATTTTCTCGGGTTGTACTGATCCAGGAAACGGCATAATGTCCAACTTTCACTGATATCCGCGAAGTTCTCAGACCGGCCGCGCAACTCTTCCCAAATGTCACTATAGGGTTCAGAATACGGCTTTCATGCGCAGCGAAGCCCTGCTTAGCTCGCGGCAGCCTCCGGCCTAATCCCCTCGTCGACAATGTCGTCTAGCGAAATCTTATTCTCGATTATGGGGAGCTGCAATGTCACCTTCGCGGAAAGGCTGGTTGTATCGGGTTGAGTTACCGGTCGGCGCAGATGGCCCCCATTGCGATGGCGGGCAGAAAGGTAATTCTTGACATCAATCTTTTTGATAAGGCTCATGAGGTCTCCAACCGTGCGGTTGCGTGCTTGAAACGAGCCCGTCTGGAGCGAAGCCTGGATTGCCGAAGGCGAGAAGGAGTAAGCTGACTACCTAGACCAATATACGCCAATCAGGAAACGCCTGTCGGCGGCCACGCACTATTCGCAATGTTCAGATCTGCCCTGCGATCAGAAGTTTGGCTGAAATCAACAAGATCAACCACCTTCTCTGCGGCCTCTCGCGAGTCCGCAGGGAAGGATCGGATGTCTTAGCGCATGCTTCCAGTCGTCACATTGGCCGGGCTTCCGATTGCGTCGCCCGACACCACAAGTTCCACTCTCCGGTTCTCTTGCCGGCCGGCAGAGTTATCATTTGAAGCTACCGGCAAAGTATTGCCGAAGCCCTTAGCGGTGACTGAGTTGGCAACTACGCCCTCTTCCACCAGATAATTGCGCACTGCATCGGCGCGGTTTTCGGACAGTTTCTGATTCATCTCATCGCCGCCGACATTGTCTGTGTAGCCGCCGACCTCGATGTTCAGACTTGGGTAAGCGATCAGGATTCCGGCAACCTTTGCCAGCTTCTCCCTAGCGCCTGGCTTTAACGAATACATCCCGGTGTCAAATAGAACATCGGACATGCTGATAATAAGCCCGCGTGCGCTATCGCGCGTTTCAAGCACCTTGTTCAACTGCTCAGCTAATTGAGCACGCAGGATCCCTTTGTCGCTATCTGCCTGGTGTTCGTCCTGCTGCGCCTGCTGCGCAATGACTCTGGATTGGTCAGCGTCGGCCTGAGCCGCGGTGACGGCTGCTGCTGATGCTGCTTGATTGGCAGCCATGTCGGCCTGCGCTGCTGCCGCATTGGCCTGGGCTTGTTGCTTTTGCTGGATTGCCAAATCGGCTTGCGCCTTCGACTGCGCTTGCGCATTTGCGGAAGCCAGACGCTCGGTCTCCCTGCGATCCGCTTCAATCCTTTTGACTGCGATTTCTCGCGCATCTTCCGCAGTCTGCACAGTCTCTCGGGAAGCCGCAATCAGCTGTTTCTTTTCAGAATGATCGTTTGTGGCGTACCTATCTGCGGTGTTCATCAATTCGACCGCGTGCTGATAGCTCTCGCTGGCATACTTTTCGGCGCCTTCGGATTGAGCTATGCGCAAAGCATTGCGCGCTTCCAGAAACTCCAACGGCAACTTGGCATCCAGCACCACAGGGTCGAACTTGTACCCGGTGGGAATGTAGCCACCGCGTTCCATCAGTTCATATTTTGCATTTACGGCCTCTGCAGTGCCCCCGGTGTCGGCGCGAACAACATTTTCAAGCACAATTACATTGCTAGGTTGGCGGACGGCGAAATAGGGCTCGGCGGTGACGATCAGCGCGAACGCCTGAAGATTTGTGGTGGCAGTCAGCTTGCTTCGGTCATTGTCTCCTACAAGTACCTCGCCAAGGTTTACTGCGCTGCCATCTGGCGAAATTGCCCACAGAACGTACGTGAGATATTCGCCGCCGAAGGTTGCGGGGCTTTGCAGGTTTTTGAACTCCGCTTCGACTTCCATGGTGCCACGCTTGCTGCGCACTTTGGCCCTGCCGTCAGCCGAAGGCAACAAGACTGTGCCTGCGAGATCCACATCGGTAGCTCCGCCACGGTGCTGGTAGTCGATTGCCTCGACCGTGCCGCTGGTCATGTTTACGACAAAAATGGGCGTAATGCCGGTCGATTCGAGGATTACCGGCGATTGCGGACTGGACTGAGCAAACGCGCTTAAACTAAGTGCGCTTCCGATCACTAATAAGAGTGTGTGCTTCAAGGTACCTCCTGGATGCAGATCATTGTCTTAATGCGTTGTTGTTGGTGCATTCGCAGGTGAAGGCGTCTAGGCCTTGGCGGCGCTGCATCTTAATGTCCGACACGGAATTGAAGAAGGTAATGGAGAAGATTGAGTACTTTCAGGAGCCACAGCACCACGGCGATCACCACGACAAGATTTAGAATACTCTTGATCGTCCCCTGCATGGGAATGAGGTTTACAAGCCATAACAGCACGCCGACTACGGCCAGGATGATAACAACAGTGACAAGTGGCATTTCGTGTGCTCCAATCATTTCTCTGAACCGATCCGCACTTACGGCATCGTCGAGAAGTTACAGGCTTTGGGCCTGATTTCAATTCCCGCTTCTTGCGTGGCCTTGCTTGGCAATTGCGTGTAGTCCTCCGGCCTTAAGGAGGGGTGCAGCTTATGATGTTTGTCACGGCGCGGAGCAAATGGATCGGGGCGCTCATTTCTGCCGGACCACTTGGCTCGGAAGCCATAATGAAGGAGAGGAAGGCCGCTCTGCTTCATTTTCATTCTTTCAAAGCAATGCGCGAAATAGCTGAGCTACTATGCACATACGGAAGGACCGAGGAGACTATAATTCACGGCATCCCCGCCCATGCGGCGCCAAATGCAGAACCGGCAATCCGTCTCGAAGGCCATCGTATGGCGGATGGCCTTCGACAGAGCCTCATAGACTACGCAGATTGGCGCGCGATGGGAGAGATTCAAGCGGATTGGAGCCGCCTCTCATCCAGCGCGGCGGCAATCAGGCTCGGAAAGATTCTTACCCGGGCCAAGCACTCTCGCAGTAAAATCTTTCAGGTTCTCAGGCGAAGACCGTTTCGCCATGGACGGTGCAGTAACTGTGCTCGGTGCCCTCGATGATTGATTTTGCCTTCGCTACCGCGTCCGGTGTGCCATGAACAACGAGCAGATAGTTGTCTGTTTTAAGCGCCACTTCGTACTTAAGCACGCTATCCTTCGGAATGCCAATGCTTATTAGACCCGCTCCGACCGCGCTCACGCCGCCAACCACAACCGCACCCTCAAGACCTGCGACAATCCAAGCCACCATCGGACCAGCCACAAGGATCGGTCCAATACCGGGTACGGCGAAGAGCGCCGACCCAAACAAGAGCCCCCAGAATCCGCCCCAGAAAGCTCCCACTTTTCCCCAGTACTTCATGCGGTCACCGGCGTTGTAGTAGCCGACCACATGCTCGTCGGTGTGCATATCCTTTCCGGCAATCGACAGGCTCTTCATGTCCATGCCAGCCTCTTGCAGTTGTTTTACAGCATGTTCCGCACGCTCGTGGGTATCGTAAATGGCTACTACAGAATTAGTTATGCTCATTATCTTCTCCGTGTCTAGGGGTTGAATGGGACTTGTCAAGGTAACTTGCGCTTGATTTACGGAATATCTGCGCTGGACATCCGAAATCAAGCCAAGTGCGACTCTGTATCTGAACGCTGGAATGTTGCAGCGGAACGCTGTAGCTCCACGTGAGTAGTCTTCCATCTTGAAAGTCGAAAATCTGTGCAATTAGATACACGCGCCCAAGGAACCCCTTCGCCCCTATGCCACCGCTGATTCTCGCCTCGCATCCACTATCGCGCTTGAGCTGCTGCGGCAATGATCGGGGCGGGCTTGGTAGCATCGGTTGCGGATATGCTTCTTGCCCGCGCCCGCGTGTCGGCTGGTATCTCAGTTCCAGTTGGGAAGATGATAATTTGGATAGAGCCCCAATCTGCGTCCAAATTCGCTCTTGTCTGTTTTCCCATTCCCAGCGTTCTGAGCAGGGTGTCATCAAATCCAAAGTTTGCCGCCAGATATTCGCGTACCACCATGGCTCGTGCCTCGGTAAGGATCAGGTCTTTCTGGGTATCTCCCTCTAATCCCATAGAAACCATTACTACCGCAACTCCGAATTGATTCTGCGCCATGAACTCGCCAGCGGCATTGAGAGACTTCTGATTCTTCAGTTTGGCTGAATCGCGGCCATCGAAGAGATCCTTCGCTTTGTAGTTAAACGCTTTCATCGGTGTTCCCAGCGGGAGCTTGCCGACCTTGTTTGCTCCCAGATTCGCCGAATCCTCGTATCCGCGCTTACTAAAATACCCGCGCAGAAGAAAGTTATGCTTTAATGCCTCCATATTTTCCTGGAAGTCCGTTACGCCGGACTGCGCCTGGAGCATCGTTGCATGAAGGGTCGTTGTGGTCTGTTCCAGGTTGTTATAAAGTTGCCTGTCGTTGACCAGGGCTCCAACGGTTCCTTGTCCAGAATCGACTTTGGCGCTTATCGAGTCCAGGTGCGCGGTAGCCAAGGTAGCGTAATGAATGGCCTGCTTGCTGCTATCCAGAATTTCGTTCGTCTTCTTGAGCATGTCCCCCACCTGCAAGGGCGGAAGGCTTTTGATAGTATCTCCATTCCTGACATCGGCCTGTCCGGTAGATCCAAATGAAATCGCCACGTACTGATTACCCAATATACCCTCGGTTTCGATCGAAGCTACCGAGTCCTGCTTGATAATCGCGTGCGTGGACCTGGTGAGCTCCATGATGACCGTGACCTTTCCTTGCGGTCTGTCTGGCAACACAATGCCGGTCACTGTTCCGCTGTGAACTCCGCCCACCTGCACATCGGCGCCCTCGGCCAGCCCCGCCACATTGTCGAACTGTGCCTTCAATTGGTAGGTGGAGCGAAACAGATACTCCTTGCTCCCGATAACAAAAATCCCAGCCGCAAGAATCGCCAGCGTTAAAACGATGAATGCTCCCAGCCTTGCAACTCTCGACATAGTTCCCCCTACGATTGGTTCAGAAACTCTTTTACAAACCCGTTATCGCTGTGTTGTAGGTCTTCAAACGACCCCTCAATCACAACGTCGCCCTCATTCAGAAGAGCCAGACGGTCGGCAATCCTCCTGGCACTGTGTAAGTCATGAGTCACGACGATGGATGCCATCTGGCGTTCCCGCTGAAGTTTGAGAATCAACTCGTTAATCTCCCCTGAACTGATGGGATCGAGACCGGCCGTGGGCTCGTCGAGCAAAAGAATCTCAGGCTCCAGGGCGAGGGCACGCGCCAAACCAACGCGTTTCTGCATTCCCCCGGAGATATCGGAAGGCATCTTATCGAGGTTCTCCTCCATACCCACCTCGGCAAGTAATTGCTTAACACGGTCTGCGCGCTCGGACCTGGAAACGTCTCTCCGATGGTGCTCCAGGGGAAACGCCACGTTTTCCTGGATGGTGAGCGAATCGTAGAGTGCCGCGTGCTGAAACAGGAAACCCATCTTCTTTCTGATCGCGCCCAGCCGGTCAAGCGCCAGTCCAGCGATGTTCTGGCCATTGATCCGAACCGATCCAGAGTCCGGCGTTTCGAGACCAATGATGAGCCTCAGCAGCACACTTTTTCCTGTACCGCTGCGTCCGAGCACGGCCAGGGTTTCTCCCCGATTCACGCGCAGACTGACCCCATTCAGGACCTTGAGATGCCCGAAAGACTTGCATAAGTTTTCGACCGAGACAACCGGCACATTTCCGTCTTGCTTCGGTTCCTCTTGTTTCTTCGCAATGTCATAAGTTGTGGCCATATTTATTTCACGAGCAATTCACGTGTCGGTCAGGTTAATGAAAAACTACAAGGATGAATTTCACCAGCACAACGTCGGCCAAAATGAGGAAGAGGGAGGCCAGTACGACCGAGTTGGTGGCCGCGCGGCCCACGCCCGCTGCGCCCCCGCGGGTGCGCATTCCCTCAAAGCACGCAATAAGCCCGATGATCAGCCCATACACGGCGGTCTTGAATGTGGGTGGCAGAAACGTGTTGAAGGTAGCGCCATTGAATCCGTTTGAAATGAATTGATGGAAGGAGAGCGTTTCAACAAGTGCCTGTGCAAGCCAACCCGTCAGCAAAGCGCATCCGTCGGTGGCCAGCGTCAAAAGTGGCAGCATCAGAATGCAAGCCAGAATTCGTGTTGCCGCAAGAAGCCTGTAAGGGTTGATCGCCGACGCCTCTATGGCGTCAATCTGCTCGGTCACTTCCATCGATGCCAGCTCCGCGCCCATGCCCGCGCCTACTCGCCCGCTTACGACCAGGCCGGTAAGAATTGGACCCATGACCTGGATAACGGAGTACACCAGAGTAGCGGGAAACATCGATCTCGCGCCGAATCGAGTTAGACTGTAGCGGGCTTCCAGCGAGATGACAACGCCAATTGCCGCGCCGGCAATGGCAACCAGCGGCAGAGACTTCGATCCAACTTCGTCAAGCTGGCGAATCAGCTCACGCCATTCATACGGCGGCGTCACGCCTGCCCGCAGAACCTGCCAAGAAAATATCGCCAGACTTCCAAACCACTCGAAAAATCCGTTGAATAACCTAGCCGCAGAGACTGCGACGGACGCTATGAGTTCAGGCCGCTGCACCGAAAGTGGGGGGTCTGTGTCCGCGATTTCCGTGAATCCCAGCTCGCTCATCAGTTTGGGCCTTTAACGGTGGAGCCGTGCGCGTTGTTTAAATGCATGCGTGATAGCAATGAGTGGGGTCCACTATAAAAAAACTCCAGAGCTATGTTCTGGCCCGCAAATGCGAGCAGGCTGTAATTGCCCGTCCTAAACGCGTCCTTGGCGCCGTAGCGGCTGGGGTACCAACCATAGGCGGCGGTCATCGTGCCCGCATACGGCCCGACGAGCGCAGGAATCGAAAAGACACGATGCCCGTCTTCACCGCGGCGCGCCGTCAAGGTGGAGAGCAGAGCATGGTTCAACCTCGGGAGCACACCTGTGCACTCGCAGCGGTAATACATTGCATCTTCCTTGAAGGCTTCTGACAGCCCATAGCGCGTTGTTGTGGCCACCATTGCTATGCCGTAGTCAGAAGCAAATCGCTTGGCGTAGCCATCAACGCCCTGATTCCATTCCGGCGGAGTGTTATTCGCCTGGTTAATGCCGGCACCAAGCGCTGCGCCGGCAAGTGGGTAGGGACCAAAGGCGTCAAAAAGGTAGTTAAAGACTTTTGTCCTCTGCGTCGGCCGAACGTAAGTCAGGTTCAGTTCTCCCGGAGCTGTGATCCCCGCAGCCGCCGAAGAATCCGTTGAAGTATCGAGTGACTGCGATCTTGCTTGTACGTGCGCTGCCGTCATGAATGCAGTGAGTAGCGCCAGAAGCATCGCCTTGTGAAGCATCATGCAGAAGAACCCTTTCCCCGAAAGCCCAGCGCGCCTTGTCACCTGGCCTGCCCGGCAACCCAACAGGGATTGCGAATTCGATATTGACTTGAATGACCTCATCGTCTCTCCTCAGGTGGGCATGGCTTATGTCAGGACGGACAGCGTCGCCGATGATTTGTGGTCTGGCATATATCCACCACGATATTTGCAGAGTGAGGGCATCAACGGATGGTCATATTTGCTCGGAGCAGTAAGTGAACCTGTCAAATCGGCCGCACAAGTCTCTTTTTAAATGCTTTCGCGCTTATCTCTGAAAGTCGAGCAGAATTGCTCAGACGCGCATTTCGACTCTGGGCCATGATGAACAGGGATCGATCATCAGTGCGGTTAGTCCCTGGGTACGATCACTTTCACGTCTTTTCCCAGATTGCACCTGCCTTCAGGATGCACCCAGGAGAGGCGTTGCGGAGACAGGTCGCGAACGATAAAACTCCCTGTTCTCTCGATCACCGCATACGCTGTCTTGAAATGATTCGCTGCGGCTCCTCATGACTCCACATCACGGTGACTGCTTTCTGAGCATAGAGAGCACATCAGGCAAGGGCCTGAACGAGGTAATATGTTGATGAATGACAAAGGCATCACATTCGATTCTTCAGCCTTTCTTGCAAACGCAGGGCTTGGCCGGACAGTTGTCGAATTGAAGCCCAAGCAGACTTTATTCTCCCAGGGTGATCACGCGGACTCTGTGTATTATCTGCAAATGGGGCGTGTAAGAATCACCGTTGTTTCGCAGAACGGAAAAGAGGCCACGATCACGCTTTTATCCGCTTGCGATTTTGTTGGAGAGGAGTCTCTCGCCGCGATCGCCGGACTTCATATGGCCACCGCCTCCGCCGTGAGCGCCTGCAGGGCACTCAGAATCGGCAGAAACGAAATGATTCGCGTAATGCATGACGAGCCTGCATTCGCAGACATATTCCTTAAGTTCCTCCTGGTTCGCAGCATGAGAACCCAAGCCGATCTTGTCGATCAGCTTTTCAACTCCAGCGAAAAACGCCTGGCTCGAATCCTCCTGTTGATGGCGGAATTCGGCAAGCCAAGCGAGCCGGAAAAATTCATTCCTCCGATTACGCAGGAAGCATTGGCGGATATGATCGGAACCACCCGATCCCGCGTCAGTTTCTTTATGAACCGCTTTCGCAAGCTCGGCTTTATAAGCTACAACGGCCGCATTCAAGTACATAAGTCTCTGCTCAATGTAGTCCTGCTCGATCAATTGCCTGACCACAACGCCCAGAAGCCAACTATTCTTTCCATTCCATAAGCTACATCAACTCGAATTGTCGCGCATGTTTCACGCTTCGCCGAGAGCGAAACTGGCCAGAAACTGATTCGAACACGGTTCATCCCGTTGATAGGATAAATCAGCAATGCTGGAACAATTTAGGAATTCAGAAGTGACGAAGCTCGAAGACGAGACAATCTCGGACGCAGCATAAAAGAGGGTTGAACGCGTTGTTGAAAAGGCAGCGAGGTATCTTCATTGTTCGCCAGCGCGATTTGAACTGCTCCTGCAGGAAAGAATGCAAATCCACAACTCACTGCGACTTGCTTCGCCTGACGCAATCAGCCACCTTCTCCGGCTACTGCGCCGGCAGGATATGGTGCTTTCGGATCGTTCAATATCGGCTCCTACGTGCGCTGGAGTTGAAGGGGCGGAGGTCGGTATCGCAATTGTCCTGCGGTAGTCGGTCTCCGCTTTGATTTCAGCCGGATGGAGCCTAGCTGTCGGTGAACATTGCCTTCTGCGGATGTCCCTTGGCCAGTGGCGCCGGAGCGGCGGCATCGCTGAAGTCCTTGGTCCATTGCCAGTTCCTGATCTCAGGCATATCCTCCAGATGCTCGCGAATGTAGTCGTGATGTTCATTCAGCTTCTTTCCGAACAGATCGATCGCAGACGCAGCCTGCAAACGAAGCCGTGGCACGTGTTTCAGTGCGTCGAGCGCAAGGTGGAAGCGGCTCATTTCGTTGAGAACTACCATGTCGAAGGGTGTGGTGGTCGTGCCTTGATCCATGTAGCCGTGCACATGGAAGCGGCTTTCATTGGCGCGCCCATGCACCAGGGTATGAATGAGCCAGCGATTGTTGTGGAAGGCGAAGATCACCGGCGCTTTCTCAGTAAACAGCGCGTTGAACGACATTTCATCCATTCCGTGTGAATGTTTGTCAGGAAACATCAGAGTCATCAGGTCCACAACATTGACCACGCGCACCTTGATACCCGGCACGTGTTTCTGCAGCAGCCACGAGGCCGCGCAGGTTTCGATGGTCGGCACGTCTCCGGCGCAGGCCAGCACAACATCCGGCTCCCCGCCTTCATCGTTGGTAGCAAACTTCCATGTGGATGCGCCGCGCGAGCAGTGCTCGATCGCCTCATCCATGTTCAACCACTGGAGCTGCGGCTGCTTGCCGCAGGTGACGACATTCACGTAATTGCGGCTGCGCAGGCAATGGTCGAAGACACTGAGCAGGCAGTTGGAGTCCGGTGGATAGTACACGCGGATCACTTCACTCCTTCGCGCCAGCGCATTGTCCACGTAGCCGGTTGCCTGATGACTAAATCCATTGTGGTCGTTGCGCCAGGCATGACTTGTGAGCAGCACGTTGAGAGACGCGAGCGGTCTGCGCCAGGGAAATTCGCGGCATTGCTCAAGCCACTTGGCATGTTGGGTGGTCATCGAATCAACCACCTGCGCGAAAGCCTCGTAAGAGGACCACATGCCATGGCGGCCGGTAAGCAAGTAACCTTCGAGCCATCCCTGGCAAAGATGCTCGCTCAGCACTTCCATGACGCGACCGTCCGGACCGAGTTCATCGTCAATCGAGACAATTTCGGCCATCGAGCACCGCTTCGTAGCCTCGAAGATCGAGTTCAAGCGATTGGAATTCGATTCATCGGGGCAGAACATGCGGAAGTTTGTCAGATTCATTCTGAAGATGTCGCGGAAGAAATCGCCCAATTTGCGGGGTGCTTCAGCAAGAACCTGACCCGGCCCAGGAATTTCGAGAGCGTAGTCGGTAAAGTCAGGCAGCGCCAGAGTGATCAACTCGCGTCCGCCATTCACATGGGGATTGCCGCCCATGCGCCGGTTGCCCGCGGGAGAGAGAGCCGCTAACTCGTCGATGAACTTGCCGTTTGCATCGAACAGTTCCTCGGCTTTATAACTCTTCATCCAGGCTTCAAGAATCTTGAGATGCTCGGGATTGTCCTTAACCGATGCCAGCGGGACCTGATGCGCGCGGAATGTGCCTTCGATGGGGATTCCATCCACTTCCTTCGGGCAGGTCCATCCCTTGGGCGTGCGGAAAATAATCATGGGCCACACGGGCTGCTTTTTGAATCCGTCCTTGCGCGCCTCCTGTTGAATTGCCCGGATCTCGGAGTAGCAGTCTTCGAGCGTTTGAGCAAGGAGTTGATGCACAACTTCCGGGTCGTCGCCCTCAACAAAGTAGGGCTTATAGCCTCGACCCACATAGAGAGCCTTCAAGTCGGCGTCACTGGTGCGTCCCTGAGCGGTCGGCCCCGAGATCTTGTACCCATTGAGATGAAGGATTGGCAGAACCGCGCCGTCTCGCACCGGATTGAGGAAGTTGACCGACTTCCAGCTTCCTTCCAGCGGGCAGGTCTCGGACTCGCCATCGCCGATGACGCAGGCGACAATCAAATCCGGATTGTCGAAGGCCGCGCCGAAGGCGTGAACCAGCGAGTAACCAAGCTCTCCGCCCTCGTGCATGGAGTTCGGGACGTGAGGCCCGCAGTGGCTAGGCACGCCGCCCGGGGTCGAGAACTTGCGGAACATCAGCCGCAGGCCGTCTTCATCGTGTGTGATCTCTGGGTGAACCTCAGTGTATGAGCCCTCCAGATAAGAACAGGCATTGAGCGAAGGTCCTCCGTGTCCCGGACCTGAAATGTAGATGATGTCGGCGTCATGCTCTTTGATCAGCCGGTTCAGATGAATGTAGATGAAGTTCTGGCCAGGCGAGGTTCCCCAGTGACCGAGCAGCCGCGGCTTGATCTGTTCCGCCTTGAGCGGCGAGCGAAGCAGAGGGTTGTCGAACAAGTAGATCTGGCCAATGCACAGATAGTTTGCCGCCCGCCAGTAGCGATTCATTTTGTCGAGCAATTCGGGCGAGAGCGGTCCCTTGGGCTTTGGGGCTCTTTCTTCGCTTTTGCCGTCGGCCGCAACCGCGGTCGACAGACTCACGTCGAAAATGAACCCGGATGAATTGCCAAACTGATCGAAGTTCTTGCTGAAAGGTTGAGGTGTGTCGTCCTTCTTAACTTTGCCCGGGAGTTCCTTGATAGCCATATTGACTGTTCCTTCCTTTTTCTCCGCAGTCGTCAAGCGCGGTGGGTTTTCGGATATTCGCTTTCTTAGCCTGCCTGCTATGGCTATCCGGCGTCATTTCTCCAGCAGGTCTTTGATCGCTTGCAGTTCGAGGCGGCGCTTTGCGGTGGTTTTTGGATAGGCCATCTTGAGCTCCCCTAGAGCATCAAGCACGATTTGGGAGACGATCAGGCGCGCGTTCTCCTTGTCGTCCGCGGGCACGACGTACCATGGCGCATGATGCGTGCTTGTCGCTTGAAGGCATTCCTCGTAGGCCTTCGTGTAGTTTTTCCAGTATTTCCGCTCGTGAATGTCGGGGGTGCTGAACTTCCAGTTCTTTTCCGGCTCATCGATGCGTGCAAGGAATCGCTTTCTCTGCTCCTCGTAAGACAGGTGCAGAAAGATCTTGACGGTCTGCGTGCCGTTGCGATGAAGGTGCTTCTCCAGGTCCACGATGGAGTTATACCTCTGGTCCCAAATGTCCTTCTCGTCGCGCAACTCTTCGGGAAGCCCCTGGCTGCGAAGGATCTCCGGATGCACTCGAACAACCAATACCTCCTCGTAGTAGGAACGGTTGAAGATGCCGATCCGGCCGCGCTCGGGGAGGCGACACGTCGTGCGCCAGAGAAAGTCATGCTCCAGCTCTTCGGCACTGGGCTGCTTGAAACTGAAGACTTCGCAGCCTTCCGGATTGACGCCGGACAGGACGTGCCCGATGGCGCCGTCCTTGCCGGCGCCGTCCATGCCCTGGAAGATCAGCAGCAACGCATAGTGGTGGGACGCATAGTGAAGGCGCTGCAGCGAACTCAGCTTCTCAATGTGCTGATCCAGCAGTTCCTTGTACTGCTTCGTCGACTTTGCATAGGGCTTGACAATCGTCGGCCACTTGCTGAGATCCACCTTCTTGTCCGGCGGCACGCAATAGTCTTTCAAATCGATGACTGTGCTCAATTTACCGGTCATGCAAGCCTCGTTGTTCGTGTCCGTTTATTTGTGGGGTTCGGTTTTCTGAAGCTCCGGTTCTGCCTTCTCCCAGTCCTGAACGGCTTGAACGTCCTCGCGCCCTAGCTGCTCGTAGAGTTCATGAACCCGCTTGACGAGCTGTGGCGTAGCATCAGGCTGTGTCTTGTCTTTGGCATCCGGCTTCGGCTCATCAGCATTGGCCTCAGGCGCAGATGCAGCTTTTTCTTTAGGCTTCTGCTGGTCAGCTTTGGCTTGAGGCTCTGGCTCGGCTTTGGCCTCAGGCTTCTGCTGGTCAGCTTTGGCCTCAGGCGCAGATGTGTCGGCCCTGGCTTCGGGCTTTGGCTGATCAGCTTTTGCATCGGGCTTAGGTGCATCGGTCTTAGCTTCCGGCTTGGCATCAGCCTTGGCGTCAGAGTTAGGCTCAGCTTTGGTCTCAGGCTTCGGCTCGTCGGCCTTGGCCTCAGGCTTGGCTTGGTTGGCCCTGGCAACAGTCTTGGTTTCGTCGGTCTTGACATGATCCAATACCCGATAGCCAAGCAGTTTCACTCGGTCCGTCAGGACGGCCCAGACGATTGCGTAGCCCCAGACGAGCCCGGCCAGCTTCCAGCCGATGGGCGCCATGAACAAGCCATAGACAGCGATGAGCGTTGCGATCATCTGCGTGCCCAGGACCGCAATCCACAGAATCTTGGCGGGACGGATGGACCAGAACGGACCACGGGTGCGGGTGAGAAAGATGGTCAGATGTCCGGCCACGGACAGCAGCAAATACATCAGCGTCTGGAGTTCTGGATGACCGAGGTGCAGGACACGGTCGCCGAGATAAAACAGTCCAAACGCAGCGATGGGGCCAACGATGCCGAGAACCGTGGCGATTCCCAACACCAGGCGCATGTTCCAGGCCTCGGGCGTCTTTTTGTAATGAACGTTGTCATACGCGATGGACAGGATGGCGCCGTCGTTGAGCACCGCGATCAGCACGATCATTACCGCGGTTACCGGGTAGAAGTTGAATACAAGGATCGCCAGCACCATGAAGAGCAACACGCGCAGCGTTTCAGCGATGCGGTAGATCGCATAGCTGTTCATCCGCTGAACGATTCTCCGGCTCTCCTTGATCGCGTCGATGATAACCGACAGGCCGGGTGCCAGCAACACAATGGATGCCGCCGCGCGCGCCGCGTCTGTCGCCCCCGAGACGGCGATGCCGCAGTCTGCCTGTTTCAGCGCCGGAGCGTCGTTGACACCGTCGCCCGTCATGCCGACGAAATGGCCGCTCTTCTGAAGGACCTGAATGATGTGGAACTTATGCTCCGGGAAGACCTGCGCAAAGCCATCCGCATCTTCAATCGCCCTTGCCTGCTCTGGAGATGCATCCTTCTTGTCGTCGCCTAATCCGCTGGCATCCAGGATGTTGGTTCCCATCCCCAGTTGCTTTGCCGTTTCCTGCGCGATGGCGATCTGATCGCCCGTCACCATCTTGACCTTTACGCCCATCTCCACGGCGCTGGCGATGGTTGCCTTGGCCTGTTCGCGTGGCGGATCGAACAAGGGCAGCATGCCGACAAACTTCCACTTCCCTTCCTCATCGGCCCGCGCCACACCCAGCGAGCGGAAGCCTTTTCCGGCAAAATCCAGGATAGCTTTCTCGACATCGGCCTTGACTTCACCGGCGTTGGTCGCCATTTGCAGAATGATCTGCGGCGCGCCCTTGGCCACAAAGAACTGCTTTCCGTCCGCGCCTTTGACGGTGGCTTCGGTGCGTTTATGCACCGGGTCGAAGGGCACGAAGTGGGTCACCTGGTTGCTCTTCAGGGCCTTTTCGTCCTTCACCCCGCCGATCACGGCCAGGTCGATGGTGTCCTTATCCTCCGCGCGGGAGGCCAGCGCCGCCCACAGAATCACCTGATCGCCGGGGATTTTGTTTACCGTGAAAGGATCGCCCAGGGTCAGCTTGTTCTGGGTCAGCGTGCCGGTCTTGTCCGAGCACAGGATGTCCACGCCGGCCAGTTCCTCGATGGCCGAAAGCTTGGTAACAACCACTTCCTTTTTCGACAGCAGCCGTGCTCCCACAGCCATAGTGACCGATAGCACCGTGGGCATGGCCACGGGAATCGCGGCCACCAAAAGCACCAGGCAGAATTCCAAAGTCGTGAGAACCGGATCGTGACGGAAAAGCGCAACGATGACGATCAATAGGACCATCGCCACGGCAAGAGCGATCAGGTAGTCGCCAATCTTCAAGACAGATCGCTGGAAATGACTGACAGTATCCGCTGACTGCACCAGTTGCGCGGTCTTGCCAAAGTACGTGTTCGTGCCGGTAGCATAGACCATTGCATCGATCTCGCCCTGACGAAGAATGGACCCCGAATACACCGCCCCGCCCGGCTTGACCTCAACAGGCAAGGATTCCCCGGTCAACGCCGACTGGTCGACCTGTACGGAGTCTCCTTCAAGCAGGCGCGCATCCGCCGGAATGATGTCGCCGAGCCGCAGCCGGATTACGTCGCCCGGAACCACTTCCGATGACTTAGGTGCGGTCCACTTTCCATCTCGCTTTACGCGCGCATTGACTGCCAGGCGTTTCTTCAGGGCGTCGATGGCATTGCCCGCCTGGTGTTCTTCCCAAAAGCCCACCACCGCATTGGAAAAAAGAAGGAAAAGGATAATGCTGAAATCCATCCAGTGCCGGACGACCCCCGACAATATCACTGCCCCCTCGATCATCCACGGAATAGGTCCCCAGAAATAGCTCAGGAACTTCAGGATGATGTTGGTCTTCTTTTCCTCGATCGCGTTCGGTCCGTATTGCACCAGCAGCTTTTGGGCCTCGGCTTGAGTGAGCCCGTCTGCCGATGAACCAAGCTTCTTCATCAGCTCAGGCATGGGGAGTGACTTCAGAGCATCCTTGTCATCCTTCGGAGCCGGCTTATCTGTTTTCGATTCCATTTTGATGTTGCTATCCTGTTCTCGCTCCTTTTACCGGGCACCGATCCCGGGAAGGATTGGAAGGCGGTTGGCCGGGTGAGGAAGAAGGCTCATTGGAACTTATTGAATTCTCGAAAATGTGAAGCAATATACTTCGGGAACACACCTGACCGACTCGGGAAATGAATGTTTTATGAACCAGTCGGATTGCATTCCGACGCTTCCAAGTTCAAGGCCTCAGCGCGTTACGGCGTCCTCCGGTTCAAATTTTTAGACTTGCCTGGGAGGCTAAACGTGATCAGTGTAACTAACATCGCGGCCGCAACCACGGAGGCAGAGGCTCATGAAAAGTATCTTCCGGCGGAGCTGCGTAATCTGTACCGTTTTGCTCAAGAACAGTTAACCGCTCGTGTAGCTGTGGTCGAACCGCGGCAGATCGAAGATCCGCTTGACCGTGTGCCGCTGCTTGCGCGGGCTAAGCTTGCCGTCCTCGATCATGGCGTCGATGACCCCCTTCCCTGGAGCGCATGAATCTGCAAATTATAGGCGGCACTTCACTTACGAACAGAAATAACCGGCAAAAAAGGCGCAATCGCCGCCATTTTCCACCAATTTGCCGTCAAATTTGCCCAGCGGGCCAAGGGCTGATTGTATGGGGCGGCTCGATTTCCTGTTCTGTGCTTCATCAGACTCCCTAGCAGCCAGGGAAACGATGAGTGCATTCGATTACTAGCCAATTGAGGTTTCATAAAGCGTCAGAAAATGACATAAACGGATCTCGGAATCCATTCTTCAGGAATCAGCCAGGGAAGTCTTCCGACAGCATGTCAGCTGGCCCGTCGAGATTGTGATTGCGAAAATCAATCCGATTCTGCGTGGCTGGGTGAACTACTTTCGGGTCGGTCATTCGAGCATTTGTTTTGGAGTGGTCAAACGTTGGGTAGAGGAGAAGGTGCGGCGGCATTTGATGCGTGACCGAGGGCGCAAAGGCTTCGGCTGGAAGCGGTGGAGTAGCAAATGGCTCTATGTTCGGCTTGGTTTGTTTAACGACTACCGGCTCATTCGATGGTCAAGTGCGAAAGTCGCCCCGGCACGATAGGCCCCATAAACCTTGGCGTGAAGCAAACAGGTGCGCCCAGTGCGGGAAATCCGCACGCTGGGTGCGATGTGGCGGGGGCTGGAAACGGATTCACGGTTTAGATAGTGAGGCACTCCCAAAGGAAACGGGGAGAAACGGATAGGCTGGACCTACGGAATACCGCGCCAGTCCTCGGCCCGACCGGCTTGTCTTCCACCGCCGTCGGGGCGCGGGGAGCTAGGCGAGCAGTTCTTTCGCCGCCTGCCGTCCCAGACGGATGCAGTCCGGGATGCCGATGCCGTCGTAGGCGTTGCCGGCCAGCCGAAGTCCGGGCAGAGCGGCGACGCGCTCGCTGATACGCTGCTTGCGCTCCTGGTGGCCGACGGCGTATTGGGCCATCGCCCTGGGCCAGCGGGCCACCTGAATGTGCTCCGGCTGGGCGGCTAACGGAAAGATCCTTTCGCCCAGAATCTCGTTGAGTTCGCGGCGCACGACGGCCACCAGAGCCTCGTCCGGCGCGGTCAGCAGCGCCTCGTTCTTCGTCCCACCCAGGAATGCCCGGAGCACGGCCTTGCCCGGCGGCGTGCGCCCCAGAAACTTTCTGTGGACAAAGGTGCAGGCCAGCATCGTGCGGCCCTCCATAACCGGAACCAGGAAGCCGAATCCATCCGGCAAAGGGCCCAACTGGCTCTCTTCGTAGAGCAGGTTGACGGTGATCGACGAAGAGTAGGGAATGGCGCTCAACTCTTCGCCCAGCGCCCGGTCAACCGGGCCGAGCAGCGTGCTCGAGGCCCAGGCCGGCAAGGCCAGGATCACCGCATCGTAAAGCTCGGCTGCGCCGCTGGCTTCGACCCTCCATCCGCTGGATACTCTCGCCAGTCCGCTGACCGGCGTGGAGAGCCGCACCGAGGCGGGATCAAGCCGCGCCGCGAGAGCGTCGACCAACTGGTTCATGCCGCCGCGCATCGCCGTGAAGATGGAGCGGTTTCCGCCGCCATTGCCTTGTTGGACGAAGGTCTTCGCGCGGGCGCGCATGGCGCGGTGCGCGGCCAGCATTCCCCGGGTGAGCGAGCCGTATTCGCGCTCCATCTCCACCAGGCGCGGCAAAACGGTGCGCGCGCTCAACTGCGAGGCGTCGCCGCCAAAAATTCCAGACAGCAGCGGATCGGCCAGCCGGTCGACCGTCTCGCGGCCAAAATGGCGCTCGACCAGCGCGGCCACCGACTCGTCTTGACCGGCTGGACGCGGCGGATGCAGCAGCTCCAGCGCCATGCGGATTTTGGTCGGCAGGCTGAACAACCGGGTCAGCGCCGTGGGAATCAGCTTGGTGGGCACCAGAAACATCAACCCGTCGGGCAAGGGAATCAGCCGGTTGCGCACCACGATGCAGGTCTTGCGGTTGGCGTCGTTCGAAGGCGTGAGTTCGCTCCCCAGGCCTAGTTCACGGCAGAGCGCCGCCGCCGCCGGCTTCTCGCTTAAAAAGGAGTCAGGCCCGCGCTCGAGCACCGCGCCACCGACAATTTCTGAAGACAAGCAGCCGCCCAATCGACCGCACGCCTCAAAAAGCGTGTAATCGGCCTCTCGGCCCGCCGCGCGCGCCTGTTCCAGTTCATAGGCAGCCGCCAAGCCCGCGATCCCGCCGCCAATAATTGCCGTCCGCATCCTCAACCTCATCTGAACATTAAATCAGTTCCGGCGGCAGCGCGCCGGAACGAGAGAAAACCACCTAGCAGATTCAGAATCAGCACGAGGGGGGCGGTTCATGGAGGATCGAGATGGCGGGGTGCTCTTCAAACCGGCCGGCGGACGATTGGGAGGCAAGTTCGCCGATCCCGGTTCTGATCAGAACATCCAGCATGGCGCGCTGGGCCTGCACCCAAACCGGATGAGCAGGGCAGCAGGTTTTTCTGTTGCACGATCTCCCGGAGACCAGGCAAACATTCAGCTGGATGGGTCCGTCGATGGCCTCGATCACCTCGTACATGGATGCCTGGCGACCGCGCGGCAGGATTTCAAAGCCCCCCGATTGCCCTCTCCGCGAGGAGATCAGCTTGGCGCGTACGAGGGCCTGCAACACCTTCGAGAGGAAGCTCTCCGGAGCATCCGTGGCCTTGGCCAGCGCGGGCAACAGCGCGCGTTCATGGGCCGGTAAGGTCGCCAGATGAACCATTACGCGGACGGCGTAATCGGCGGCTCGCGTCAATTGCATCGAAGAATTGGATCGCTTCATGAGTTCGTTTCGCGGCAGTCAAACCGCAGCCGCCGCAGCGTCTGAATCGATGTTACTACGCCCGTGTTCGCCGGGGCGGACAGGCTGCAATCCGTCGAAAAAAGGGCGCCAAACCGGAGACCGCCAATTCGTTTATCACATCGGTATGTATCCATTATCACAGACGGTGTCTTCAGGTACGAATTAAAAGTTATCTTCCAATTGATTCTGGAGAAAAACAGTCCAATTTAACGAGCCTGACAGCCAGCCCAAGGACATTCTTCGGATGAAAAATGGAGTAAAACAGTCCACAATCAGCACCCCCCGCCGGAAATGCAATACCGGCCCGAGGCAGCCGTCAGGAGAAAGTCCAAATGAACGCCTTAGTACGTCCTTTTCGTTCCCGCCTTGCCGCCTGGAAGCGGCCGGCAGCCATTCTCTCTCTCAGTTTTGCATTCACTACGCTCGCGGCACAGGCGCAGAGCCTGGGCTACGAGGGTCCCACCGGAGTTTTCGTCACGCCGCTGGCCTACACCTCTTCCTCTCCGGCCAACGGTATGGGAAAACCCTCCGTCTCCTACCACTTTCTGAATGGCGGACCGCTGATCGGCGACTTCAGCACCGTCTCGGTCACCGAAGGCTTCGCCAAGCGCTTTGAAGTGGGCTACACCAGCGAGGTGCATGCCGGCGGTTCTTATGGTGCCACCTCCGCGCTGTGGAACTCGGGCATCGACATCGTCCACGGCAAAGCCGTCCTGCTCCCGGAAAACTCCTTCGGGAGCAAGTGGATTCCTTCGGTCGCCGTGGGCGGAATCTACCGCTTCAACGATCAGATTGGCTCGCATATCAACGATCTTGCGGCCTCGCTGCTGGACACGAACCCGCTGGAACAGAAGACCGCCAACGGCGACGTCTACGTGGTGGCCAGCAAGACCATTACGCAGATCAGCAAGAAGGTTCCGGTTCTGTTGACGGCCGGCCTGCGCGGCACCAACGCCTCGCTGTGGGGCCTGGGCGGCAACGCTCCCGGCTTCGAAGGCAAGGTCTTCGGCTCGGCGGCCTTCGTTGTGACCGGCCCCGGCAAGAGCACGATCATCCTGGCCTCGGAGGTCTCCGAGCAGCCGCAGCACATTCTTTCCGCCACCGCCGGCGCTCATACCGCGCTGTTCGACATTCCCACCTCCGAGGTTTACGCCGTGCGCATCGTTCCTTTGCCCAGGTACAAACTCAACCTGGATGCCGGCGTTCTGCACGCGGGCGGATGGATTGGCAACAGCACCACCGAAGCTCTGATGGGCGGCAACCTCAACCTGAACATGCGCGCCCGCCTGGCGTTTGGCGTCTCCTACGGCTTCTAGGCCGCGGCGAGCGTGATTTCGTTTTGCCAATCGAATGCCGTAGAATCCGAGGCAGCTACGGCGGGGTCTGAAAAACCCCGCCACAGCGGCAGCGAGCAGCAGTCAGAAACCGGGCCCGGTGTTGTGCGCCGCGGTCATGCCCTGCATCAGGAGACTCTCCATGAACGCCGAGTTGATCCATCGGTTGCATTTTGCCTTTACCGTCACCTTCCATTATCTTTTTCCCCAACTCACCATGGGCCTAGCGCTCTTGATCGTGGTACTGAAAACGGCCGCGCTCAAGACCGGCGGCGAGGAGTGGGACCGCGCGGCGCGTTTCTGGGGCCGCATCTTCGCCATCAACTTCGTCTTCGGCGTGGTCACCGGCATTCCCATGGAATTTGAGTTCGGCACCAACTGGGCGCGCTTCTCCGCGCTTTCGGGCGGCGTCATCGGCCAGCCGCTGGCCATGGAAGGCGTCTTCAGCTTCTTCCTGGAATCGGCCTTTCTGGGTCTGTTTTTGTACGGCGAAAAACGGCTCTCCAAACGGCTGCATTGGTTTTCTGCCGTGATGGTCTTCATCGGCTCGTGGATCTCCGGCTTCTTCATCATCGTCACCGACGCCTGGATGCAGCACCCGGTCTCCTTCGACCGGCTGCCCAACGGCCAGTTTCAGGTGCTCAGCTTCTGGCAACTGCTGCTGAATCCCTGGGGACTGCGGCAATACGCGCATAACATGACCGGCGCGGTCATTACCGGCGCCTTCGTGATGGCCGCGACGGGAGCTTTTTACATTTTGGACGGGCGCAACCAAAATTACGGCCGCATCTTTCTCAAGGTGGGCGTGATTGCGGGCCTGATCTCGACCATTCTCATCATCTTCCCCACCGGCGATATGCAGGGCAAGTTCGTGGCCCAAAACCAACCGGCCGCCATCGCCGGCATGGAAGGGCTGTTCCACTCGCAAACCGGCGCGGACCTGGTGCTGATGGGCCAGCCCAACGAGGAGACCGGCCAGATCGACAACCCCCTGGTGGTCAACGACGCGCTCAGCTTCCTGGTCTACGGCACCACCAAGGCCGAGGTCAAGGGGCTCGATCAGATTCCGCGCGACCAGTGGCCCACCGCCCTGCCGCTGCTCTACTACGCCTATCACATCATGGCCGGCCTGGGGACGTGGTTCGTTCTGCTGATGGCCGTCAGCGCATTTCTGCTCTGGCGCAAACAGCTCTTCACGGCGCGCTGGGCGCTGTGGGCCCTGCTGCTCAGTTTCCCGCTGCCCTATATCGCCAATACCGCCGGTTGGTTGACCGCCGAACTGGGCCGCCAGCCCTGGCTGATTTACGGTCTGATGCGCACCAGCGAGGGATTTTCCTCCACCGTTTCAGCCAGCAACGGCCTCTTCACGCTGCTTGGCTTCATGGGGCTTTACCTGCTGATGGGCATCCTGTTCACCGTGCTGGTCTACCGCGAGATCAGCAGCGGACCCGAGCCGAAGACGATTGCAGCCCAGGCGGCGCACGCCGGCGAATGAACTCCGCCAGCGTGACCGCAAATGCAGAGAAACCGCAAATTTCCACCATCGTACGTTTTTCAGGAGTTTTATCATGATGGGTTTTATCTGGTTCTGGCTGGTTGCTGTGATGATCGTCGGCTACGTCGTGCTCGACGGCTTTGATCTCGGCGTGGGCGTGCTCCATCTGTTTCTGGTCCGCAGCGAAAGTGAACGCCGCGCCACGATGGCCAGCATCGGCCCGGTCTGGGACGGCAACGAGGTGTGGCTGCTGGCAGGCGGCGGCACGCTCTACTTCGCCTTTCCTCTGCTTTATGCGTCGGCCTTCAGCGGCTTCTATCTGCCGCTGATGATCGTCCTCTGGCTGCTGATCCTGCGCGGCGTGAGCGTGGAGCTGCGCAACCACACCGACTTGGGCATGTGGACAGCGCTCTTGGACGCGCTCTTCGGCCTGGCCAGCACCCTGCTCATCATCTTCTTCGGCGCGGCGCTGGCCAACGTCGTGCGCGGCGTTCCGCTTCAGCCCGACGGCTACTTCTTCCTGCCCCTGTGGACCAACTGGCAGCCCGGCGTCAGCCCTGGCATCCTCGACTGGTACACGGTCATCGGTGGACTGGTGGCCTTGGCCGCGCTGACCCTCCACGGCGCGCTCTGGCTCACCATCAAGATCTCCGGCGACCTTCTGGCCCGCACCCGCCATATGGTTACGCCGCTCGTGCTCGTGCTCACGGCGCTCACCGCGGTCAGCCTGGCGGCCACCATCGCCGTACGCCCCTCCAGCCTGAACAACTACTTCGCCTATCCGGCTACTTTCATCGTCCCTGTGGGCGTGGTTGCCGCCCTGATCGGCATCTTGTTCTTCAATCGCGCCGCCCAGCCGGTGAAGGCGTTCCTTTCTTCCTGCCTGTATCTGTTTTTCATGCTGGCCGGCGCCTGCTGGAGCCTGTATCCCACGCTGCTGCCCGCTACCACCGGCACTGCCAACGACATCACCCTCAGCCGCGCCATCTCCGGCCCGCACACGCTGGCCGTCGGCCTGGTTTGGTGGAGCTTCGGCATGGCCCTGGCCGCGTGCTACATCATCTTCGTCTACACCCGGTTCCACGGCAAGTCGGATCTGGACTCCGCGGGACATTGACCGCCTGAGTTGCGGACGCCCGCGGCAGCAGAAGAACCGCTCGCCAATCCATGAGCCAGTGAGCGCCAGTTCCTTTTGGGAGCTTCAGCGCGGACCAAATTTGAGAGGGATGAGAGTTTTTTCTCCAGCTACTCGGCGTGGAAGACGACGTCGAATAGAAGCAGGCTGACGGTGGTGAAGATGATGTCGTAGCCGACGAGCATCTTGATCCACAGCGTGGGGTCGCTTGCGCCGGTGAGAATGGCGGTGGTGGCCTGCACCATGGCCAACAGGGCCGGAATGAAAATCGGGAAGAGAATGAGCGAAAGCAGCAGCTCGCGGTTGCGGCTGCGGATGGAGAGCGCGGCAAAGAAGATGCCGTTGCCCACCAGCGCCCAGGTGCCCAGCGGAAGAACCAGCGCCAGCAGCCACCCCTGACCCGCGATGTGCAGGTTGTAGAAGATGAAAAAGAAGGGCGCCAGCGCCACCTGGACGATGGTGACGAAGAGAAAATTCGCCAGCACCTTGGCCAGGAAAAGTTCCGCGCCGGGAGCCGGGGTCATGCGCTGAGCGTCGATCACCTGATGACGAATTTCCCGCGTCCAGGCCTGGTTGAGGGCGCTGACCGAGGCGAACATGGTGGCCACGCACAGCACGCCACCGGCGATCTGCTGCGAAAAGGCTCCGCGCGGATCGAAGGCGATCGAAAACAGCACCACCACCAGCCCGGAGAAAAACAGCATCGAGACGAGAGTGTCGAGCGAGCGCCACTCGATGCGCAGGTCCTTCGACAGATGAGTCCAGAGAGCGCGGGTCAATGGTCGAATCCCTTCGGGGAGGCGTGGCCCTCCGGAGCGGCGGATTTTGTCAGGTCGGCGAGCTCGGCCGGCGCGCCCAGCGTGGTGGCAGCTTTCAGATAGTCGTCAGGCGAGAGAATGAGCTGCGTTCCGCGCGCTCCGGCCGAGACGCTGATTGTGTCAAAGAGAATGGCCGTTTCATCGACGTATACGGGGTAGGATTTTTTGGCGCCGAAGACGGTGACGCCGCCGCGGATGTAGCCGGTGAGCGGCTGCACCTCCTTGAGCGGGACCATCTCGGCTTTGCGCAGGCCGGCAACGCGGGCCAGCTTCTTGAAATCCAGCTCGGCGTCGCCGGGAATGACGGCGAAGACGTAGACGCCCCCGCCCGAACCCTGTCCGCCGGTCGTCAGCAGGGTTTTGAAGACCTGCTCGGCGGGCATGCCGACTTTTTTGGCCACGGCGATGGCGGATAGATCGTTGGGATCGACCTCGTACTCCCGAAGCACAAAATCGATGCCCAGGGATTCGAGAAGGCGCGCGCCATTGGTCTTCATCGTGCGGGCCTTCCCGGTTCAAACGAGGCCACGCGGCCGGCGCGCAACGTGAGAACCCAGTCGGCGATGGGAGCGGCCGTCTCCCGCTGGTGGGTGGTCAGGACAATGGTGCGATCGGCCTGCCGAAAGCCGGCCAGCAGCTCGACCATCTGGCGGGCGCTCTCGACGTCCATGTTGGAAAAAGGCTCGTCGAGCAGCAGAAGCTCAGGCACGGAGAGCAGCACGCGGGCCAGCGAGGTGCGCTGGCGCATTCCCTGAGAATAATGGCCGACCGGACGGTCCAGTTTCGGGTCCAGGCCCACCTGGCGCAAAGCCTGGGCCGGCTCCAGGCAGTCGCGGCCGGGGTAGAGGCTGCGGAAGTAGCGCAGGTTCTCTTCGGCCGTCAGTTCGTCGTAGAGCATCGGGGCGTGGCTCATGTAGCCGATGCGGTCGCGGGCCTCGTGGGGCTCCAGGCCACCGGTCTGGGCGTCGCCTGACTTGCCCGCGCCGGACTGGCCACCTCCGGCCTGGGCCGAGCCGAAGACCCGCACGGTTCCGAAGCTGGGCCGCAAGAGACCAGCCAGAATGCGCAGCAGGGTGGACTTGCCCGCGCCGTTTTCGCCCAGCAGCACGTAACACTTTCCAGGCTCAAGATCGACCGAAACCTGGCGCAACGCCGCAAAGGCGCCGAAGAGCTTGGAAACCTTGTCGAGTCTGGCAGAGACTGGCCGGGCTAAAACCGGGGAACTTGCAACCTCGGTGGCGGGAGCGGTCATGTGCGCGTCAGTTTGCCGCGGTTGAAGCCGCCGCGGCCGGATTCGAGGGAACTGCGGCAGCGGCGCGGGAGCCGGAAGTGGGCTGCGCGGGCATTGCGCCGGGTTTCGAGCCGGGTTGCGCGGGGGCATACTTGCTGGCGCACTTGGCCTGCAAAACCGTGGCGTGGAGGACTCCATCTCGGCCATACGTGCCTTCGGCCAGCGCCTGGGCGTCGTCCTTGAATGTGTCCGGGGGCGGCTCAGTGCCCTGGTAGCTCACCCTGAGCAGACGGCCCGTGGCGGCCTTGGGCGAGTGGCTCTCATACTCGTTCATCACAAAGGTCACGTGGGTGCCGTCCTGCTCGATCGAGCCGGGCTGGACGAAGCCCTCGACGCGCAGATTGCTGTGGTAGGCCTTGTTGCCCAACCCACCCAGCTCGGCGATGGTCACGTAATAGCTCTTGTTGGCTCCGTAGCCCGAGTAGGCCAGCCACACAATGGTGCCCACAATAATGCAGGCCGCGATTCCGATCCGGACGGTACTGGAGGATGTTTTCATAGTCAGCTTTTACGATACGAGCCGGACGAAGAAGGGTCAACAGTCCGGCCAAACATTCGTGATCTAAATCACATTTGCCGTGGTGAGGGGTCGGTTTGAACAAACCATCCCTTCAGGGGCCTTGCCGGAAACGTCGCTCAAGCGGCCCTCTTGCACAAAAAGTCGAGAACCTCGGTTCTTAGGAGACGGGACACAGGCAGCGTGTTGGGGGAACTCCACAAGATGAATATCAAGCTAGCTCCGGTCTTGCTCGAAAAGGGACGGCATGGGTTGGCTTTGTAACAGGGCACGACTTAAGTCGTGCCGCAAAGCGCCCCAAAAGCAACGTGGGCTTCAGCCCCT